>Ga0209631_10000073_pt1 | contig 124152 bp, 99 predicted proteins | sample COG_08_FD_184752 | JGI IMG/M metagenome (GOLD analysis project Ga0209631, IMG submission 184752) | Pelagic Microbial community sample from North Sea - COGITO 998_met_08 (SPAdes) (version 2) | ecosystem: Environmental > Aquatic > Marine > Neritic zone/Coastal water | place: Helgoland, sampling...
GGCGGCCGCCAGCGCCGGCGCTGGCGGCCCGAGTAGTTATGTCGCGCCATTCGGATTGTTCAGTCCGGCGCAAATGGTCGCGATGGCCGCGCGACAGCACATGCATCGCTATGGCACGCAATCCAGTGATTTCGCCGAAATTGCACTGACCTGCCGACATCACGCGAACATGAATCCGGATGCAGTGATGTATGGGCGCGAGCTGACCCTCGACGATCACCAGAGTTCACGCATGATTTCAACGCCGCTGAGACTCTACGATTGTTGCCTGGAAACGGACGGCGGCGCGGCTGTCATCGTGACGACGCCAGAACGCGGGCGCGCTTTGCGCCAACCGCCCATTATGATTGCCGCCGGCGGACTCGGTGGCGGCAGTTGGAATCATCGTTTTATGGTTCGCGACCTGGACGCCGGCGAATCAGAGGCCACGATCATCGCCAAGCGTTTGTTCAATGACGCGGGCATTCGCCATGAAGACATCGATGTGTTGTTCATCTACGATCACTTCACTCCGCTGGTACTAATGGCGCTCGAAGAATACGGCTTCTGCAAGCGCGGCGAGAGCAAAGACTTTATCGCTGGCGGCCGCCTGCGCTGGCCAGACGGTGACCTCCCCATGAACACCAGCGGTGGCAATCTGTCCGAGGGTTATATCCACGGCATGCAGAACACCATTGAAGCGGTGCGTCAGCTACGCGGGGTTGCACGCTGCCAGGTTGAAGATGCCAACTACGCCTTCGTCTCGGCCGGTAATGCTGTGCCGACTTCGGCCATGATCCTGAGGCGCGACTCATGAACGATATCGTTGATTTTCCCTACCCAGTCCCTGAATACGGTGCTGAGCCCTTCTGGCAAGCCTGCAATGATGAGCAATTGGTCATGCAGCGCTGTGAGTTGTGCTCGAAATTACGCTGGCAGCCCGCGCCACTGTGCACGTTTTGCGCGAGTGATCAGTATGTGTGGGCGCCGCTGTCCGGACGTGGTCGCATCTCGACCTGGACCGTGGTCACCCACCCGGTCCATCCGGCCGCGGCCGCACGGGTGCCGTATGTGGTTGTTGAAGTTGAACTTGAAGAACAGCGGGGACTGCGTTTGATCAGCAATCTGCAGGGCACTGACCACGATGCGATTGAGTTTGACGCCGCCGTCGAGATTGCCTTTATCAGCCACGCAAATGGGCAGAAACTGCACGTGTTTAGCCTCGCCTGACCCCGCTGCTGCCAGTTGATCGCGCCCATTCGGGCCGGTGAGCGACGAAACAGGTATCAGTTCGGCGCGAGCCGGTGCAATAATCTGCCCAGCAAAATCAGATACCCACTAGTACGAGAGGAACAGCAATGGCTGAATTCGACACAATAATCAAAGGCGGCATGGTGGTAGACGGGTCGCGCACACCACGCTTTCGCGGCGACATCGCCATCAAAGACGGCGTGATTGCCGACATCGGTTTCATCGACGACAACCGCGCGGACAAGGTCCTTGACGCCAGCGGCATGATTGTCGCGCCGGGTTTTGTCGACTTACATACCCACTACGATGCACAGTTGTTCTGGGACCCCTACTGCACCATTTCTGGCTGGCACGGCATCACGACCGTGGTGATCGGCAACTGCGGATTCGGCTTCGCGCCGGTCGCAGCAGAGTCGCGTGAACGCGCCATGCTGACCATGACACGGGTCGAAGCTATCCCACTCGCCTCTATGAAAGAAGGCATGCCGTGGGATTGGGAAACATTTCCTGAATTTCTCGATAGCGTCGAACGCACACCGAAGTCTATGAACATTGTGCCTTACGTGCCCATCAGTCCGATTATGGTGTCGGTTATGGGCCTTGATGCAGCCAAAGCAGGTACCTTGCCGACGGAAGCCGAACACAAAGAGATGTGTCGCGTGTTGCACGAAGCAATGGACGCTGGCGGCTGTGGCTGGTCGATGCAACGCCTGCCGCCGTCAGGTCCGGGCGCCGCGCAGCTCGACTACGACGGTACCGCAATGCCGACAGACATCATGCACAACGAGACCGCGCTGGAGTTTGCCAAAGTGCTGCGCGATCGCAACGCCGGGCATATGCAGTGCACCATGGTCTCTGGCAATCCGAAAGCCGACCAACAACACCTCGCTGAGCTTGCTGAGGTGAGTGGCCGACCCATGATCTTTAACGTCGTGCAGGCACAGGACGGGCTACCGCACGTGCACCGCAAGGTGATGTCGTGGCTCGACCGCTGCCGCGAACAAGGTATTCGCGTGTATGGCCAAGGCGTCACCACCGATGCCGGCTTCACATTCACGTTTGAAGACTGGAATTTGTTCGACGAATGTCCGGCATGGCGCGAGGCAACCCTCGGCACCCAGGAAGAACGACTGGCAAAACTGGCCGATCCGGAACGTCGTCAGGCGCTGCGTGATCAGGTGCCTGCCTTCGTGGTCGGCCCGTTCGCCGAGATTATTGTGACCGGCCCGGCGACGCCTGAAACCGAACAATGGCTCGATCACACCATCGGCCTTATTGCAGAGAAAACCGGCAAACACGTCGTCGATGCCATGCTCGACATCGTCGTCGCCGACAAGCTGGGTACTGAGTTCTTTGCCATGCCGCCGAACCAGCGTCTCGATTTGCTCAAGGAAATCGTCGATAACCCCTACATCCTGTTCGGCGTATCCGACGGCGGCGCGCACACCAAGTTCCTCACTGCCGGCCGTTACCCGACCGAAGCGCTGACGAAAATCGTCCGCGAGCATGGCATGTTGAGCCTGGAAGACGCGCACTGGCGCTTGTCGGCGTTGCCGGCACAGGTCGCAGGCTGTCCCGATCGTGGCGTGTTGAAAGTCGGCGCACCGGCCGACGTGCTGGTTTATGACTTCGACAAACTCGAAGTGTTACCAGCTGAGGTCGCACACGATTTACCCGGCAACGAATGGCGCCGAATTCAGAAAGCTAAAGGCTATCGTTACGTTCTGATTAATGGTGAAGTAACCATTGAGAACGACGAGCAGACCAATGTGCACTCAGGCGAACTGTTGCGCCACGGTCGTGGCCGCGTCGCCAACGAGAAACTGCAAGGCGCCGCCTGACAGAAGACTGACCCGCTGCCGCGAACCACGCGGCAGCGGCGAACCTGGTTCCAGCGTCTGCGCGTTAGCCTGGACGCTGAAACTTCGTGACGTGAACTCCCACCCCAGCCCGTTCAAGAACGGCCGTGCTTCCCCTTCAATAAGGGTCAATAAATTCCTCGTTCGCGCGCGCTAGCCTCGCTGCGACGGCCTCCTGCCAGTGTCGGCCGAATCCTTCCCCGCACGAACTTAAGCGACCTGCTAGACGTGTAGAATTTCGGCGCGCAGTGAATAGGCGATCATCAAAAATTCTTCCTGTTCACGCTGAGCGACATTATTCGCTGTGAGTGCCGCGACGATATCGTCAAGAACCGCCATGTACTCCACCTCGCTGATGTTCATGCCCTTGTGCGCTGCGAGCATGTCCTTACCACTGTAGGTCTGTGGGCCGCCAGTGCCAGCGCAAACAAATTCTGTCACCAGGCGAATCACATCGTCGCGATTGCTGTTCGTATAACGAGCCATGATCGTGGGGTTGCTCGCATGCTTGTCGAAAAGTGTGGTGGCGAACTTGCGAATTCCCTCTTCGCCGCCGAGGCGCTCGTACAGACTGCCTTCACTCATTGATTCTCTCTCCGCGTGTATCTGGAGTACTTATATTAAGCCTCGATCGTATATTCTTGAACCAATTCGCCAATCGCTCAACAGCGACAAGCTGTTCCGTCGTTTTCGGCTAAACACCCGCCGGCTACGCTGGCAGTGAACTCATCGAACGACTCAGACCTCCTGACCCACTTCGCCCCAGCGCCCCCAATGCGTCACGTCCGACGCCGGCCCGCGAGTTGTAGGGCCGAAGCGTCCGTGTGGATAGCCCATCGGAATGAGACCGGCGATTTCTTTATCGGTCGGAATGTGGAGGCGTTGCTTAAGCTCTTCTTCGAAGAAGTAATGCAAGGTGGTCAGGGTCGCGCCGACACCGAGAGCCCGGGCTGCCAACAGGATATTTTGCACGGCCGGGTATATTGAGGCGTGCAGCGTCGCTGTGATTGAACGCGGATTGTTGGCGTCGGCGTAAGTCGGAAAATCCGTCCCGGTGCAGGCGAGCATAATCACGGGCACTTCGTCCATGTGCTCGGCCAGATGGATAGCGGCTTCGAAAAGGCGCCGCCGGTCGGGCGGGATATCGGCCATGCGCGGAATAGAGCCCAGACGTTCCATCTCGCGGTAGTACTTGAGATATTGATCGCGAATAAAGCGCTTATCGTCGGCTGCTTCGACGATAACGAACCCCCAATTCTGAAAGTTGCTGCCACTTGGCGCGTGGACGCCAGCGGTAATAATCTGGTCAAGGACCTCACGCGGGATCGGATCGGGTTTCAGGCGACGCATAGACCGAGTGGAATAGATGGCTTCAAACAATCCGATATCACTCAATGCCGCACCCCTATATAGTTTTGTTGTCACGGTTGTATCGTGATCGTCTGCGCGCCACAAGCTGCCATTCGGGCAGAAAGGTCGTGCGCTTGCTCCGATTGAATAACCTGGGACCAGTAGATTGATGGACGAATTAGTGATCAAAGCCTGCCTGAACGGCACGCGCGGACGTGAGGTAGCCGGCACCGTGCCGTGGACGCCGGTGGAGGTTGCCGCAGAGGCCAAGCGCTGCGCGGACGCGGGTGCCGCGATCGTGCATTTCCATGCTCGGGGCACCGACGGCAGTATTAGTTACGACCCTGCTTGGTACAGCGAGGCAGACCGATTGATTCGGGGGCAAACCGATTTGATTCTCAACCACACGACTGTGCGAACGGCGGACGTACCCATCGACACTGTGCTGAAGACGCTCACCGATACCCCGGAACCGGTCGACATGATCGCGCTCAACCCGGGCTATCTCGTCCTGCATATCGCGAACGCCAAGGCAGGTCGCGACTCGCTCGTTATTCCGAACACCTACAGCGATATGCAGGCACTTCTCGCGGTGTGTTCGGCGCGCGGTATTGTCCCGGAAGCAACCGCGCTCGATTGCGGCTTTCTGTCTACAGTGGTGATGCTGGTGGAAGACGGCTTGCTGGCATCGCCACGCTACGTATTACTCGAATTCGGCGGGCGCTTTGGTGACGGCCTGCAGGTAATGCCCGGTAACGCGCGTAGCTATCGCTTCATGGTCGATAGCCTGCAGGAGGTTTTTCCCGACGCGAGCTGGATTGCGCACGGCATCGAAGACAGCGTCTTTGAAATCGCGAAACTCACGATCGACGACGGCGCGCACGTGCGCGTTGGTTTTGAGGACAGCGCGATACTGGACGACGGCAGCGTTGCGGCCAGCAACGCCGATTTCGTGCGTTGGGCGGTCGAGCGCGGCCGAGCCCTTGGCCGGGAGCCGGCTTCGCCCGCAGCGGCGCGAGCAATGTTGTTACCGGCCTGACCCGCGCGACAAGCGCGTCGATCAGATCCCGTAGACCGCAGCGGCACTCTCGCCCAATAAATTATTCCGATTGACTTCGGACATGGGGGCGACGAGTTCTTCCAGCTCTTCCATGAAATTCCCCGGGTGATCGAAGTGCGGATAGTCGGTCGCCCAGAAAAACCGATCGGTGCCGACGTAGTCGATAATGTGGGCAAGCGCGCGCTCGTCCGGGTCGCCGGATATCCAACACTGTCGTTTGAAATAGGTACTTGGCTTTTCTTTCAGCGGTACGCTCTCGCCTAACGTGGTTGAAAAAATGGTGTCCATGCGATCGAGTGACGCGCCAATCCAGCCGGCACCGGATTCAAGCACGACAATTTTGACCTTTGGAAAGCGGTCGAACAGTCCCCACTGAAACAGACCATAGAACGCTTGCTGCGGTCCCTGCATACCGAGCGCGTTCTGCATCCAGGATGCGCTGCTCATGCCGTCGAAGCGCTGGTAAGTGCGAATTTTCGGATTCTCTGCCATTGGATGAATGGCGATCGGCACGTCGAGTTCCTGTGCGCGCGCCCAAAACGCATCGTGGTCAGGGTGCGCATGCGGAACGCGGGTCAAAGTGTAAGGGGCGAGAAATGCACCTTTAGCGCCCGCGCGCACGGAGCGTTCCAGCTCGTCTGCAGCCGCGGCCGGGTCGGCCAACGATATATGTGCGACTGCGATCAATCGACCACCAGAGTCCGCGCAGAAATCGCAAATCCAGCGGTTATAGGCCTGCGCATAGGCGAGTGATAGCTCGGCATCGTCGAGCTCGCATTCCCACACCAGACCGAGACTCGGATATAAAATCGCCTTGGCGATGCCCTGCTCGTCCATCACCGCCAGCCGTTCACGCGGATCCATCGAACCATAGGGCGCGTTCGAGGGGTAAGGGTCAGCCATCATTTGTTCGATTTCCGCGGAAGTCTTCCCCATCGCGCCGAGCGCATTGAGAACCCGGACGTCGAAAAACCTCGAGGGCTTGCCGTTAATCTCCAGCACTTCGCGTCCATCGTCCACGCGAATTCTGAGCGCACGGTCGCGAAACTTCGGCTCGATGTAGCGTTCCCAGGTATCAGCCGGTTCAAGCACGTGGCCGTCGGCGTCGATGATGTTGGCGTAGCTAAGTGCCATCGTCAGGTGTCCTTTTTCACAATCTGGCCTAAGTGTAGCCATTTTTGTGGTGGCGCCGGGAGTCCTCCGGCAGGTCGTCGCAATGAGGTCGCTCTCAGCGCTCACCCAACCCTTCATCGCGATAGCGCAATAGCGGCGCGAGGAGAAACTCGGTGACCCGCCGCCGGCCCAAATTCACCTCCACGCTAACCGCCATACCGGCGGAGAGCTTTACCGGCCGGCCATTAACGTCAAGCGTGCTTTGCGCCATGCTCACTTGCGCCAAATAGGTTAATCCGCGCTCGGGAGAGCTCACCGCATCGAGCGATAAAGTCTCGATATGGCCCTGGATGCTCCCGTAGCGGGTAAACGGGAACGTCTCGATTTTTATTTTTGCGCTCTGCCCGACTGTCACAAAACCAATGTCCTTGTTTTCAACCCAGGCCTCCACACCGAGCGCACCGGATGGCACCAAAAGCATCAACGTCTCGGCTGTGCTCACTACGCCACCGACCGTGTTCACGGCGAGTTGCTGTACCGTCCCGGAGACCGGCGCTCGCAGTTTGAATCTGTCTACTCGCGCACGCGCTTTGCTAATCTCATGATCCAGAACACTCGCGCGAGTCGTGACCTCAGCGAGTTCGCTGCGCCATTGCGAATCAGTTCGCGCGACCAGTGCGACGCGGCGCTGCGCTAGTTGCGCAAAACTTGCATCATTGACCTGCAATTGGGTCGCCAGAATGGCGCGTTCGTAATCGCGCTCGGTGCGCCGTTCCTCAAGTTCGAGCCAAGCCAGACGCGGCCCCACAGACTTCTCGTGCAGCTGTCTGAGCGCGTCGGCGCGTTCGGCCAATAAGGGCAACGTAGCGTTGGCCTGTGCCAGCGATGCTTCTATGCTCCTGCGCTCGGCACGGTTGCGCCGCGACTCGTCGTCGAGCGCCTGCCGTTCAGCAGCGAAGGACCGGTAGTTATTTGCGATACGCAGTTGGAGCGTCGGATGATGTTGAGTACGGGCCTCCGGCGATGTTGCTTCAGTGCCAAAACCTCTCAGTAACGCGTTGAGGCGCGTTTGTTCGTCGGCCACTTGCGCGCGCTGCTCAAGCAGATTGTTCAAATCGGCACGCGGGGCAGCAGCATCCAGTTCGACCAACACCTCGTTGCGGGCAACGGTCTGGCCTTCATGAACGTTAATTGCCTGCACTATGGCCGTCTCGAAAGGCTGCACGTGTTTCACTTGTCCAAGCGGCACGATCTTGCCATTGGCGACACCAACAACATCGACCCGGGCTACGCTTGCCCACGCGACAGTTACCAAAAACAGCAGCATGATTGACCACGCGATGGCGCGTGACGCGGGTAACGGCGGCGTCACTGCGACTTCGAGCGCAGCGGGCAGAAACGCCATCTCGGCGGTGCGGACGCTCACGGTCAGGATCCCGAACTGCCCGACACAGCATGCTGATAGCGGCACAGATTGGCGTAGTAACCCTCGCCATGGCGCAATGCGGCATGCGTCCCATGCTCTATCAAACGTCCTTGCTCGAGAACGATAATTCGATCGGCCTGACGCACCGCCGACAGGCGATGTGCGACGATGATGACAGTGCGACCTTTACAGATGTAGCGCATGTTGCGTTGGATGGCGGCCTCCGATTCGAAATCCAGCGCGCTGGTGGCCTCATCCAGGAGCAGGATTCTCGGATTAGTTATCAGCGCGCGCGCAAACGCGATTCGCTGACGCTGGCCGCCAGAAAGCGTACAACCGTTCTCACCCACGTCGCTGTCGTAACCTTGCGGTAGCGCGAGAATGAATTCATGCGCGCCAGCCATCTTTGCCGCGTGCACCACCCGCGTCATCGCCATCGCCGGATCCGCGAGAGCAATGTTCTCGCGTACCGAACGACCGAGCAGCACGTTGTCCTGTAGCACCACGCCGATGTTGCGCCGCAGCCAGGCGGTATCAACCATCGCTAAATCAACGCCGTCGACCAGCACTCGCCCGCGCTCCGGCACGTGCAGGCGCTGAATGAGTTTCGCGAGCGTACTCTTGCCGGAACCTGAGCGCCCCACCACACCCACAATTTCACCCGCATTCACGTCCAGCGAAAAATTACTGAGCGCTTCCGGTGCGTCGGGCTGATAGCGAAAGCGAACGTGGTCAAAACAGATTTCGCCACGGATCGCCGGCAGCGATCCGCGTGCCGAACTATGCGCAGGTTCCGGGTGTGCGTTAAGAATGTCGCCAAGTCGCTGCACCGACACGCCAGCCTGTTGGAAATCCTGCCACAACTGCGTCAAGCGCAGAATGGGCACGGCGATCCGGCCGGCCAGCATATTGAAGGCGACCAGCTGCCCCACACTGAGCGAACCCTCAATGACCTGTCGCGCACCAACCCAGAGGATCCCAAGCACCATCAGTTTGTTAATCAAGGCGGCCAGCTGATTGGCGATGTTCGATAATTGAGTGGTTCTGAAACTGGCGGCAACATACGCGGCGAGCCGCTCATCCCAGCGCCGTTGCGTCGCTGGTTCGACGGCAGCAGCCTTGAGCGTTTCTATGGCTGTGACGGCTTCGACCAGAAAAGCCTGGTTATCGGCACCGCGATTGAACTTTTCGTTCAGACGCGCGCGCAATGCCGGCGTCAGGGTGATTGCGAGCAGTGCGTACAGCGGCAAGGTTGCGGCAACGCTCAGTGTGAGCCACGGACTATAGAGATACATGACGCCGAAGAAGACCAGGGTGAAGACCGCATCGACCAGTACGGTAATGGAAGAGCCAGTGATGAAATTTCGAATCGTTTCCAATTCGCGCATGCGCGCCACAGTGTCACCAACCCGGCGCGCTTCGTAGTACGCCATCGGAAGACGCAGCAGATGCCGGAACAATGCGCTCCCGAGTGCGACATCGATGCGGTTAGTGGTGTGCGCGAATACGTAAGTACGCAGGCCACCAAGCAGCACCTCAAACAAAGACACGATCAACAAACCCGCGGCAAGGATATCGAGGGTGGTGAGGCCATGGTGCACGAGCACCTTGTCGATAATGACCTGGAAGAAAAGTGGCGTAATCAGCGCAAACAATTGCAGAAAAAAAGACGCCAGCAACACCTCACCAAGGTACTTTCGGTACTTAAGGATGACCGGCAGGAACCAGGAGAAATCGAACTGATCTGGCGCTGCGATCAAACCTGCGCGACGACTGAGTAAGACCACCGAACCCGACCACTGTGCTTCGAACTCGGCGCGCGACCAGGTTTCGCTGGCAGGCGAGTCGTGCCGCCGAATCAACATGCGCTTGTCGCGCGCCCCCGCAAGAATTACGTAGATGCCATCTTTGAGCCGTGCAAGCGCGGGTACAGGCATGTCGAGTACCCGCTCAGGTGTGGATGTCAGTTGGCGTGCTTTGAGTCCAAGCCAACGCGCGGCCCTGACCAGATCAGTATCATCGAGATTGCCGCTGCTCGAACCGAATTCATGCACGAGCTGTTCCGCGTTCGCCGCGACTTCATGCATACGTGCCAGCATCACCAGACAAACGACGCCGGAATCGCTGCAGGTGGCGGGCGTAACCTCTTCCATGTGGTTTCGCTCTGTGCTCTGAGAGACGCCGATTCGACTCGCAATAGTCGACAACGGCAACACGCTCGGCAGGGGTTCGCGGCCACCAGTCCTAGATCCGGAATAATTCCCGATTCATCCTCGTCCGATCGCGCGGTTAGTACGCGCCGCGTACCGATGAAACTCGAATTCGATATCTATTGCCGGACCTGAGTTCTTCTATACTGCTGACATGCCGCATCAAGTCCATTTGTCTGCCTTTATGCTGTTTGCACCGGCGCCACACACGCCACTGTCCTGGCTATCTGCGCCAACCGACGTCGAACATCAGTGGTTCGAAGCGGGCTACTGGCGTGCTATTGCTCGGACTCTCGAGCGCGGCAAGTTCGACATGTTGTTCCTCGCAGATAGCCTGGCCGGCGGCAACACGCCCGCCCAGATACGCTATGCAATCCAGTTTCCCTGCCATGACCCGGTCGCGCTGGTGACTTATCTCGCTGGCGTCGTGGAGAAATTGGGTCTTGCAGTGACGATGTCGACAACTTTCTATCCGCCGTTTCTGCTCGCCCGCACCCTTGCCACGCTCGACCATCTCACCGCCGGTCGCATCGGCTGGAATATCGTTTCATCGATCTCGAGCGCTGAAGCGCGAAACTTCGGTCGCGCCGAATTGCCGCCACATGACCAACGCTACGATCTAGCCGATGAATACCTCGCCGCCTGCCATGCGTTGTGGAATAGCTGGGACGACGATGCTGTGGTGATGGATGTCAATCAGAAAATTTTTGCGGACCCGAACAAAGTCCATCGTGTCGCTTTCCAAAGCGAGCATTTTCAGACCGAAGGACCATTTACTGTCATCCCTTCACCACGCCGCCATCCGTTTTTGTTTCAAGCCGGACAGTCGGAACGTGGACGGGCGTTCGCTGCGCGTCATGCAGAAGGCATCTTCAGCGCCGCGCGCGGTACGCACCAGATGCGCGCCTTCAGCGACGACATCGCAGCGCGCCTTGAAGGCGGAGGGCGCGATCCGGCGACTGTGCCGATCCTGTGGGCCGCGCAACCCGTGGTGGCGGCGACCGAGGCCGAAGCGCGGGATCGCTTCGCTGAGATTCGCGAGCGCATTCCGCTCGAAGCGTCCATTGCGCAAATGTCCGCGCATTGGGACGTCGATTTGAACGGAGCTGATATTGACCAACCTGTGGTCGAATTACAGGTGTCTGGATTGCAGGGCTTCGTCGATATGTACGTGCGGGCGCAACCCGAAATTACCTTACGAGACATCGCCGGATCCTACATGGTGGGCAGCGGGCGTTCGCCGCTCATCGGCACGCCAGCTCAGGTCGCCGACGCCATGCTCGGGATGCTCGAAGAAGGCGGTGGTAGCGGCTTCCAGATCTCGCCGCCGTACCATGCCCCTGCCTACTTCAATGACCTGGTCGAGATGCTGATTCCCGAGTTACGCAAGCGCGGCCTTTATCGTGACGACTATTGCGGGACTACGCTGGCGGAACATGTGCGTGAGGGAATGGCTTGAATTCCCGAATGGCATTAGCGACACGAACGACCCTATCCGCGCATCGCCCTCCGTCCCGATATTGCGATTGATTTGCGTCGCTTAGTGAAAGAACAGCAATGAACGCGTTTCGATACTCTCGCGCGGTTTCGCGTTATGCGGCGCGTCCGGCAGCTTTATGGCGGTGTGGATGCTGCAGCTTGTATTGCCGCCGTTAAGTGAATCGAAAGTTTTAATCGTGATCACTTCATCGGGGCGCATCGCCGGGTAGTAGTACCAGCGCTGCCCGGCTGAATGCACCGCCAGCTGGATTTCGCCGGTATGCGTCGGTGAGCGGCGCTCGACATCGACCACATCGTTAGGACCAAGGCTACGCGCGTCGCACAAGGCCAACGGATAGTCTTCAACCGGATCGACCAATGGGCGCCACACGTTCACGATCTGGAAGCGCCCCTTGGCCAGTGCCTCTGACCCGGCACCGACTTTTTGCTCCAGGCAGGTGAAGCCCGAACTCGGTGTGTAGTCGTTGTGCACCAGGTCGGCAGGTTCGCGAAGTTGTTTTTCCTCGCGCACGTCAGGATCCGAAGCACGCAGTGTGTGATCAAACACATGCACACGGTAGGCACCCGTCAACGCTTTCAGGAATGTTTCAATTTCCGCTTCATAACTCGAACTAATTTGCTCCGGGTCGAGAAAATTCTGCACTCGAGTGGGCATTTTATGCAGCTGAAATCCCGAGGGATGCAAGCCGAATTCACCGACTTCCTCGGCGCCGGTTCGCTGCCTCGCATCATTCACCTGAATTGAGACTATCTTCATCGGCTGGTCGACTGAATGCGTCGCGTCGCGCCCGGCACCGGATGCATAGTAGATGGGTCGCTCCGTCTTGGCCGCTAAATACTCAACTTCCGCTCGTACTGACATGTCTCTTACCCCCTCGGTGGTTGCTCAACTGGCCGGAGCGAGGGCTTCCAGAACATCCCAATCGAGGCCTGGTTCTCCGTCCGATCGTATGGCGTCGATGGCCAGATGATCTGCGCCCTGACCAAGATGCGCGTCCAGTCGAGCCTCAATTTGCTGTTGGTCACCCCAGACAACCAAGGCATCAATCAAGCGGTCGCTACCACCGTTCTCGAGATCGCTGGCATCGAAGCCAAAACCGGCCCAGGCATTGGTGTAGTTCGGCAGGCTCATATAGAGCGCGAGTGCTTTACGTGCGGCAGCTCGCGCCAGACTGGCGTCCGCGGTCATGCATACGTGCACCATCGGACACACGGCAGCGCCGGACCCGGCCTGTGCGCGCGCTGTCGCGGCATGTTCCATGGTCACATTGGCCGGCATCACGCCGAGCGAACGTTCACCGCCAAGCTGCAACATATTGGGACCCAATGCAGCGAGTATCACCTGCTTCTCGGCAGGCGTGTTGCCGAGCGATTCCCAGGTCTTATCCATAGCGTCGAGATAGGCCCGCATAGTTGTTACCGGTTTCTTGTATTCATGACCGCGTAAATCCGACACCAGCGGCGCATGTGAGACCCCCAGACCCAACACGAAGCGCCCTCCGTAAAGCGCATTCAGACTATTCAGCCCCATCACGGAAGCAGCAGCATCGCGCGCATAAATGTTGGCGATACCACTGGCGACGACAATTTTGCTGGTGTGGCTGAGCAGGAATCCACCGAGGGCCAGGGCCTCGTAGTTAAAGGCTTCGGGATACCAGAGCGTCGAGTAGCCGAGCTTTTCAATCCGTTGTGCTGACGCTGCAAGCTGGTCGGGCCCCAATCCGTCGGCGTAGATGAACACGCCAAATTTTCCAAAGTCCATGAGTGAATTTCCTCGCTTTACCCAACATGTCGCCGAAATCGACCGCCCCATCATAAGGGCACTCGCGAGCCAGTGGGACCGTGCGTTTGGACAATAATTAGGGCGGTCTCACGTGGCCCTGCGGTCAGACGCTGGCTCTTTCGCGCCTCGCCTGACTAAAATACCCGCATGTCGAACCGATACGCCCGCCTGACGCTGGTTCTTGCCACACTTGTGGCACTGCGCGCGTTGGTGCCGATTGGCTACATGTTGCAGATGCCGGCATCTGCTGATTTCGCGGGCGTCGGCTTCAGCCTGTGCCCGACCCAAAACGCAATGCTCGATCTGAGCGCGCTGGAATCCGGGACCTCGTCCACAGCCCACCACGACCACACGCAGCACGGTGTTGTCGAGCTCGACGGCCCGGCCACAGTTGATGTCTCAAGTGGTTGCGGCGCGTGGGTCAACAGCCTCGGGCTGGCTCTGAACCAAGCTTATATCCCGCTGATTGAATATCGCCTGACGACCGCTCCTGCTGCGACGCTGCAGCGTAACTCTGCTTATCGCGCCGCTCGCAATCGCCCACCGGTACGCGCCCCACCTTCCTTCGCCTAGACGCATCTTCGCGGGACCTCGTCCCGGTTCACAAGCCTTGTGCACCAGCACTAGCCTGACATCGAACCGTTTATCGAAGGATTTGACCATGGAATATTTACCCGTGCGCGGACTCACCGCTGCGCTTGTGTTGTCTATTAGTTGTGCGGCCAGCGCCGATCCGTCAATCGCGCACGACGCGGAAACGACTCGCGCCGACAGTCACGCGCCCTTGGGTGTGATGGGTGATCACCTCCATCTTCAGGGTGAGTGGATGTTTTCCTATCGCTATATGCATATGTCCATGCAGGGCAACCGCAGCGGCGACGAGCGAATAAGTGCAGATGAAATTGTCACCACCCAGGCAAACCCCTTCTTCGGTGCCCCAATGCAGCCGCCAACCTTGCGGGTCGTCCCAACAGAAATGAACACCGACATGCACATGCTCGGTGCCATGTACGCGCCGGCCGATTGGCTCACGGTGATGGTGATGTCGAGTTATATCGAAAGGGAAATGGAACATATCACCTATGCTGGTGGTGCCGGCACGACGGAGCTGGGCCGTTTCACAACGAAAGCGGACGGCATTGGCGACACCAGTGTCGTTGGCTTAGTGCGGTTGTTCGACCGCGGTAACCATCGCGCGCATCTCCACGTCGGCGGCAGCTTGCCGACGGGCTCCAATACTGAGCGCGATACCATTCTTACCCCTTTGGCCACCACACCCCGGGTGCGACTGCCCTATGCCATGCAATTAGGTAGTGGCACTTTCGACCTGCTACCGGGCGTGACTTATAACGGGGGCCACCAAGATCTTGGTTGGGGCGGACAATACCGGGGTACGCTGCGTACGGGTGATGACAACGGCTATAGCCTCGGCGACGCACATGAATTGAGCGCTTGGCTGAGCTATCAGGTGCGGCCGCAATTGAGCGGTTCGATGCGCATCAAGTACCACACGCTCGCACAGATTGATGGCATCGACGCCCGCATCGCTGCACCGGTCCAAACTGCTGACCCAGACAACTATGGCGGCGACAACGTGCAGCTTTTATTTGGCCTGAACTGGGCCGGACAATCGGGCTGGATGGCGGGCAAGCGAATTGCCGTCGAGGCTGGCATTCCGTTGCTGCGCGATCTGAATGGGCCGCAGATGGAAAGTGATTTCGTCGTAACAGCGGGAATTCAAATTTCGCTTTAAGTGGAATTTGATTTCCTGATAGGGCCCGTTGCGCAGGGCGGCTGATAGGCACGAATTGGATGCGCGGGCCTCGGCTGAGCCGCGCGGCGCCAACGTCAACGCAGCGAATTCCGACTATCCAGTCATTCGCCGCGTGTTCAGTCTGAAAATGCTTAGTTCGAAACCGCCTGATTCATTTCGAGTGTCTTCGGCTGCGCAACGAGATCGGTCCGCGCCATATCTTCGGCGAGCAACCGGCGCAATTGGACATAATGACCTTGCCATGTTCTTCGAATTATTGGCGCGATCAGCTTCAACATGGCGAGCATCAGAATATTGCGTGAATTCGCACGGACTCTCATCGACACATGACAGCCCCCATCTGGCAATTCGTCAAACACGAATGTCGCTTTGCAAGAGGGTGGTTTTGTGATCGATGCGCCAGTGGAAATCGTCTCCGAGCACAAAAAATCGAATGGTTGCCAATCAATCCAGCGGTGTGTGAGACGGTAATTGCCGTGGTCGCAATAGCTTGAGGCGCCAACCTCAGTGCGGCCACTGCTGGCAACGACGTTCTCAACCTCGGTCGTATCGAGCTGCCATTTAAGGCGGCGCTCAGCATCAAGGTGGTAGGCCCAAACCAGACTTCTCGGCGCCGGGAACGTCACATCGATTTGAACATCCGCCTGCTCGGGTGTGATCACGTAGCCCGCCTCTGTGCGGTCTCGCTCGAGCGCCTTAGACAAATCCACCACGCGGCCCGCCACAGTACCCAACTCGGCGTATGCCTCGCTGTGGCTTGGCGCGCCCAGCCCCTGCTCGGGTTGATTGGTTCTGGCGACGAACGCATCGGTTAGAAAGGCATAAGCGCTCACGGCCGTTTTCTCGATAACCGTATTCTTTAACAGGCGGTGCGTAAGAATCACATCCCGGCCGACCGGTTTAACGCCATGCGGCGTTTGTTGGGCGACGAACTCACCGAAATGAGCAACGCACTTGAGATCCAAATCCTTTATCGCGCGGCAAGCCTGGCAAGTGCACGATGTGTTACTGAGCATCTGCTCCTGCAGAATGCGGAATCCGACGTAACAGTTTTCCAGAATCTCGACGAGGCGTTCTGCATCATCGACACTAAAATCCGGTGCAAATACAAACACGGCATCGCCTTCCAGCTCCACAAAACGGAACGGTGCACTCAAACGCTTGATCAGCAATTCGGTGATTTCGGCGAGGATGCCCTGCGCGTGCAACAGTTCATTGTCGGCGAGATATACGGTGTAGCCCGTGATGTCGGCGATGGCGAAAAAACCTCTTTGCTTACCGTTTGCAATCACATCGCTGGAATCGGATGGCCTAGCCATACTGTTGGGTTACCTGTTGAAGAGCTGAGGCGCTTAAGAATAACGCGGAATGAGGGCCAACAAAGCCTACCGGCGTTACGGTCTTTATGGCTGAGCAGCGGGCTGTCTGTCGCTTGCCGCAGCACGTCATCCAGCAACGCAGCGCGAGGATTGCGGTCGACGAATGGCGACAATGGATTAGTTTCCACGTCTTGGAAGACATCCACGCTGCGCGCGAATAGTCGCCGGGTGGGCTCGGTGTTACCACTGTGGGCCACGAGATATATTCCCTGACCGCAAGCAGCAGTATCCGTCTCCGGTCCGATTGCTAGTCCGGGATTATGGTGGACCGTGACAATCGCCAATTTGCCGGCCCAATTTACGACCCTCAAACTTGCACGCTTTACGTTATCCCCCATCTGGCGGCGGGAGTGCCTCGAAGCGCGGCAGCGAATCGCGCGTCTGGACCCAATCCAATCGATGGGTGTCCCAAATATGCATTTGAGGCGGGACGTCGTTCGGCTCATCGAGACTAGCAACCGTGACGTCGACGAGCCCCGGCAGGGAATCTGCTTCGAAAAACAAGCTGGTGCCGCACTTCGAACAGAAGCTCCGGCGGGTGCCGGGTGAGGATTCGAACCGCGCAGGTACCCCCGCTGTGACCGCCAACTGGCTGGCTTCGAACATCACCCAGGCTACCAGGGGTGAGCCAGTCGCTCGCCGGCACGATGGACAATGACACAAGGCGCTCATCACGCTGTCACCAGCAATCACATAGCCAATCGCACCACACAGGCAGTGACCTTTCCTATCTTCGCTCATAAAACTTATCTACATACAGTTTGTATGTTAATAGATTACGATACATACACTCTGTATATCAAGCAGCAAGGACGCTACAGTCAGCCGATGGTAAGAATCTCGAATCAACAACGCTCGTACGCCACGCGCGCCATTTTGCTGGATGCCGGACGCCGCGCATTCCATGCCGATGGCTTCGCGGCCACCTCGGCCGAATCGCTGGTTGCAGCAGCCGGACTGACTCGTGGCGCGCTGTATCACCACTTCGATGGCAAGAAGGGACTCTTCACTGAGGTCGTCGCATTGCTGATGGCCGAAATTGAAGTCCAGACCGAAATCGCCGCCGATGCCGCCCCTGACTTATGGTCCGGCCTGATCGCTGGTAGTCATACCTGGTTGAAAGCAGCCACCGAGCCTGACATGCAACGAATTTTGCTTGTCGACGCGCCCGCGGTTCTTGGTTGGGCCGAATTCCGCGCGCTTGATGCCAGGCACGGTGCACGTTCCCTGCAAGCGGGTCTCGACGCCCTCGCTGCCGCAGGGCTAATCAACGTCACCTCGACCACTGCGCTCACACATGCCCTAAACGGCGCCTTTAACGAATTGGCTCTGTGGGTTGCACATGCGGACCAACGCGACGTCGCACTGAACGAAGCGCTCGAGACACTCGACGTCATCCTTACCTCAATAAGGCGTTGAAATATCCAATCGTATGCCAGTAACGCAAACGAAAAAGAACAGCACTGAAGATAATTCGCGTAGCCAGATTGAAAGCCATGCAACAACTCATCAACGTCGTTCGAAATATCAATCGACGAAGCGTTTTCTGGCTTTGCCAGTGCGCTTTAGAAAGGATTATCGAGCTACGATGTTGCGCGTCGTACCTTAGAGGGCGTCTTGCGGTCGCGGTGTTTCGGAGGGTCGTAACGAATGGCTGGTTTGGACTCAACCTGATCCATTCCGGAGGGGAGATTTCTAAACCGGGAAAGGCCGCACGAGCTTATTCAAGTGCGGCCATGACGACCATGGACACCTAGGGAATGAGCCCTAGCGCGCGAAAAGTCATCCGACCGGCAATTCCGTCTGGCGTCAGGCCGTGCTCGCTTTGAAAGCTTTTCAAGCTCGTTTCGGTCCCCGGACCGAAGTCCCCGTCGGCGGTGATTCCCAAAGCTTCTTGTAGATGCTCTACCCATTGCCCCTTGTCACCACGACGCACCGATTCATACTCAATCGTGGGGGTCGCTGTGGGGACGGAAACCTCGGGCAGCGAGTCGCCACCCGCGAGCGTCACCCCGTGGGCACGTACGCCATCCACGCGACGCTGCCAACCAAGGCCGAACGTTTCCCAAAGCGAACCGCCACGGATGTTTTGCATGAAGGTCAGCCGCTCATCGCACATCGTGTTAACCGTTGCGTCAGGCGCCGCATTCCTGGCAGCGGCCACGGTTTGCGGACCGATGCCACCATCAACGGTAGTACCAATGGCTGCTTGCAACCACTTGGCAGATCTCCCAGGGCCGGAGTTAACAGCCTGGTCGAAGACCACGTAATCTACCCCGGCAGGTAAGTCGTCGCACTTGCACTTGTCCCAATAGCCGGATTTGTAAACTTCTTGGATTTGTTCGTCTGTGATGGCCCTCAGATCTTCTTTAGAACGATCTGCCCCAAAAAAACGCTGAAATACGGCCAATGTAACGCCTTTATTTGTCGCACCACCCGGGTCTCGGGGATGGTCGACGTAACCCCCTTCATGGATCAACACAAGCTTCAAAGCGTCTTCAAAATAACCTTGCACTGCCGTCTCCGAATCAATTGAGTGTTTGCATTGTTACCGACCCGGAATCGGATTGATTGGGACATTGTCACACGCGCGGGACGGTCTGCTCCAAGGGAGTTTGCGCACTTCTTTTTCAAACCCGAATCAATCACGCGATCGAGCGCGAACTGAACGAAGCATAAGTGGACAAACGCCTCGTTCCCAATCGCGCAGCGTATTTCCGAAGCGTTCATCGGCCGTCAACCGATCGTTCAAGCAGGAACTGGAATGGGGTTGCGGAACCCACGGACATGCCACTTTGTGGCACGCTCCTCAGGCGGTTTTCCTGGCAACGCCCAACAACGAACAGCGGCTTCGGTTTGCGGCATGGCACTATCTTGTCGCGTCATGGACTCATTTTTCGCGCTCGCTCTAACCAATCCGCGCGTGTGTCCTAAAAAGGATTATCGAGCCGCAGCGTTTTGCGCCTGATTCGCCAGACACCTTCCTCCCGGCTCATTTCGTCACGATAGGTACCCGTACACACCACTTGCAGCTTACCCGCCTCAACTGCGGTCAAAAGTAGATAGGAATCGACCACGGCGCGCGCATCGTTGAGTTCGACGAAGACCGGATTTGTGATGCAATGGCGCCGCTGGTCGTTCTGAGTTTCCATCACCTCAGCCAGCCAGTCGACGACCGCCTTGCGCCCTTCATACGGCCCCCATCCCGCTTCGCCCTCAAGTAGTACTTCGAAGACCCCATCAACCGTGAAGCTGTTTCCTATCGCCTCCAGATCGCGGGTGTCATAGCCCCAGGCGTAGCGGTTAAGCGTTTCGGTTATCTCTAAACGCGCGGTTATATCGTCCGTCATTGTAATTACCTCGTCCGATTCTGAAGCCGCAATGTATAGCAGCAGAGAACTCGCTGCCGCTGTCCGCACCGCCCATGTCCAAAAGTTACGCTCAGCATCTAGGCAGGAGGATGGGTGTATGGCGCAGTGAGAAGTCCAACTCATTCAGCCAGGTCACGGAGCAGGTCGATGGACTCCATTTGTTGAGCAAGGGTCGTCCCCGCAACAGCGCGCTGACGTACCCCTGGTTTCATTCTGGCCAGTCACCATCATCGACAGCCGAAACCCAGATCTTGCTGTAGACGATACCGATCTCGGCAACCGCTGTGACCTTAGGTTGATAGTATGCCGACGATAATACAAATGGAGGAGTGCTCGGTTCCATGAACGTTTCCGAAGCGATGCAACGGCGCAAAACCATCCGTAATTTTCTCGCTAAGCCGGTAGAGGACAAACTCATTCGAGAACTGTTGGAGAAATCCGCACGTGCCCCATCTGGCGGCAACCTCCAGCCATGGCGTATCTATGTATTGAATGGGTCGGTCGTCCCGCGGTTTCTAAGCTTCCTCGACAACCACATCGAACCCGAAGCGCCCGAATACGACGTCTACCCCCCGAACCTCACCGAGCCGTATCGGACCAGCCGCTATAAGCTCGCGGCAGACATGTACGCCCTGCTCGGAATTCCGCGCGAGGACAAGCCGGCCAAGCTCGCGCACGTTGCGAGAAATTTTCGATTCTTCGATGCCCCGGCGGCATTCTTTTGCTATGTCGACCGCATCATGGGTCCGCCGCAATGGTCGGATCTCGGCATGTTCTTGCAGAGTTTCATGCTGCTCGCTCAAGAGGCCGGACTCGACACCTGCCCGCAGGAAGCGTGGGCGGCCAAACCGGCCAGCGTCGCGAAATTCGTTAATCCGCCTGAAGAACTTATGCTGTTCTGTGGCATGGCGATGGGCTATGCAAATCCGCACGCACCGGTCAACGATTTGGTATCGGACCGTGACCCGATTGATCGCTGGGCGACGTTTTTGACTTAAGCGCATTCAGCCGCAGCACAAAGCAAGCTTACAGGTAGATCTGTGACCGTTGCGGCCGTTACTTATTTGATGCCTACAACCTGAGCGCGTCTGGCGAGAAAGACTCGCGATCCCATTCAATAAGATCTGAATCGATTCGCAGTTAGTCTGCCGAGAGAATTCGAAGCAAAGACATTCCGCCAACGACCCAGACGATGCTCCGCCAGTAAGTCAGCGCGGAGAATGCGCTCGCGAGGATTTCTAAAAGCTCGAACATGTGTTGATATCGACCCCGAGACCTAAAGCGTTCAATCGCGTTCTACGGTCGGTTGCTTGCTTACCTCACTAAAGAACTCAGAATGAGAATGGGAGCGGAAGCATTGCACCTGCATACTATTGCCGAATATCAAGCGATGCCATCGTCATAGACAGCCCGTTTTATATCGACGCCAGCGCCGTTTATGCCTGCGTCCTTAAGGTTGAGCACATCTATGGAGAAAGGGGTCAAGAGGGGTGAGGTATGTTGAATCAGATCAAGCAGTGGTTCAAACGCGGACACAAGCCACGAGCCAAAGATGTCGAGCCGGCCCTACTCCCGACGCAGCGCGAAAGCGAGGATCTGCCACGATTAACGCTTGCTGAGTATCGACAACGTGTCGCCGTTGCGCCGCGCCCAAGCTCGGAACAATGCCGCCAGTTCTGTCTGTACGTAGCCGACCATCACAGTTGGTATAAATCGCCTGTTTATTGTTTGCCTGGCATACCGGCCCACGTCTTCGTTGATCCCGATGCTGGGCGAATCCGTCGTGTTGTGAGCGGCGCGGTGAATTTTTACGACCCGTCAGAGGTTCCCGGACAACCAGAACCTGAAATGCACCGCGAACAGTTCGGCTACTTAAGCTACGTCTGGGACGACGGTGTGAATAAGCAGCTTAGAGGTATCCCTGATCGAGGTTCAGAGGAATCTATACCGGGCATTATCGGCGACGATGGACGACTCCTGGGACTACCGCGTGAGGTTTTCGACGCAGGCCTGTTTGAAATCACCGCACCCATTCACTCCATCGATTTGCCAGGAATGTGGCTTCACCACGAACGTCTTGGACGGTTTAGTGAGTGGCCTGAAGAAGCCGGCGGGCCTGCCCAGCTGCGCGCAATACTAGCGCGCTGCCGCGACCTTGAGCGCGATCCGGGATGCCGAGAGGAGCCGGAGCCGGGGCCGCCTCGCGACTCAATGTTAGTTGCACGCAATCCCTCCTTAACCCCTGACGCAGTGCTAGCGGATCTAGTTGTCCCGGAACGCCTTCGGCTGCGAAAACGTTTACTTGCAGCGATCGAGCGCGTCGTAGCGCTGGTTTACGATTGAAGCTTACGCATAGCAGCCGTTTCGGCATCCCGCCCCATCCAGAAAAATGTATTCGAACCGCGTCAGCCCGCGAACGCTTCTGGCCGACTGTTAAAGGGTTCAGGCATGATGTCGTCGAAAATTGCTTCAGCATGCTGGCGATTTGGCCAGGCTTCAAAGGTGCGAGCACTGACCGGAGGCTGGCATTGGAAAAATTCGGAGCCGTTCGTGGGTACCGTAAAGCCGGGTTTCGAGCTCGACGAAAAGTTAGAGCCACTCGGGCACTCGACTCGCCCGGGACGAATCGCTCAGGAACTACCTCGAACCGAAAGTCGATCGTTAGTTTCGCGTTGGCGGCCCAGCTCTTGCAGTGCGAGTCGCCCCCTGCGCTACTCCCCCTCACTACGAACAAGCGCTCGTTTCGCGCTCGCACTGAGCTGCTTAATCGCATATTCCCGTTTGAGCGCGGCGCTGTGGGTCTCAAGAAGTTCGAGGTAAACAAGATTCACCGGACGACGCGGGCGGGTGTACTTCGCGCCGCTGCCGTTGTTGTGCTGCGCGATGCGGCGCTCGGGTGAGGTGGTGATACCGGTATACAGCGTCTTATCAGCACACTCAACGATATACACTGACCAGGACACCGATGGTTCTTCGTCTTTAGATTTCATCATCGTTATGAGTGCGGAGCGGTCTGGATTTGCCTACACGACATCAGTGACACGCGTTTCGAGAACCGCGCCCCGAGATGCCGTGGCCGAAGAGGATCTGACGATAAGCATCGAGACGGCGGTCCTGCTTGGCTACGCGGCGGTCTGCAGGAATACGCAGGCCTCGCAGCGGATCGTGGACGACGTAAGCGGACAACTTGGCGGCAGTGTAGTTCTCATACACTTTGGCGTGCTCCTCGCGAATGATGCGGGTGACGGTTGCGCCACGCCAATGCCCGGACAATCCACGCGAAGTCATTCGCGAACGGAGCCGCCGCTCGCAATGAACGAACGCGACAACTCCCCCGACCTGGCTACCTAGCCGGCCGACTTTTCCTGCTCGTGCTTCTCGCGGAACGCAGTAATGGCTTCCTGCTGAGCAGCCGCCAGTGGTTCACGTACTGTTCGCAGCAATTTCTCGCTTTGCTGCATTCGGCGATTAGTCTTTTTGAAGTACGGTACGACATATTCACCGAATAGTTCGTAGTGGCGGCGCTTAACTGAATACTGCGCCCAGTTATGGTCGAACAGCAGATAACTACCGAAGCCACCGTTCGACAAATCGATCACACTCTGAATGTGTTCAATCGCGTCGTTCGGCGTGCCGATAACCGCAGAGCCGGTGCTTAAGGCCCATTCGATGTACTCATCAACATTGCTACCGCTCACCTGAATTTGTGGCGCGGCGGCGGTGTGTTGCAAATAGTCACACCACTCGCGAATACCGTGGCGCACGTCTTTCAGTGCCTGATCGCGGGTCTCGGCGATATGCATCAAGCCAACCACACGCCAGGAATCGCGATCGGTCGTTTTGCCGAACTCTTTAGCACGCTCTTCGACCACATCCCAATGCATAGCCAATACATCGACGCCGGCCTTCATGGTCGCGCCGACTGAGATCAAACCGATGCCGTGTTTGCCGGCGAGGCGTGGGCCGGAAGGTGACACCACGGCCGCGGCTACTACTGGCGGATGCGGGTCCTGAAAGAAATCGAGTTGCATGCGCGCATCGACAAGCTTGTAGCGCGCAGTCTCGACGCTAATCGGTTCATCGTTCGTGAGCAGGTGCATGAGCACATCCATATCTTCGTCGAGCGCGTCGCGCTGCTCGGAAGGATGAATACCAATCATGGCAGCGTCAGTGGCGAGCGCACCGGGACCCACGCCCAACATGACGCGACCGCGCGTGAGATGATCCAGCAACGAGAGTCGATCAGCAACCCACAGAGGGTTGTGGTAAGGCATCGAAACCACGCCGGTGCCGAGGCGAATGTGTTTTGTCTGCGCCGCCATATGGGCGATGAACAGCATTGGATCATTGATGAGTTCGACGCCACCAGAATGATGCTCGCCGAACCACGCTTCATCATAACCAATGCCATCGAGATGCTTAATCAGGTCAACGTCCTGCTGCAGCGCATAGGTCGGGTTATAGTTGGTCGGGACGTGGTGGGGCGGCAGAAAAATGCCAAATCGCATACGCGCCATGGTCGGTGCTCCGTTACGTTGTCTAAAAGCTGTGCCGCGGCGCTGTGTGCAAACATGCGCGAGGCGTCAATTCGGGACGGCAACCATAACTTTAAATGGCTGGGGCAGCCACAGCTGAGCGCCTGCGGGCGGGGATTCGTTGATGACCGACACGATGCCGATTGCGTCCTCTGACGAACCCGGCGAAGACCGGACTTACCCTCATTACCCACCGGGTGTCGCGTCACTGCGCTCGAGTCATTGACCGTGTTTTCTCAGCTACAACAATTCATAGTCCGCGCCACAGCGATGTTACGTTTCGCAACGCCGATTATCCTCGCGCGCGCCGGTTGGATTGTGATGAGTTTTATCGACATCCTTATGGTCGGTCGCTACAGCACTGACCATCTGGCCTATATGAGCCTCGCCTCGAGTGTCATTTCGGTCGCCTACGTCACCATGATGGGCATGATGCTCGGCACCCTGGTAACGACGTCGAATTTGTTCGGCCAATTGCGTTATTCGGAACTCGGCGCGGTCTGGCGACGGTCGCTGCCATATGCACTCGCGCTCGGGATTTTGATCATGGTGATGACCTGGTTTGCAGAACCGTTGTTGTTGTTCTGCGGCCAGCAGCCTCTGCTCGCGCGCGAGGCTGCGCATTTGATGGGGATTTATGGTTACGGCATGCCGCTTGGCGGCATCGTCTTCGTAACTTGCCAATACTTTCTCGAAGGCATTAAGCGCCCGTTGCCCGCCATGGTATTGATGTTGATCGCGAACGTCATCAACGTGGGATTGAACTGGGTCCTTATCTACGGCAATCTCGGTTTTGAGGCGATGGGCGCTGCGGGCTCAGCCTGGGCGACAACTTTTGTGCGTATGTTCCTCGCTCTCGGTCTGGTCGCTTATATCCTCACCATGCCTGGTGCGCGTTTGTTCGGCGTGCGCAAAAAATACACCGCCGGCTTTCGTAGCTGGGCGGAGCAGCGCCGTCTCGGTTACTCGGCCGGACTCAGTTTTGGCATCGAACATTTGTCGATCATCATGTTGTTCATCTTTGCCGGACTTCTCGGCACGCTGGAGTTGGCTGCTGTCAGTATTGTGTTCAACGTGTTCGCGTTGTTTTTCATGATCTCGTCAGGCATCGCCAGTGCAACAGCAGTACAAGTCGGCATCGCCTGGGGACAGCGTAGCGGCGAGAACGTCGCGCGGGCAGGCTGGACCGGCTGCGGATTGCAACTGGCGGTGTTATTTATCCCGATGCTGCTCATGGTCATGACACCGCAATGGTTCGCGCATATGTATACCGACGACCAGGCGTTGATCGCGCTTGCGGTACCGTTATACGTGCTCGGCGGCCTCTCGTTGCTTCTCGATACAACCCAAACAGTCTGGTCAAACGCGTTACGCGGCAGACACGACAAATGGTTTCCGACGGCATCACACTTCATTAACTACTTCCTGCTGATGGTGCCGCTGGCCTGGTACCTTGCGTTTTCGGTCGGGCGTGGAGGCAAGGGACTGTTTGAAGCATTGATCGTCGCGAGCGTGCTATCGGTCATCGCACTGACAGCGCGGTTTGTCTGGCTGTCGCGTCGCGACCGAGCCAGCCCTCACGGTATCTCCGGCCCGCTGGTGTAGCGCTGCGCGATTTCGACCAGCCCCCCCGGGGCCCCCGAAGTCGGTTCGACGTGAACCGGCTCATGCGTATACAAGTGACCGTTGCGCGCATCCGGGTGAATCTTTTGCTCCGGCGCGCAACTGCTCTACCATCTCGTTGAGTTAAGTAATTCGAATCAGAGTGCCGAGATGCCCAACACCACGCCTGTCAAAACCTGTGAATTTCAGAACCATCACATGGATTCAACGCGCTGGAATGACTTCGAGTTTCGCGCCGACGACATCGTTATCGCGACATGGGCAAAATCAGGGACCACCTGGGCGCAGCAGATTGTGGGTCAGCTGTTGTACGACGGTGCTGAGGACGTGCCTATCATGACCTTGTGCCCGTGGATCGAGCAACGCGGGGTTCCGTTGGACAAAGTGCTCGCCCAGCTGGCGCAGCAAACGCACCGGCGCTTTTTGAAAACGCATTTACCGGTCGAATCGCTGGTCATGTCCGACGCAGCCCGTTATGTGTTCATTGGACGCGACGGTCGCGACGCGTTGTGGAGCTGGTACAACCACCACAGCGGTTACACCGACATTATCTATGACTTGTTCAATAACGCGCCGGGGTTGGTCGGGCCGCCGCTCGAGCGGCCAGGTGACGATATCGTGGCGTACTTCCATGCATGGCTCGACGGTGACGGCTTCCCGGCCTGGCCGTTTTTCTCGAATATTCAATCATGGTGGGACATTCGCGCGCAGCCGAATGTCATGTTGCTGCATTTCAACGACATGAAGGCTGATCTGGCGGGCAGCATGCGCCGCATTGCCACTTTTCTTGATATCGCCGTCGACACTGAGCGCTGGCCCGCGATGGTCGACCACTGCACCTTTGACTATATGCAGGCGCGCGCCGAGACAATCATGCCGAATTTGAGCAAAGGTATGCTCGGAGGCGGCAAGCGCTTCATCTATAAAGGGACGAACGGTCGCTGGCGGGATATTTTGAGTGCGGCCGACATCGCCAAATATGAGGCGATTGCGGCGCAGTCTCTAAGCCCTGAATGCGCGCTCTGGCTGGCCGGCGACGCACCGAGCGATAGCAAGATGCAAATCTAAACCTGACTCCGGGACGTAAGCGACGTTGCCGCCGGTTTGCCGCGCGCTGGCTCGCTAGTCGTCAAGTTCGTTTACCGGAGGCTGGGTGATAATTATTGCGTCGCGAGGCTGTTAAACCTCCGCCGCTCAGCCTCAATCGCCCCTTCCCGCCTCGCAGCATGCGTGGCGTTGAAGGTGTTATGGGCACGCATCATCCATCAATCCAAACCCGCCGCTTCTGGAATGCACGCCATGGCGACCGTAGTCGCGCGGTAATGCCCCTTTTCCCTCGCCCTCGCGCCTATAATCGAGCGCATCTTGCGGTGGAGGCACCGCGGTAATTTTCAAGTACACAGGAGAACGGGTATGAGATTCGGAGTTATGGTGGGTGCCGACGGCGCGTCGGCTACAGTGGACGACATCCTCAAGATTGCACAAAGAGTCGAAGCGGCAGGCCTCGATTCGATGTGGATGGCCAATATCTTCTCGCTCGACGCGATCATGACGTTGGCCACCGTTGCTCGAGAAACCAAACGCATTGAAGTCGGCACCGCCGTCACGCCAACCTATCCCCGCCATCCGAGCGCAATCGCTCAACAGGCCCTCACGGCTGCGAGCATGGCGAACAATCGCTTTGTGCTTGGCATCGGGGTGTCGCACAAAATGGTTATCGACGACATGCTCGGCATGTCATTCGACAAACCAGCCCGGCACATGAAAGCTTATCTCGAAGTGCTGCTGCCGATGCTGCGCGGCGAAGTGGTGAATTACGACAGCGATTTGTATCGGGTCCATAACACGCAGTTCGACGTCGCCGGTGTGAGTGACGTCCCGGTCATGATTGCCGCGCTCGGTCCACTTATGCTGCGCCTCGCTGGCGAGCTGACCGCCGGCACCAACACCTGGATGGTCGGCCCGAAAACACTCGAAGGCCACATCATCAAATGCATGGGCGACGCCGCCGCCGCGGCCGGTCGACCAACCCCACGCACTGTCGCTGGCTTCCCGGTTGTATTGACCTCTAATGGTGATGCGGCTCGGGCAGCACTGGCGGAACCGCTCGCCATTTATGGTCAGCTGCCAAGCTATCGCAAGATGCTCGATCGCGAAGGTCTCACTAACCCGCAGGACATTGCGCTCATCGGTGACGAGGCGACTTTGCGTGCCGGCATCGATCGAATTCGGGACGCCGGCGTGACCGATTTCAACGCCGCCATCATGGCTGTTGAAGACGGTGCCTACGACCGAACATTCGAATTTCTGGCGAGCCTGTAAATATAATCTTATGACCGATCAGGCGCGCCAGCATGGGTGACATCCGCGAACTGCCATTAACCAGTACCCACTGGGGCGCCTATCGCACGCAAACCACCGATGGGCGGGTTACCGCCCTGCATGGCTTCGAAGAAGACATCGACGTCTCACCGATTGGTCCTGGCATCGTTGAGGTACTCGACGACGACACCCGCATTAAAGCGCCAATGGTGCGCAAAAGCTGGCTCGAGGGCGGGCCCGGCACACGGACCGAAGGGCGCGGTGCAGAACCGTTCGTGGAAGTGTCGTGGGCGCAGGCCCACAAACTGGTTGCCGATGAACTCGCGCGCGTGCGCGAGACACATGGCAATCAGGCGCTGTTCGCCGGTGCCTATGGTTGGGCCAGCGCGGGAAGGTTTCATCACGCGCAAAGTCAATTGCACCGTTTTTTCAATTGCATCGGCGGCTACACACGCTCGGTTAATACTTATAGCTTCGCGGCCGCGGAAGTCGTCGTACCACATGTGCTCGGCGGTTTTCGTGAGTTTCTCGCCACCGCGACAAGCTGGCCTTCGATCATTGAGAACACGGAACTGTTTGTCGCTTTCGGCGGCGTGCCACTTAAGAACGGACAAATTAATTCTGGCGGGGTTGGACGGCATAGTCAGCGCGAAGCGGCTGCGGCAGCTTGTGCCGCGGGCCTTCAGTTCGTCAACATCGGGCCTTTGCGTGGCGATGTTGACGAGTCGCTGAATGCCGAGTGGCTCGCGCCGCGACCGAGTACCGATACGGCGATTATGCTTGCCCTTGCGCACACCCTGCTTGAGAACGAGCGCTACGATCAGGCATTCGTCGCGCGTTACTGTGTGGGCTTCGAGCGCTTTCGTGAATATTTGCTCGGAACCAGCGACGGCATCGTAAAGAATGTCGAATGGGCAGCAGCGATTTGCGAACTGCCAGCCGCAACACTCCATGATCTGGCGTTGCGCATGGCCAGTCAGCGCACCATGATTTCCATCAGCTGGTCGCTGACCCGTCAGGATCACGGCGAGCAAACCTACTGGGCGGCGATCACGCTCGCCGCGATGCTGGGGCAAATCGGCTTGCCGGGCGGCGGTATCGGATTCGGTTATAGCGCGATTAATAGTATCGGCAACCATGCGACATCCATTCCCGGCGCGGCATTGCCGCAAGGACAAAATGCCGTTAAAGAATTTATTCCGGTCGCGCGCATCAGCGACATGCTGCTCAATCCCGGCGCACCATTTGATTACGACGGTACGGCCTACACTTACCCGGATATTCGCCTGGTGTACTGGGCCGGCGGTAACCCATTCCATCATCATCAGGATCTGAATCGTCTGCTCGAGGCGTGGCGCAAGCCGGACACGGTTGTGGTCCATGAGTGGTGCTGGAACCCACTCGCCAAGATGGCCGACATCGTGTTGCCATGTACGACGTCGCTGGAGCGCAACGATCTGGGTCTGTCACCTCGCGATCCCTACCTGATCCACATGCAACAGGCGGTCGCACCGGTCGCCGGAAGTCGCAACGATTACGATATTTTTCGTGGCATCGCCGCGGAACTTGGCGTCGAAGACGCATTCAGCGAAGGACGCGACGAGAACGCCTGGTTGCGTTGGCTCTACGCAAAGACCATGGACTCGACGGCGCGCCGCGGCCATCAGTTGCCCGACTACGACAGCCTGCGTGAGCAAGGCTGGTTCAAACTCGACGCCCCAGCCGAACCCACTGTGATGCTGAGCGCGTTTCGAGCTGATCCAATGGCCGATCCCTTGAAAACGCCAAGCGGCAAGATTGAATTATTTTCCGCGACCGTCGCCGGTTTTAACTACGATGATTGCCCGGGGCATGCTGCTTGGTTTGAACCACTCGAGTGGTTAGGCAAACACGATTCGCCCTACCCGCTCCACTTAATCTCAAATCAGCCTGCGACCAAACTGCATTCTCAGCTCGATCACGGCAGCCACAGTCGGGCAAGCAAAATTAACGGGCGCGAACCACTGACCATGCATCCCGACGATGCGGCTGTGCGCAAGATCGGAATGGGCGACGTGGTTAAAGTTTTCAATGCGCGCGGCATGTGCTTCGCCGCCGTCATTCTCAGCGACCGAGTGCGTCGCGGGGTCGTACAACTCAGCACCGGCGCCTGGTTCGATCCGCAAACGCCGGGCGAAATTGGCAGCGCCTGCAAACACGGCAACCCGAATGTATTAACCCCCGACGTCGGCACCTCCCGCCTCGCGCAAGGGCCGATAGCTCATTCGTGCCTGGTCGAAGTTTCAGGGGCGGGCGACGAGCTGCCGCCCGTGACTGCGTTCGAGGCTCCGCAGATAATCAAGCGAAAAAACGAAGCGACATAGGCACGCGCGGTTGCGGCAGATTACGCCACCGCTCTTTCACGCGCGTGCTACACAAACCCGTTATCTCCCCTGATTAGGCCCGCTCACGTTGCGCGCAGGTTAAACGAGACTGAGATGCGGTCTTCGTCGGTGAGATTCGGGGTTACCCAGTGTTTCAGCCAACTCGGGAAGAACAGGATCTTGCCCTGGGTCGGCTTCACGCTGAACGTATCATCGGTGAGGGGAGTACGTCCCGGCAACTGAAAAAAGCACGGCCAATGATTCGTCGGCGTACCCTCGCGGGCATCGAAGAACTGGATCTGACCCTGATCTTCCGAACTCACATTGAGATAGGCCACGCCCGACAGTAACGAATTGGGATGGGTGTGCACCGCGTTGAAATTATTTCGGCGGTTGATGTTTGCCCAGATGTGGCCGTTGTTGAATTTAAATTCCGGAGCATACTCCGCCGCGACCTGATTGCTCAGACGCAGGATGTGCTCCATTAGCCAACCAAACTCGGGGTGTACGTAAATTTCGTCGTCGCTCTGCCAGCCGCCGAAATTCGTCTTTGCAACGCCTTTGCTTGCGCGTTCCAATTCGTAAATCTTGCTCAACATCCGCTCTCGATGGTCGACCCAGTCCCGCATTGCGACTGAAAGATCGTCCTCCCACAACGGCGTGTAAAAAAGCTTAGTTTCATGCATCGACCTGCACCCGCTTTGATCTTCAAAGCATTATAGAGTGCAGACCATAGCTGGCGACAACGCCCCTGCGCTAATTGGCCCGGGCGGTCGGGAGAACGCGTTGACAGATTAAGGTGATGCCACCGCGACGACTCCGCCATGCAGGAGCCGCAGTGTGTCCGCCTGCGATGTGAGGCTGAAAGCCCCTATAAGCATTCGCCCAGGGGCACGACAGCTAAGGGCGAGGTCCGCGCGGTACAGCTAACGACGCTAGGCCCTCAACGCTACTCACAGCACTTTCTTTAACGCTTTAGCGAAAGACTCGACACTGCGTTCAACATTGTGCAGCTTGTCGAGACCAAACAATCCAAGCCTGAAAGTCTGAAAATTCTCCGGTTCATCGCATTGCAGCGGTACACCCGCAGCGATCTGCAATCCCTGCTCGGCGAATTTTTTACCCGTTTTGATGTCCGGGTCCGCGGTGTAGGACACCACGACCCCCGGGGCCTCGAAACCAGCCGCCGCAACACTTTGAATACCATTCTCGGCGAGTAGCGCGCGCACGCGGTTACCGAGTTCAAACTGCTCTTCGCGAACTTTCTCGAAGCCGTAGGCTTCAGTTTCTTTCATCACATCGCGAAAGGAAGTCAACGAATCGGTTGGCATGGTCGCGTGGTAAGCGTGCGCACCTCCGACATAGGCCTGCATAATGTCGTGCCATTTACGCAAATCGCACGCAAAGCTGGTGCTGGTCGTGTTGGCGAGTACCGCGAGCGCTGCATCGCTCAACATCACCAATGCGCAGCAAGGTGGCGCGCTCCAGCCTTTCTGCGGAGCGCTGATCAACACATCAATGCCGACCGCCTTCATGTCAACCCAGATGGTTCCCGATGCGATGCAGTCGAGCACCAACAACCCGCCGTGAGCATGAACAGCTGCTGCGACTTGGCTGAGATAGTCGTCGGGCAGCATCATGCCGGACGAAGTTTCCACATGCGGCGCGAAAACGATATCGGGCTTCTCGGCCTGGATTGTCGCGACCACTTCATCGATGGGCGCCGGCACAAACGGCGCCTGATCGCCGGCATGCGTCTGGCGCGCTTTCAGAACGGTTGCGGACGCGGGGATGTCGCCCATCTCGAAAATCTGCGACCAACGAAAACTGAACCAGCCATTGCGGATCACCAGTGCCTTCTTACCGCTGGCGAACTGGCGTGCCACGGCCTCCATGCCAAACGTACCGCTCCCGGGAACTACTGCCACGCTGTCCGCGTTATAGACACTCGTGAGCGTGGTCGATATATCACGCATGACGTTCTGGAAAACGCCGGACATGTGATTCACCGCGCGATCGGTGTAAACGACGGAATACTCGAGCAGCCCGTCAGGGTCGACGTCTGGCAATAGTCCTGGCATCAGGGTCTCCATGTTGAATTGGCAAGGCGCGCAATTATGCCGTGTCGGGACGCATTGCGCGATTGCCGCGGGCTGTCAGCCTGCCTGACCGACTACTTGCCTTTCAGTGGCGAAGCGGTTCTCATGAATTATCGCTCTGTGTCCGGTACTTGGAGCCGTGCGCGCGCTGAATTGAGCGCCTGCCGAATGGCATCGCGCAGAGCCGCATGAGTGCCAGAAACTAAGGCGTGTAGCGAAGCTACCGCGCGTACTGCAGCGTTATTTCCGCAGCCTGCTAAAGGAGAATCAGAATGAGTGACACATTAGCCCCCATTGCGACCGAAGTGATCTACGAAGACGATCGGGTGCGCGTCTGGAATCAGGTTGTGCCGGCCGGTGGACGTATCGAAAAGCATCGCCATGACCATGATTATTTTCTGGTCAATATCAGCGGTACGGGACCGATTGCAGTAGATTTTCACAACGGCACGGGCGGTAGCCTCGGAGAAAAAATCAGCTTTGTACCGACACCGGGTACCGTTGATCAGGTGCCCAAGGGTCATATCGAAACGGCACACAACGAAGGGGACGAGTACCGCGCTATTCTGGTCGAACTGAAAAACGCCTGAAGGGATTCAGGCATCCCACCGGAAGGCCGATACCCTGACACCGAGCATGTGCTCGTTAAAGACGTTTTGACCACGCAGGCCTAACTGCGCGGCAGCCGCAAAGCACACGTGCAGAGGCAGTAAATGTTCCTCGCGCGGATGGCAGTAGCGCCCCTCGGGAGCGGTCGCCCATGTGCGCAGATGCACGCGGCTCTCGGCCGGGGCAATCGCATCGCCGACGATTCGTTCATTCAGCCAACTGTCGAAGACTTCGCTGCGCGATAAACCGTCGTCGCTGGCGCCGCCCATCAGGGTACGCATGTTGTGGAACGACATCCCTGATCCAACAATTAAAACCCCTTGTTGACTCAATTCGGCGATAGCCTCACCCATCGCCAACACGGTCTCGGGGCGCAGATCATCGACCAGTGACAACTGCACAACTGGGATATCGGCCTGCGGATACATGAGCATCAGCGGCACGAAGGTGCCATGGTCGAAACCGCGCTCACTGTCCATCGCAGCAGCGAGCCCGTGGCGCTCAAGTAAGGCAACAATCTGGTGCGCCAGTTCCGGGTCGCCCGGAGCCGGATAAGTGTACTGGTAGGTTTCGGGCGGAAAGCCACCGTAGTCGAAAATCATACCCGGTTCAGTGGCGCTCGAGACAGTTGGTAGTGCCGCTTCCCAATGCGCGGAGATCATGACGATCGCTCTCGGGCGCTCGATGTCCGCGCAAACATTACGTAAGAAACGGATCAGCCGGGCATGGCTCGCGTCGCCGAGTAGCGGCAGCGGACCGCCGCCGTGAGGAATGTACAAAATGGGCGTCTGGGGCAGGTGCACGGTGATCGAATTCTTCGCTGATGGTGACCGAGAGGCGCTTAGGATTTCGGCTCGTGACGTGGGCCAGTCGGCGAGAAAATCCACACCCCAGCCGTTGCGCGATTCAGACTATCGCTTTGCACGCGCTGCGGACGACTCTCATCCAGGGTCTTCAGGATGTCTTTCGGATCTTCCGCTTCAGCCTCATAGAATGCGAGATAGGGTAAGGGACATTTCTTTCCGACTTCATCGGTCAGCTCGAAACGTTGTGCGCTGCTCCAGCCAGTACTCTCGAGCACCTCGTCGAGATGCAGGTTCTCGTAGTAATCGTTGTATTCATCTTCGCGGCCTTCGACCGGTTCCGTCAGGACGACGACAAGGTGTTTCATATTGGTTGCTCCATGATGGGCTGGGAAACTGAATTGAGATTGAGCTGAGCCGAGCCGAGCGCCAAACGGGGCGCCGCTAATTTGCGTATCCGAGAGTCACTCAACTGGGCGGCGCGACAGCCCAGTACTGAACTTTCGGTGCGCTGCTTCCTGCAGCTGCATCAAGATTGTATTTTTTCGCGTACGCAGCTTTCACTGCAACGAGCGTGTCAGGGTCGGAAAAATCTTCGGCCCGCGCTGCGTAAATCTTGTTGTCGATCTGCAGGCGAATAGCAGGATTGTCTTCCATCCATCCCGGCCACCGCTTGGTGTGGGGTTCGCGGGCGCCAATGAACAACTTACCGTCGACCTGCGCGCACCAGATCGTGACTGAGTGCGGAATGAAATAGGGAGTTGCCACTTCCACGAAAATCTCGGGAAACTCATCCGTAAACGTCCAGTCAGCGGGTAGCCCAACGACTTCATCCCCGCGCAACCATTGTCCCGGCGTTTGATTGCTGGGCTGGCAGGCACCCAACAGGCACGTCAGCAAAGTAAGCGCGAGCGCTCTGTAGCAAAGCCCTGGCCGATGGCTAGAGCGGCCCTTCTGAACGATGGGAAGGTAATTCATAGCGCGCTCCATGGGCGAGGTTATGACCACACTATAGCGCAGCATGAGCGTCTGTCCCGGTCTCATTGGACATCGCGCGCATGCCGCTACAATGGCGCATCACCCTGTAGTCGTTTAAGGAGAACTGCCTGATGGATAACCCGATGACTCTCGAGAACCGTGTAATTGTGATCACCGGCGCTGCGCAAGGTATTGGACGTGGAGTCGCGACCACTGCGGCGGCGCTTGGCGCACGTCTGGTGTTGCTCGATATCAACGGCGACGGTGTTAAGGAAACTGCGGACATGCTCGGCGGCAAGGTCGACACCTACGTTGGCAGCGTCGCAGACGCCGGCTTTGTACAACAGACGGTAGACGACGTCATCGCCAAGCACGGCGTTATCAATGGCCTGTTCAACAACGCCGGTATAATTCGTACCGCTATGATCCACAAAATGTCGATCGCCGATTGGCAGGCGGTAATCGATGTGAACCTGACCGGCGTTTTCCAGTGCCTGCAGGCGGTGGGTCGGCACATGATCGAGCGCAGCAAAGAAGGCGACGCCTCACCAAGCCGGATTGTTAACGTGTCTTCGATAGCCGGACGGCGCGGCACGATTGGCCAGATCAATTACGGCGCTGCAAAATCTGGCGTACTTGGCATCACCATGAGTGCGGCGCGCGAATGGGCGCGATTTGGTGTGTGTGTGAATAGTGTTTGCTTCGGTGCGGTTGAAACGCCGATGACAGAAGTGATCCGCAGTCCTAAATTTATTGACCGCACGATGGCGTCCATTCCGATGGGCCGTATCGCCGAGCCCAGTGAAGTTGCCGGACCGTGCTGCTTTTTGCTATCTGACACGGCGAGCTACATTACCGGGCAGCATCTGAATATAGACGGCGGATCGCAGATCGGCTTCTAGCAGGGCGTTGAAAAACTACTGCGGCGCCCATCTGCGGCGTCGCGTGCTCGCTCACTCCTCGCCTATCTTGATGATATGTCTCGTCGTTCGCTGCGCGGCTCCTTACAGCCGGGCATCCTCGCTACGTTTTTCAACACCCTGCTGCGCAGGCGTTAAGTAGAGCGACCGCGGCGCCCATCTGTGGCCTCGTGCTAGGTGTCTCTGAGCAGACGTTCGGGTCGCGAGGACGGGTAGGTCACTGCGCGGCGATCCGATACTACGAGGTCGGTTCAAACTGCGGCACTTTAAAACCATCGGTGCGCGTTTCGGTGGTGAACTGTACGGCCATGCCTACGGTGACCTGGTCGATGTCGCAATTGATCAAGTTGGTCATCATTTGCACACCCTCGCTGAGTCGGATGGTGGCGAGAATGTAGGGCACGTCAACTTCAAAGGCTGCATAAGGTGCCTGGTGAATCACTGAGAAACTCCACACCGCGCCGGTGCCGGAAGCTGCCCGCCAGGTAAGATCCTGCGAATAGCAGGCCGTGCACCAGCGACTCGGATAGAAAATCCAGCTGTCGCATGCCCCGCAATGTTGCAGATGCAGCTGCTCGTTCTGCACCGCATCCCAAAAAGGTCGTGAGGTGTCGTCGATCTCCGGTAAGGGTTTCGTGCTCATGATTGCCGCCCCAGAATCAATACCGAGTGCTCAGCCATCATGCCACCGTAGCTGTGCACGAGCCCGGTATCAGCGTTGTCCAACTGGCGTTCGCCCGCCTGCCCCATCACCTGACGCGCCCCTTCGACGATCATCGACATACCCGAGGCATCGCCGGTGTGGCCAAATGACATCAAGCCGCCGTACGTGTTGACCGGCATATCCCCACCCGGAGCGCCACGGCCGGCATCCCAGAATTCGCCACCCGCGCCGCTGGGCACGATGCCAAGATTCTCGACGCCGAGAATCGGGTTGAACGAAAATGAATCGTAGAGCTCGAGAAAGTCGATATCCCCAGGCGTTAAGCCGGCCATCGCGTAAGCCTGTTCACCCGCCTTGCGTCCACCCATGTTGATGAGGTCACGACACTGGCTGATGTTGAAATGCTCGTGCGCTTCTCCGAAACCGTGCACCCAGGCCGGTTGCGGACTAAGACGTTTGGCGAGCTCAGCGTTGCACACCAGTAAGGCGCCGCCGCCGTCGCAGGGCACCGAGCAATCCAGCAAGTTGAAGGGCGAGGCAATCGGTCTGGAGGCCAGCACGTCGTCGACCGTAATCGCGCCATGGCGCGCCATCAATGCATCCGGATGCTGCAGCGCCCAGGCGCGCGACGACACTGCAACTTTCGCCATTTGCGCTTTGGTAGTGCCGAACTCATGCATGTGTCGTGTCGCGGCTTGCGCGTAGAGCGGCGGAATATAGGAACCATACAAGGAATCGAATTGCGGATGTGCAACCATCTTCGCAATCGCTTCGGCGCCACCCCCGGACACATTCGGGAACGTGCCAGCGGCGAGGCACAGCACGCTGTCGACCAGACCCGCCCGAATCGCAAGTACCGCACGTTGCACCATAATGCCGTGGGTTGCGCCGCCGGCGTTGATGGTCTCTGCGAAACGCGGCTTGAGCCCAAGCTCTTCACTCAAATGTTCGTGCGCGAAAATATCTGCCCCAGAGCCCGCCGCCATGCCTGGCGGACTGGCCAGCAAGCCGCCAATATCACTCGGCGTTAGCGAATTCTCACTGATCAGCTGGGCGAATATCTGCTGAAAGAAATCGTTAGCCGACAAATGCGGATAACGACCTGGCCTGAGTTCTGTCACGGCCGCAATGGCGACAGCTTCTGTCATCTTCGATACTCCCCGTAGTCGGTCGCAGTAAGCGACCCACCACGCGACTAATAATTCGGCGAGCGCTTCTCGCGAAACGCAGATATACCCTCACTAAAGTCGCTGCTTTCACGGACGCGGTCGCCGTGTTCCTGCTCTTCGTCCTCGCGAGCCAGGGCCGCCTCCGCGATTCCCTTGCTAATGTGCTGCTTGACGGCCTGCACCGCAGTCGGGCTGTTCGCAGCAATCATGCCGGCAATCTCAAGAGCGCGCTCAAGCAGTTTATCCGCTGGTACGATCTCGTTGATAAGGTGAATACGCAAGGCTTCTTCAGCGTCAACCATCTCGGCAGTCAGGAGTAACTTCATCGCGTGGACGTGGCCAATCTGATTAACCAGCTTGGCCGTCGCACCACCGAAGGGATAAATCGCCCACTTCACTTCTGGCAGACCGAAACGTGCGTGCGGTGCTGAGATGCGAATGTCACTCGATAGCATGAGCTCTACGCCACCACCGGCGCACACCCCATTGACTGCAGCGATAATCGGTTTCGGAAAGCTCGAAGTCTTGAGCAAGCCGCGATTGATCATGGCGGCGACTTCTTCGCTCGCACTCAAATCGCCGCTCACATCGGCGCCCGCATTAAACGCTTTGTCACCCGCACCCGTAATCACTATCGCGCGACAATCCGACTGTTCGAGTTCGTCCCATAGCGCGGCCAGTTCGGCGAGCATAGCGCGGCTCATAGCATTGCGTTTTGCCGGGTTATCGATGGTGATCAGGGCGACGTGTTGCTGTGGATATTCGATGTGTATGGGCATAGCTCGTTCTCAGACTGAAAGTGGGTGAAAGAATTTGGTTTTCGGCAAGGCTAAAGCGCCATCAGGCTGGCAGTTTCAGCGTGTGTCGGGCGATGATATTGCGTTGAATTTCGTTGCTACCAGCGTAAATAGGTGCTGGGCGTGCGTTGTAATAATGCGCCAGCGCATCAACGCCGCTGTCGTTCGCGGCGCCCGGAATCGCTGCGAATTCACCGCTTGCAGCAAATATCATCTCGCTGAGACGCTGGTAGATTTCCGTCGACCATATTTTTAGCAGCGCCACGTCAGCACCGAATTCCTTGCCGGCTTTGGCCAATTCTGCGAACTCGGCATAGAGTGCTTCCAGATCCCAGACGTCCAACGCTGCCCGTGCCAGCGCATCAACGAATACCGCGTCGCCGGCCATATTTTTGTGTCGCGCAAGCTGCCGCAACTGATTGAGAGCGTGCTGACATAGTTTAGGGCTGCCAACGAACAATCTTTCGTGTCCTAACAGCGCTTTGGCGATAGTCCAACCCTGGTTGATTTCACCCACCAGGTTCGCGACCGGCACACGCACGTCCTCGAAAAACACTTCGCAGAAGTCGACATCCCCGCTCAGGTTCGGAATGGGGCGCACCTCAATACCGGGCTGATCCAGATCAATGATCAAAAAGCTGATGCCGGCCTGCGGCTTACAGTCCGGATCAGTGCGCACCAGGCAATACATATGGGTCGCATCCTGGCCGTGGGTCGTCCACGTCTTCTGACCGTTAACAATAAATTCATCACCGTCTTTCACCGCGCGCGTGCTGAGGGAGGCCAAATCCGACCCGGCATTGGGCTCCGAGTAGCCCTGGCACCAAATCTCGTCGCCACGCAGGGCAGGGCCCAAATAACGGGCGCGCTGCTCGTCGCTGCCAAAGGAAAACAAAATCGGGCCAAGCATGACGATGCCCTGATCAGGTGCCCGGGCGACGCCGAGGCGTTCCAACTCTTCGATGAAAATCATCAGTTTCGCTGGTTCAAGCGCCATGCCGCCATACTCACGTGGCCATGCCGGCGCCGCCCAGCCGCGCTCGACCAAACGTAAATGCCAGTCACGAATCTCGTCCCAGCGAACTTGATAAGCGAGATGCTGTAATTGCTCGGGGTAGTTCTGGGATAACCAGGCGCGCACGGTGTCACGGAAGTGCTCATCAGCGACGCTATTCCAATCCCCGTCGGCAGGCGAAAAATCGGCATCTGCGCCCGCATCACCAGAGTCGCCATCGGCGTGACCTTCGAGCACCGTCTGCATGAATGCTGCATTATTTTTCAGCGTATCGAGGGCTCCCCCAAACCGCGCGACCAGGGTCAAGGCTCGCCACACATACAGCGCGACATCACTTTCAGCGGTATATCCGATGGCGCCATGCATCTGAATCGCTTCGCGCACCGACGCCATGGCGACATCGCTGGCGCGTTGACGAGCTCGACTAGCGACGATGCCGTCGCTCTCACCCACAGCATGTGCCTGCACCGCACTATCCAGTGCTGCGGCACACAGGCGAAGCTGCAGATAGAGATCAACCAGGCGATGTTGCAGGGCCTGGAAAGAACCAATCGCGCGTCCGAACTGCTCTCGCGTACGGACATATTCGAGGGTCATTTCCAGTACCCCTTCTGCCAAGCCCAGCAAGTAGGCACTGGCCGCGATCTCACTCATTTCGCGAGCGCGTACGACAGCCTGCGCATGCTCGTCGAGGAATGCTATGAAATTACCGCCATCGCAGCGCACTGCAGTGCCCGTAAGGTGGGCAACATCAGTTCCGTCGGCGAGCACTTCCACGTCCAGGGAAAGTCCGCTTGCGCTGCGGGCAACGTCGAAAAGTGCCGCGCGTCCATCGAGCTCGACTGGGAGCAACAAGCGATCTGCCTGATTGGCAAGCGGGACATGGCCGAGCTGGCCATCGAGCAGAAATCCAGCTGCATCACGTCGCGCGCTCAAGCCACTTGGCGCATGCCAAACACCGTCGTGGAGCGGGCAGGTGTAGATCAAATCCCCTGCTACGAGCGTTTGTAAACGGCTACCTTGCTGATCAATCGCAGCCAGTAAGGCGGCTGCGCCGACTGCGCATTCCAGCACCGGTTCGGGTGCGAGCACTGCACCGAGCCTGCGGCACATGCGCGCGACACCTGAAGCGCCCAGGCCAAAGCCACCGTCATCCTCATTTAGCGCGATACCGGTCCAGCCGAGCTCGACCATTTCTGCCCACACTGCACGATCGAAAGACCGGCCGCTGGTGCGCAACTCGCGCAAGCGACGAATGCCGAGGGCGCGAGCGCAATAGTCCGCGACGCTATCGTCAAGTAAAAGTAAATCGTCGGCCGAAGGAAGTGCTGTACTCGCCTGGTTCACGGGTCATCCTGTTGTGCCCGAGGCATTCGCTCGGGTTGATCTGTTCAAAATTTGCTTGCGTGCCGCCAATCGTTTGCGCGCCAATGCCGATCACTGCCGGATTGTTAGCGCGCGTAATGGTTACAGGCGCACAGTATATGTAACTCAAGCTCAGCTTGGTGATGGCTGCGCCACGCACAATTATTCCGCATCGCACGGCTCCCCGCGCGCTTGCATCGCAAGTACGTATTATCTGAGCTTCGGGCGCCACGCGGGACGCCGTTGTTCGGTGCCCATCACGCCAGCGGATTGTGTTCATCTCGCGTCGGTGCCGGGATAGTGCCGGATTCTGACACCGACTCGGCAGCATTCGTGCCGAAATAATCTCGGGCACGCCACAGTGCGACTGTCGGGATCGCAAACACGATGGCGCTGACCACCCCGACGGCAAGCCCTTGTCCGTTCGGATTGACCACATTCCACACCAGCATTGCGACGGTAACCTGCGCGGAATACAGCGCAGCCCACGGCCACATCCAGCCCTTCATTTTCCAAAACCCGCGCGCACCCGCGGCGTAAATCAACCAATGCAGCGGTTCGGTAGCCTTAGCCCACCAGCCGTGCAACGCGATCCCGAACCAGATCTCATGATCACTCGCGAGTGGCTTTACGAAAACATCGAACGGCATGTACAAAAATGTCATATACAAACAAAACCAGAACATCAGATTCATCCACCAGGGTCTCAGCGACCAATCGGCTTTTATCACCTGCAACGGGTTAGACATTGAATGTGGTGCCATAAGGGATCGAGTGTTGATGTTAGCAGGCACCGCGACACGCCAAATGTCCGGTAATACGTAAAACACGGCCGAAGTTATGCAGCGGACACCAAAATTACAGTTTCTAAGCGCCCGGCAGTTCGGTACAGTCAGGTCTGGCTATTTCAGTCACAGGATTATTCATCATGCGCGTCGCAACCGCCGTGCTAATCATCGGCGCAACTCTGATAACGGACGCCCAAGCGCAATCCGCCGACGTTTTTGCAGGTACAGACAGCTTCGCAGAGGCCGGCTATACACCCGACCATATTGCCTACCCCGCCGATCGCATCAACGAACGGTTCGAGTTGCTAATGGCCGACAGTGGCCTGGAAACATTTGAGATGGCGCTTGCGTTTGCTCGCGAAAAGCTATCCGAAGCCAACGTTATGATCCGGGGTCGAGAAGCCGGATTAGCTTGGATTTCAATCGGACTGTATAAGGATTACGTTAAACGCGCGGCCAGAGCACTCGAAGAAATCGCGCCGGACCGTTTGGCCCGGTACCGTCTGCTTTTCGCCAATAACCTGCTCGAAGACTTGCACACAATATCTCGCGGCTACGTCACCATGCCGGTCGATATTCGCGAATTCTCATTGTCGCCGATGGTAAACGCCGCGTTCTACCAATATGAACTTCAGCGCGAGCGCATGTCGGCACAAGAGCGCGAGAGTGTCGCCGCACGTGAAAGCGCGGTGCGTGACGCCATCGAAGCGATGCGACAAGCAGATCGCTCTCGCTACGAGTTGCGTGATCAGGAAGTACAGCCACGCTAACGACAAACGCACGAATTGATCGAGCTTATACTCGCTCACCCGTGACGCATAATCCCTATACCAGCCAGACTTGAATCGAATCGCCATGTCCACATACGAAATTCTCGAACACTATCTCACGGGCGACTACCAATCGGTCGCCTGCCCAACGGAAGCCGACTATTACGCCTTGTGGCATGAGCGAGGTCTGGACTCGATGGGACCGATCGACTGCGCACTCGCCGGTGCTCTGCTGGCCGACCGCCTACCGTGGGTTTTCACTGCGGGTTACCAAGGCACCCTACGTAACGCCTTCCCGAACTTGAAGCCGGGCGGTTGGGCGGCATTTGCGGCGACCGAAGATGCGCACGATCCCCAGGCACATCCAGGGACGCGGCTGCAGGACGGACCGTCGGGCTTCCTGTTGAGCGGGTGCAAATCCTGGGTTGCTCATTCACGCTGCGTCGACCAGTTAATTATTACGATCAACGATGAGCAGGGTGACAAACGTAAAGCTCGCGGTCTGGTGATTGACAGCAAGCGCCGGGGGATCTCGCTAACGCACCGCGAGCAGCCGGGGTTTCTTGGTTCGCTCAGTCAAGGTTTCGCCAAATTCGACAGTACGGAAGTCGCGGTAAGCGAGGTTTTTGAATTCGCACCAATTAGATTGTTCGGTCGCACTGAAGCTAAATTTGTCATGCTCGCCAGCGCGGCATTCATGCTCGGGCGAGTGCCCGAGAATCACGAACTACGCGACCGCCTCATTGCTGTCGCTGGCGCGCTTATCAGCCTCATAACAGAACAACAGACCTCGCGTCAGGTGTATGCCGCCATCGACCGTGAGTTTCAGCGCTGCGTGGATGCTTTCGAAGCTTGCGGCGCAACTGACACGATTACAGATTACGCTGCAGATCGACGCTTGTTCCGCATGTATACCAATAAGATTCAGCGGCGCGGCGAGTATGCCAGGAACGAGGCCGCCGGCCGAGCAGACGATTAAGACAGCCATTCGACATCGAATTGCGCCTGGGCGCTTGCTCATTCAGGCCCAGAGCATGGGCTGAGCCATCGGCTCGTGCGCCGCGCAGCCGCTTGCGCGCCGATGGTTTCGCCGCATTCTGATCAGCTGGCGAGACAGGTCACCGGCTAGCGACGAGCACAGAACTTTTCACTCGGCAAGTTGGCGCGCGTGTCCGTTCCGCAATAAACGCCCGGGCAGCGGCCCATCGGCGGGGAGGCAGTCGACATTGTCACGGCGCAGAATCTCGCCGTTGACGATCACAGCATCAATCCCGACCGCTTCAGATATCAGGCGATCAGCACCGGCCGGAAAATCCCACACCCGTTTCAACGGCAGGTCGCCGATGGTGTCCGGATCGAAGATCACCACGTCAGCGGCCAGCCCGACCTCCAGTCGCCCGCGATCCGTGATGCCAAACACTTCCGCCGGTCGTGAAGTCACCATACGCACGGCCTCTTCGATCGACAGCACTTGTTTCTCACGTACCCAACGCCGAAACAGATAGGTCGTCATGCAGGCATCACAAAGCTGGCTGGCATGGGCGCCGGCATCGGAAAGTCCAAGAACAGTGTCTTTACTCAACAACAGTTCTTCGACTTCGTCTTCTTCGTGATTTGCGACCGGCATGCGAAACCGGGCTTGCAAATCGCTATCCAGTGCCAGGTCGAACATGGTTTCGACCGGCGTTTTACCAAGCTCCTCGGCAACATCAAATAAACGCCGTTCACCAAGCTCGGGCATGCCCGGCACTTCGGCAATTACCGTGCCGCGAAAACCGTTTTTGAACGTTTCCGGTACGCGCCGATCGAGTTTCTCCCACACGCGTGTGCGGAACTCGGCGTCGGCGTAGAGACGTTTCTTGCCTTCGTGGTCAGCTTCGGACACCGGCCGGAACATGCGCATGGCTTCGAATACAAACGGCGCAGAAAGCTGGAATTCGAAATTCAACGCCCGCGGTGTGACCTGCGGAATGACTCGATGCCCGGCGGCAATCAGTGCTTCGGAGCGCTGCAATTGCTCGCTGGCCGTCCCGTCATTGATAGCGGCGCCAGCAAGTAGCGCAGTCCACGTCACTGGTGAACCGGAGACCTGACTTAACTCGGTAAACTCGTCGTAGGACAGGGTAGGGCCAACCGTGGCCTGAATAACGCCACCGTCGGTATCTTTGAGTACTGCGGCCAGACTACGAATTTCTTCGAACGAGGCTGCCCGGCTCGGCACCGGCTTGCCCTGGTCACCAACGTGGGTGATCGCCTTGGACGTCGCGAATCCGAGCGCGCCAGCTGACATTGCCTCGCCGACTAACTTCTGCATGTGTTCAACTTCCGCCGTGTTCGCCTCACGCTCGGTCGCATCTTCGCCCATCACATACGTGCGTAAAGCGGTGTGCCCGATTAGCGCGCCAACATTAATTGCTATGCCCGCGGTCTCAATCGCATCGAGGTATTCCGGAAAGGTTTCGAACGGCCACTCCGCACCCAGACCTGCCTGCAGCGCCGCGACCGTCATCCCCTCCACATTCTCGAGCGTGCGAATCATGCGCTCGCGATGCTCCGGCCGGGTTGGCGCAACACTGAATCCACAATTCCCCATTACCACCGTCGTCACGCCGTGCCACGGCGAAATCGTGAGCATACGGTCCCAGATGATTTGTGCGTCGTAATGGGTATGGATATCGACGAAGCCCGGCGCGATCACGTGGCCGCCTGCATCCAGCGTTTGCGCGGCCTCCCCCGGCGCTGATCCCACGGCGACCAGGCGCCCTTGCCGGATGCCCAGCTCGCCCGCGAACAATGGCCCGCCAAGACCGTCAGCAATGAGTCCATTGGTAATTTTCAGATCGTATTTATGCTTCATGACGCACACCTCGCTGTGCCCATGATACCCCCGTCGCCGGTATGACGATCAGACCGTTGAACGAGTCGGTCTGCGCACGCGGCTCAGCCCACCTTGAGAGCAGAACGCCGACCGACAGATTCGTCGATGCTGACGAGCTAGAAAAGAATAATGATGACGAGGGTAGGGACTGAGATCGCCAACGCGTGTTGAGCCAATACGCAGCGAGTGTGAGCCAGCACGCGAATTGACGTATGGTGGCCGCGGTGCGCGTGGCGACAGCTTGCTGTCAGCCACGACGACGTTGAGTTACGGTCGAACACACATCGACAAATAGAAACACTGCCAGGCAGGGCGTCTCGCGGCTCAGTAAGGTCGACATATAGCGCCGACGCACAGACTGCGAATTTGGCAGCGATGCTAACGGCCGTGGACGTTCTTTTAACGCGATGCTATCAATTGCGTCGCCTGGAAATCTCAGGACCTCGATTGTCTGTGGACAACCAACCAAGACACGCCATTAGTGACATTGACGCCGGCGAACTTCTGCGCAAACTGAGCGCCAATTCGAAGTTGACCCTATTCGTGCTGGAATGCGGAGCCGATGCCCGCTGGCGCTTCACCCATCTCGGCCAGAATCTGCTGGATGCACTCGGCATCCCTGCGCACGACGCGGCCGAAGACGCGGGGTGTATTTTCAAGCTCATTCCCGCGCACGACCACCGCGACTTTCACGAAACGCTACAGCAGGCGCGTCGGACGGGACAATTTTGGCGGTGTGATTTTCGCCTGGCGCTTCGCGATGGCGAAGTCCGTCCGTACACCGTGACCGGAGAAGTCCGAGCCACAGCGAGCGGCGATGTTGTCGTCAGCGGCCATATTCTCGATTGCAGCAATGATGGACCAACGCTGCGCGGCGCGACGGTGCCATCACCTGCGAGCAGGGCGATGTCGGGGAACACGGAAGAGACGCTTCTACTGCAGGCCCTCACCATGGATTCCGCCACCTTCGGGATCCTCATTACCGACGCGACGGAAAAGCACCACCCGATCATTTATGCCAATCGGGCCTTCTGTGCGATGACCGGCTATACGCTCGCAGAGATCCTGCATCGCAACTCCGCTATCTTGCACGGTCAGGACGTCACGCAGGATGGTGTCCAAGAAATTCGTGCTGCACTACGCAAAGGTTCGAGTATCACGACCACCTTACGCAATTATCGTAAGGACGGTAGTCCGTTCTCGAACCGGGTCACGATTAACCCTCTCCGCAACACCAGTGGCATGGTCACTCATTTCGCAGCCACCGTGAATGACATTAGTAGCGAACTCGCAGCCTTCGCCGAGTTAACCGCGAACGCCGCACGTTTTCGCATTCTCGCCGAGCACGCCCCGATCGGAATCTATTTATGGCGCCCCGGTTCTGGTGTCGAGTATGTCAATGAGCAATTCTCGGCCATTACGTCGCTGGACTATGAACAGGCGCTAGAGTCGGACTGGGGAGCTGCAATTCATCCTGATGATCGCGAGATAGCCATAAAGAACTGGTTAGAGGCGGCAGCTACTGGAATGCCGTCGCACAACGAATTTCGCTTTTTGCGTCAGGGCGGGCAGACGGTCTGGATTGCCTCCATGTCGGTCCCCTTGTATGACGAAGATGGTGAACTGTCGGGGCGCATTGGTACATTTGTCGACCGCACAGAACAGAAAGTCGGTGAACAGGCGCTGGTCGAAGCGAAAAATGAAGCGGACACGGCCAATCAGGTTAAAAGTCTGTTTCTGGCCCGCACCAGTCATGAATTGCGGACGCCGCTCAATGCCGTGCTGGGTTTATCGCAAGTGTTAACCATGGCGGGCAATTTACCGGCAGAGCATCAACAGAATGCCCATGAAATCTATCGTTCATCCGGGCACCTGTTGCGGCTGATTGAAGACCTGCTCGATCTCTCCAAAATTCAGGCGGGCGAGATCTCCCTGACCTCAGAGACGGTCGACTTGCTGCATCTGGTCGAAGAAGTCGCAACCACGTTTAGACAAAGCGCCGAGGAATGCGGCGTAGAGATTCGCCTCGAATTCAAACACCCCGCGGCACGCTTCGCGATCGGCGACTACGTGCGCATCAACGAAGTGATATCGAACCTGGTTTCAAACGCACTGAAGTATGCCGCCAGCGGAGGTCGGGTTGTCTTAAGTAGCGAGACTGAAGCCGACACCGTCCGAATCGACGTCCGCGATTTCGGGCCGGGGCTTCCGGCGGATCAAACCCGGACAGTTTTCGAACCCTTTGAACGCCTCGGCAAGGAAGTCAGCGGGATCGAGGGCAGTGGTATTGGTCTGACCATCTGTCGGGACCTTGCACAAGCGATGGGTGGACGCCTCGGGGTCGAGAGCAACGGCGACCAAGGCACCCGGTTCTGGCTGGAACTTCCAGCAACGACACCGCCTGGCCCAGAGCAAATCGCGTCCGTCGGGCCGCAACACCATGCTGTACCTGTGACCGAATCGAACGCGCCCTCGTTGTCTGCATTCGGCCGTGTTCTGGTTACCGAAGATAATCGCGGTAACCAACGCCTGTTCGAACAACTACTGAAGCTGTGGGACATTGCCATAGACGTCGCCGACGACGGAGAACAAGCTGAACAACAGTGGCGAGATGGGAGCTACCGCCTGTTGCTGACCGACCTGCAGATGCCGAATGTTGATGGAATAGAACTCACCCGGCGCATTCGCGCTGCCGAACGAGATGGCGACGAACGGCTGTATATCATCGGCATCAGCGCGCACGCCATGGAACTGGAAAAAAATCGCTGCCTCGAATCGGGTATGGACGACTACATCACTAAACCTATCGATCTGGCAAGGCTAAAACTCGCACTGGAAAAAGGTGCCGCAACAATGACCGGGGCACCGCGCAGCTAGGCAAAATCGTAGCCGACGACTGCCGGACACAGGCGCTAAGAGGTCACAATCTGGATGTGCCTGGCGTCCGAAAAATACTCAGCTAAAGTGAGTAAACAGGCCCGAGAGTCTATCGAATAGTGTTCGATGCGCGCAGTTCATGCAGGGCGGCGAGCTCCGCAGAACGCCGTGCGGCGCAGCCATGTCTGCGCCAGTTCTCTAGCTCAACCGCGCAATATATTTGCTTACCTTAACCAATAAATCGAGTCCGCCGCGGCCCTCGACCAAAGTCTCTGCGGTAATCGCCATTTGCTCGCGGCGGCTGCGCGCGAGGTAGCGTAGTATTTCGAAAGCTTCGGAATCACGCAACGAATAGCGCTCCATAATGATTCCGACCGCAATACTGATTGTGCGACGTTTCGCATTCATCTCCGACAGCTTGTCGACGGACCGAAGTAGTTTGCCGACCTCATCGGCTCGCGCAATGGCGGTTTCAACCGCTGAATTTAACTGCCCCAACTCCACCGGTTTAACGAGGTAAGTGATCGCACCAGCTGCCACCGCGGCGTCGAGCGTGTCCTGATCGGTTTTGCCGGTCAATTGTACGAACGGGATACCGTGCTCACGAATGAGCGCGCGGCCCAGTTCGACGCCGTTGCCGTCCGGAAGTTCGACATCGAGCACAGCCAGATCAATAGCTTGATGTTCGGCGATACCTTTGGCGTCGGCTGCAGAAATAGCACCGAATACATGATGACCTGCGCGGGTCAGCGCCTGCTCGAGAAAGCGCAGCAGCGCTTCGTCATCTTCAACGACAAGAATCGATCGCGTTGGTTTGCTGCTATCTGGCGTGTTCATTGGCGTTACATCCGTAATCGTTCGCCGGCTGCCGCGTAGCAGGTCGGTGTCACACTAAGGAATATCGGGTCGCGGGTCAGATAATGGGTAAAGTGCCACTATCCGCGCCAGGAGGCGAACGTTTGTGGTTGCGATTGGAGGGGGAACCACGGCAGGCGGTTGGTACGGCCGAGGGCATTGTGGCTGATCTAGCGCCTGCATCGCAAGCGCCGACGATCGGTTCGAACCACTTTCTCGTGGAGGCAGATTCAGGCGGTCACGACGCGCGAAACCTTCGCTATCCGAGCCCCGCACCACCGAGCGCAGGTGGGGGATTTCTGACATTCATTTGTGTATCGCTATATATTTAGCTGCGGCTGCTCAGAGTGCATCCGGCTTGCCGCAAGCCGAACCTACCAGCACGTTTTTTAGGTCTGTAAATGAAGTCGACAGCTACCTTCTCCATCGCTAGCGCCATGTCTGAGGCAACGATTTTAATCGTCGATGACGAACCAACGAACGTCAGGTTGATTCGGAAGGTTCTGCAACAAAGTGGCTTCAGGAATATCCTGCACACGACCAATCCGCTCGACGTCGCAGACATCATCGCCCGACATGAGATCGATCTTGCAATTTTCGATCTCATGATGCCGGAGCTAACCGGTACAGATCTGATTTCTATCTTGCAGAAAACACTGGGCGACCTATGTCCGCCAATCATCATTCTGACAGCCACCACATCGATTGAGGCGCGCGTCGACGCACTCAACTGCGGCGCACGCGACTATGTCAGTAAACCATTCTCAATCCCGGAATTGAATGTGCGGGTTAAGAACATGCTGGAAATGCAAATCTCGCAAAAATGGATCCGGAGCCAAAATCAGATCCTCGAACGTCGCGTCGCCGATAGGACAGATGAACTTTACAAGACGCGCCTTGAAATCATTCAGCGCCTGGGACGGGCGGCAGAATACAGAGACAACGAAACCGGCACGCACATCCTGCGCATGAGTAAGACATCGGAACTCCTCGCACGACAAATCGGTCTGCGAGAAGAAGTGTGTGAGGCTTATTTGAATGCCGCGCCAATGCATGACATCGGTAAGATCGGCATTCCGGACAGCGTGTTGCTGAAACCCGGCAAACTCTCCGCACCAGAATGGAAAATCATGCAATCGCACGCGCAGATTGGCGCCGACCTGCTTGTTGGCAGCGATTCGCCCTTGTTAATACTTGCCGCCGAAATTGCCCTCGCGCACCACGAAAAATGGGACGGAAGCGGCTATCCCCGCGGATTAAGCGGTCTGGCCATTCCCTTGAGCGCGCGCATCGTCGCAATGGCTGACGTGTACGACGCCCTGCGCTCGAGGCGCAGCTACAAAGAACCCTGGTCAGAAGCCGACGCCCTTGTGGAAATACGACGTGGCGATGCGTCCCATTTCGACCCGGATCTCATTGTTGCATTCGAAGCCATCCAGCCGGAAGTTGAGGCCTTTCGCTCCCAGCACGCAGACCCGGTCTAAGACAACTTCGCAGTCACTCAAGGCATCCTCTACCCGCAGCGATCGTTCAATTCACCCGATTTCAGCAACGACTTCGTCGAGCGACTCGCGTAGCGTGCCGACAACCGTGTCTATTTCTTCCTTCTCAATGATGTAGGGCGGGCACATAGCGATGCCGGCCACACCGGCGGCGCGCACGATGACGCCTTTATCCAGCGTGCGACGAAACAAGCGCATGGCCATTTGGTGTTCGGGTGCAAAAATGCTGCGGTCTTCTCGATCTTTAACCACGTCTATGGCTGCGATCAGCCCGAGCCCGCGTACTTCCCCAACATGCGGATGATCAACGAACTCATCACGCAATCGCTGCTGCATGTACACGCCCATATCTGCAGCGCGCTGGAACAGGGATTCGTTCTCCATAATGTCCAGATTGGCATGCGCTGCCGCGGTGCAGATAGGATGTCCGCTGTACGTCTGGCCATGACTGAACTGCAAAATTTCTGAGCCGTGCTCTTCGATAACCGACCAGACGCGCTCGGATATCAGCGACGCTGACAGCGGCGCGTAACCGCTGGTCAGACCTTTGGCGATGGTGACCATATCCGGCTCTATACCAAGCGCTTCACTGCCCCATGCCTCGCCAAGTCGACCAAAACCGCAAATCACCTCGTCGGCGATGAACAGAATGTCGTGGCGTTTCAATACGGCTTGCATGGCCGGATAGTAATTCCTTGGCGGCACGATGACGCCGCCGGCCCCCATGACCGGTTCGGCGATGAACGCAGCGATGCTTTCGGCACCCTCGCGGGCGATGGTTTGTTCCAGCTCGGCAACCAACTTGGCGACGAAATCCGCCTCGCTCATGCCGGGCTCTGCTTCGCGATAAAAATGAGGCATGCTCAAATGATGGAAACCCGCCAGCGGTAAATTCATGTGGGCGTGCACACTCGGCAAACCAGTCAGGCTTGAGGCGCCAAGAGTAATGCCGTGATAGGCCATGTGGCGTGACAGTATCTTGGTCTTCTCAGGCTTGCCGCGCAGGTTGTTGTATAACCAAATCAGCTTGATTTGCGTATCGTTCGCATCCGAACCCGAACAGCCGAAAAAGACCCGCGCGATCGGCCACGGCATCATGCGCTTGAGACGATCGGCGAGGCGAATGGTCGGCTCGGTCGCCATCCCGAAAAACGAATGGTAATAAGCCAGCTCGTGAGCCTGCTTAGCGATGGCGTCGGCAATTTCGTGGCGACCGTAGCCCACGTCACAACACCACAGGCCGGCCATTGAATCGAGATACTTGCGCCCATCGACATCCTCAACATGCACCCCGGCTGCGCCTTTCATGACCAGCGCGCCGCGGCCGGCGAGATCTTCGAAATTGGTGAACGGATGCAGGTGGGAGTCGAGGTCCATTCCTTGCAAATCAGTAAGCATTAGCTGGGCTCCTGGGCTGGGTGAGCGATAGTTCCGCCTGTATCGACCGGGCCGCTGCACTGCCCGATGTGAGGCGCCGCCTACTGCAGGTGGGTGACGCGAAGAATACTAACAGCGCCGAGCTGGACGTGTCAGCGCTCAACATGGCAGAGCCAGCGAGACAGGCGCCAGCGGAGTATGATTAGGCGACCAGAATCCGGACACGTATGCCATGAACAAACCGTCAACAAAGATTTCGCCTGACGCAGTGCGCAACGGCACGTTTAAATACCTGGATGATTCAGTACACCCGTCGCTGTATCGCAACGGCGAAGTGCTGACCCGACGCGACGCGGACGGCAGCGACGGCGGCCGCAAGGGTGTCAACCTCGAAACCCGCGAAATGATGATTCATAACGCGCGGTTACTGGATCATGAGCGTCGTCGCACTGTCGAGTCACACGGTTTTGAGTGGCTGACGCGGCCACGCGGCAATAGGAATCTGGATTTCTTCAATCATCGCGACGTGGTCGGCGAGTACTACCCGGAGTGCGCGCGAATTGTCGCCGACGCGACTGGCGCGCGGGCCTACGCGTTTGATCACAACGTACGCTCCGCTCTGGGCAAGCAAAGCCAACAAAAGATCGTTGGTGGGCAGCAGGTGCAGGGGCCCGCACATGTCGTGCATGGCGACTACACGCTGACTAGCGCGCCGCAACGGTTGCGCGACCTGGCCCTCCCGCCGAGCGGCAACGACACCTTGCGCGGCATCCTGGCAGATGACGAGTCACTGATTAGTCAGCAAGATGTAGACCGGGCATTAGAGGATGGCAAACGCTTTGCGATCATCAACGTGTGGCGCAACATCGCCGACGAACCGGTTGCCACGCACCCGATCGCACTATGCGACGGGCAGACTGTCGATCCGCAAGAGCTGGTGGTGTTTGAAATTCATTACCAGGATCGCATTGGCGAAAATTATTTCGCTAAGCACGCAGACGGGCACCAGTGGTACTACTACCCCGACATGACGGGCGACGAGGCCTTGCTGATCAAGCAATGGGACTCCGCCGGCGTACTCGCCGACAGCAACGGCGCGCGCGGCGATGGCACGGCTCCGGAGCGTCCGTGTACGTTTAGTTTTCACAGTGCGTTCGAGGATTCTGCAACACCGGACGACGCGCCGGATCGCTGGAGTATCGAAGTGCGCTGCATCGTGATTTACGATTAAGACCGCGCAGGTTCGACTGCGGGCGAAGGCGCCTAGCAGAGACCAACATAACTGCAGGAGGCTATTGATAGCCTCCTGCAAGCGCGTCGATTAATCTAGCGTATTCGCTGACGCACAGACGCAAATGTCCCTTGCGCCGGCCGACTTGCTACCCAGGAGAACGGAGAACAAGCATGGCAACCTATCTGATAGCCGTCATCGATGTGAAAGACGTTCAACGCTACGACGCCGAGTACGTGGCAGGTGTGCAGCCACTCATCCAGAAACACGGCGGGCGACTATTAGTCGTCGCCGAATCCATGGATGTGATGGAAGGACAATGGCCGCCCGGACGCACCATCGTTATCGAATTTCCGGATGCCGAATCGGCGCGGGCCTGGTATTCAGATCCTGACTACCAGCCGTTACTGAAACTCCGCCTTGATATCAGTGCCGGCATGCTCGGCTTCGCCGACATCGTTTAACGACACAACAAACCGGCCGCGGCACACAATCGTGCCGCGACGGGCGCTGCCACTTCAGTCTTAAACCGATGAAGAGCCCAATAAATTGCCACCCAATGATGGGTGACCGTAACGCTTATCGCCGACCACGTTGATCAGCGATGTCTTGCCTGAGGCGAGCGCGCGCTCAAGTGCCGGTATTATCTGATCCGGGGTTTCGACATGCTCGGTGTGCAGCCCCATCGGCTCGAACACTTTGTCGTAACGGATGTCCGGAATCATATCGAACGGGTCAGTACGCCCTTTCAACATCGGCATGGATGCAAAATCCGGGCCCCACGAACTGTTGTTCCACAGCAGCAGCACAATCGGCAATTCATATTTAGCGGCGGTCTCAAGATCCATCGCGCCAATACCGAGCCCACCATCGCCTGACACCACAATCACCTGCTTGCCGGGGCGCGCCAGCTGCACGCCAATGCCCATACCGATGCCATGTCCAACTGGCGCAAGCGGACCTGCATCGACAATCTGCCCCATGGTATGCGCAGTAAACCAATTGCTGGTGTAACCACTAAGCGTAAAGCTGTCGACGACCAAGGTCGCATCGTCATCGATAACCGAGACCAAATCACGTACGAGACGATCGGGATGGATAGGCATGGTGTCGTGAGTTTCAGCTGCGCGCTGCTCGATGCTCTGGTCATAGTTCTTGCGCACTTCAGCCATTTTCTTCAGCCACGGCGAAGTAGCACGCGAAGCCGAATCCGTATTTCTGGCCCGAATGGCGTCGATGAGCTGACGCAGCACCAATTTCGGGTCGCCCACGATGCCGACCTCGGCTGGAACGTGCCAGCCGACGCGCTGCGGATCACTATCGACCTGGATATAGGTCGCCTTATCGGTCCAGGTCGGCGGCTGTCCGAATTTCTCGCCGCTCCAGAAGCGAAATCCGACCGCCAGCACCACATCCGCCTCACCAGTAAACGGTTTCTTCCAGGCACCGCGTATCGCGAGCGGATGGGCTTCATCGAGCGCGCCTTGCCCGGCTCGGCGGCAATAAACAGGCGTTTGCGTCAATTCCGCTAATTCTGCCAACTCAGCGCCCGCATCCGACCAAAAAATGCCATCGCCGCCAGCAATCAGCGGGCGCTCAGCGTTGAGTAATAATTCGACCGCTTTCTCGATGCCGCGCGGATCGCCTTGCGAGCGCAGGTCATCGTTGTCGTAAACTTTCGCGCCAGGTCTCTGCTGCGTTTCTTCTTCTTCCTGGTAAAGAATATTGAGCGGAATCTCGACCATCGCCACTCCTTGCGGTGCGTTTTTGGCCGCGCGAAAAGCCTGGCGTAAATCGACTTCAATGGTGCTCCAGTCAAGCACCCGCTTGGTGTACTTGGCAAACGAGCCCACAACCTCAGAACCGTATGCCTCCTGGAACGAACCGATGTCATCTTCGGTCGTGGGATGCTGACCCGACAGGCACACTACTGAACTGTTCGTCAGTGCGGCTGTACACAGTCCGGTCACCGCATTCGTCAGCCCGCAACCCGCAGTGACGGCACAAACGCCGGTATTGCCGCTTACCCGTGCATAAGCGTCTGCCGCGTAGGCAGTCGTCTGCTCGTGGCGCATGTGAATCAGTTTGATTCCGTCGTCGCGGATATTGGCGAGGATCGGAAACAAATGTCCGCCATTAACCGCGAATAGATACTTCACGTTTTGTTCTTTCAATATGCGGCTTATCAGTACGCCACCGTCTACTTTTGCCATTGCTTGGATTCCTGCTAATGAGTCGGCGCATAGTCTTGTGAGGTTATTGATTCCGGCCGCGCCGCGAGGCCGTACGCATAACGTTAATTCATGCCGAGGACATCACGTGCGGTTTTAACCGGACCGGAAGGTGTTTCAGGCCACCGACAAAATTAGACTGCACCCGTTCCACCTCGCCGGTAATCTCGATGCCGTCATAACGCTCGAACAATTGTTCCAGAGCAAGGCGAATCTCCATTTTCGCCAGCGGCCCCCCGAGACAAAAATGCGGTCCGGCACCAAAGCCCAGATGCAAGTTCGGGTGGCGCGTGATGTCGAAATCGTAAGGCCGCTCGAATACGTCCGGGTCACGATTGGCGGACGGAAACCACAACATCACGCGTTCCCCTTCGCGAATTCTCGTGCCACCAAGTTCGGTGTCGGCGGTGGCGACGCGCATGAGTGAAATAACCGGGTCGGACCACCTTACGATTTCCTCGGCGGCCAGACGCAGGCGTTTCGGATCCTCGCGCAACAGGGCCAACTGCGTCGGGTGTTCCAGCAAAGCGAGTACCCCGCCTGAAAATGCGTTCCGCGTGGTCTCGAATCCGGCAAGGATGAACTGCACGGTGTTGTAGGCGACTAACTTGGGCGTCAGCGGTTCACCATTGACGCGGGCGTTGGCAAGCAACGACAAGGGGTCAGACATTGGGCAGCCGCGCCGTTCGGATGAGCGACGCATACCGTACTCAAACAGTTTTCGAAAGCCGAAGCTGATGGTTTCGGCGGCAGTACCGCGCTGATACTCCGGATCCGTTCCGCCTATCGCCATCTTGCCCCAGTCGAGCATGTCCTCCCAATCGGCTTCCGGCAGTTCTAACAGATCACAAATCACTGCCATCGGAATGCGTACTGCCAAATCACTGACGAGGTCGATTTCGCCATTGGCGGGGATATCGTCGAATATGCCGGCGATCAATTTGCGCGTGCGCTCCTCGCTGCTCGCCAGCGCGTTCGGCAGGAATGGTTCTGCCATGACTTTGCGAATCGGCGCGTGACGGGGTGGATCGATGAACGCGATGTTCTGGCCAAGGCCCCACGCCTCGTCAACAATCGCTGCCATTTCGTCATCAACCACCGGCGCGACCCCTTCGCGCTCCGAACTGAACAGCGCCGGCTCATTCAGGATCGTCTTGACGTCGGCATGGCGAAAAATTGACCAATAGCCACGTTGATCGGGGCTGGTTGTCCAGTGCACCGGAGAACTTGCGCGTAACTCATCAAATAAGGCGTAGTGCTGACCGGTCGCGAAAAACGCGTGGTCGTTCAATTTCTCGTCAACAGTCACATTCCGACCTCCCCAGGTGCAGAGCACAAACATTACCCCGGTCCCGAGGCGCTGTATAGCGGCGCCAGCGTCGATCCAGAAACGCCGCGGCGTCCTTCAGCGGTGTGGCCGCGCGCGGGCCCTCCTCTACGCTAAGCGCTGTGAATTGGCTTTAGAAACACCTAGTCTTGAACCGATATGCCCGGCGCTGAAGTCGGGCGGCATCGATGTCCGGCTTTTTTTTGAGGAATTTCGAATGAGAGAGACTTACTGGCGTACCCGTTGTTTGCTCGTCCCGATCATGCTGACGCTACTCGCGCTTCCTGCCTCCGCTGCGGATTTTTTTGCGGGTACCGATGCGGGCTTTCCCGCGCCGACCGATGACGGCGGCGTGCTGCCGACCGATGCCCGTTTGATGAAAGTTTTCGATGGCGGCTGCATGCTCACCGAGGGTGTTTCTGCCGGCCACGACGGCATGATGTACTTCTCGGACATGACCTTTACTGCGCGCTGCAAAGACGACTCAGGGCGCTACTCGCAGGCCGGCAACATCTGGAAATACGATCCCCGTTCCGGCGAGACGGTTATTTTCCGCAGCCCGTCAGGCATGTCGAATGGCATCAAGTTCGATGCAAACGGCGACATGATTGCGGCGCTCGGCGCCGACTTCGGTGGGCGTATGTTGCTCAAGACCGATATGCGAACCGGCAAGAGTTACATCCTGAGCGGCTTGTATAACGGTCAGCCTTACAACGCACCAAACGATGTCACGATTGATGAGAAGGGACGCATCTATTTTTCCGATCCGCGCTATCTTGGCCACGAGCCGGTGATGCAGCCGGGGTTCGCGGTTTATCGCCTCGATCCGGATGGCAACGTTGTGCGGGTCGTGACTAACGGTGGCAAAACCAATGGCGTGCTGGTGTCTCCTGATCAGAAAACGCTTTATGTCGTCAGCAACGATAATGGTTGGCTCGACATGATGCGCCTCGACGAAGCAAACGCCAGACCTTTCGAAGGACACCATGTATTACAGGCCTACGACCTCTCCCCGGCCGGCACCGTCAGCAACCGTCGAGTATTAGTCGACTACGCGCCCTACAGCGGACCAGACGGCTTAATCGCCGACGCCAAAGGAAATCTGTACGTGGCCCTGCGCGCCGAGAACCGTCCCGGGATTGGGGTGTTTAATCGGGAAGGTAAGGAAATTGCCTTTATCCCGACGGGCAAGGAACTGCCAACCAACGTCGGCTTCGGTCGCGGCGAAGAACGCCACGTTCTGTATGTGACATCCGGTAAAAGTCTCTACAAGATTGCGACGCTCAATCAGGGTTACGAATTGCCACCCCTGAAATAATCGACAGCACGACAGTCGCGAAGTGTGACGGCAGGCGTCGCTCGCACGGCTCCCGGTGCAACAACGGCATCGGTAAACTGGCAGGCCTCGAGTCCGCTGCATCTACGCGGTCCAAACTGGCCCACCGACGATTGCAGTAGCCGGCCGATTTGTCGGCATAATGGTTCCTTTTTCGAAACGCAGCCGTTCGGGCATCTGCCCGGGCCGCGAATCCGTGCCGATGCCAAATGTTGTTAGCCTGATCCAACTAAGCTGCGCACAAGCGCGGTCGATTCGCGACGTCGATGCGAGCATCAGGCTGTTCGAAGCAGGTGGCTGGTTCCAGGATGAATACGCCGAAACCTGGCCCCGTGCGACAGTAGAGCGCTATGTCCGCGGACGCAGCACCTCGACTCGGACCGAGCGCGATAGCCTGCTGAGCGACGCGGAAATCGTCCTATGCGGGTTTCCCTTCCCGATTGATTTGCGCGCGCGTGCACCTGAACTGCGCTGGCTTCATCAGACGCCGGCCGGCGCCAGCAATCTACGCACCGGTGATGTGTGGAACTCAGCCATAGCGGTAACGACCTCGCGCGGCTATGGCGATAGCCGTGCCATAGCCGAATACGTATTAGCCGGGATTATGCATTTCGCAAAAGGCTTCGAGCGCGCCACACTCGACCGTGAACACGCCAAGTTCGACTACCAGAGCTACACGCCGTCGTCCCTCAGCGAGAAAGTGCTTTGTGTCATTGGTGCTGGTGGCATTGGTCGGCAAATTGCGCGTTTCGGCAAAGCGCTCGGCATGCGTACGCTTGGCACTCGGGGGTCAGTCGCCACGGTGAGTCAGGATGCAGATTTCGACGCCATCGGCGGGCCCGATCAACTCTGCGGGTTTCTCGCCGAAAGTGATTTCGTTGCCGTGAGCTGCCAGTGGACCGAGGCAACAACGCGATTGCTTAATGCGACAACTTTCGCAGCTATGAAACGCGGCGCCATTCTCGTCAACGTCGCACGCGGCGAAATCATTGATGAAACCGCGTTACTCGCGGCACTGGATGCGGGTCAGCTGCGCGGCGCCGTGCTCGACGTATTCGTCGGGGAGTTTGAGGGGCCACCGCCAGCCGCGCTATGGCAGCGTCGCGATATCTTAATCACGCCGCACACCTCGGCCCTGACCGATCGTGGCCAACGACGTTCGATGGATTTGTTTAACCGCAATCTGCACCGTTTTCTGGCCGGTCAGCAGCTTGAGAACCAAATTGACTGGGCGCTCGGCTACTGAGCATTCTGGTCGCCGCAACCAAACCAAATCGTTTTTTTAGACAAGGAGTTTCCCAATGAAGCTTTCCTCACCACGCATCCACCCCCTCGCAGAGCACGAATGGAGCGCTGAGCAACGCGAACTGCTGGCGCCCGTAAAAGCCAACGAGCCGTTCTACAACGTACTGGCAACCCTGTCGCGTCATTTCAGCGCGGTGGAGAGATTCCTGACCTGGGGCTATCACGTGATGGGCGACACCTCGACCATCAGCGGGCGCGCTCGTGAGATTCTCATTCTACGCGTCGGCTGGTTATGCGATGCCGAGTACGAGTGGGGCCAGCACGTCATTTTCGCGCGCAAAGAAGGGCTCACCGAGGACGAGATCGCGCGCATCAAACTTGGCCCGGATGCCGACGGCTGGACCACGTTTGAAGCGACACTGTTGCGCGCAGCTGACGAACTGCATCACGACAGCTGTATCAGTGACGCTACCTGGAAAACACTCAGTGACGAATACAGCGATCAACAGATGATGGACGTGGTATTCACAGTCGGTCAGTACCATACCGTGTCGATGGCGCTGAACAGTTTTGGTGTGCAATTAGATGACGGCGTATCAGGGTTCTAGCACCGTTTGCTGGAAGACTCATGCTGGGTACCGCGACAGGTGCTGACACATCGTTGAAAACAGACTAAGTATCATCGTTGTCGGTGGCCCAGTGGCCAACGCAACATCCGCAGATTAAAGGGGAGTTTCGCTATATGGAAATCGGAGTATTTCACTTACCGACTATCGGGAATAAACAACAACTGTCTGAAGGCATGGCAGGCCGCCGCACCGATCTTTATCAGAACATGATCGCTAACCTCGCAGATGAAGCGAAATATATCGATGAACATGGCTACTACGGCATGGCCTTTACCGAGCATCATTTCCATGTTGAAGGTGAAGAGGTTTCAACTAACCCCATCATGCTCGATTTGTTTATCGGCATGCAGACTAAGAATTTGCGCGTCGGCCAGTGTGGGCTGGTACTGCCGTGCCACAACCCGCTACGCATCGCCGAAGACGTCGCGATTCTCGACCAGATGACCCAGGGTCGCGCGTTCGCCGGTTTTGCACGTGGCTATCAGCCGCGCTGGGTCAATGTATTGGGCCAACACTATGGGACGCTCTCAGACAGCACCACCAACCCGGAAGCCTACGAAACGCTGAAGAAAGAACTTTATGAAGAACATTGGGAAATCATCGTCAAGGCGTGGACAAACGAAACGTTCAGCCATAGCGGCAAACACTGGACGATACCGAGCAAGGACACGTACTGGGCGGCGCACAATGTGACTCGCGAGTTTGGCCAGGGCGTTGATGAGAACGGCATCCTGACTGAGATCGGCACCGTTCCTGCGACCTTCCAAAAGCCCCATCCGCCACTGTTCCAGCCGTTTAGCTTCTCGGAAAGCTCGGTGCGCTGGGGCGTCGCCCACGGCGCAGTACCCATCACCGTGGTCTGTGATCCGGAATTGTTGGCCGGGCAGTTTCGTGCCGGCCAGGAAGCGGCCAGTTCGGTCGGCAAGGATTACAGTTTCGGACAAGGCATGGGCATCTTGCGTGAGGTGATTGTTGCCGACACGGACGCTGAGGCGATGGCGCTGGCGAGCAACGCAGGTGCCTGGATCTGGACGACTTTTTTCGAACCATTCGGTTTCAACGCCGCCCTCATGCGCCCCGGCGAAGATCCAGCCACAATCCCGAACACCTTTGAATCCATGATCGACCGCGGCCTCACTATTGCAGGCAGTCCGGACACCGTGTGTCGCAAACTGGAGGCCTTGTTCAAGGAATTCCCGGCCGAATATTTCTGGAATTACGTCTACAACGAAATGCTGCCCCACCAGGCATCCATGCGCAGCCATGAATTGTTAACCGAGAAGGTGTGGCCCAACTTTAGCGACAAGATCAGTTAAGTCGACGGCATCGGAAGCGTCGCCCGGCACATACCGGGCGCGCTTTTCCCGCTTAGAGGCTGGCGTTAACGCCCGTGGACTCAACCCGCGAAGAATCGTTCCGACAGGGTGGGGCGAATGTAGGCCAGAACGCCACGGTGACGAGGAGCGTTTAGCGGCTGGGTTAGGCTCGCGCAAGTAATGGAATTCAGTAACAATACGCGTCCTAGCGAGCCACTATTCCGGGGGTAGGAGACGATGTGGAACTATTTGCGCTTCGGCTACATTCACTGGATCTGGCTGCCACTGACGATGGCCGGGTTTCTCCTCGGCGGATGGTGGACGTGGGCCGGTTTCGCTTTTTTGTTTGTCGTCGGGGTGGGCGGCGAAGTCCTCACGCGCGAATCGCGGGATGAAACTACCCCCGAATGTCACTACCCGATAATTCATGACCTGATCATCTACTCCGTCGCCATTGGCCATGTCGCGACTTTATTCGTCGCAAGCTGGGTCTGTGCCAGTAGCGACACGCTCGGATTTGGTGCCCAACTGAATGACCTGCTTGCCGGCGCGGCAGTCAACCTCGACGTCCTCGCGACGCGCGAGGGCAACGTCTGGTACGACTATCTGGGTATTGGTATGTCACTTGGCGGCGTGCTTGGCGTGAGTGGCATCTCGGTCGCCCACGAGCTGACTCACAGAACGGCGAACCCGCTCGACATGTGGTTTGGGCGTTGGGATTTCGCCTTGAGTTTCGGCACCAATTTCGCCACTGAACACGTCTACGGCCATCACCGGAATCTTGGCTACGCCGGTGTCGACACGGTATCGCCGAAGCGCGGGGTTGGATTCTACGAATTTCTCATCGCCGGTGGCTGGCAACAATGGCACGGCGGCTATGACATCGAGCGCAATCGCCTCGACAAACTTGGCAAGCCGTGGCTGTCACCGGGCAACCGCGTGGTGCACGCCTGGTTGCGTGGCGCACTGGTCGTCACGTTGGTCGGCCTGGTTGGGGGCCCAATTGCTTTGGTGGTGTGGCTCATCGCTGCCGGATTTTCCAAGTACATCCTCGAAGGGCTGAATTTCTTTTCGCACTACGGTTTGATTCGCCTGGAAGGCGAGAAAGTGACGACGCGCAATACGTTCTCAAGCTTCAATCCCTTAAGTAATCACTTTACGTTTAATCTCGGCCGCCATGGCTCACATCACGAGTTTGACCGACCCTACTATTTGCATGCCTATAAGCCAATGCCGGAATCGCCGTACGGTTATCTGACCATGACCCTGGTGTCCTGGTTTCCGCCGATCTTCTGGAAGTTGATGATTCCGATGTTGCAAGGATGGGATAGTAAATGGGCCACGCCTGCGGAACTGGCGATCCTTGAGCAACATAACAGAGAGTCAGGCATCAAAGCCTTGCTGGACGATGACGAGGCGTTGGCTGCCTGATCTTGTGCAGCCGGTAATCGCTCGAGAACCGCGCTTAAGAAAACGACTAGCTCGACACCCTGTACATTAACCCGGCAGACGCTCCTCCTTATGTTGAAGAAACTGTTTGGGCGCACGCCAAAAACCTACCAGGTGCACGTCGAACCATTTGGCACGACTATTACCGTCGGTAGTAAAGAGACCTTACTCCAGGCCGCGCTCAGGACCGGGCTGGCCTACCCCTACGAGTGCCAGACCGGGGCATGCTCGACGTGCAAAACTCAGCTTGTTTCCGGCAACATCAAAGCGCTGAGTGATTTTGCGTACGTGCTCGAACTGGAAGAAATCCAAAACGGGACCATCCTGGCGTGCCAATCGCTGGCGCGCAGCGATCTCGCCGTACGAGTCGAGACCCTCGACGACGGTCTACCGCCCATCCGGCCGCAACGCAGCACGGGGCACATTTCTGCCGTAGCGCAACTGACCAGCGATATCATTGAGGTGTGCGTCAACGTTGATGTCGCCATGGATTACTACGCCGGTCAATATGCCAAGCTGGCCGTCCCCGGCATTGCCGAAAGCCGCTCGTACTCGTTTGCCAGTGCGCCGAACACCGGCGGCACACGTGATCTTTCATTCCACATTCGATTGCTCCCGAACGGTGAAGTGTCCGCGTGGTTCGCTGACTCAGATCGGGTCGGCACGGAACTAGAGATTGAAGGTCCGTTCGGCGTTTTTCGCCTGCATGAGAGTGCGGCGCCCATTTTATGTATCGCGGGTGGCAGTGGGATGGCGCCGATAAAAGCGCTGTTAGAGCACGGTGCCGTATCCGATACGCAGCGTCCGGTAGTTTATTTGTACGGTGCTCGGACGCAGGCAGATTTGTACGACAAGCAACTCAGCGAGAACCTGATTGCGGCGTGGCCGACCACCATGCGATTCGTACCGGTATTGTCGGAAGAGCCCGAAAACAGCGATTGGGCTGGTGCGCGTGGGCTGGTCACCGACTTCATCGCCACGGTGGACGATTTCGGGTTGCCCGGTTGCCAGGCCTATCTATGCGGACCACCCGGCATGATAGACGCCGCGCTGACTGTGTTAAACCACGCCGGCGTGCGCGGCCGGGATATTTATTTCGATAAGTTCATGGACCGCAGCCACAGCCCGTAAACGTGGCGCAGCGCATATCGCGTGCGGGGACCGTATTAGCAGTAGAGCTTATGCGGGCCAGAGGTGTGCTCGGGAGAAATCTGGCCGTCTCGGTGTGCTTCATACCTACATCGAATCGCGCCGGTGTTACGGAAATAATCTGCATCTCGCGCAGCATTCGTCTTATATTTACCGACAGGAGATACACGCCCGTTGTCCTGGCACGTTGTGTCTGCATTTCTGCCGCCCCGGTGGCCCAGAGGAGAAACCCATGATTCGAATAGAATTCGCCCTACGTCGCAAAGCCGGCATGTCACGAGCTGATTTCCAGCAATACTGGCGCGACGTTCACGGCCCGTTAGTGGCTCGTCACTCGACCACGCTCGGGATCCATCGCTACATCCAGTTGCACACCCTCGACGACCCGATAAACGACGCGCTGGCCGAAGCCCGCGGCGGGATGGAGCCCGAGTATGACGGCGTCGCAGAACTGTGGTGGACCAGTCCGGAGGCGCTTGGTGCGTTTAATACTGAGGCCGGTAAGGCCGCAGCCTTAGAGTTGCTCGAAGACGAGAAGAACTTTATCGACCTGCCCAATTCGCCACTATGGTTCGCGCATGAGTACCCGCAGGTGAATCCGACTGAGTACATGGTGGCGCACGAGCACAGCCCACTGGTCAAATTATTCTTTTGCCTGCGCAACGTGCCGAGCCAAACTCGCGAAGAGTGTCAGGAGTACTGGCGCACCAATCACGGCCCCCTGATTCGCGGCGTCTCGAAAGGATTTCGGATGCAACGCTATCTGCAGGTCCATTATTGTCCTAATGATTCAGAATCGCTGCTGACCGAACCGCGCGGGACGATTGTCCCACCCTACACAGGGCATGCCGAAGCCTGGTTCGACCGGGCTGATCTGATGAGTATGGCGAATGTGCCCGAAGCCAATCGTGCAATGGAAATCGCTATAGAAGATGAAGCGAAGTTCATCGACTTCAAACGCTCAGCAATGTGGATAGGTAAGGAACGCGTCTTTATCGACCGACGCTAAGCGCCATGGCATCGTCCCTGCACTTTTTTTAAGGTGCAGGGACGGAGCAGCTACTTTTGCGAAACTTCCCTGGCGGCTCAGTCAGCGACGAAATTACCACCGTCGATGTCATCAAGCCGCTTACGCGCGTGCGCTTTACGCTCCGCGCTCGGCAGCGCATCACACTCTTTCATGATGCCAACGACCTTGTCGCAGGTGTCTTTTAGCAAGGCGTCATCGTCAGCCCCATCGACCTTCGGCAGGGTCAGAACCGAATCGGCACTGTAGAACGGCAGCGTATCGCCGCGCTCAAGAGCCGCGTCGCGACTCGTATCCACTGGCGTTTCACCACGGATAACTTTGCGCAGCAAATTGCGGCACATGTACACGCCAACATCAGACCGACCAGGATGTTCCAGCTTATGCGCAGCGATTTCGCCGATGCTGACAATCGCTTCGTAGTCTCCCGGCGCGCGCTGTCCTTCCAGATAAGTTCGGTGGCTGGTTTGCCCAATCAGAAAATCAACTTTATCGAGCCCGCATTTCGATTCATCGCCATGATGAGTCGGATCGATTTCGTCGTTGAAATGTCGCCAGCCAAAAATAATCATGTTCTTGTCGTCGACCGGCACGTGCCAGCGCGTCATCCCGACCGTGGTATGACGAAGTTCCGCCGCAGCCGGCACGACTGAAGCGGTCTGGACTAAATTAGGGAAATTCAGCTCGGTGATGCGGACCCAGACTTTCTCATCACTTACGCGCCGGCCCGCGGAGAACATCATGCCGTGCCCGTTACGCGTCGCTTCCCATTGGATTACCGGCATTGTGCGAAAGCCCTGGCCGAGGCTAACGCCATCACGAATCTCGGCATCAAGACTATCCACAGTCATGTTGTTGTGCAGCGCGGCGGCGTGGAAGTGGTCAATCAGGTTCTCGAAAACCTGTAACCAGTTACACGCATAGACGTTTGTAAATGGTACCAGGCGGCCGTCCGCCGGCATCGAGAACGAATCGAATTCGTCGAAGTCGGGCTTATCCTCCGGTGGCCCCATATAGGCAAACACCAGTCCACTACGCTCAAAGGCCGGATAGGCGCCGTGGAATATGCCCTCCTTCATACGGCTTTCGGCGGGCTCGCACGGCATTTCCAGAATCGTCCCGTCAACGTCGAATTGCCAGCCGTGGTAGCAACACCTGATGCCTTGCTGTTGAATGATGCCGTATTCGAGCGAAGTGCCGCGATGACTGCAGTGGCGGTCAAGCACACCGACACGCCCACTACGATCACGGAACACGACGAGGTCTTCGTTAAGAATGCGAACGGCTTTCGGTACGTCGGTCAGCTCTTCAGACATGCACACTGGCTGCCAGAAGCGCCGCATGTATTCGCCCAGTGGGGTGTCTGGTCCGCAGTGCGTCAGCTCGACGTCCACTTCGCTATTGGCCCGATCGTTGCGCAAGTAGTATCCGGCATACGGCTGCTTGCGCGGATTGTCGAGATTCTTCGCTTCTTTGTTCATGACTATGCTCCTGTCATTCCGGCGCTGACGAGCCACCACCCGTCATCCTATCCCTACCTGCACGAATTGCCAATGCCCACAACAGCTCGGCAATTCCATAAGTGCGCTGCGCGCGCTATGGCCGTGGGTAACAGGCGTCCGACTTCGCCCTTCCTGGCGCCCGCGTGGGTGAAGACGAGCCTAGCTCCAAAAATATTTCGAACGCCCGAGATCGGCGTCCGCGGAAAACGGCAGGTAGCCAGCGCCTGAAAAAATCTTATTTGGAACAACGACTTCGGCGAAACCGCGCTTGCTGATCTCGTAGTAGGCGTCCGAAACGCGCTTGTCGATCTCCCACAAATCGTAGTCAGTACAGGCTTTTTCGTAAGTTTCGGCGCGGCGTAAATGCGGCAAAATCATGCCCACGTAATACACGTACATGCCGTTGGTAATTAATTGTCGCCGGCACATGCGCGAGAGCTTCGTATAGAGCTTGAACGTCGCATTTTGTACACCGGTCAAGCGCGGCGCGAGATCGGCAATGGGAACCGGATAGATTTCACCCATCGGGGTGTCCCATTTTTCACGCACGAACACCGCGCCCGCGGCGATGTGCGGAATGTAGTTCTTCGGGCGAGTAAACGTCGTCGAAATATCGTTAACCCGAATCTCCTGGAGATCCATCGCCTTGGGATCAATCTCAAGTACCACCGTATAACAATACGGCACGTCCTCATGATCGCAGACATCGCTCCAGTGATAGGCCTCCTCGTTACAAAACAGATCCCGCACGATAAGCAGATTACCGTTTGCGAGCGGATAGGGGCCGGTGTCACCCAGACCGAGGCGACAATCGAAATGGTCGAGAAACGACAATAGTTCGGCCGCCGCGTTGAACTGGATCAAGGTGTCGCGATTCGGATCGCCTTCATCAAAACGATGCATCTCGCCTTGCAGACGCTCGAGCAGATCGTCGTCATGAATCTGACAGCGATAGCGATCTTGCGAGTTCAGAATCCAGCCGTCCTGGCGCTTGCCCCAGTTAACACGCTGCATGAATTTTAGAATCGTTGAACTTTCTTCGATGTAGTCATCCGGTTTGATGGCTTCAAGCGCGAGCAAGGCGCAACGCCCCATGCCGTAGGCGACCGCGCCAAGAGACCAATCGTGCACGCAGTTGATTTTGGTCCCAATCTCGCCGCGCGCAGATGCGCCGATGTCGATAACGCCCTGCGCACCGATTTCGTCGGTGGTCATGCGTATCAGTTCCGGATAACGATAAAACTCGTGCATCACTGCGAGAATTTCGTATTCCTGGCGCGGAATCATGCCCGATGCACCCTCGGTTGCGCGCATTACCAACACGTCCCAGATATTCCAGGCGATGTAGTTGTTCAGATCATTCAGCTCCGCAATGCTGAAGTGCTCTTCCAACACCGCCTCGTGACTGACTTTTTCCAATACGCCGGTTTGCGCCCTCGACTTCATCACCCGGTCGCCGAGAATGCCGTCCGGAACCGGCTCCATGTCAGTAAAATTGCCGGTATAAACGAGATCCTGGAAGCGCAGACCTGGGTCGTTATCGTCGTAACGTTTTAGATATTCGGCAGCCATGCTTTCGTTCCTCGCTACAACAATTCAATCCGGCCAGTGTCGCCATCCTGGCAGTGCAGGCGCACCTGCTTACCATTCAGGGCCTCTATAACGGCACCAAAGTGCGCGTCGTTATCGCCACCGATGACGTAGCGCGCATCGCTGTCCAAAAGATAGGTCGTCATGATGCAAGGAATCTGGAATTCCCTGGACAAGATTCCGAGATGTGATTCAGGGGCACCCGACAGCGTGATCACACCGCTGGCGCCCATACTCAATGCCGGTGCAAGGAAGGTCGTTGTTCCGCCTTGCGCCAGTACGATGTGCTCTTTTAGCTTACCGCTCTGTATCAGTGAGATGACCGCTTTGGGATCGGGTAGAAAAATCGCGGTTCCGACCGCGTCCTTGTCCGTTTCGAAACAGTTGTAGCCTTCGGCAATGATGGTCACGCTCGGCAATCCTCCAGTTGGTCGGCGCTAGCGCCGTGGGTATGAGATATCCAGGGTAATAACTGCGCCGGCGATTCGGCGACTTGCGCGGCACCTGCGGCGCGTAATCTCTCGCGTGAATGCATGCCCCACGTAACGCCAATGACCTTGATGCCGCTGGCGACACCCTCCGCGACATCGCCAACCGTATCGGTCACTAACACCACGTCGTGCGCTGCGTACGGAACGCGAGCACCGTCCCGCGCATCTCGAGCGTCGCCAGCGGCAAGGAAATTCTCGATTGCGACGGCTTTGGACGGTTCAATGTCGCTGGCAAGTATGAGGTCGAACAACGTCTCGAGCCCGGCGCCCGAAAGAATGCGTTGAATCGTCTCCAGCTTGTTACTTGACAGCACCGTAAGCCTTAGAGAGGCAGAAAGCTCACGCAGCACGGAATCCATGCCAGGAATGAAGGCCGGGTTGTAGCGGGTGCGGATCAGTTCCATGAAATGCGCAGCCGCGGCGTTAGCCAGGGCTTCGTCCCCGCAATGCGTAGCGAGCGTACTAAAGAAGTTTCCCTCGAAGATGTCGAAGAATTTCTGCTGCGTATCGATGCCGAGTCCAAACTGGCGATCGGTTTCGGCAAACAATGTCCACGATGCATTGCGCGTTTCGACCAATGTCCCGTCGAAGTCGAAGAGCACCGCTCGCACTGTCATTAGCCAGCGGAGCTTTGCGCGAGCGAATCGACGCCGTGCGGATTGTTGAGTCGATTCAGCTTGGGTAGTTCGAAAAAGTCCTGGACCTCGCCAAACCCTGTGCGCCCTTCAAACTGCCAACGGGCGAGCACATTAAAAGCCACCATGTTCGGCCAGCACTGCCAGGGGAAACTGGTTAACGCCTGGCCGCTTAAAACGTAGTCGCGCCCACGGCTGTCCTTGAATTCCAGTTCCAATGTATCGGCAAACCGATCGGGTCCGCGAATCACCGCCCCCTGCCCCTGCGCCAATCCGAACATCTCTCCGCCGTCCAGTGCGTAGCCGTGTGCCAGAGTAAGTTCGGTATCACTTTTTTCGGCGTCGAAACCAAGAATCGCATGCAGTGCCGTTTGCTCGTCGAAATGGGCGTGTAGCCAGCTCATGTTGGGTTTACCACGTTCCGGGCGTGGTCCCCATGAATGGTCCATGGTCGACACGCAGTCGATCGCATAACGCGTTCCGCGCAAATGCACTTCACCGCTGAAATGTCCGGTTTGATCGAAATGCCCGTCATAGGCGGTGCCCCAGGAAAACTGTCCCGCTTCTGTTCCTGTCGCGCACATCGGATCTTGTGCGGGGTCGTGGATATCAAACGGCACCATCAGCGCGCGGTAGTGCACGTCGATAGACGTCCCTTCGCCATCGTCGTAGGTAATATGCCAAGTGCGATTAGGATCAGTGCAGCGAATGTGCAGAGAGTTGGCCAGTTCATAGTCCAACAGGCTGCGCGGATCGGGGATTGCAAGAGCCGTTTGATAGTCACAAAAATCAGCGCCCCATGGCGTCAGGGCGCGCTGCGAGTTCATGCAAATCGACGAACTGACGACGCCAAGATTAGGACGAAACAACGTATAGACGCCGATATTGAGGTGGGCTTCGGCATTATAGAAACCGAAGAAATTTGTTTCCGCCCAATTCAGCTGGTTCGGCCGGCACGGGTGAAACTCTGCGTCACTGTCATCAAACACGGTTGCTCTCCTCTCGTCCATGAACGTTTCACGTTCACTCTTAAAGGGACGAATCACCGCCTCACGACGACATGCATGATTCCGCACATCGGTCCCGATATCCCGGTCCGCCGTACGTCTCCCCGCTGCAAGCCTAACCCGGTTTGGAGCTCGTCACCAAACCCTTTGTGTGCGAGATTCGTGCAGCTACTCGTCAATGGTCAGGGGGCTCGGCACTGCTACTTGGTACCGCTCTTTTGCGCATCAGGACCGACGCTGCCAGCTATCTGGCCGCTGTGGATTATAAGGGGTGCGATCACCCGCAAATCGCATGCTAGTCTCGGGGTTATCCGAGCGTTAGAAAGGAGCCCCGCAATGAAACAACCGAATGTCGTCTCCGCCGACCAATGGCTGGCTGCGCGCAAATCCCTCCTCGAGAAAGAAAAGGCTTTTTCGCGCCTACGCGACGAACTGACCGCGGCGCGTCAGGCCATGCCGTGGGAACGCGTCGAGGCGGAATACCGATTCGCAGGCCCTGATGGAGAACAAACGCTTGCGGACTTGTTTGGTAGCTGTAGTCAGCTCATCGTTTATCACTTTATGTTCGAAACTGATTGGACGGAAGGCTGTAAATCCTGCTCTTTTGTCACCGACCATATCGAACCGTCCATTGTGCACGTCGCTCAGCGCGACGTGAACGTCGTGCTGGTGTCCCGAGCGCCGTTGCAAAAGCTCGAAGACTTTCGCCAGCGTATGGGTTGGAAGCTGCACTGGGTGTCCTCTGAAGGCAGTGATTTTAATCGAGATTATCAAGTCAGCTTTACGCAGGACGAAATCGAGCAGCACAAGGTCTACTACAACTATAGAAGTGACCGTAGCTTTCCTTCGACCGAAGGACCGGGAATCAGTACTTTTTGTAAAGACGAAGACGGTACCGTGTATCACACCTATTCCTCGTATCAGCGCGGCCTTGAGAATTTCATCGGTGCTTACACACTGCTTGATATCGTACCGAAAGGACGCGCCGAAGAAGACCTTCTGTACGGCATGCACTGGTTGCGCCTGAAAGACGCCTATGGCGATGTGGAATTTGCCGACCCTTACGCGGGGAAATTGCGGTAATCAGCCGGCAGCACATCGCGCGTGGAATTTGGCCGACGAGATAGCGCCACGGTCCAGGCATTAGTGCCGGTTTTCGCGATCTTCCCGGCGCTGCATCAGCCACAACGTGATAGGCCGACTCGGCGAATCACATACAGATTACACACCCGCGGCTGACAGAAACGCGGCAAGGTCGCGGACCGACGTCTCGGCCAACTATCGGGCCCTATCCAGATCGTCTGGAACATTCAGCGCGACAGATCCGCTATCCTGAGCCGCTCATAGACTGCGGCCGTGATATGCATCTGGCATGACGCACGGCGCCCGCCCAATCTTGATCCCGGAGATCTGAAGTGCACTTACGTGGCCGGCCACTACTCGCGTTGCTGACCATGTCTTTGCTATGGGGCTATGGCTGGACGGCGATGAAGATTGGTCTCATCGATGCCGAACCGTTCAAGTTCACCGCCTTGCGGATGAGCCTCAGCGCGTTGTGCCTGCTCGCGGTATTACCTTTGACCGGCAGACCGTTCTGGCCCACACGTGTTCCTGAGCTACTGCGCCTGGCTGTTGTCCAAACCTCGTTGTTGTTCACCTTGTCGACGTGGGCAGTAGCTCAAGGCACCCCTGGCCGCGTCGCGTTCCTGGTTTACACCATGCCTTTCTTTACCCTGCTGTTCGCGTGGCCCTTTCTGGGCGAGCGCGTACGTGGCTTACAGTGGCTGGCAATTGCCCTTGCCGGCTGCGGGCTAGTCGCGATCATCCAGCCCTGGCATATGCACGGAAACGGCTGGGCCAATGGCCTGGCTATTGCTGCCGGTATCGCGTGGGGCGCGGGCGCCATCATGGTCAAGCGATTGCAGAATCGCGCGCCGATGGATCTGATATCCATGACCGCCTGGCAAATGTTCTTCGGCTCCATTCCACTGGTCGCGTTTGCTTACTGGTTCCCAGAAGCGCCAATCGTCTGGTCGACGCGCTTTATATTTATGTTGTTCCTCATCTCAGTAGTCATCACCGGCATCGGTTGGATGTTGTGGGTGTACGCGCTGAGCAACCTTGAAGCCGGCACCGCCAGTATGGTGACCCTCGCAGCACCCGTTGTTGCCATCGTGACGTCATCGATGCATTTCGGCGAAAGACCCGGACCGCTCGAACTAGCAGGCATGTGTCTGATAGGAATTGCGCTACTGGTGTTGAGTGTGCACGCCATGCGCAACGCGAAAAACGCATCGCGCAAGCTCAAGCCAAACGACAGCCCCTGACAGAAAAGGCGTGACCACAGGAAGTGGACTCCGATGCCGCGTCCTCGTGCCGTGCATTCCCACGTGCCTCATCGACAGGCAATCTGGATCAGGCGTTCTTGATGGTCAGGCCGCCATCAACCGGCAACACCGTGCCGGTGATGTACTGCGCTGCCGGCAGGACGAAGTTCATCGTGCCGTGGGCAACCTCCTCGGGCTCTGCGTAGCGCTTCAGCGCAACCCGTCGGCGCGCAAAAATCGCTTTATGCTCAGCCGGGATAGCTTGCGTCATGCCAGTGTTTATCGGGCCGGGACAAATGCAATTGACCGTGATACCACGCTCGCCGAACTCAACAGCAAGTGAGCGAGTCAGACCTATTACCCCAGTCTTGGCCGCTGCGTAGGCGCTGAAACCCTTCGTAGCACCGAGGCCTTCGGTTGAAGCGATGTTCACAATCCGGCCCGCGCCGGATGCCTCAAGATGCGGCAGGCACTCGCGAATCAGCATCACCTGAGCGGTCAAAAGGATGTCGAGCGTACGTCCCCACTCCGCTTCATAGTCTTCTGAATCGACCCCGTGCTGGATAGAGATACCGGCATTATTAACGAGAATATCCAGGTGTCCCCAACGCTCGACAACCGCGCCGACCACATTGGCCCGCTGGTCGCGGCTACTTACATCGAGCACCCACCCTGCAGCGCTGCCGCCAGCCTGTGTGATCTCTTCGACGACCGCATCGACCCGGGCCTGATCCAGATCTGTTACGGCTACGTGTGCACCTTCGTCGGCAAACAGGTGTGCGGTTGCACGCCCCATACCACTGGCGGCCCCGGTGACCACGGCAACCTTGCCTTCGATGCTGCGGCTGAGTTTACTCAAGCGAGCCATGACATTGTTTCTCCTTACTTGTGTTGATTAGCGCGGCTGCGCTGTAAAAGCATTCGACTAGTCCGGCAGTGTAACGCCAGCTGTTCGCAGTTCATTGAAAAGCCCGACTCGCCAACCAAGTAATGACGACGTTAGGCATGGAAAGGTGCGCGAGGCGAGTCCTACGCAATGGCGACAACAACCTCACTGGTGTTGCGACAGGATTGCACTAGTTTCCGGCACACTTTCTGGCTGTTCCGAGCGGGTAATGAATGGGCTCCCCCGGTGGCAGTATGTTTCTAACATAGGCGATTCTGTTCGGCGCAGCAGCCGGGGTGTCCTGTGAGTCCGCTGGCGGTATGCAGCGCGGATGACGCAATAGTCCGCAGGCAAATAAGGCTGTTTCCGCCAAATATTCTCGCTCCGGATTCTTCTGCGCATAGTCGATCGGAAACCGACCGTCCTTGGCCAGGGCTTCCCGCCATGCCGGCGCGAGTCGGTGTTGGGCATTCTTAGAGACATGCACGACTTCCTGGAAAATGCTTTTTTCCAAATGATTTTCCCGTCTGAAAAGAAGCTTTGCAGGGTTGGCGAAGTCGGACGGCGTGCAAAAAAAATCCGCGACGGGGAACTGGCCCCGCCGCGGATGATTCAAGAATGAAGAAAGTTAACGGGTCACTATGTGCCCAGACGACGCATTGCTGACGAGGTCATGTAGGAAGCATAGAACTCATCACCCGTGTCGACGTTGTATTCCGAAGCATACCCGCCCTCGACTGATTGAGTCTGGCAGAAGCGTGACATCGTGTTGCCCTGCAGATCATGGCTGTGATACCACGTCCAGCTCCAGGCCGGATGGCTACCATCCATAACAACTTTGTCACCCATCTTGTACTGTCCGAAGCCAGGCTCGCCGGCTTTGAACATTTCGCCACGACGGTCATAGGTCAGCATTTGCGGGAAGACCATATTCCGCGCATCGACGTACACGCGCTTCTTGCTGTACGGCGCACGCGGGAATCCAGTCGGTTCCGCTTCGAGGATAATGACCTCTGGAATCAACTCTTTCCTGATCGTGTAGTAGGTGTCGTCTTTCGGGCCACCATGTGTTTCTGGCACCCAATCTTCGTGCTCACCCATCCAGCCGTTACCGGAACTACCCAGGTACGGTTGGCGAGCAACAATCTTGTAGTTTCCCCAAGTCAGGTAGGGGTCACCAGCAGCCCAGGCGTCGGACAGGTAGAAGTTGAGACCTGCCACGAGCGGCTCAAAGCGCTGGTTGGTCGGGAAGCGACGCACCCGTTTGAATGCCGGCAAGTAACCGTACAAATCCGGAAATTTGCGTTGGTCATAGGCCCACACACTTAAGAATGCGGTGCCTTTGACATCGTTTGGCGCGGTAAACCAGGTTGACTGGTAACGCATGATGCCATCGCCACGACCGCCGGTGAGTTCGGTGCCATTCGGGTCGCTTACTCGTCCCGTTGACGCTTGCTCAGCCCAAACCAGTTTGTAGTTGTAGACGATATCGCCTTCGGCGTTTACCGCGTCAGCTAAAACGGCATACATCGATTGATCATGCCGGCCCCAACTTAAGGTCATGTTCGAAATGACTTCGACGCCGTTCTGCGCGTTCGGAAACGGCAAGCCGCCAATCCATTGGCTGCCGTCGTCCGTCCAGGTGTTACCCACTTCATCGAGCTTTGCGCGACCTTCGTTATTCTGGGTCGCCTCGAGGAATTCATGCGGATACATTTTATCGACTTCCAGAGTCGTCGGCTGTATCTGAAACTTACGCCCGTCCTGGGTGACTTGTCGGTATAAGGCGGGGTCAACCAAATCCTGTACGAGTTCGATGTTCTCCTTATCAATCCAATCGCCGGTCTTTACCTTGCCCTTGGTGTAAGCCTCAATGCTTAGCAACTCGTCCGGGTAGGCTTTTTGAATGCTGCCCGATTGGGCTGCGATTGGCCACAGAGCACCCAGCACGCCGGCCGTGCCAAATCCTTTCGCCGTCTTCTCCATGAAGTGACGTTTGCTGTAGTCAAAGTCGTATTTACGAATATGTACCATATGTAGGCTCCCCTAATGCGAAATGCATTCGACTGTGTGTAACCCTAGTGAACGGATTGGTTCAATCGCCGATCCTTCTCTCCTTGGTCTTGGGCATTTGCCAGCTAGGCTGCCCACGAACATGTACGGCTATCACCGACGTCGTCGTCGGCTTCGGCGGACATGGGTTAAATGTAACAGCTAAACGTACTGAATAGTTATAGTAATTAACCCTTAACTATCTGGATGCCGGTGGTTAATCTCTATTGCACCGCACCAATTGAACGTGACCTCAGCCGAGATACCTCAACGCTTTGGTCCTGAATGCGGGCCGATAAAGTCACCCGGCAGCAATGTCTTTCCATTGCCAACGATTTGGTCGATCCCTTCGTCCCGCCAGCCCATTACCGTGAGTGAATTATTTGCGTCAAAGTTGAAAGTCAGACGCTCGTAATCCTCTGTCACCGGGACGGCGGCCAGGTCAATCACACCGTCAATGAAAAGCAAATCGTAGCCGCCACTGTCGCTGAGCACGTCATGTCCGCTACCGACACGATAGGTAAAGAAGTCGTGTCCAGCGCCTCCTTCGAGCGTATCGTTGCCGTCGTCGCCGTTGAGTACGTCGGCTCCCGCACCGCCGTCGAGCTTATCGTCGCCCGCGCCGCCATTCATTTGATCAGCGCCATCACCACCACGCACGTCGTCGGCGCCGTCGTCACCTGTAAGACGATCATCACCGCGGCCGCCCGATAGAAAATCGTCGCCGTCTCCGCCGGTCAGCATGTCGTTCCCGGATTCCCCCCACAGCTCGTCGTTGCCGCGTCCGCCGTCAAGATCATCGTCACCCTCGCCACCGCCGGCCGTCAGCCCGAAAGTATCGCCATAAAGCATGTCGTCACCATCACCACCGACCAGCACGTCGTGACCGCGCCAACCGAACAGCACGTCGGCGTCTGCCTCACCGAACAGCGTGTCGTCACCATTACCGCCGTTGAGGAAATCATCGCCACCACCGCCGTGCAGCTCGTCACGGTCGTCGGGCGGCGGATTCGGCCCGATGATGACACCGCCCAAACTCACATCAATCAGATGACCGGCAGCGTTCAATAGTGGTTCAGCGGTCCAGTTTCTCGCGTCGCTCGCCCACACATCGAAGGCACTGAACAAATAGTCATTGCCCTCGCCGCCAATTAGCAGATCATCGCCGCCACCACCGGCCAGAACATCGTCGCCCGGGCCACCGCTCAGGACATCGGCGCCGTCGCGCCCAGACAGGAAATCGCGTCCCGCGCCCCCGTACTGTTGATCGTCTCCGCCGTTGCCTACTGCAATATCATCCCCATCACCTCCGTCCATCTAATCGCCTTGATCGGCGGCACTTTGCGCCAGCGAGCCCACATCGAAAAGCGTTGCGCTATTCATGTAGTCGCTGCCCGCGCCACCGAGAAAGCGATCCGCGCCCCAGGGACCGAAGCTGCTGCCGCCGAACAAATCGTCGTCGCCCGCCAGGCCTTCGATGTAGTCGTCTGCGCCGCTGCCGGACAAGTCGTCGACCAGCTCGCTCCCAACGAGCACATTCGGACTACTCGATACTGAGGGCGGATGCTGATCGAGAAAGATCCCGAAGTCCCCGTTCGAGAAACCGTTGACGGGGTCGGAGAAATTAGTGATGCGAGTGCGAAGCACGGGTTCGAAGCCGAACGCAACGACGCTTGCGCTGTCCTCTTGAAGATAGATGGTGATATTGCGGTCATTGTCGCGGTAGACAGACTCGGCCACGCGATGATACGTGCCGCTCAGACCAACCTGAGACGACCCAAGGAAAATCTCGGCGCGCCGGTCGCTATCCGTAATTTCATCGGTGTCGCCGATGTAGTACTGATCGAGACCGGCACCACCGAAAAGCCGGTCAATTGAATTGTCGTCGTTATTGGTCGGGTCGGTTGCGAACAACAGATCGTCACCGTCGTCGCCATGCAACACATCTCTACCCACGCCGCCCGATATCTGGTCGCTCCCGCGGTTCCCTTCGAGATAATCGTCGCCAGCCCCGCCAAATAATACGTCCGACCCACCATTGCCGTAGATATGGTCAATCGCTTCATCGCCGGCCAGGGACGCGTCGTCGCCATCGCTGGCGAACAGATAGCGGTGCTGCGTTCGACTTGTCGGCAGGTAGGTATCACCGATGTCAGTCAACGACTCACCACGCTGCAAATCGACGAAGCTGCGCTGCGACTGACCGTGCAAGACATCTGCATCGTGCAGGTTGCGACTCATCAGGGTGCTCAGGAACGTGGCACGATCGGTGAGGTACTGAGCACTAAACTGGTCAAGGTCGAGCTCGCCGGATTCGTTGTGTGCGAAATAGATTGTGTCGTCGCCCGTCACAACGAACGGATTCATCTCGCTCAGCGCATAGCGGAATGCCAACTGCCCCTGCGCGTTCGCCTTGATCTCCTCGGCGGACATGTCTACCAGGCTTTGCACCGACAGACTGCCAGCGGCGGGGATTGTGTCCTTCAGTACTGCCAGCGAGCTATACAGCGCCTCGCGATCACCGTCGGCGACTGGTACAAAATCGACGCTCGGAAACAAACCTCCGATTGCGTTGACAATCTTCTCGATCGAACCGCCGCCCTGGTTAGCTGCAGCTCTGAATATCTGGGCTGCTTGATCGAGTTTAGTGTCGAGGCCCGCATCGATACGGCCGAGGATTTCGTAGGCCGCTAAAGCGTCGCTGAAGGCGACGATGCCGTGGGCGTCGAAAGCACCCTGTTGCTCTGTCGCGGAAAAATAACTGGCCTGGTCAGTCTTCGCGTCACCCAGCTGGCTAATCAGATCGCCGGACACAATAGCGTGGTGCAACTTCACGGAATCATAGGCTGACTGAATCGCGGTACTGCCATTGACAGCCATCTCGAGTTGCGCGAGGGCAGAGTAGAAAGACTCGCTCCCGGGAGCAGTTCCGAGAGGGTCGAAGCCCGGCGCGTTGAACGTAAAAACCTCATCAACTGCCCCGGGAGCCAACCGCGACAGCACTGTCCCAAGATGCCCACCGAGAGAATGGCCTACTACCGTGAACGAGTTACCCGCGAGCGATCCTGTCTGTTGCGCGACGTTCGCCGAATGTGAGAATTCGCCAGTCAGATCGTTATGAGAGAACTGCAGCAATGACGCACCTTCGAACGCCGATTCGCGCAGGTAATAGTTGTACATATCGATCGCCTGATCGACAGATAGCCCGTCGCCGCCTATGTCGCCGAAATCGGCGGACAGCACGTCTTGAATCGACTCAATAGGTGTGGAGGAACTGAGATCTGTACCCCTAACCCCGAAAAAAAACTGACCGGAATTTCGGCTTCTGAAGACAGTGGCAGAAAACCCAGACAGATTATCGATGGTCGTGCTCACCACATCGAAACCATAATCCGAGGGTGAGTCTGCATCTACATCGGCTAACAAGCGAGCCTGCGAAGTACTCATTCCGACTGACCGCAACGTCGTAAGAAAATCTTCGGGAAGTTGCCCCACGTCATAGTCTCCATAGCTTGCCAGTGCCAGGTGGGCAGCAACCGAAGTAGTTGTCACATTGTTTGACATTCCATGTCCTCAATTCGTTTTGTTAGTTTTTTGGTTGGATAAATACCTTCCTCAGAAGCGTTTCGAGTGAAATGGTCTGACTGGGGCAGACCTCGAATTTCCTAGTCGACCCCAAATACCGCTTCAGCCAGCCGCCCCAATTCTCAAACCACGTATAGGTTCCAAGAGATTCTCCATTCGAAAGGGCAGTTACCCGCAGTTGCCGGCGATCGATTTGGACCACGGCAGGTGGCGAGGCTACTGTATCCATGCTCGTTGCATATTCTTCGTTCAATGGCGGCGTGATTTTCCACCCGTGGTTACTAAAGAATGCAGGCGACCCGTCGTCTCGCCAGTACTCAGCCGGCAAGTTGACCTGGCGGTAGACGGTGTATCCCTCCTGCGCAGCGCAGAGGTAATGAAAGTGCAACCATCCCAGGACTTCATCACCCATAAGCAACATCAAAGTGAAGCTCGAAGCCAGCAACCATCTGCGCGAGTGCGTCCCACGGTTCCGCACCACTTTCACCGCGAGTACTGCGATGGCCAGACCAAGAGATAAAACGAGTAGCCAGGCGAACAGCGGCATGCTGAACGCAAAGAAGATCATGACCATGTGAATCAGGTCTTGCACTGCTGCTCCTCGTATCGGGGTTACCGATTCCTTATTTCCCTGGCCGAACTTGGGTGCTGCCTACTTTGGCGCAGAGGGTCGTTCACTCCCCTTGCGCTCCAGTATTGCTGGTTACTCTTAGCTATTCGCTCAGCTCGCGAACCTGACCTCACCAAACAGCGCAGAGCTACTTCAGGACACAAGACACGAGCAGCTAAATTTGGGCAAGCGGGCACCAGCTCATTGCTCTGCGCGGCAAGGCCAACAGGACTATTTCCCGAGATCGTTTACGTAATTAGCCAGTTAGGCCCCAGCTCAGGACCAGTGAGTACGTCATGAAATACTGCAGCGGCGAGGAGACGCTGCTCTGGGTGCATCACTTTGAACGACGGCGTAGCACACGGTAGAGACGGTCGAAGGAAAAGCAGTTCGTGTTGATCACGATAGCTAGATTTCAGTTGGTTGAGTTAACCAAATCGTTGGTCTGAATGAGATGACCGAAACAAAGGTCCGCGTAGTGGAAAATTATCGCGACGCAAAGGAAACGCCCATCGCGGCGGTGGTAACGAAATTCATTCAAACGGCGGAAAGCGACCGCACAATAACTGTGCGTCACTCGACATCTCACGATTCACTTCTCCAGACAATTCGCGGTGCACGGTACACAGCTCGCCGAGCGCCGCACGCAAGTCTTGTGGCAAGTCTGCAGCCGCATGCTGGTTCACCAAACCCAGCGTCTCGCTAAGCCGGTGATGTCGAACGGCTTCGACGATGGCCGCCTGCGACTGTTCCCGCGCAACCTCGGCAGGTACGGAAGCAGGCCCCCCAAGCGGGGGACAGGCGCTCGAATCTGTTGCGGCGAGAAGCTCCGGTGCAACCAGCCAGATAGCCGCGCTGTCGTGATAGCCCTCGCACCAGCCAAGCTGTCCGAGCGTGTAGACGAGTTTGTAGGAATCGCGGCTGAGCAGCAGCAAAAATCCATCAATGTCGTAACGCGCAATGACGTCGGCGGTGTCTGCACCACCCCGATACAGGCGAAACGAATCATCGTAGACCTGTTTCGAATAGCCGTCGTAGCGGCCGTTATAAAATACCTTTACGCCTTTGGGCAGGACGTAGGACGCGAAGCCGCCCAGATGATAGGGCGTAAATAACTGCCCTCGGTAACCGCTGTTCGCGATCGAGCGCATCGCCAGAGGCTGAAATTTACCTTGCAGACCATGCGGCTCGAACCATGCCAGCACGGCGCGGATATAGCCGCTATTCGCGATGGCTCGATTCAGCCAAGTGGGCGACAAGCGGCCCGGTGAAAGGGCAACTTCAGAAGCGGCACCGGTATCGGCGCTGAGCTGATAACGATAGCCGACGGTGCCGGCCGACGTCTGATGCACAAATACCAGTAGCGAACTCGCAAGTACGAAGAGCACACGCGTATTGCGCGACCACGCCGCGGGCACACTAACGCGTACGAGCATCAGCAGCACCAGCGGCATGAGCCACAGAAACCGCGCTGCGATCGCGCTCGCAACAAGCGCCATAACCGCCCAGATGAACAGATGCAGATCGCGCTCATCAAGGCGATGAAACGCGAGCCCTCGGCGCATATAGGAGATAGCGATCGCCAACGTTGCGATCACGGCTGCGGCAAATCCGCATAGCAACAATGACGATGACCACGGCAGGATATTGTCGACTCCAGTTGGGATCGCCGTGATCTTCCCCCACTCATCGACGATCCGAACCAGCGCGTTGTTCTGATCATGAATGAAATAGAACACGTAAAGGCGCAGGCCCTGTGGATTGATCGCCACGGTCGCCAGCGCAGCCAGAAATCCAAGGGCATGAGTTCGTGAACGGAGCCCCAGATGTCCGCCGTCAAGCAGCAGATAAACCGCAAGAAATGGGAACAGCAGCATCACCGTCGAATGCGAGTTCGCCCATAGCACGACCACAACACACAGCAACGCAACGCGTCGCCAGTTAAGCACCGGAACGCAATACACGTTCAGCGCGGCATAAAAGAACACCATGGAAAACAGGTGCGGCCGGAACTGCATCAAACGCTGGAAAGCGAAAAAGATCGCAGCCAACGCCACTGCCAGCGCCAGCGTACGAGCGAGTCCCTGAATCCGAGCAAAGAGGTAAATTTGCTGCAACAACAGCATCACCAGGGCGACTTGCATGGCGCGTAACAGGGCCATGCCGCCGGCGGCATCGATCGCGGCAACACAGAGCTGGAAAAGCCACTCATGATAGAACTGCGGATGGCCAGCTGAGGTGAATAACAGCGGTTCAGTAGCCGGGAAGCCACCGAAAGTGGTGAAATTTCGGCCGAGCGCAACGTGCCACCAAATGTCATCGGCGAATAGCGGCTGCCCGATATCGACCAGCAAGCGTGCCAGCACGCACAACAACGCCACGCACAGCGCACTGCCGAGCAGGAACGAGTACGCCCTCCCCTGCGAATGGATTAACTTGATGGAGCAACTCCCTTTGATCTGGAGTGGATTCGGGCCAGGGCACGTGTCTGCCAGACCAGTGCAGCACCCGCCGTGTGGGGAGCGGCAATAAGAATGAACCGAATCGACTGTTCACGTCACCAATCGATAAGCGACTATCACGCGATCGGTCACATCCGCACGAAGCTCCCGCCACCGCGCGCCGAGCGTGTCGCCAATTATGTGCCTGTATCGATGAAAGGTGCTGAATCACCGGACAAATCTGAGCCCATCGAACCATAAGCGCCTACGCGATGTTAGGCTTGGCCGCTGTAAATTCCGGAAAGCAGAGTATGAGTTATTTGGGAGCTGAGAATCGCGTCGTGCTGGGAGCACTATTGTTGATCGTGAGTCAGACCACTAGCGCTGCCCCTGCCTACGATCCCGAGCATACTTTCCAGTCAGTTTGTGCAGCCTGCCACAACCCCAGCCCGGCACCACGGGCGATGACTCGCGAATCGATGACCGAGATTCCACCGGAACGCATCTACAAAGCACTGTCGAACGGCGTGATGGCGTTCTTCGCTCTACCTCTAGCCGCGGATGAACGTCTGGCATTGGCCAAGCATATTTCCGGGGTCGAATGGAATGCAGGGGCGAGTGGCGACCTGAGCGAAAAACTGATTCAGTGCTCGAGTCAGGCACCGATGAAAGCCAACGCCTGGCAGCAGCCACATTGGTCAAGCTGGAGTGCGAGTCTGGATAACGCACGCTTTCAGACCGCCGCTTTTGCCGGACTCGAGGAATCCGACCTTGCGGGTCTTGAACTGAAATGGGCCTTCGGTTTCGCGGGCGCAGCAACAGTAGGAACCCAGCCGGCCGTGGTTGACGGTCGTGTGTTCATCGGCTCGCCAGAACATCGCGTCTATGCGCTCGATGCGGCGACGGGCTGCAGCCACTGGCGTTTCGATACGCATGGCGCGGTTCGTGGTACCCCGTCGGTTGTGCACACGCCACGCGGCCCGGTCGTGTATGTGAGTGACAGGGCAGCATGGGTCTATGCGATTGATGCCAATAGCGGCGAATTACTGTGGGAGCATCACACCGATCTGCATCCGGCAGCGATGGTGACTGCATCGGTCGTCGTGCGTGACGAGCGCGTTTATGTGTCCGTCGCCTCTTTTGAAGAGAACGACGCCAGTGCTGTTAACTACGAGTGCTGCACGTTTCGCGGCAGCATCGTCGCGCTGAATGCTGCCGATGGTGCGGTGGTGTGGAAGACTTATGTCATACCTGAATTGCCGAGTGCGACGGGCACATCGCCGCACGGTGTACCAACTCATGGCCCGGCCGGCGCCGGCGTCTGGAGCCCGGTCACCGTCGATGCGAAAAGGGGATTGCTGTACGTCACCACGGGCGATGCGTATTCACGTCCGGCATCAAAGAACTCCGATGCGGTCGTGGCGCTCAATATCGACAGCGGTGAGATCGTCTGGAGCTGGCAGGCAACGCCAGATGATGCCTATACCAACGCATGCCTCGACGAGGACACCCATCCGGAAATTCTGGCGGCCTGCGGACCCGATCTCGACTTCGGCAGTTCGGCCATTCTGCGCACGCTGCCGGATGGCAGCGATATCCTGCTGGCCGGCCAGAAGTCCGGTGTGCTACACGCCCTGAATCCAGCGGACGGGACCTTGCTGTGGCAGGAACGATTGTCACCCGGCGGTATCATCGGCGGGATTGAATGGGGCATGAGCGCCGATGACACGACCATCTACGTGCCGATTTCCGATGTCTGGGAAAACACCGATTCGAAAGGCGCTGCGGGCGGTGTTATCGCACTCGATTTCGCCACCCGTGAGAAACGCTGGGAGCGCAGTGCTCTGCCGTTAAGCTGCCTCGAGACACGCGGCTGTGTGGCCGGCCAACCGCAGGCCTCGAGCTCCCTGCCCGGACTCTTGTTCTCCGGTTCGATGGATGGACACATGCGTGTGTACCGGAGTGCTGACGGCGAGATCGTGTGGGACTTCGATGCGAATCGCGATTTCGAAACCGTGAACGGTGTGGCCGGGCGCGGCGGGTCGTTTAATGGCGGTGGCGTGACGGTTGTCGACGGCTGGCTCTATTTCACCTCTGGCTACGGCATTTTCGGCATGGACGGCAACGTCATGCTGGTGTTCGGGCCATCTGGCGCGAAAGTGTCGCACTAGCGACAGTCACTTACTGAAGAGCTGCAGTCCGCCGTGATTCGATTTCGGCCACGCGCCGAACGACTCTCGATGCCTGCAGAACTTCATTGATTATTGGCAGTCGGCGACCTGTGCTAGGGTAGCGCCGCTTTCTCACTCAGGACCCGATTATGAATCGACTTGGCGATCAGACCAGCCCCTATCTGCTCCAACATGCAAACAATCCGGTGGATTGGCATCCGTGGGACGACGAAGCGCTGGCGCTCGCCAAAAGCGAAAACAAAGTAATCTTGCTGTCGATCGGTTACTCGGCCTGTCACTGGTGCCATGTCATGGCCCATGAATCGTTTGAGAGCGCACAAATCGCGCGCATCATGAACGAGAACTACATCAACATTAAGGTCGATCGCGAAGAGCGCCCCGATCTCGACCGCATTTACCAATGTGCGAATCAGCTTCTGACCCGCCAGCGCGGCGGCTGGCCGCTGACCATGTTCCTCGACCCGAAGGATCACCTGCCGATTTTCGGCGGCACCTATTTCCCCGCGCAGGCGAATAAAGACGCGCCAGCCTTTCGCGACGTGCTGAGAGGCATATCCAAAGGCTACGGCACGAAAGAAGAACAGATGAAGGAATTCAAATCCCGTCTGGTCGATGCCCTGGCGCAAACGCTGGGTGGCGCCGCTCCGGCAGACATCGATACCCTGCTTTTCGATCGCGCCTGTGCGCAAATTGAATCGAGCTACGACGGTGAGCGTGGCGGATTTAGCGAAGCACCAAAATTTCCACATCCGGCTGGACTCGAACTCCTTTTCGACGCTGCTGCCGACCCAGAGCCGGCGAAATCCGAACGCGCTGTGGAGATGCTCGATTTCACCCTCACTGCAATGTCGCGCGGCGGCTTGTTCGATCACATTGGCGGCGGCTTTTATCGCTACTCGGTCGATGCCGACTGGACCATCCCGCATTTCGAGAAAATGCTCTACGACAACGGCCCGCTATTGGCCCTGTATGCGCAGCGCGCGAGCCAGACCGGTTCTGCCTGGTTCAGCGACATTGCGAATCGCACTGCGGATTGGATCATGCGCGAGATGCAGCTCGACGATGGCGGCATTTGTTCCAGCCTTGATGCCGATTCGGAAGGCGAAGAAGGCCGCTTTTATACGTGGTCGTATGATGACGTGCGCGAATTGCTGGGTGCGGATTACGAGGCGTTCGCAGCAAGCTATGGCCTGAATGAAAAAGCGAATTTCGAGAAACTCTGGCACCTGCGCCTGGCCGCGCCGGCGACCGACGCAAGTACCTGGTCGGAGGTCATCGATGCGGATTTCGGCGCAGCTCGGGGCAAACTGTTCGAAGCGCGCGAGGCGCGCGAACGTCCGGCACGCGACGACAAAGTGCTGGCCGCCTGGAACGCACTCACCATTCGCGGCCTGGCGCTCGCCGGCCTGCATCTGGGTCGCGAAGATTGCCTCGACGCGGCTACCCGCGCAGTCGACTATCTGCGCGAACGGCATTGGCAAGACGGCCGTCTGCTGGCCTCCAGTCGCGGCGAGCAAGTGCATCTGAACGCCTACCTCGACGATTACGCATTTTTGATCGACGCACTGCTCACATTGTTGTCCGCGCGCTGGCGCGATGCCGATCTGCAGTTCGCCATGGAACTCGCCGACGTGGCGTTGGAGCATTTCGAAGACAAGGACAAAGGCGGTTTCTTTTTTACCTCCGATGACCACGAAACGCTGATCCAGAAAGCCAAACCCTACGGTGATGACGCCCTGCCGAGTGGCAACAGTACCGTCATCCGCGGCTTGCTCGAACTTGGCTTCCTGCTCGGCGAGGCACGCTATAGCGATGCCGGTGAGCGTGGCCTGAAAGCCGGCATGACTGAGGCCGGCGGTTGGCCGTCCGCGCACGCGACACTGGTGCGCGCAGTCGTCGACCACGACAACCCGCCACCACGCGCCATCCTGCGTTGCAGCGCTGCCGCGGATGTCAGCGCATGGCGGCAAGCCCTGGCAAACAAGTCGACGTTACGCGCGCGCTGCTACGTCATTCCTGATTCAGCAACGGCGCTGCCGGGTTTGTTGGCGAGCCGCACAGCAACGGCCGGCGCCGATGTGACGGCCTACTATTGCACCGGACACACCTGCAGTGCGCCGACGACCGATCTTGAGGCCTTTAGCGCAGAGCTCGAGGGCTAGCGAATCTTTGCAGGAACTGAAATCGTGGTGGCGCGGTGCGCCCCACGACGTGGTTCTGCCGGACCGACCGTCCTCGACCTGCTTGCCATGCCGCCGTTATTCGAGCCTGGTCGTGCCAGGGCTTCGCATCTGCTCACGTGGCGCGATTGAAAGCGGTACTTACGCCTTCCAGACGCTGACGATTTCTGTGGCAGCTTTCGCCGCAACGTTTCTCACAGCCTGACGCTCCGGGCACATAGCCTTCGCGCGCAGCCCTCGTCGCGGGCCACTGTGTGCACCACCACGGTTACCGTGAAATGATGTCGGAGAATCTACTGGTACGGCTGATGGGCGGGCGCTGGTAACGCCTCCCAGCCGCCGCCGAGCGCGAGATGAATATCAATCAAACGTTGTGCAACATTAATCTCCGAACGCGCGCGCAAATCTTCCAGTCCCAGCAAATTGCGTTCGGCATCGAGCACAGCGAGAAAATCTTCCGCACCTTCGCGATAGCGCAACCGTGCTAAATCCGCTGCGTGGCGACTTGAGGCAACAGCAGCCGTCAACTGACGCACACGTACGCGCTCGTTGCTGTAACCACTGATGGCGCTATCCACTTCCTCGAGCGCCCGGGTGACTGTTGCTTCGAAGCGCGCAACATTCGCTGCCGCATTGCTGTCCGCCTGACTGATGCGGGCGTAAGTCGCACTCCGGTCGAAAATATTCCAGTTCAAGCTTGGACCTACTGCGAAGAATGGACCACCTGCAGCGGCAAACCCCGATAACGGTGCGCCAGCGACCCCGGCACTCGCGCCGAAAGTAATGGTCGGGTACAGATCAGCGGTCGCCACCCCGATGCGCGCTGAAGCTGCCGCAAGCGCGCGCTCAGCAGCAACGATATCGGGTCGACGTCGGAGTAAATCGGTTGGGCTGCCAACTGCGACAAACTCAGGAAGTTTCACGAGTTGCGGTAGCGGCTGCCAGGCATTAACGGTCGAATCGAGTGCGCCCGGGGGCTGCGCGATGAGGGTCGTTAATCGATTGACCGCAATCCGATTGGCGACCTTAAGCGTGGGGATAGTGGACAGGCTCGTGAGTAGTTGCGTGCGCGCACGAGCACGGTCAAGTTCAGTCGCCGCACCTTCGCGCAACAACAGTTCGACCAATTCCAGCGTCTGCTTCTGCACGGCCACATTGCGCGTCGCGACACCGAGGCGCAACTGGGCACCGCGCAAATCGACGTACGCGCGCGCAACCTGTGCCAACACCGACACCATCACGCCATTGCGCACCGCCTCCAGCGAACCGAGTTCTGCACTGGCACTTTCAATCGATCGCCGTACGCGACCGAACAAGTCGACTTCCCACGACAAACTGGTATTGAACTCCCCCGAACTGGTGGCCGGGAAGCGCGTATCCGGATCGGCGATGACGAGTTTGGCTGAGGAGTTGCGACGTTCTTCCAGTTCGGCGCTAACGTCTACACTCGGACGGCGGCGGGTCGCAACTTGATCGAGCAGCGCCTGCGCGGCAGCCACGTTCGCAGCGGCAATGCGCAGGTCGTAGTTCACTGCTACGGTCTTTGTCATCAGGGCATCGAGTGCCGGGTCCTCGAGCTGACGCCACCACGCTTGCGGCGGTTGTTCTGCCACGGTGACGGCAGCCACCTCCTCACTCTCGCTAACGGACGATGGAAAGGTGCTGGCCGAGTCAGCCGTGCTGCGCGGTGCGCCGACATACTCCGGTCCCACAGCCGCACAGGCAGCAAGCAGCAGTGCCATTAGCGCGTAAGTTATGCGGCGCTTAGTCACGCGGCACCACCGGTGGTCGCAGATCGGCGTGCGACGCGTTCCTGACGACCCAGTGCCAGCTTGCGACACACAATGTAGAACACGGGCGTGAACACCAAACCGAAGAAAGTCACTCCGAGCATCCCCGAGGCGACAGCCGTGCCGAGCGATTGGCGCATTTCCGCGCCCGCGCCGGTACCGACTGCAAGCGGTAACACACCCATGATGAAGGCGAATGAGGTCATCAGGATGGGGCGCAAACGCGTTCGCGCCGCGCGTTCGGCGGCAGCAATCCGATCAAGTCCATCAGCTTCCGCCTGGCGCGCGAACTCGACGATGAGGATCGCGTTCTTGGCCGCCAGGCCGATCAGAACAATGAATCCGATTTGCACCAGAATGTTGTTGTCCATGCCACGCAAACCAATACCGGTAATCGAGGCGAGCAAACACATCGGCACAATCAGCACGACCGACAGCGGTAGCATCCAACTTTCGAATAACGCGGCGAGGACGAGAAAAACAAATACCACGCCAAGCCCAAAAGCATAAACTGCGGTATTGCCCGCCAGCTTCTCCTGCAGAGCAAGGTCGGTCCATTCAAATCCAACCCCATCCGGCAGAACTTCAGCAGCGATTGCTTCCATCTCCGCAATCGCCTCGCCCGTTGAGTAGCCCGGCGCTACGCCGCCCTGCACTTCAATGGCCGGGTAGAGGTTATATCGGGGTACGCGGTAAGGGCCGGTAATGTCACGGAAACTCGTCAGTGAACCTAAGGGCACCATTGCGCCCCGATCAGATCGTGTGCGTAGTTTGAGAATGTCATTGCGCTCATCGCGATAACTGCCGTCGGCTTGCGCCGTCACGCGGTAGGTTCGGCCGAGAAAATTGAAATCGTTGACGTAGGCTGAACCGAGATAGATCTCCAGCGCGTCCAGCACGCGCTCGGCCGGCACTTCGAGTTTCTCGGCCCGCAGACGGTCGATTTCCGCATAGACTTTGGGCGTTGCGGTGTTGAAGGACGTGAACACGCGCTTTAGCTTTTCGGATTCGTTGGCGCGCTGAATCAATTCACCAGCGGCCGCCTCGAGCGCACGCAAGCCGTGCCCACCGCGATCCTGCACGTACATTTTCCAGCCACCGGTATTACCGATGCCGCGCACCGGTGGGGGCGGTACAACGAAGGCCATGGCCTCTTCTATCTGGCCTAAACGCGCTTGCGCTTCAGCCATGGTGTCGCCGATGCTTTGGCCAAGCGCAGCTCGCTCCCCATACGATTTAAGCGGCGCAAAAATAGCACCCGCATTGGGTGCGTTGGTGCGGGTCGCGCCGTCGAATCCGGCAAAGCCTGCGTTGTGCTTCATCTCGGGCATCGCCATCATGTAATCGGTGGCGCGACGAATGACCTCGTCGGTACGGGTGACCGAAGCACCTGGAGGCAGTTGATAAACGGTAATCAGATAGCCCTGATCCTGCTGTGGGACGAAGCCGGTCGGCGTGTTTTGGAACTGGACAAAAGTTAGCCCAATCAGGATGGCATAGACCACCAGCATCAATGCAGCCACGCGTAGCAAGCGATGAGTGATGCGTGCGTAGCCGTTCGAACAACGCTCGAAGCCGAAGTTAAAACCCCGTGCGAAAAGATTGAACGGCGCCATCACCAGTTTGTGCATAGCGGAACGTTTGCGCGACGCGTCATGCGCGGTTAATAACAAGGCGCCGAGAGCAGGCGTCAGCGTGAGCGAAACCGTTGCGGAAATGATCGTCGCAGCAGCAATCGTTAAAGCGAACTGGCGATAAAACTGCCCGGAGATGCCTTCCAAAAATGCGGTCGGTACGAACACCGCCGTCAATACCAGCGCGATGGCAACCAGCGCACCACCCACCTCGTCCATGGTCTTGTGCGCCGCTTCTTTGGGCGAGTGTCCATCGCGCAGAAAGCGCTCCATGTTCTCGACCACAACAATGGCGTCGTCAACGGCAATCCCCACCGAGAGCACCAGCCCGAATAGGGTCAGGTTGTTGATCGAGAAGCCGAATAACTGCAGTACGGCGAACGTGCCAATCAAAGAAATTGGAATCGCCACGACCGGAATAATCGTCGCGCGCCAGGATTGCAGAAAAACCAGAATGACCAGTACCACCAGCACCATGGCTTCGAAAATAGTCACGTAAACTTCGTTCACTGATTCTTCGATGAAGGCGGTCGGGTCGAAAGCGAAGGTGTGCGCTACACCTGAGGGAAACTCGCTCGCCATTTCAGCGACCAGGGCCTTAATCGCCGCTGATGTTTCAATGGCGTTCGAACCGGGGCGCTGATAAAGCGCCATAGGTAAGGCTGGCTTACCGTCGATATAACCGAGCGTTGAGTAGTCCTGTGCGCCCAGTTCGATACGCGCAACGTCACTCAAACGCGTGACGCGCCCGGACGCACTGCGCTTGACTACGATGTCCTCGAATTGGCTCGGTTCGATAAAGCGCCCCTGACTCTCAACCGACAACTCAAAGGCAGCTGCTTTTGGCACCGGTTGTTTGTTCAGACTGCCAGAGGCCACCTGCACATTGTTTTGACGCACCGAGGCCACAATCTCGTTAGCCGTCAGATCGAATGCTGCCGCGCGCTCAGGGTCGATCCAGATACGCATGGAATAAGCGCGTTCGCCGAACACGTTAACCTGTCCGACGCCTTCCAGACGTGCGAGCCGATCGACGATATGCGTGCGCACATAGTTCGACAAATAGGGCGTATCACGCGAGCCATCCGGCGACAGGATGTGCAGCACCATGAGCAAATTGGGGGAATTTTTCTTAACGTTAATACCGAGCCGACGGACATCTTCAGGTAGGCGCGGCTCTGCTATCGCGATGCGGTTTTGCACCAGCACCTGCGCGATATCGAGATTCGTACCGAGCTTAAAAGTGACGCTGATGGCCAGACTGCCATCACCGGTGGCCTCCGACTTCATGAACAACATGCCGTCGACGCCGTTGATTTCCTGCTCGAGAACAGTCGCTACGGTATCCGCGACGGTTTCCGCACTCGCACCGGGATAGGCGGCTGTGACCTGAATGGTCGGCGGCACGATATCGGGATATTGAGTGATCGGCAGGCCGGAATAGGCGATGGCGCCGGCGAGTGTAATGATGATGGATACGACCGAAGCGAAAATCGGCCGGTCGATGAAAAAATGTGACAGTCGCATGGGATTAGTCGGCCGCTGGACCCGCGATGCTAACCTCCCTCGGCGTGACCGGCTTGCCGGGGCGGGCGCGCTGGATGCCATTCACAACCACGCGATCCTCAGCTGTCAGTCCGCTGCGAACCACGCGCAGGCCCTCAAACAAAGGCCCAAGCACTACCTTTCGCGCTTCAATCACGTTGCCTGAACCAACGACCATCACCAGCTTACTGGCCTGATCCGCGACCACCGCCTGGTCCGGAATCAGAACCGCCGAATGGGCATCGGCACCGAACAATCGCACCCGCGCGAACATGCCGGGGAGGAGCAATCTATCCGGGTTAGGGAACGTAGCGCGGCCACGCATCGTACCGCTATCCACATCAATCGCGTTGTCGACAAAGGTCATTTCACCGTGGTGCAGCCAGTCTGTTTCGTCGAGCAATCGGGCATCGACCGGATTGGCCTGGTCGCGCGAGGACGGACGCGTACCCGCCTGTGAGAGCCGGCTATAACGCAGGAACTCGGCCTCGGACGCCTCAATCTCGAGCTCGATCGGGTCGAGTGAAACGACCGTGGTTAAAACGGTCGAGGTCGCCGTGCCGCCAGAAATCAAATTGCCAACGTCGACGCGGATATCAGAACTACGCCCGGAGATCGGTGCGCGTACTTCGGTGAAGCTCAAATCGAGCTCAGCGTTGCGCAGACTTGCCCGTGCGCCTGCGACACCCGCGTCGGCCGCATCGCGCGTCGCCAGACGCTCTTCCATTGTCTCGCGGCTCATGGCTTTAGACGACGCGAGCCGTTGACCGCGCTCATATTCAATCTGAGCGGCCTTGGCCTGTGTCTGGACACCTTTCAATTCAGCCCGCGCTTGCTCCACTTCGGCTGTGAAGGGCCGGTTGTCGACGACGAACAGGAGCTGCCCCTTTTCGACGTTCTGGCCTTCCTCGAAATGCACCGATTCAAGATAGCCGGACACCCGTGCGCGCACGTTGACGTGATGCTTGGCGACGAAACGTCCGGTAAATTCGTCCCATTCGGTGATGCTTTTGACCACCGGCCGCGACACCGAAACACTTGGCGGTGGTGGCTCGTCTGCAGCCTGTGCCGCACCCGTTGTGACACCCAATAGACAGACGACGAGCAAGCTCGTGAATTGTCGTGAAAGCGAGCAAGACGTCATCAATCTCAAAACCTGCAGCCCCAGTGTCAACGCGCAGTCATTTGCTGCGCCGCAATATACTACTCCGCGTCACGCCGATTGCACACCCGCCGAGGCCGTTGCCAAACCCAGATCGTGCGCAGCAGGATTTAAAACGCGTGCGACAGTCTCAAGTTGTGCGCCCTGAAAAGTCCAATCCGGTGCGCTACCACGGTAAGCTGATAGCGTGTGCCCGCGGCATTTGCCCCCAGCGTGCTGGGCCACGCGAGACCGGCCCGACTTCAGCGAACGAGATTGGCACTCCCCACACCTGGTACGCCGAGCAATGATGCGCTGAGCGCGCCACGAGGCTGCAAGGCAGCCTCGCTACGTAGGCCAGCAGCCTGCTAGATATCGAAATCGTAGCGCAGGCGAACGCCGCCAAAAAGGTTCATCTTGGGCGCCGGTTCGAAAAAGCGGCCGCCAAATGCCTGAATCCGAATTTCCTGGTTATAGCTTTCGTCGAACAGGTTATTAATGCCGAAATTGGGTGACAGCGTTATTTTGCCGGCCTTGTAGTCGTAGCCGAACACCAGATTGGAGACATCGTAACTATCAACCTTGGTGGCGTTCACATTGTCAGCGAATATCGAGCCGATGTAAGCCCAGTCCCACTTCACCCAAGCGCCGGATTTGTGCACGTAGTCGAATTCCAAATACAGATAGTGCTCGGGAACGCCAGGCAGTGTTTGCCCCTCGGCAGCGAGGTTGCTCGCGAAACGATCAAATTCGAAATCGTTATAGGTGTAGGCGAAGTTGAACTCGAGCCCTTCCAGAATCTGCGCACCCAGACCAAACTCGATGCCCGAACGTTCGGTGTCAGCGTTATTGAAGAACGCGCGACCGCCGATATTGGTCACGGCGGTCACTTCATCTTCAATGTCCATGTCGAAATACGCTAATTCGTATCGGACCCGATCGAACAAAATGCCCTTGGCGCCAAACTCGAAGCCCTTGGTCCGTTGCGGCGCAACGTTGGCGAAACCGCCGAGCGTACCGTTCGATGAAGGATTGGCGAACTCGGTAAAAGTCGGTGTTTCAAACGCGGTCGCGTAGTTGCCGTACAGATTCAGCGCTTGCATTGGACTCCAGGCGGCACCGAACATGTAATTAATTTCGCTGAAGCTGATGGTGTCAGACTGATCGCCATTCGCCGTGAAGCGATCTTCGATTTCGAACTCAACATCGTCATAGCGGACGCTGGCCTGCAGATTGACCTGCTCGGTCACCGCAAACTCGTTCTGCATGAACACGCCAACCGTGTCGGCCTTTTCTTCCTGATCGAAAGCCAGTGGCCCACGCGAACCGGACAGATTGTTAAAGCGTTGGCGCTCATCACTCTGCGAGTCGACATCAACGCCGAAGGTGAAGCGATTGCCGTGACCGAACAGGGACGAGGTGTTGTTGTACTGCGCACCGCCACCAAAGAAGAAGCGATCGAACTGAATGATGCCCGTGCCGGCAAATGGCGGCAGCGGTAGCTTCGCGCTGAAATCACGCCAGTTGTAGTAATTACGCAAGCTAATTTGATGAACGCCCATGGTCTTGTTCCAGGAAAACGCGACCTTCTGATCTTCAACGGTCTCGCCGCTATCCAAATCAGCGTTGCGCTGGCGGGCCTGGCCGCGATCGAGCGCAACTTCATCTGCGGTCAGGCCGCCGGCGTCGTCGGCAGTCGGCGAATCCGTTGCACGAATAATCATCTGGCCGGTCGAACCGTCACTGAAATCGTAGCGAAACTTGCCGCTCACGGTGCTGTGTTCAACGTTAGAGCGCTCGCGGAAGCCATCGAAATTAAGGTACGAACCGTTGATGAAATAGTTCAGCTTGCCGTGCTGCCCACCGGTTTTGAACTGATATCGATCGAAATCATGGGAGCCCTGCAATACGCCAGCTTCTGCGAAAGGCGTTTCCGGACCGTCCTGAGTGAAAATGTTGATGACGCCGCCAGCGGAAGCGCCATACAGCGCTGAGGAAGGGCCGCGAATCACTTCAACCCGTTCGACGTTACTCAGATCCAGATCGTCGAGCGCAGTCTGGCCGTCAGCTACGGTTGAAGGGACGCCATCGACGTAGACTTTAATGCCACGCACGCCGAAATTTGAGCGCGCGCCGAAGCCGCGAATGGAAATGCGTAGATCGCGCGAGTAGTTGTAGCGATTGGAAAAATAAACGCCCGGAATACGCCCCATCGATTCATCGAGACCAATCAGCTGGCGGCGCTGAATGTCGTCCGCTTCGACGATACCAACGGCATGTGGGAGCGTTAATGCGTCGCGAGTCACGCGCGTGGCTGTGACGAGGGTTTCGTCCATCGCGAACGCAGAGTTCGAAACAAGTAAGGAGAGCGAAAGAATTGAGGTCAATGAGCGCAAAGCGGCAGCTGGTGTTGCAGGCACAGTTTTCTCCGAGTCGATGAGTAGCGTTCGAGGCGCCGACCTGGCCGGCCAATGCGGTCATAAAAATACACGTGACCAAGGCTCAGGGCTGCGCTTTCGAACTGAATCACAACGTCGCCGCCGAGTAGCGCGGCTGGCAGCCGGGCATTCTAACCAATTCAGTCGCCAGGAGAACCCTGCTCTCCAAGTGTTCATGACAACCTGCCAATAGTTCCCCACCTACATACAACCCAGATCAAGGCATGGCCGTTGACGGGTCCTGGGCTAGACTGCGCGCCAACGCCCAGGTGCAAGTCGCAATTCCCCGATCGCTCTGGCGGCATTGGAAATGCGTCGTGAACCAGTGCCCATTGTTGGATCGCGGTCAGAACTTCCCGGACTGGGACCGATCGCGTCGACAGAATGGGCCTTGATCAATGCGCAACCGCACGACATGACTAAACTAGTCGGTCGTTTACGGGCGCAACGCGACCGCTTGAGTTGGTGAACAGGTGTCAAACAATCTTCTGATTACGCGCTTCGCGGCGCTCCCTGCAACGCTGCGTGCCGCAGTATGGATGTCCGTGGCGGCCATGTGTTATGCGGGCTCCATCGCCATCGGCCGCCATCTGGCGCCTGACATTCCAGTCCTGCAAATCGCCTTCTTGCGCAACGCCATTGCCGCACTGTTGATGTTGCCGTGGTTGCTTCGGCACGGACCGGCTGTCATGCGCACCAGTCAGATTCGCCGCCACCTGCTGCGCGGAGCAGTCTCTTCGGTCAACGTCACACTATTGTTCGCCGCTGTCGCACTCATTCCCATCGCGGACATGTCCGCCATCAATTTTCTGCAACCGCTGATTGGCGCGGCGCTGGCGGGGCTGCTGCTCGGTGAAGTTATCGGCGTTAAACGCTGGCTCGCGATCAGTTTGGGTCTGTGTGGCGCGATGGTCGTCATTCGGCCGGGCTTCACTGAAATTAGTCTTGGCATGGCCTATGCGCTGGGGTCGGCCTTTATGGGTGCGGTGGTGTCCATTTTGATCAAGACCATGGTGCGCAAAGATCCACCCGACAGCGTCGCGGCGTGGTTGTTCGTGATCCAGTCGGGAATTTTGCTGATCCCGGCGGCCTTCGTATGGACCAATCCGTCGCCCGCGCAATGGGCTTTGTTCGTGCTGATTGGGGCGGTCAGCCTGGTCTTGCACCGGACCTATAACCGCGGCCTGCAGGCGACCGATATCGCGATTGCCATGCCCTTCAACTTCACCCGTTTGATTTGGGCTGCCGTGCTTGGCTGGCTGATGTTCGCTGAATTGCCGGACGCGTGGACCTGGCTCGGTGGCAGCATCATCTTTGCCGCGGCCTGGTGGTTAACCCGCCTTGGCCATGACCGCGCCAAACTTGGGCCACCGCTAACTCCGCCGTGAACCCAGCATGAGCAACGGGCGCGCCTGGCGTTATCGAATATTTGCCGATGATGTGGCATAACCTGTCTATCTGATTGCAGCATCCAGGGTGCGCCACGATGAACGTCGACGAAAAACTGAACGACCCCGCCTTCTTTTCGCACGGTGATTTCTATCAATTGTTCGACACCATGCGCCGCGACAGTCCGGTCCACTGGACGAGCAGCCCGGACGGGCGCGGCTACTGGTCAATCTTTCGCCACGCGGATCTGAAACGCATCCTGAATGAGCCCGAATTGTTTAGTTCTGAACGCGAGGGCGTTATGCCTGCAGTCGACCCTGCCATGGCAGAGGTTGCCAAAGACGCCATGGGCGTTGGCGAAAACGTGTTGACCATCGATCCGCCGCGCCACGGCCCGGTCCGCAAAGTCATGTCGCCACCGTTCCTGCCCAAGGCGCTCGCCGACAGCGAAATCCGCGTGAAAAGTCTGGTCGGAAAAATATTCGATCAACTACCTGCCAGCGGCGAGATCGATCTCGTCAGCGACCTCGCGGTAAAAATTCCGATGGCGGTGATCTGCGAGATTCTGAATCTGCCCGAGGAGGATTGGGACGAGATGCTGAGCTGGGGCAAGATGGCTATTGGCGGCAGCGACCCGGAATACCAACGGGGCACGGCAGCGGAGACGGTCGCGTACGGCTATCGCCTTCTTTACGAATACGGACTCAAACAGCACGCGGCGCGTCAGGGTTGTCCCCATTCCGATCCGATCACCCAGCTGAGCAACGCGCAGATTAACGGTGGACCGCTGAAGCCGTCGGAAGTCGCGCACAACAGCGTGCAGCTGATGCTGGCCGGTTTCGAAACCACCCGCAACGCATTCTCCGGCGGCGTACTAGCGCTCTTGCAGAACCCTGCCCAGATGGCGTTACTACGCGAAGATCCGAAACGATTGCGCCTTGCCGCAGAAGAGTTTGTGCGCTGGTCGGACCCGGTAATTTCGCTGATGCGAGTAGCGACAAAGGACACCGAAATCGGCGCGCAAAAGATTACCGCCGGTCAACGGCTGATGCTGTGGTTCCCGTCAGCCAATCGCGACGAGGCAGTGTTCGATGAGCCCTACAAGTTTGACATCACTCGCCACCCGAATCTGCATCTCGGCTTTGGTGCCGGCCCGCATTTTTGTCTCGGGGGGCCACTCGCCAAAATCGAGATTCGCATCGCCATGGAAGAACTGCTGGAACGCTACGAAGGCATCGAAATCACCGGTCCCGTGGAGCGCATCCAATCGAGTTTTGTCGGTGGCCTGAAGCATCTGCCAGTCAGGCTGATTGCCCGACAGGAAGCTGCGTAACCCCGCCCGCACATACGCCTTTGTCAGCGTCGTTGTCGGCATCATCGCGCGGGTGACGGTGATGCCCACTGCGACAACTGGGGCGCCTAGTCGAGCAGACCGCTCGCCTGGCCACCGTCGACCAGCAAGCCGGTTCCGGTAATAAACTTGGCCTGCTCGGAACACAAAAATGCGACGGCGGCGCCAAAATCATCGGGGTCGCCTGTCACACCGACCGGAATATTGCTTGCGGCATCTTCTTTGGTCGCGGCGATTTTGGCGACCCGGTCAGTCCAGTGAGTCCCCGGTTGGCAGGAATTGACGGTCACGCCGTCGGGGGCAACTTCGCGCGCGGTGATTTTTAAAAAACTGGTGTAACCCGCTCGTGCCACCGAACTGGCAAGTAGAAATCCAATCGGCTGCTTTACGCCGATGCTGGTTATTGCGCACACGCGCCCCCAACCTCGCTCACGCATAGCCGGAATTACCGCCCGACACATTTCAATCATCGACAGACAATTCATATCCAGCGCCGCGCTGTAGTGTTCCGGCAGGGTGGTGTCGAAAGTACCAGGCGGCGGGCCACCGGCGTTCGTCACGAGGATGTCGATTTGCCCGAGACGTTCGGCCGCCTCAGCAACAAAGGCCCGGCCGCCGTCCGGCGTGGACACATCGCCCTCAATCGCTATGACGTCACCGCCAATCGCTGCGAGCGCTGCCTGCAAGCGCGCAGCGTCGCGGCCGCACACTGCTACTCGAGCACCCTCGGCTGCGAGCGCTTTCGCGGCACCCAGACCCAAGCCCGCTGATCCGGCGGCAACCGCCGCGCATTTACCCTTGATTCCTAAATCCATTGTCGTCCGCTCACTGTGTGGTTGGTCGCGGCATTGTACGCAGCCAATGAAGACGTGTTCACGGTAGCGGAATTCGGCGTAAGCTCAGTGACTAACCGTTGCCAGCGTTAATTGAGCGCCGCACTAAAAGTGCCGACACCGCGAGGGGAGACAAAATGATCTATGTGCTTAACTTATACGACCTGATTCCGGGTAAAGAGGACCAGTACCGCGACTACATGCGCCAGGCGGGTCCGCTGCTGGCAAAGTTTGGTGCCCGCCCGGTGGTCACGGCCCACGCGCCGCTCGCGATGCTCGAAGGCGATAACGAACGTGCTCACATGATCATTGTCGAGTTTCCGGATAAGTCGGCGTTCGATGAGTTCTATGCTGCGGCGGACGCGGCGAAACTGCACCCCTTACGCGAGGGCGCAACCCGTAACTACATCTGGACGGTCTACGACGGCTGGGATCTGGGCGCCTGGCTTGGCGACGCGTAGCGCCCCAGGCGGGGATGCCGGGTTAGCGTACCGGAGCTAATACTTCTGTAGCTCGCTACCCGAGGTCCGCCGCATCAGACCAGTGCGGCCTGTCACCAGGCTGCTTCACCTGACAGACCTTGGCATCGGCATAGATGACACCGTGTCGGTGACCTGTGCTCAGCGCACACCAGCCAGACTCGCTCAAGCGTCAAACGGTCTTCTGCAATGTCCCCAGGCGGTCTAGCACTGCGAGTGCCTCGGCGACCATGCCGGGAACAAATTCAGCGACATGAACGAGGTCATTGATGGCGCCCGAAATCTGACCGGCCGGCAGGATACCACCGTCCATGTCGCCGTCGCGCTGGGCTGCAATGAGACGCTTGTCTTTGAAAGCGGTCAATTGTTCCTCGTCCATGCTGCCGCCCGCCTCGATATCAGCGAGTTCCGCCAGAGCGCCGCTGGGCAGCGCTCGCGAGGGTCCGTAAAGCGCCTGGAAAACAATGTCGTCGCCCTCACTCGCCGCCATAATCCGTTCCGCGTAAGCGGCGTGCCAGTCGGGATTGTCGTAGCTGGCAACAAAGCGCGTTCCGAGTGCCACAGCGTCTGCGCCGAGCGCTAGTGCTGCCGCCAGTCCACGACCGTCCCTGATACCGCCAGCCAGAATGACCGGGCACGCCACTGCCTCGGTAACACTGGGGCCGAGTACGAAAGTGTGCACCGGTCGCGCATGGGTATGACCACCGGCTTCGTACCCGGACGCGATAATCATATCGACTCCGTCCGCCGCCGCACGCACCGCCTGCCGGGTGCCACCCACCTTATGGACATGCACCAATCCGCTGCCGGCAATCATTTGTCGTGCGGCTGCCGGTGCGCCAGCTGAGGTTGTGATAACACGCAGGCGCTTTGCGATCTCGGCGTCTCTGACTGCCTCAACTACGGCGCCCACATAGGCCGCGCTAAACGCAGGTACGTTGCCATGTTTGTCGGTCCCCACCGGAACATTCACCGCGAACGGACGGTCGGTAAGTGCGCAGGCCTGCTCGATGTAGCCACGCAATTTTACTGCGCCTGCAGCCGGTGGTTCGCTGATTCCTGGAATACTGACTGTACCGAGGGCACCGGCGTTTGAGACTGCTGCCGCCAGTTGCACAGTCTTATATGGACCGAGCCCCTCCTGCATGATCGGGTGGTCGATACCGAGGAGATCGGTGAACCGCGTGTTCAGACACTTCATACACGGCAAGTTAGCGTAGTCCTGCGTGTGCTTCCAATTTTATCGTGTGGAGAAAATTGCGCGGGCTGCATTCACGTTAACCAAGCTATGCGATACTCAGCCTGCGCGGCTCACGCCCGCTTTGCGGCAGCTAGCCGGTCCGGGGAGGGACATCGCGTGGAACAAGAAATGCTCAGGGTTGAACAGGAAGGTGGCGTTTTACGAGTGCTGCTCAACCGACCTGAAAAACGCAACGCTCTGAGTCGCGCGCTGCTGAAATGCATCGAGGATGCATTCACCGAACAGGCGGCCAACAATTCACTGCTTGCCGCAGTCATTACCGGGGCGGGTGACAAATCATTTGCAGCCGGCGGCGACCTTGCCGATCTCGGCACCGTACGTACGCCCGAAGCGACCCGCGAGATGGCGGCAGGCGCGCGCGCAGCACTGGACGCAATCCGCAATTTTCCGCTGCCTGTGATCGCCGCGCTCAATGGTGATGCACTCGGTGGGGGTGCTGAGTTAGCCGTCGCCTGCGATTTCAGAGTGGCGGCGGCACACGCGCGCATCGGGTTCTTGCAATCACGCTTAAACATCTCTTCTGCCTGGGGCGGCGGCGGTGATTTAATGGAACTAATTGGTAGCAAACGCGCCCTCAAGCTGCTCTGCACCGCCGAGATAGTGCCGCCTGAGAAGGCCATCGAGATCGGACTTTTCGACGAAGTTGCCGGCGCGACACGCACACTGGAAGAGACCCTGAAGGGATTTATCGATCCGTTGGAAAAAAAATCGGCTCAGGTATTACGCGCTTACAAAGGCATGGCCATCGAGGCCCGCCGCTGGAGCAGCCGCGCTGAGTTTGATGTCGTCGAACGAGACGCGTTTGTTGAGACTTGGGTGCATCCCGATCACTGGGCTGTCGCCGATAATATTTTGAAGAAGTCCTGAGGGAGCACACGGGCATGGCCACGACCTTGAGACCCGAAAACGCGGCAGCCGCCGCACCGTCCTTTTCCACCCCGTCCGGCATCGAAGTACCAGCTGTCGTTGGGCCTGAGCAGGTCAACCCCGAATCTATCGGGGTACCCGGCGAAGCGCCATTCACGCGCGGTATTTTTCCTGATGGTTATCGCGGTCGTCGCTGGACCATGCGCCAGTATTCCGGCTTCGGTTCAGCCGAAGAGTCCAATGAACGCTATCGATTTCTGCTCGGGCGTGGGCAGACGGGTTTGTCGGTCGCACTCGATCTGCCGACGCAGTGCGGTTACGACCCGACCGACCCCATTGCAGTCGCGGAGGTCGGCAAGGTCGGCGTGTCCCTGTCGAATTTGTCCGAAATGGAAATCCTGTTCCGCGATATCGACCTCAGCGCTATATCGACCTCGTTCACCATCAACGGTACAGCAGCCATTATCCTTGCGATGTATATCGCGGCCGCAGATAAAGCCGGCGTTCCGAGAGCGGCCCTGACCGGCACCATTCAAAACGATATCCTCAAGGAATACGTTGCGCGTGGCACCTGGATCTTCCCGGTAAAACCATCCATGCGTCTCGTTGCCGACTCGATCTTGTTCGCCAATGAGCAAACACCGCGCTTCAACCCCATCAGTATCGCCGGCGCACATGTCCGCGATGCCGGTTGTACGGCCGCTGAAGAAATCGCCTACACCTTGTGCAACGGCATCGCTTATGTCGACGAACTGCTACGCCGTGGTGGCGACATCGACCGCTTCGCGAAGCGTCTGAGCTTTTTCTTTTATGTACACATGGATTTCTTTGAAGAGATCGCAAAATTCAGGGCTGCACGGCGCATTTGGGCGCGCTTGATTCAGGGCCATTATGGCGCTGTGGATAAGAAAAGCGCCTTGTTCCGCTTCGGTGTGGTGTGTGGTGGTTCATCGTTAACCGCCGCGCAACCTTTGAACAATGTCGTGCGGGTGGGCATTGAGAATATGGCCGCAATCCTCGGTGGTGCGCAGTCTGTTTTTACCTGCGCTTACGATGAGGCGTTCCAGATCCCAACCGAACAAAGCGCGGAGCTGGCTTTGCGCACGCAGCAGATTGTTGCTGATGAATCGGGTATTGCGAACACCGTCGACCCGCTCGGCGGCAGCTACTTCGTCGAGTACCTGACAGACAGTATGGAAGCGCAGATCGACGCCATCATGACGGAGATTGCCGATTACGGCGGCGCCGTCAAAGCGATTGAAGATGGCTACATACAAATGCGTCTGGCGCGCAGTGCGCGCGTGAAGAAAAATCAGACCGACAGCGGCGAACGCGTTGTCGTTGGGGTCAACAAATACGCGTCGGAAGAAGAAGCAGTCCAAGTGGGTGAAGTGTTCAAACTCGACCCAGGCATGCGCAATTCGGTCATTGACAAGTTCAACGCCGTGCGCGACCAGCGCGATAATGCGGCCGCCGAGCGGAGCCTTGAATTGCTCGGCCGCGCGGCGGACGGTGAAGACGAGAATCTGATGCCGTATCTCGTCGATTGCTGCCACGCCTATGCGACCGTCGGCGAAATGGTAACGACGCTGAAGGATCGCTGGGGTGAATTTCAGGAACCGCCATTGCGCGGCTAATTGAGTTGTACGTGGGGGAATACACGCGATGAGTCTTGCCGGTAAACGCATCCTGGTGGCCAAGCCTGGCCTTGATGGCCACGACATTGGCGCGAAAATCATCACATTGGCATTACGTGATGCTGGCGCGGATGTCATTTATACGGGTTTGCGCAAAAGCCCCGACTACATCGCGCGTGTCGCGGTCGACGAGGACGTCGATGCGCTGGGTTTGAGCATCCTGTCAGGGTCACATCATGAACTGTTGGCCCAGACACGCACCGAGCTCGCGGCGCGCGACGCTGCCGACATTAAAATTTTTGTTGGCGGCACGATTCCCCCGCAAGATCATCAGGCGTTGATTGACGCAGGGGCCGCGCGCATCTTCACCAGCGAAATGACCATCGATCACGTGCTAGCGGAACTCGAGCTCGCGCTGACCGAAACTGCCTGAGGCCGGCAACGAATGCCCCGCCCCCAATGAGTGACAATCCACCTCTCAATCGACGCCAATTAAGTCGCGAATTAACTGCAGCGAGCCGCGCTACTGCCGGCCAACTCATCAACCGAGTCGGACCGGATCGCGAACGCCGCGCCTATCGAATTGGCTTTACGGGTCCACCCGGTGCCGGCAAAAGCACGCTGATTGCCCAGCTCGCTGCGGCACGCGCCGAATCGGAGGCGCGTGTCGGCGTACTCGCCATTGATCCCAGCAGTCCGCTTTCGGGCGGCTCGATTCTCGGCGACCGGATCCGCATGGACGAGGTAGCGGACAGTCCGGATTTATTTATCCGCTCGTTACCCAGTCGCTGGGCGCACGACGGGCTGACCGGCAACGTCGCCGAGATGCTGCAAATTATGGACCGCCATCACTTCGACGAAGTTTTCCTGGAAACAGTCGGCGTCGGGCAGACCGATCATGCCGTGAAGGCGCTGGTCGACACGGTCGTACTCGTACTGGTCCCGGAATCCGGCGACTCGATACAGGCGATGAAGGCCGGCATTCTCGAGATGGCCGATGTGTACGTGGTGAATAAATCTGATCGGCCAAATGCCGAGCGCATCGTCGGCGAGATCGAGGGCGTGCTCGCGTTATCGACCGGCTCCAGGCGAGGCTGGCAGCCCCCCGTCGTGACGACCTCAGCAACGCGCAACGAACTAGGGGATTTGCTCGGCGCGCTGGCCAGCCATCGCGCCTGGACTGAAGCGAACCGCGATGACCTGGCTTGGCGGCGTCGGGCAGAACGTCATCATGTGCAAAGCGTGCTTAACCAACAAATAGCCGAAATCGCCGAACAGGCCCCCGTGGAGCTATTCGACGCCAGTGGCGCAGAAATCTACGCGCACTTTCTTACCCACCTGACACCACCTGGCGACTAGCTGGCAGCAACTACCGCGCCGAACGAGCAGTCACTCAGCGCGACGGCATACGCAGCACATGCTTGGCGACGATGTTGCGCTGGATTTCATTGCTGCCGCCGTAAATAGGCGTCGGACGCGCGTTGTAGTAGTGGCTGAGCACATCGACTGAGCCCTCGCCAAATTCAATCGTGCCACGCTGCCCGCCCGCATCACCTGCTGCTTCGAGCATGAATTCACTCAACCGACACACCGTTTCACTGGCCCAAATCTTGAGGACCGAGACATCAGCCCCCAGCGTCCCGCCGCGCTTGATGACGTCGGCGAACTCGCCATACAGGGCCTCAAGATCGGCGACATCGAGTTCCAAGCGCGTCATGCGATCCACAAACACAGGATCATCCCGCAGACCCGTCTGGGCGACCAGTTCGTGCAGGCGACTCAGGCCATGCTGGCTTTGCTTCGGGCTGCCGATGAAGATTCTCTCAAAGCTCAACAAAGCTTTGGCGATCGTCCAGCCGTCGTTTAGCGCGCCGACCAGATTAGCGACCGGGATGCGCACGTCGTCAAAAAATACTTCGCAAAACTCAGCATCGCCGGCGATGTTGGTGATCGGTCGAATCGTGATCCCCGACACCGTGAGATCGATCAGCACGAAGCTGATACCAGCCTGCGGTTTAGCTTGCGGGTCGGTCCGCACAAGACAAAACATGTGGGTCGCATCTTGCGCAAGCGTGGTCCAGATCTTCTGGCCGTTGATCACAAACTCATCGCCGTCGCGTACGGCCGTGGTCGCGAGGGAGGCGAGATCCGAGCCGGAGTTCGGTTCCGAGTAGCCCTGGCACCAGATGTGCTCGCCACTCAAGGCTGGCGGTAAATAAAAAGCTTGTTGTTCGGCTGAGCCGTGCTGCATGAGCAACGGACCAATCATAATGATGCCTTGATCGGGCGTGCGCGCAACGCCCCAGCGCTCGCGTTCTTCGATAAAGATCAGCAGTTTCTCCGGCGCGAGACCCATGCCGCCATGCTCGACTGGCCATGCGGGTGCCGCCCAGCCACGCCGATACAATTGCCCGTACCATTCGCGACACGCTTGCCAGTGCAAGCGCGCAGCCGGATTGCGTAGCTCGGCTGGGTAGTTCTGCTCTAACCACTTACGCACCACAGCACGAAAGTGATTGTTATCAAGTTGATTCCAATCCCCGTCGGGCGGCGTAAAGCCCGCGTCAACTGCACTATGGCTTGTCCCCTTTTCGGGATCGGAACTCAGTTTGTTCGAATTTCGCGCCAGCTCACGTGCGTGCGCGGCCGCCGGCCCGAAACGCGCCGTGGTGACTAATGCGCGATTCACAAACAAGCCGACATCACATTCGTCGGTTGTACCGATCGCGCCATGCAATTGGATACTCTCGCGAGCCATCGCCATCGCAGTGCCACAAGCGCGATAACACGCCCTGCTGGCCGCAATTGCGGCGCCGGTTTCGCTGCCCTCATCAATAGTCGCCGCAGCGCGCTGGATGACTGCCGAGCACAGGCGTAACTGCAGATAGAGGTCGACCATGCGGTGCTGGATAACCTGAAAGCTGCCAATGGCCTGACCGAACTGACGCCGATTGGCGAGATATTCAAGCGTTAAATCAAACAAGGTCTCACTCAAACCAAGCAAGTACGCGCTGCCCGCAAGTCCGGTCCGCGCCCGCGCGACCACGAGCGCCTCGTTTGCGACCGCGCCGTGCCCCAACAACCGTGCTGGCGCGTCGCTAAACCGAACATGGGCGTCGTGCCCCCCGTCTGCAAGTGGCAACGACTCGACGATTACCCCGGACGCTGCGCGCGTCACCCACAACCATGCGGGGTCAGTTTCGAGCAGAGCCGGCACGAGCCAGCCATCAGCATCCGCGCCCAGTGGAACATTCAGGCAGTGCCCGTTGAGCAGGAAGCCTGACGTGCTCGAAGTCGCAACCACGTTGCCAAACGGCACCGTAGATACTGACCCCAAGGCAGCGACGGGCACCATTTCGCCGCCGCCCAACAGGTCCTGCAAAAGTCCATCTTGCGGCAGGTGCGCAAGCACGCTGGCCGCACCAACAGCGCTTTCGATAACCGGCTCCGGAGCGAGCGCGCCACCAAGCTCACGACACACAGCCACAACTGCGGCCATACCCAAGCCAGCACCATCGCGGCTCTCGGGGAGCAGCAATTGCGGCCAGCCGAGCTCGGCCATTTGCCCCCACACACCGCGATCGAAACTGTTCGAACTTGTTCTTAGCTCGCGCAGTCGCGCCCGCGGCAAAGCACGCGCACACAGATCGCGCGCACTGTCGCGCAACATCGCGATCACGTCATCATTCTCAGTTGCACCATGGGGCTGCTGTTGTTGGGCTTGCTTCACGGTCAATGGATACTCCTCGCCACTATGGGGTTAGGCTCATGCGGGTTCGCCGCCATGCATTATTCCGCGACGTAGGGCACAGCCTCATCGGCTACTTTCCAGATATGAAATCCGGCTGGCTCTTGTTGCTCTTCCAGCAAATGGCCAACCAATCCCGCGCAGCGCGCAATGAGGTTAAAACCGCGCGTGATTGTCGGCGGGATATCGGCTTCCAGCAGCACCGCGCCAATCGCTGCGTTGACGTTAATGACGATGTTCTTACCGCTCGCCGCTTTGATGGCGTCGCCGAGCAAATACATGGCGTCGATGTAGTCGCCCTTGGCACCCGCCGCGCGAGCCACTTCATCAAGACGCTTCACACGGGGATCACCGTTGATATGAATCGGATGTCCGAAACCAGGCAGAAATTTCTTCGCGGCGGTGAATTCCTCCGCGATCGCCTGCGCCTCGGCGGCGCGCTGTTCAACCGGCTGATCGTTGATGCGTTTCAGCAATGCCGCAGATTCATCGGCAGTGCCGACAAAGCGCGAGCCGGCACCGAGCAGGCCGGCTGCGACCGCACCCTGGAGGGACTCGGGCGCGCCGAGGTAGGTGATACGGCTCGCCACGGCAGACGGCGTCATGCCGTGTTCCATGATGCACACCAGCACCGCGTCGACGATGGTCCGTTGCAAAGGCGTCGGTTCGGCGCCAAAAAAATGAAACATGATGAAGTCGGTAAAGGTCATCTTGCCGATCAAGTCATCGCACAGATTGCGCTCACGGATCAAAATATTGTCGACGTCGCTGGTGCAAAGATGGGTGACCGGATTACTTTTTTTGTACATTTATGCGTCCTGTAATGGCGAATTTGTAAAAGCTTGCAAGCGCAGCACGGTGCCCGTCACGGGCGGAAGCTAGCGGCAGACGTCAGTCATGCAGACCGCTGAATACACGGACCGATGACCTGACAGGGGCGGGATTTTAAGCGCGAACGGGCGCGTTGGGCGAGTCAGCACAGGACTCGCCCAAATGCGGGCCCGGCCGCGCCAATAATCTGGTCAGCTAACCGAGGTCCCGCGCAGACCGGCTATTTCCAGGTGGCGTCACCCATGTGTTGCCAGATTTGAATCATATTGCCGTCCTTGTCATAGAACAGAAATGAACGGCCGATATTGGCGCACTGCCAGACGTAGTCGGTTTGCGTTTCGTAACCGGCGGCGCGAACCTTCGCAAAGAAGGCGTCGATGTCATCAACCATCAGGCCCAGCTCGTGGAAGCCGGTATGGCCATAGCGCAGATTCTCTGGCGGTGTTTTCTGAATCTCCGGCACTTCGCATTGCTGCAATTCAATCAACGCGCCTTCCTTCGAACTGAGTAGCGCCATCTTCGAGCGCGCCCCCTTCACCTTGAAAATGTCATCGAGAAGTTTCGGGTACATGTATGTCGTCGGTCCTGGCTCCGGGCCGTCCGGAATAGTCGTCTCGACCGCTAATTCAAACCCCATCACGTCGCGCCACAAATGAATCGCTTCGTCCAGATCGGTAACAAAAATCGCCATATGGTGAAATCGCATTGTGTTCTCCCCACCTTCAATCCTCGCGCCCACGCGTGCTGGCCTGCTACGCCTGGTTGCTTTACACGCAGCGCGAGCTGGAATCAGTAATTAACAGCGTAGCAACGACGAGCATAACGCAGCACACGACCCGCACAGCGCGTTAAATGATGTCGTACACTCGCGTGCCCAAACGTATCCGTGCGACAGGAACGCAACATGACAGACGCGGCCGACCCGAACGTAGATCCGCAGCCCGCAGTGGCGCCGACTGGTACTGGCCCCTACTCCTGGTACGTGCTGTTCGTGCTTGTGTTGGTCTATGTGTTCAACTTCGTTGACCGTCAAATCCTGTCCATCCTCAATGAAGACATCAAAGCCGACCTCGGCTTAAGCGATGCTCACATGGGCTTTTTGTTCGGCACAGCGTTTGCGATGTTTTATGCGATTTTTGGAATCCCGCTCGGCCGATTCGCCGATATTTGGGTGCGCAAGAACATGATTTCAATTGGCCTGATGTTCTGGAGCCTGATGACAGTCCTGTCGGGCACTGCCAAGGGTTTCGGCTCGTTGGCAGCGTATCGAATTGGCGTCGGTATCGGCGAATCAAGCGCCAGTCCAGCCGCTTTTTCAATGCTCGGTGACTATTTCCCGCCGCGCTTGCGGGCAACTGCGGTTGCGATTTACTCCAGCGGCGTCTACATCGGCGCCGGCGTCGGCATGCTAATCGGCGGCCAGGTTGTCGAGCGCTGGAATTACGCCTTCCCCATCGCTGCCGAAGCGCCGTTCGGGCTGGTTGGCTGGCAGGCGGCATTTTTTGCGGTCGGACTGCCGGGTCTGTTGTTGACGCTGTGGGTATGGACGTTGAAAGAGCCGCAACGAGGACAAAGCGAAGGTTTGCGGGCGCCGGACAAGCATCCGCATCCGTTTCGGGAACTCGCGCGCGAACTTGCGGCGGTCATTCCGCCGTTTACGATTTATACGCTCCATCGCGATCGCGGCATGCCGGCCGCCGTGCAGAATCTGGTGCTTGCCGCAGCATGCGCGCTCGTCGCAACCCTGCTGACAATGACCATCGGTTCGCCGGAGCAATGGATTGCGCTGGGTATCGGTGGGTATGCGTTTCTATCCTGGGTGCAGGGCGTGCGGTTTCGTGACCGGGCGACCTTCGGCATGATCTACGGTTGTCGGACGATGATGTTTGGCCTTGCCGGGTTCGCGTTTTGCGCCTTTGTCACCTACGGTGCCGGCTATTGGACTGCCCCGTTTTTGATCAGGGTCCACGGCCAAAGCATGGCCACAGTCGGCAACTTGCTCGGGATGACGGCGATCGCGGCCGGGCTGCTCGGCATTACGCTCGGAGGGATTTGCTCCGACTGGCTGAAAGTACGCACGCCACGGGCACGTTTATATTGCGGCCTGGTCACTTCGATCGGCTCTGTCCCGTTCGCGTTGGTGCTGTTTACTACCGCGCACGTCAATGTGGCCTATGTGTGTAATTTCTTCTTCACGATGTTCTCTTCGTTCTGGATTGGCTCGGCCATCGCGCATAGCAACGAGCTGGTTATTCCGCGCATGCGCGGCATCGCCTCGGCTAACTTTCTGCTGATGGGCACGTTCATCGGTCTGGCGCTCGGCCCGTTCACGATTGGACGCATTAGTACCAGTCTTGAAGCGGGGGGCATGGTGGCAGGTGAAGCGCTGCGCGCCGGCATCCTGTGCGGCCTGGGTGCCTATGTTCTGGCCACCCTGTTCTTGCTGATTGCGATGCGCACCGTCGCCGAAGACGAGGGCAACCGACTGGAGCGCGCGCGCGCCCTCGGTGAGACCGTTTAGCATCCACACCGACGCAACTCGACCCGCGCCGCCCTTCCCAAACCCGATGGCGTAATCTGATGCGCAAATGAACAGGCCCGCTATGCGGGCCTGTCTAAAGTGTTTGCCGTTGCGCGCTGATAGCGGCTGGAACTGCGAACGCGACCCTCGCCCGGCGCAGGGCCTACATCTGTCTCAACTAGTCCGTTCGGCTGGTGATTTCCAGCAAGTGAAATCCGAACTGAGTCTGCACGGGCCCATGGACAACGCCGACCTCATCGTTGAATACGACCTGATCAAATTCCGGCACCATCATGCCGGGGCCAAACGAGCCCAAATCACCGCCCTGACGACTGGAGGGGCAACTCGAGAATTCGCGCGCAACGTCGGCAAAATCGGAACCGTCGACGATTTTCTGTTTAAGTTCAGTACATTTTTCTACGCTGTCGACGAGGATATGTCGTGCTGATGCCTGGGCCATGTTGGATTCCTTGTGTTTTTGCCAGTCGAGCGACCGGTTCAGGCGAAACATACCGCATCTGCCGCTGATCTCGAAGAACAATCGTTCTCAAAGATCTGCCGGAACGTCTTATGGACCAGCTTCGTCGTGGAATATTCTGCCAAGAAAGTAGATCGGTGCGACTCGGCCGACGCGCTGAACGGACCCCGCAACCGGACCTTGTGAGCCGCGTGCCAAAAATGTGTGCGCGTATTCTTCAACTTGAAGGACGAACCCCGCACGCCCCTGGAATCGTTTGGCGAAGACGACCGCTGCCAGGTCGCTATAGCGTCATGTAACTATCGGCGTTGGTGGCATTCAGTACTTCCGGATAGTGGCGCGCCAGGACATTCTCGATCGCGTAGGCGAATTCTGCGGCCGATTGAAAACGATCGATATCGTCTTTTGCCATCGCGCGTTCGACCAGGTCATTCACTTCTCTGGGCACATCGCTGCGTATTTCCGACACCGGCGTCTGATGGGCGTAAAGGATCTGGCTGACCGTATCGTCATTGGTAAACGGATATCGTTTGACCAGCATGCGGTACATCGTCGCACCGAGGGCGAAAATATCGGTTAGTGCCGTAATGCGTCGGCTGGTATCAAAATGCTCGGGTGCCATGTAGGCCAAAGTGCCATTCTGACGTTCCCCCGGCTTATCGATCTCGTGCGCAATGCTGAAATCCATAATCTTCACCAAATTCCCGGCGTGGTGATAAAGAATGTTTCCAGGCTTGATGTCGCGATGAATAATGCCGTGGTAGTGCACATAGGCGAGACCCACGGCGCACTTTTGCACGATTGGCAATACAGTTTCTGGCGCCATGGGGCCGATTGAAGCCAGGTACTCGGTGACTGCCCGCCCCGCCACATGCTCCATCACGATGTGGTCAAGACCATTGGCCTCGATAACGTCGTAAATGCCAACGATGTTCTCGTGGGCGTACTTGCCCGCGATTCGGGCCTCGTGGCGAAACTCGTCAATCACCAGCTGAATCTGTTCCGCACTCAGGCTGTCGGCTTTCGCCGATTTAATCGCCACCACGCGATCCATGATTGGGTCGTAGGCACGATGAACGATTCCAGAGGCACCTTCGCCAAGGACTCGGCGTAATTCATAGCGACCAATTTTCTTGGGGAGGTTTTCTTCGCTGCTGGAGCTCATTGTGACGAGAAATTCCGTTCTGGATTCGCAGACACACAGCGTAACCAAAGCGGAAAGTTCTGCCGGGTCTAAAGCGTGGTCTTTCGAAAGTTGCCGGCCCAAAGCGAGCCATGCGGACTACAAGGGGATGTGCATCTGGTGCATCTCCGGCGGCGATTATAGCGTCAAAGCATTCACACAAATCTTGTTGGAGATGAACAATTCCTTGGCTGACCAAAGCCGACCACACCAACCGTCCCGTAATCGCTATCCGTCTAACAGACGGACATCCCTGCGTAGCAAAGCCTGTTGCCGCGCCCCTTAACCGATCGTCTTTTACGTCTGCTAGGTGTTGAACAGCTCCGAAAATGGAGCGCCCATGTTTGTGAACAGTTGTTGCGCCCTCTCCAGGCAGGTCCCGGCAGCAGTATGGTCGCCCTCGGCGAGCGCCAGCTGGGCAACCCACCATGGTTCAGTTCTAAAACTAAAACGACGAGCGTCGTCGGATTGTAAATCAGATTGGCGTTGCCACCAGAGCGACATCGAAGCGAGCGATACGCCATACTCGAACGTGCGCGAAAACCACTGCACAGCGATGCCAGCGAGGTAACCCAACGCATGAATATCGGACTATTACTGCCGACCTGGAGCGGCTCACTCGGTGGCGAAACGCCGACAACCCGCGACATCGTCGCCTTCGCCCGACTCGCTGAGCAAGTGGGTTTCGATTCCTTATGGGTCAGCGACCATTTTTACAACGAGCCGTTCGTCGATTTCGCGGCTATGGATATCGAACTCCCGGAGGACTACCGGGGCGTGAAAGTGGGTGCGTGGGAGTGCTGGACAGTGATGGCCGCGCTCGCGGTAAGCACCAGTAGAGTGCAGCTTGGCACGCTGGTGAGCAATACCGGCTTGCGCAATCCGGCGCTGCTGGCGCGCATGATCGACACCGTCGATGATCTGAGCGAGGGACGAGTGATTGCCGGATTCGGCGCGGGAGATTTCGTGACCGAACACGCCGCCTATGGTTTTCCTTTTGAACGGCCCATCGCGCGCTTCGAAGAAGCACTGTCGATTATTTGCCCGCTATTACGCGGTCAGACCTTGACTCACAGCAGTGAGTTTTATTCGACCTCTGAGGCGACCCTGTTGCCACGTGGACCGCGCGCAGCGGGTCCGGAAATTCTGATCGGGAATTTACGCGGTGGCCCGCGCATGCTGCGTCTGGTTGCGACTTATGCCGACATCTGGAACTGCATGCTGCCTTTCAGCGACAGCCGCCCCACGGCCTACGCGGCGGCCTGGCAAAGGGTGCTGGCAGCGTGCGAACGGCACGGGCGCGATGTTGCGACGCTGGCGCGCAATGTCACTGTTGGGGTATCAACCGAAGCTGCCGCGTTTCCCTTCCCGCAGGCCCATCCACTCACCGGCTCAAGCACTGAGTTAGCCGGCAAGATGCTTGAATTCAAAGCGCTCGGCGTTGAGACCCTCAGCATGGTCCTGGAACCGTGCACTTTCGCTGCGCTGGAAATACTCGCCCCAGCCCTCGCCGAGGTCAGGCGTTCAAGTGTTTAGTTGCCGCCGGTAACGACACTACAGCGCGAACCATCGACTGACCGGCTATTGAAAAACTACTGCGGCACTCGTCTGCTGCGTCGCGTGCTCGCTCACTCATCACCTATCGATCTGGTCTGTCTCGTCGTTCGCCGCACGCCCTTTTGCGGCCCCGCTTCCTCGCTACGTTTTCAACCGCCTGGAAAACGAAAGCGGACGAGCGGCAGTTGCCATGTCGCCCACTTTCATCGCCCACCAGGTCGATTCAGCTAACGGGTTCTTCCTTGACCTCAAAGTGCTTGACCAAATCAGGGGACAATTTGTCGCCGCCCTTGGCTTGCGCATGCTCGGTCATTTTGGCGCGCACGGCGGCAGTCAGCTGGCCCTTAAATTCCGCATTGTTGTCGCGTAACCACGTTTCCGAACTCATGCGATTGCGATTCAGTTGATTGATCTTCGGAATCGCGAAACGTGCGATCAATTCGTAAGAGCGCTTGGTCTGTGCCCAATCTGCCCAGTGATGATCAAGATTGAGGAAACAACCGAATCCACCCGATTGTTTTTGCAGACGCTCCATTTGCGCAACGAAGTCGTCCGGCGTACCGATAACCGCAAAACCGGTTTCAATCATGTAATCAACCGGGTCACTGCCGGGTGGTGGAGCAAGCGGTAAAGCCGCAACCTTGGTCATGTAGTCAATCCACCGCTCGAGGCCGTAACGCACGTTCTCGCGCGCTTTCTCACGCGTTTCGGCGACGTGCACGGGGCCGACCAACCGCCAGCCAGAGCGGTCAACCGTTTTACCGTGCTCGTGCGCCGTTTCTTCGGCGATTGCCCAATTCGAAGCCAACGCATTGAACGCCCCGGTCGACGTCGCACCGATGGAAAGCAGGCCAACGCCGTGTTTCCCAGCCGCCGTGGCACCGGTCGGGGAAACCTGGCTGGCGACGGCGATTTCAACGCCGCGTTCGTTATAGGAAACGAATTGCAATTGCGCTTTATTCAGGTCGTACCAATCGGTTTTCGCAGTCACTTCTTCGCCGTTCAACAAGCGCACCAACGGGTCGATGGCCTCATCCATCTGGTCGCGTGCTTTCGAGGTATCTAAGCCCATCATGTACGAATCAGACGGCAGAGAACCCGGACCGACGCCAAACATCGCGCGCCCCTTGGTGTGATAGTCGAGCTGACGGATACGATCCGCAAGCGTGTAGATGTTGTGGTAAGGAAGCGATGCGACACCCGTACCGAGGCGGATGTTTTGCGTGCGTTGCGAAACGGCGGCGATAAACAGTTCCGGTGAGCTGGTGATTTCCCACCCGCCGGAGTGATGTTCTCCAATCCAGGCCTCGTCATAGCCCAGCTTGTCCATTAACACCACACGGTCCATGTCTTCTTCAAGAGCCAGCGCAGGATGCTCTTCGGGCGGCGTGTGGGGAGGAATAAAGGCGCCGAAGCGGAGTCTGGATTGCGTCATGGAGGAACCTCTCGAGAATGCAAAATAGCGGTTTAGACCCGCTATTCTGCCAATTAAGGGCGTCGGTATCGACGACTAGCGTCCAACGCGTGTCGCCACGCGCCTCAAACGCCGCGAACGACCGCGCTGTTTCTGGCACCGCCTGAAGTACCGAACACGCAACGGCGACAGCTACTTTCGCACCGTGGGGAAGCACCTGTAGAGGTGCGCATTCAGAGGGAACTGCGGTTACAATTCGCGCCCGCACGCACGCAGCGGGCCTCGGTCGCCGAGCTGCCCGTGACTACTATTTCGCCTGTCGATAGATTTGGCGCGCCCCATCCACGTGGATGGCGCCACTGGAACACGCTTATGAACAATTTCGAAGCCGCCTATGCAAAATGGGTCCTGCGCAACCGCCTGCTGATTATTGTCGCGTGCGTGCTGGCCGTAGGCGGGCTCAGCTACGGGGCTGGGTATCTGCGTTTCGACACCAGTTACCGGGCATTTTTCAGCGACGATAATCCACAGTTGCTCGCTTTCGAAAGCATCGAGAACACGTATGTAAAAGACGATAACGTGATGATGATCATCGCGCCGCGCGACGGTAACGTGTTCACGCGCGAGAATCTGGCCGCGATCGAGTTGCTCACGCAGGCCTCCTGGCAGGTGCCGTTCTCGAATCGCGTCGACTCAATTTCGAATTTTCAGTACACCAAGGCCGAAGACGATGATCTCGCGGTTGGCGACATGGTTAAAGATGCGCTGTCCTTAAGTGACGCCGATCTTGCGGCCATTCGGGCAGCTGTACTCGACGAACCGGCATTGAAAAATCGCCTGATATCAGAGAGCGGTCATGTCACCGGGGTTAATGTGACCGTTCAGTTGCCGATCGACGTCCGTGCCGAGGCCACCGGGGTCATCGCCGCCTTCGTGCGCGAGATGGTCGCCGATTTAAAGCGTGAGAATCCCAATCTGGATGTCTACCTGAGCGGCATGGTGATGATGGACCAGGCGTTCTTCGAAAACGCCATGGATGACTCAACGTTTCTGATCCCGCTCTGCTTTGCGCTGATGATGGGCCTGATTGCGCTGCTGGTGGGCGGCTTGTTCGGCACCTTCGTGACATTTCTGGTGATTATGTTTTCGATTTGTGCCGCAATGGGAACAGGCGGTTATATCGGCTTCCCACTGACCGGGATATCGACATCCGCCCCCATCATTATCCTCACTGTTGCAGTCGCCAACTGTGTGCATCTGCTCGTCACCTATATCCACGGTCGGCATCTGGGCGAAAGCAAACTGGAAGCGATGGAAGAAAGTCTGCGCGTTAACGTGCAGCCGGTATTTCTCGCCAGCGCGACGACTGCAATAGGCTTTATGAGCATGAACTTCTCCGAAGTGCCACCGTTCGCGCATCTCGGCAGCTTGGTGACAATTGGGGTCATCGTCTCGTTCATCCTGACGATTTCGTTTTTGCCGGCAGTCATGACCCTGTTGCCCTCACGCGTGAAAGTTCAGGCTGAGGACGACTACAAACTGATGTCGAAACTGGCTGACTTCGTCATCGCACGGCGCAAACCGATGCTGATCGCCATGACACTGGTAGTGATTGGTTCCGTGGCCAATCTGCCACGTAACGAACTGAACGACGTTTTCCTGCACTACTTTGACACGTCACTGACGTTCCGGTCTGACAGCGATTTCATGATCGACAACCTGAGCGGCCTCGATTTCATCAACTACTCGATGGAAACCGGAGAATCCGGCGGCATCAGCGATCCGGGCTTTCAACGCGACGTTGAAAAATTCTCGCAGTGGCTGGAAGACCAGCCGGAGGTTGTCCACGTCGACCGTTTCACCAACATCATGAAGCGGCTGAACAAGAACATGCATAGTGACGACGATACTTTTTATCGTCTACCGGAAGAACGCGATCTGGCAGCGCAGTATTTGCTGCTGTACGAGATGTCGCTGCCGTATGGCCTGGACTTAAACAATCAGGTCAACGTGGATAAGTCGGCAACCAAAGTAACGGCCACTGTTGGCGTGCTATCGAGTCGCGCGATGATCGAGTTCAACGACCGTGCGCTGGCATGGGCACAAGAGAACACCACCAGCGTGATGGAGACCAAGAGCGCCGGCATCAGCCTCATGTTCTCCTACATCGGCCAGCGCAATATCGTCGCCATGCTGGGCGGCACCACCGTCGCGCTGGTACTTATCTCCGGCATCCTGATCATTGCCCTGCGCTCACCGAAACTCGGCTTTGTCAGCTTGCTGCCCAATCTCGCGCCGGCCGCGGTCGGCTTTGGCCTGTGGGGTATTTTCGTCGGCCAGGTTGGCTTGTCGCTGTCGATTGTCGCCGGCATGACCTTCGGCATCGTGATCGACGATACCGTGCATTTTCTCTCCAAGTATTTACGCGCGCGACGCGAGAAAGGGCTCAGCTCCGAAGATGCCGTGCGCTATGCGTTTCGCACTGTGGGACGTGCGCTGGTGGTGACCACGATGACCCTGGTACTTGGATTTTCAGTTCTGGCGACGTCCAAGTTTCAGTTGAATTCAGGCATGGGCATGATGACCAGCATCATCATTACGCTCGCATTGGCGATGGTGTTTCTAATGCTGCCGCCGTTGCTATTGAAAATCGAAAAAGACGTTGAATATGCAAAACCCGTAGCGGAAGTGGCCTGACTGGACGTTGAAAAACTACCGCGACGCCCATCTGCGGCGTCGCGTGCTTGCTCACGCAACTGACCTATCTACTGACACATCTCGCCATTCGCTGCCCGGCGCCTCGCGGCCGGGCGCCCTCACTACGTTCCTCGATATCCTGACCGGTGGCGTGTACTACCAGCGGCGCATCGATATCCGTATGTAGAGACCGACGTTCTAACGCTGTACGCTGCCAAACCAACGGGCTAATCGTGTTCTGTCGTCCTCCACTCGGGGCGGACCCGAACGCAAACGAACGTTGCGAGCCCGCAGATAACTTCACCGGCGCGGGTGCACAGGCATGAATCAACTTGAATCTCAATTTGCGGCATTTGTCGTTCGCACGCGCTGGTGGATTATCGCGGTATCTTTTGCCCTCATCGCGCTTGCTGCGACTGGCCTGCAAAACCTTACCGTGACGCAAAGTTACCGGGTGTACTTTGGCCCCGACGACCCGAACCTGGTTGCGTATGAAAGTCTTGAGAACACCTATACCAAAGACGATTCGATCGTGTTCGTACTCGCACCGAGACATGGTGACGTATTCACTCGCGACTTTTTAAGCGTGGTGGAAACGCTGACCGAGCAGGCGTGGCAGATCCCATACGCGAATCGAGTCGATTCGATTACGAATTTCCAGCATACAGAAGCGGACCATGACGACCTGATTGTTGCGGATCTCGTTAAGACTGCGACGAGTTTCACCGATGACCAGCTCGTTAAAGTTAAACGAATCGCGCTGGCTGAACCGCAGCTGCGCAAGTTGCTCCTGGCTGACGACGCGCGCGTGACCTCGGTTAACGTGAACGTGCTTCTGCCGGGAATCGACGAAGCTAATGAACTGCCCGCCGCAATTGCCAGTGCGCGCGAACTGGCCGCCGGGATTGAAGCCCAGGATGAGAACGTCGAGGTTCATATTTCCGGCATGACCGCCATGCACAACGCGGTTAGCGAAGCGGCAATGAGTGACATGAGCGTGCTTGCACCACTTAGCTTCGGCGTGATGTTTCTTCTGGTCGCGTTCCTTGCCGGCGGTATGGTGGGCACGATGACGACCCTGTTCGTTTTTTCAATGTCCGTTGTCGGCGCGATGGGGATGTCAGGACACTACGGCTTCCCGATAACGCCGACTGGCGCTACCGCGCCGAATATTATTCTGACCGTCGCGGTGGCGAATTCAGTGCATATCCTGATCGCCTACTTTTACGCTTTGCGCCAAGGCCACGATAAACACGATGCGGTGCAAGAGAGTTTGCGCCTGAATTTGCATCCGATTTCCCTGGCGAGCATCACCACCGCAATTGGTTTTCTGGCGATGAACTTCTCCGTTTCGCCACCCTTTCAGCAAATGGGCACAACCGTTGCGACGGGAGTACTTATCTCGTTTGCATTGTCCATCACGTTTTTACCCGCGATGTTGGCGATATTGCCGACCGGCAGAATTCGTCAACGATCAATAGAAGATACCTGGATTCAGAGTTTCGGTGATTTCGTGGTGAGCAAGAGGCGCGGTTTGCTGTGGGGAAGCGCGGTATGCATTGTGGTCCTTATCGCCAACGTGCCACGCAATCAGTTCAATGAAGTGTTTTTCCATTACTTCGATAAGAAAATGGAATTCCGCGTCGACACGGATTTCATGCTTGATAACTTAACCGGTCTTTATCAGATTCATTATTCGCTGGATTCCGGTGAAGCCGGTGGCATTAGTGAGCCGGTCTTCCTGCGCCTTACCGATCAATTTGCCGAGTGGTGGCGCACGCAGCCGGAAACAGAACACGTTCGTTCGATCACCGATACGATGCGGCGTCTGAATAAGAACATGCATGGTGATGACGAGGCCATGTATAAATTGCCGGATTCGCGTGACCTGGCGGCGCAATATCTATTGCTCTATGAAATGTCGCTGCCCTATGGGCTTGATCTGAACAATCAAATCAACGTCGACAAATCAAGCACGCGGGTGACAGTGACGCTGAAACCCATTGCGATGCAGGAAACCCTCGCGCTCACGGCCCGTGCCAGTGATTGGCTGGACAAACACGCGCCTGCGATTGGTCACGACCAGGGTTCGGGCATGGTGATGATGGCCACGCATATGACGATGCGCAATGTCACCACGATGGTGTACGGCACAACGATCGCGTTGGCACTGATTTCATTAGTCATCGTGATCGCGCTGCGATCGTTGAAGATCGGTGCGCTGAGCTTCATCGTGAACCTCGCGCCAATCGCGATGGGTTATGGCATTTGGGGCATTATCGATGGCGAAATCGGTATGGGATTGTCCATCGTTGGGAGTATGACGTTTGGCATCGTGGTTGATGACACGGTGCATTTTCTAAGCAAGTACCTGCGTGCCAGGCGGGAAAACGGCTTAAGCGCCGAACAGGCAGTCAAATATGCTTTCAGCACGGTCGGCCGTGCTTTGATTGTGACTTCAATCGTACTCGTCGCCGGGTTTTCAGTTTTGGCGACTTCGCTGTTTTCGGTCAACTCGAACATGGGCATATCTGTGGCGATTGTCATCGGCTGCGCGCTATTCACGGTATTGCTGTTTCTGCCACCCTTGTTGATCAAGCTGGATTCCCAGGCATCGCCGTAGATCGAACATTTAGCGATCCGTCGTGCTGCTGTTTTGCGCTTTAGGGTAGCTCTCTAAAAGCCAACCTCGTCGTTAGCCCAAGCCGCAATCAGATGATGGGCAATCGCGATTGGACCGGGTACTTTGAGGGTTGGGCAATTGTTGTCGAGCGCGTCTTGAACTTCCGCGCGGCTGCACCAGCGCACGTCGTGCATTTCTTTGCTGTCCATATGAATATCTGATGACAGCGCCTGCGCATGGCAGCCAATCATGAGTGAGGACGGGAATGGCCACGGCTGCGACGAATGGTAGCTTACGGCCCCCACGCGAATACCCGCCTCCTCCATCACCTCGCGCCGTACCGCTTCTTCAATGCTTTCGCCCTGGTCAATAAAACCGGCTAGCGCCGAATACATGCCCGTGCGCACCAGAGGCCCTTTCGGCTGGCCCAACAGACAGTCGTCGCCATTGACAATCAGCATGATGGCGACCGGGTCTGTACGTGGAAAGTGGTCCCTGTTGCAACCCGCGCAGCGACGCGCCTGGCCACCTCTCGTGGCAATGGTTTCAGCCCCGCAGGTACCGCAGTAACGATGATTGCGATGCCAATTCAGTTGTGCCCGAGCTTGCGCGACAACCCCGGTCGAAGGCGTCGGTAGAGACATGGCCGCCGAGCGACAATCTTCGAATCGATGTTCCTCATCGAGTCCCAGCGCTTGCTCGGGTTCACCCACATGCGACAAATCGTAGGCGAAGTGCGCGACGCCATCCGATATACCGAGCAGAACCGGCGGGCTGTCGTCATCGGTGGCAGGTAAGGACGTCGACGACAGCCATACCAAAGTCGCGGCAGCGTCGCTTTGTCGCCGGACCAAAACATTCAAGCGATGGAATGGTAAAAATCGACTATCCGGATGGCCAAGCGCTTGCGCCAACCATGCGGAATCGCGCCGTTCAACTTCTGCGCGGTCGAGAGGATTTGTCGAGAATATGTGTTCCAGCAAAGCAATCCATCCCATGTGTAATCTTAGGCATCAAGGTCGACTCAGAGTTGGGGAAGGATACCTTCGTCAGGTTTGTTTAGTCTTGCGCGTATTGCGGAACTAAGCTCGAGGCCGGGGGGCGCCGCTAGGTTTTCAACCGCGCGCTTCGCCGGCATTGCGTCGTTCGACTGCGGCGACCGGGGGCACCCGTCGCGCGCGCGCTCACTGTCAAAAAATTTTACAACCCTATGTTTTTAGCTATCATTCTGAAAACATTAGCATTATCTGACCGTCCCCGGCCTTTTCTACGAATAAGACCTACAATTTAGGCCAATTTCTGTCAATAAACTTTACAGAATTGCTCTCCGCTACTCTAAAAAGCGCTGTCTATAGGCGCTGGCATAAAAATTGCTGCTTCCTCAGCAACCCCGATGAACGCCACAAGGTCCGCTTGTGCCGAACTGATTCATCGCAACTCGACACCAGATGCTGAGGCGAGACGGGGGCGAATTGGAGGAATTCACCGTGCGACGATTTGTTTCGAAGCTTTCGACGATGTTTGTTGGCGTGGCCCTAATTGCCGCTGCTCAAACAGCATCCGCGACTCTATTGGTTGACGCATCGCAAGTGGGCTCGGATGTCGTGTTCACGGCATCGGGAACATTGGACCTTACAGGGCTTACTCTAAATAACAACACATCCTGCCTGGGACTTGCTCGACCCGCGTTAGAGATTTTGTGTGTCGGTCCCAAACCGTCGCAGCCCGTGGACGTGTACAGATCCCTGACGTCTCCTGGCGCCTTCGGCACGAGTACTCTCAATCTTGCAGATTTTGGCTCGGGAGATATGGTGGGCGTGTCCGGAACGCTTTTGATCGTACCCCTGGATTACGTGTCGGGAACGGCACTATCTTCTTCATCCACCTACTCGAACTCAACAATCGCGTCGCTAGGCCTGACGGCGGGAAGCTACAGTTGGGTGCTGCCATCCGCCGACACTTTTACACTGACGATCGGCAACGCTGTTCCCGAACCAGCCACTCTCATGTTGATGAGTCTGGGTCTTGGTGGCTTAGGCTTTGCAAGACGTCGCAAGGACGGCGCCTAGATCCAAACCGCGACTACGCTGCTGTAAAAGACCCTGCTTTGGCAGGGTCTTTTCTTTTGGATGGGTGACTGGTTTAGTCTCGATTCCGTTAAGCCGGTCAATTCAAGATCGGATTGACCCTGTGCTTTCTTCGCATGCTGGCTAAGTGCGTCACTTTTGCGTTCCGGCGTACAACGCGCCAGTCGGCCAGGTGGAGCGGTGATTACGCGGCCGAATAGGGATACCAGTGTCAGTTATTTGCCTTTTGCACTGTCTGTAGGTGGCCGAAAGCGAAAATAATATCCGCGCTACCGACCGCCGGCGCGCAGCGCCGATTCATTGCGAATTCGGCGCCGACCTCTCATCGATGGCGCCTTAGCCAACGCGCGCCACGACTTTATTCAACCAGTCGACCAGCGACGATATCGTCAATCGTCGTGACGGTCAGAATGTTGTGATCGCGGTCCAGTACCTCAAATAAACGCCCGTCTGCTGCAGCCATGCTGAAGAACACCAGCGTTCCTTCCGGTCCGGCGTATTCCATGTGCACATCGCCGCCGGGGCTGTAGGCGTAATGCCCGACCGTGCGGACTTTGTGGATGGTCTGCGTCGGGGTGGTCTCAACGATGTGGTGCTCGCCTTCCAGCACCATGGTCGTGGTATCCGCCAGGTGTGAGTGAAAGTGGCAGTAGGCATCCGCTTCCCAACGCACCAGAAAGTCGATGCGGCCGTGCTCCGGCTGCGCACCAAGCAACGCCAGGCTGTAGTCGATGGGGTAATCGAACTCTGGACCACCTTTGAGAATGTGCCAGTTGAGATCGGCGGTTTTGAATTGGGGTACGACAGGTGTCTGGATGGGTTGTACGCTGGCCATAAGTGCCTCCTGCGGAAATGCGTCACTGAGATGTCCGGGTCACGGCACTCGTGCGCCGCGACGTCGTCCGAGCATAGCACTCCACGGCTCGCCCGCCACGCCGTGCCTGCGTTAGCATAGCCGGCATCGACGCTGGGCCTGCTCCGCGCTATGCGCCCGGCCGCCACTGACAAATAAGGAAGCTCCTATGCCCAAGTTAAACGTGAACGGCAACGCCGTTGAAGTCGAAGCGGATAGTGCTACACCGCTGCTGTGGGTATTGCGCGAGCAACTCGCCCTCACCGGCACCAAGTACGGCTGCGGCATCGCCCAGTGCGGCGCCTGTACAGTGCTCCTGAATGGCGCGGCGGTACGGTCTTGCGTCCTGCCGCTCGCCGCGGTTAGCGAAACCGATGAAGTGATCACTATCGAAGGCCTGTCCAGCGACGGTTCGCATCCACTGCAGGCGGCCTGGGTCGAACTCGACGTCCCGCAATGCGGCTATTGTCAGACCGGCATGATCATGGCCGCCGCTGCGCTGCTGGCCGAGAAACCGAAACCAAGCGACGAGGATATCGACGCGGCGATGACCAATATCTGTCGCTGCGGTACTTATCGGCGCGTTCGGGCCGGCATTCATCGCGCCGCTGGCACCACGGCCTGAGCGGGAACGATTATGACTAGCATAAAAAAACTGACACGCCGTTCTTTTGTTCTTGGCAGCGCCGGTGCCGGCCTCTCTTTGGGTCTACGCCTGCCCCTTGGCATCAGCGACGCACAAGCACAAACCGGGTTCACCGACGAAATCAACGCCTGGGTGGTCGTGCGACCGGATGAGCAAGTGATTATCCGCATCGCGCGTTCGGAAATGGGCCAGGGCACTCTGACCGGGCTCGCGCAACTGGTCGCCGAGGAACTCGAATGTGATTGGCAGCATGTCACCACGGAATACCCGACCCCCGGCACCAGTCTTGAGCGCGGTCGGATTTGGCAAAGTTTCGCCAAAAAAGGCGCGGGTATTTTCATCTGCTA
>Ga0209631_10000075_pt1 | contig 123462 bp, 111 predicted proteins | sample COG_08_FD_184752 | JGI IMG/M metagenome (GOLD analysis project Ga0209631, IMG submission 184752) | Pelagic Microbial community sample from North Sea - COGITO 998_met_08 (SPAdes) (version 2) | ecosystem: Environmental > Aquatic > Marine > Neritic zone/Coastal water | place: Helgoland, sampling...
ACTACTGCTCGCAATCTGGGCGATGCTAAGTAACGACCAGGCGTGGGATGGAAATAAATTCTACAAATTGGCTTGATCTGCTAGAGAGCATCTAACGCTCACACAAGACCGCGCTAATCTGCGCATCGCGCGGATCACCCTCAATCGGCCCGAGCGCCTGAATGCGGTTAGCTTTGATACGCCGGGCGAGATCCGTCGCGCAGTAGAACTCGCCAATCGCATTGATGACATCCATGTCATTGTCCTACAAGGCGCGGGCGCGGCTTTTTGTGCGGGCTATGACATCGGCCTGTTCGCAGAAAATGAAATTGATCATCCGTGCCGCCAGGAAGGACAACCGTGGGACCCGATGCTCGACTACCGCACCATGCGCGGCTACACCGACGACTTCATGAGCCTGTGGCATTCGCACAAGCCGACCATCGCGCGCGTGCATCGCTATGCCATTGCCGGCGGTTCCGATCTTGCGCTGTGCTGTGATCAAATCATCATGGAATCAAGCGCACGCATTGGTTACATGCCGGTACGGGTGTGGGGATGCCCGACCACCGCGCACTGGACTTACCGCCTCGGTCCCGAGCGCGCCAAGCGCATGCTCCTCACTGGTGATTTGATCGACGGCGACACCGCTGCCGCCTGGGGACTAGTCGGCGAAGCTGTGCCGGCGGATAAGCTTGATGACGCCGTTGACGCGCTTGCCGCGCGTATCGCCGCGGTGCCGAGCGGCATGCTCATGATGCAGAAAATGGTTGTGAACGAGGCCGTGGAGCGGATGGGTTTGTTGTCGAGTCAGACTTTGGCCACGATGTTCGACGGCATTACCCGGCACAATCCGGAAGGCATGTGGTTTCGCCGCCATGCCGAAGTGCACGGCTTCAAAGATGCTGTTGAGTGGCGTGATTCCGGGAAAGCGGTTCCAGAAGGTGATGCCGCGCGCCGTGCCATCGCCGAGTTGGACGCGCTTATCGCCGCGAAAAAAAGCTAGGCTGTCGTATGGATCCGCTTGGGGCAGGTCTTCACGTTTCATTAATGTCTGGTGAAAACTGAAGAACCACTCCCAAGCGCCGGGCGCGGCGCGTTTCTTTTTTCGCGCCTTGCGCATCCTTTTTGCTTACGCAATCGTCTCTATCTAGGCGGACGAGAGCAAGCACCGTAATCGCTCATGGATTCCGTGGCTAGATCAGAAACCGTAGCGATGACTCTTTCGTCGCCCCGCTAACATGCATTGAGACGCTCGCATTCACGAATAAGGAGACCACTATGCCCACACTTCACGGAATTCCAGTATCCCCATTCGTCCGCAAAGTCAGAATCGCTTTGCAGGAAAAAAGTATCAGCTATGAGATCAACCCCGTGGCGCCAGTGCCGCCGGCGAACGACGACCCGAAGTTTCGTGCCATGAGCCCGTTGGGGAAAGTTCCGGCTTATGAGGATGGCGACTTCAGCATTTCTGATTCTTCGGTGATTCTGGCTTATCTCGATCGCACTAACCCCGCTCCATCGATTTACCCGCAAGATGCGCAAGCCTGCGCTCGCGCGACGTGGCTCGAAGAGTTCGCCGATTCCAGTTTGGCTGAAGCCGTCGGGCCGATCTTTTTCCAGCGCATCGTGGCGAAGGCCTTTTTTCAACGCGAACCCGATCAGGCAGTCATCGATCAGGCGATGGGGGAAAGAATTCCCCCTGCGTTCGATTATCTTGAGGGGCAACTCAATGGCGGCGATTTTCTGGTCGGTGACCAATTATCAGTTGCCGATATCGCCACTGGCTCGATGTTGCGCACGTTTCGCATCGCTGGAGAGTCACCCGATAGCGCGCGTTGGCCGAAGCTGGCAGCCTATGCCGAACAGTTGCTCGGGCGGGCGTCGTTTAAAGAATGTGCGATAGCTGAAGATGCGATGCTGAAAGGCGGCTGACACCGCAAGTCTTGGGCCTGGAATGAGCCGTTGTTTCATGCCAGGCCCATGCGGTTCTTGGGGGGTCGTCGTACGCTATCAGAACGATACGTTTCGGCACGAGCGAGGCGCGCGCAGGCCCGTCGACTACTGCACCAACTCAAATACATAGAGCTGATTGCCGCCGTTCGGCTGATAAATCTCCGGACTCTGCGCTACGGTCAACAACTTCATCACACCCATACCGGCAGCGACTGCGACGTACTGGCGTCCATCGACTGCGTAGGTAATTGGGTAACCGTGCAGCCCCGCGCCGAGGCGGGTCTGCCACAGGAGCTTCCCATCGTTGGTGTCGAAGGCTTTGAAGTAACGATCAACGTCGCCGATAAACGTTAATCCTCCAGCAGTATTCAAAGCGGCGGTGAGGAACATCGCGCGCTGCTTGTGGCTCCAGCGCTCCGTCATGGTTTCGATATCCCAGGCTGCCAGGCGCCCGAGCATGCCATTCGCCCCCGGCATCTCGTACACGCGCGACTCGCCACCGTAGCCGCCCATGCCATCGGCCAATTCGACTTCGCGCCCGACCATGTCCACACACAGCTGATGCAACGGTACGACCAGAGTGCCGGTCGGTGGACTATAGGCTGCGGACTGCCAGTTATGGCCACCATAAATACTCGGACATACCGAGACCGGATCGCCGATCTTGGCGTCGACGATATCCTGACGGTACTGCAAGCGGCCGGTCGTTTTATCAAGCGGCAGGAACAGGTTCTGATAAATCGTTTCGGTGAAATCGACAAACTTGCCGGTCGCGCGGTCGAGCTTCCACAAGATGCCATCCTTGCCAACCGTCACCAGTAGCTTGCGACCTTTGGAATCGAGCAACACGCGCTCGAAGCCGACTTCCATATCGAGGGTCTCACCGGGAATGTGCTGGTAATGCCACACAATGCGGCCGGTGTGCGGCTCGATGGCGAGTGTCGAGTTGGTGTAGAGCGCCGCGTCGAGCGCCGACATGCCGCGACTCGCGGCGACCCACGGCTTGGCTTGTGAAGTGCCGATAAAGAACAACTTCAGCTGCGAATCATAAGTCCCTGGCATCCAGGTATCGCCGCCGGCACGTAAACCCGGTCGCATGTCGCCCCAGGTCGCGTCGTTGGGGTCTCCGGGCAGGGCGATTGTCGAGGTCCGCCATAGTTCTTTGCCGGTATCGGGATCATGCCCGGTGATGAAACAGCCACCCTGCTTGTACCGTTCGCAACCGTTGATGCCGCTGATCACGACACCATCGCCGATTACGGGGCCTGCAGTATGCGTATAACCCTGTGTGTAGTCGGCCTTTGTCGCTTGCCACAGTTCTTCGCCGCTACGGGCGTCAAGCGCGATGAGTTTCGCGTCATAGGTCGCGAGAAAAACCTTGTCTTCATACAGGGCGATGTTTTTAGTCGGCCCGCCGAGGGTTTGCGATGCCGGCGGATAGTCGTAGGCGTATTCCCACATCAGGTCGCCAGTGGCGGCATCGACTGCCTGAATCACATTCTGGGGATGGGTCAGAAACATCACGCCGTCGTGTATTAATGGCGTGCCCTGATTACTGCCTTCGCGCATGGTGAGTGCCCACGCGAGTTTCAGTTGCTTCACGTTATCGCGATTAATTTGCGTGAGCGGGCTAAAGCCCTGCCCGTCCTGCGTTCTGCGCCAGCTCAACCAGTCGCCTGGCGGCGGCGAGGCGAGCATGGCGTTAGTGACCGGGCGGTAGTCGTCGAGCTTGCGATTCACAAAGCCACGGGATTGCTTCGCCGCGTCTGCGATCGTGCCTGCTTCGGACCAACTCTGGAACACGATCGGTCCGGCGTTCTCTGCTGCCTCGCGAGCTGCCGCGGCATCCCATCCATCACCCTGTACGGCGAGTCCAACGGAGAGCGCTGCATCTGCTTTAAGTTCTGATGAACCTGGCGCTGCGCCATTAACGCGCAGAATGTGCGCCGTGATGGCGGTGTAAACCGATGCTTTCAGGGAATTTGGCGCGCCGGCCGGCATCTGCTCACGACTCAAGGCATTGAGCGATGCGATTCGCTGATTACCCCACTTCGATAAAAATGCCGGCCCGGCCAACGGCAAGCCATGTCCGGTACCGCGCAAAGTCAGGTGATGACAGTCACCGCAGTGCTTGTCGTATTGCTCCTTGCCAAGCGCCGCTTGCGACTCGGTGTAGATGCCATCCAACGCGAACGCCTGGGTTGCGAGCAACGTTGAAATGAACACGAATAACGAGAAAGGAATTCGATACGACATGTTGGGGCTGCTCGCATAAGGACAACTTGAGTTTACTGATTTTCATTGACTAATGGAGATAGATTGGACGATTTGGTATCGACAGTTCCACACGATCCTCCGGAGATCCTCGCCAGCTTGATTGTCTAGAGCTGATCAGCGCGATCTCGAAGTGGGCGCCGGAAGTTTTATCCTTCTCGAAAAAGATCTCTCGCCCCAGTGGCCGCGATGGGCCTACCGCTCGCCCGAGAACACAATGGGATCGCACAATTGCGGGTCTGCAATTTGGCTGGGGATGGTTTCGCTGCAGTTCAGCGACTCTGAGCGCGAGAAGCCGTTGCAGTCGATGTGCACAGTGATATCGGCTTGGCTAGCCGGTTGGTGGAGTGACCAGATATCATCAGAACAGCCGCGTAAAGGGTCGGCACGCCTCGTCGGACGCGGGATATTACGCGAAGCTCGACCGGGAACAGGTGTTGGAAAGGCGGGAGAACGAAGATATGCCAGAAAACGAACTACGCCCGCCAGTTGCCGCGATCGTGATCGGCGCGCTTGGCTCGCTGCCCATGGCGGCAGGAATTATCGGGCTGCTCGATATATTGCAGATACCGCAACTTGCTCAGCCTGACGTAGCGTGGGGACTGATTGCCGTCGGCCTTGGCATGGAAATTTATTGCGTGGTCGAGATCATGAAACGGGCGATAGCAGCGGGCCGCGGGCGAAACCGGTAACTGTCGCCTCAGGCGCCTCGCCTGCGAGTCGCGTGTGTACAGGCGCGGCGAATCGAGGCGGATACAAAGAGGGGCGCTTAGTACGCAGGGCGGCAGGGCTGCTTCCGCCCGTATCTAATTGCTAGCAGCGCTGCCCCTCTTCGCCGACGCTTTACCTACAGTCCCTGCAAATATTCCGCAACGTCATGCACCGCCTGCTTGTTCAACATGGACGGGAACAAACGCGGCATTTTCGAAGACGGGTTTTTAATCCACTCGACGATCTTTGCGGAGTCCATACGGTCTTTCACACCCACCAAGTTGGGGCCGATGCCGCCTTCGCCGGCGCCACCGTGACAGGCTGCGCAAACTGATCCGTAGACCTTCTGCCCAGCCTTGGCGTCCGGCCCGCGCACCGAGTCATCTGCAGCCGTAATTTTCTCTAACGTCGGCTGTTTCCCGCCGAGTGCGTAAATGTGCAGAGTCGGATGTCCGGCGTCGCCAAACGTCAACCGAGACACGTTGCCGGATTCGAACGCAACATACTGCTTGCCGTCGCGCATGTAAGTAATCACGCCGCCTGCAAGGCCGCCACCAACCTGAGCTTCATAGACTTTCTTACCCGTTTCGCTGTCGAGCACGAAAAAATTACCGGCCATGTCACCAGAAAACATCACGCCGCCCGCGGTCGGCGTAATGCCAGCAACGTGCGGACCCGCTAACTGGATTTTCCAGCGTTCTTTACCGGAATCGGCATCAAGTGCGTATATCCAGCCGAGCGCCGGGTCGACGAATTCAAACGTGCCCCCCATGTTGAACTGGCCGGGTTTGTAAATGTAATCCGGATCCGACTTTAGAATCGCGCACCAATCGACGCTGCCGACCACCAACGCATGACGTGGTTTGTCATAGGCCGGACCATTCCATTCAACACCCCCAAGCAGACCCGGGCACACTTCGATACCTTCCGGGGTGGGAACTAATCCCGGGTTCTTGATGTGAGCGACCGGGACTTTAAAAATGCGCTCCTTCGTTTCACGGTTGATCGCATAGGCATAGCCGTCTTTACCACCAAAGGCCACGATGCGCTCACCGGCCCGGTTGTAATACAGCATTGGAGGCGCACCCAAATCGAGATCCTGGCCGCCGTTCGACAGCAACTGGTAGTACCACTTGAGCTTGCCGGTATTGGCATCCAACACCACAAGGCTGTTGGTGTAGAGGTTCTCACCGGGGCGTTGCTCTGGGAGCAAATCAGGCGCCGGATTGCCGACGGGCACGAAGACCTCACCGGCTGAGATATCAATGGTGAAGGTCGTCCAGGTACCGCCGCCACCGAAACGTGCGCTGTCTTTATGTTTCCAAGTATCTGCGCCCTCCTCGTCACCACGCGGGATGGTGTAGAAGCGCCACACCTCACGCCCGGTGATCTGATCGAACGCCGCGACGCGCCCGCGAATTCCCCAGTCACCCCCGGCGGCACCCATAATCACGAGTCCCTGGTAAACCTGTGGTGCTGCACTGAAGAACTCGGCAGCCTGGGGATCACCGACTTGATGGACCCATAAGGTTTCACCAGTCTTAGCGTCGATGGCCATGAAGCGGCTATCGGGCGTACCGCGGAACAAACGCCCGTTGGCGTACGCGACACCGCGATTGACCCGAATCACCGTGCTCTCCAGTTCTTCCTCGACGTAGTGGTTACGCCACAGCACCTTACAGGTCGCCGAATCGACAGCCAGCGTATCCGTGGCCGTAGTGAAGAACAGGGCGCCATCGATGTGCAAAATGGCGCTTTGAAACGAACCGATATCTTCCACCCGCAGCTTGCAGATTTCTCCGAGCTCCGCGCTGTTACCCGTGTTGATCTGCGCCAACGGTACATAGCGCTGACCGTTGATGTTGTGGTTATAGCTGAGCCAGTTGGTGTTCTTTGGCGCGGCAGTGTCAGCAGTAGCGGGGCTACTGGCAACCGCCATCATTAGCAGTGCGAGTAGCACGTGGACACGAGTAAAAATCATCAGTCTCCCCAGTTGATTGGATATTCTGCGGGTCGGGACGTTAATTCAAATGCGTCTCCGTGGCTACCCACTACCCAAGATCAATTCGGGGACAGTTACTGTATTTCCAGCGCGGAAATACAGTAACTGTCCCCGAATTTATTATCCGCGAACTGGTTCTCGGGTGAGTCTAGGCCGGCCGTTCCTGTGCTGCTTCGGCTCGGCGTAGTTGTTGCCAGGTAAACGGGCAGTCGGGGCGCAGCGCGCGACGCTCTTCCAGCAGGCCATGGGCGAGGGTTGCCTGGCCGGCGCGCAGCGCCGCTTCTATGAGCGTCCGATGGACGATATCCCGTTGTGCGTGGCTGCCACCAAAGGCATGCGCGCGATGACGCACCGGCATCAGCAGGGACACGACATCGTCATATCTTTGGCGGCCGAATGCGCAGATTGCGCGCGCGATGGGCAGACCGACTGTACGGGTCATGACGCCGTTGCTGGTGGTGAGATGTTCCACTTCGTGCATCTCGGCGAGCCACTTCTCCGCCTCAGTCTGCTGGCCGTTTGCGACTAAAGCCATAACTGCGTGCATATCGTTGAACGCGTAGAATCCGACCTCAGCGCTCTGTCCATACTTGGCGGCGAGTTCCTCCCAGCGTTGCCCCACATCGATATTCTGTAACCGCAATCGCCACAGCATGGCACACGCATCCAAGAGCAGTAATTGCATAGCATCGGGGTCGGCTCGCACGCCAGAGTCGTATAGCGCGATCGCACGTTCACTATCACCGTGATCAAGATGATAAAGAGCCAGGTGCCACCAGTTGTGGTATTTCAAACCGTTGTCCGGCTGAGCCCAGTGTTGACGCCGTTGCTGCATGAAGGCGATGCCCTCGCTACCACGGCCGGTCATTTCCATAACATGCGCTACCGCGTGATGAGCCCAACAATCATCCGCTTCCAAGCTCATGGCATGGCGACCGGTCTCTTCAGCCTCGGCATAGCTGCCGCATTCCTCCAGCCCGAATGAATACATGCCAAGCAAGAAGCCGTAGCCTTGGTCGTCACGTGTGAAGTGAGGTAGCACCCGGGCAACACGACCGCGCAAGTTGTCACGATCACCATGGTAGAAATCGCCGAGATGGCCGGCCTGCAATGCCAGGACGTCACGCGGATAGTCCGCGCTGAGATACTCGAGCAGCAGGCGGGCCTTATCCCATTCACCATCGGCCCAAGCAGCGATGGCCTCGATATGGCGTTGCTCGCGGTCGTGCGCCTGCGGCGCGAGCGCTTTCAGTTCCACCAGCATCGTGCGCAAGTCAGGCACCACGCTGCGCTCCCACATGCTGACGTGCAAGTGCGCTCGCAACACCAGCCCCATGATGAAATTGGGGTCGATAGCAAGCGCCTCGTCGATGATGGCGACAGGATCGCCGCGGTAACAGTTAAACGCTCTTATCGCCTTTGCGTAGATCTCAACGCAGCGCGGATCGGTCGGCGTCATCGCAACACCGAGATGATCGACTCGCGCAGCCGTCGACAGCTGCTTGGATTCGCTCTCGGTGACGGCATGTAGTGCCTGTTTGCTCATTATCATGGTCTCCTATCGATGTGCGTGATCTACGGCGCAATACCGCAGTTCGAAAGCACTGTAGAGCCGCGCAACCAGCGGGACTAGAATAAAAGCTGGATCAAAGCGGTACAGATTCTGTACCACCCGGGGAACCATGTACGACTACCGCGAATACTGCCCGGTCGCCAAAGGTGCGCAACTATTGTGCGAACGCTGGACGGTGCTCATCGTCCGCGAACTTTTGATGGGCGCAACGCGCTTCAACCAATTGCGGCGCTTTCTGCCCCGTATCTCGCCAACCTTGCTGAAATCGCGACTATCCATGCTGGAAGACGAAGGCATCGTGGTGCGAGTACGCACGCGCGAGCGCGACGGATTCATGTATCAATTGACCAGCGCGGGTCAGGAGTTATTACCGGTGGTGGCGGAGCTCGGGCATTGGGCCGCGCGCTGGCAATACGACAAGTTCAAGGACGATGAGGTCAATGTCGATGCCATGATGCGCGACCTGGAGTTCACTCTGAAACCCGCTCAAATGCCCGGCCCGCGCACTATCTTGCGCATCATTTTCGAGGGCGAGCCTGACGATGCCCATTGGCATGTCGTTGTTGATGGCGACCATGTCGATGCTTGTGATGAGGACCGCGGACTCGAAGTAGACGTCTACCTGTGTGCCACACCGCGCGCGTTCGCCGACATTCTCCTGGGCAAATTATCGTTACAGCAGGCGCTGACTGAAACTTCGTTGAAAGCAACAGGCTCCGGCCCGCACATCGAATCGATTGCCCGATGGTTCGGTCTATCGCCACATGCCGAAGCCACTCATGAGGCATGACACTTAGGCGGCGAATAATCGCTTCGCAGCACTTCGATTTTCTTTGCGCGCGACCGGCAGCGATTTCGCTTGATCGCACGAGGTCATAACTCTGCTCGCTCGAGTCTGTCTGCGATTGCAGGTAATCCAGTCGACAACAGCGCGGCAGCAAGCACGAAGCCGAGTGACCACAACAGACATCCCCTGAGTCCCGAGTGTTGATAAGCCCAGCCCGGCGGCGTTCGCCATGTGGTAGAAACCGTCCGTAAAGGGGCGCATTGTCGTGCTCGGAATGAACCGGGATCAGGTAGGAATGTGGCGCCGAGTTAGCAACGAGGTAGTTGCGCGTGTTTTCGTCCACTGCGGTAAATACGGAGAAACGGAAATTCAGGTTGGAGGTGTCCCGCGCAGGCGCGCGCTCAAGGAATCGACGATAACGGAAATCGCGAACACCGCGAACAGGTAAGACAGCGGCCGCAAGGGAATCGAATAGCGGGGAAATGGGGCAACCACGATATGTATGGCGACGAAGTACATCATCAACAAAGCCAACGCACGCAGAACAAATAGCTGATGCGAATCTGGCATGTTGGGCTGGCGAACCGTAAAGGCGACACCGACGACACTCAGGAACATCAAAGGCGCGTGCAAAGCTTTCATCACCGCGGCCGTGAAGCGGAACAGCGGCTCGCTAAAGTACGGACTTCGCAATGGCGGATAAATGAAAATTTCCCCGACGCCCTGAATTGTCGACCACGAAAACAAGGTCAGAGGTTTGCCAAGCAAAAACCAACGCAGGTGGGTAAGAAAATCATCCTGGAAGCGCCGCATAATTTCAGCCAGGATATGCCCGACCGACAACGAAATCTCGGCACTGCGTGGGTCGAATCGATAGGGAATACCAAACGTTTGTTCCAGACCTGCGAACCGAAAATCAGGATACATGCCGTGATGTAATCCGTTAATCATCAGGTTTGGATCGCTGGTCGCACCAATCGCGACGATGTTGCGCACAAGCCATGGCAGGTAGAGCACCGCGAAACCACCGAGCAAGGCCGCGGCGCGTGCTCCACCGCCCTTGTCTCGCTGCATGACAAACACCCATGCGGCAAACAGAAAAGGAAAGTATTGCAGCCAGGGTCGCGTGAGCGCACCGGCCGCAAACAACATCCCGAGCAGAAACAATCCCATCATGCTGCGCGAGTTCGCAGTGCGCGCCATGCACAACGCAGCCGCACCAATGAGCAGCGCGAACAAGGTCTCCGAAAGCACGTAGCTGTTCATGTTAATGAGATGCGGGCTCAATGCAGTAAGGGCCGCGCAACTGAGCGCTGCGACTGGTGCAACAATCGAACGGGCAAGTTGGAACACCAAAATAATGGTGAGCGCACTCAGCAGTGCCTGCACAAGATAGAAGCGGAGAAGCTGATCGGGGCCGTCCAGTGAGTCATCCAGCAAAGTGGTTAACAAGGCTGGATAGCCCGGCGAGCGGAGGGCGTCCGGCGCTACATCCGGATCGTCGGGGGTTGACCTCGCGCGGGAGTAAACGCCGTGATGTTTGAGGTTTTCGGCATACGCCAGATAGTCGGCGGCATCTGCTCGTACGGGCGTATCAATCCGTGTATGCATCACGGCTTGCAGGCGCAGATGCAAGCCCAGCGCCATTACCACAATGAGCGCCAGCCATAGCCATCGGCTTAGGGGTTCACCGTGCCTCGCAGTATCAGTCAACAGCATCGATACTTTTCCTGAAGTGCGTTCTCGGCAGGTTGCTCAGGCAAGTTAGAGGATATTTATCGTCTTTTGATTATTTTGCGTTCGACTTGCCCGAGGGTTGGCGAGCACCTTCGAATTGACGAGATCATATAGGAAATCCCTGCGTTCCAGTCGACACCCGACCAGTGCGCCGTACCGACGGCAAAGGAATCTAACGCCCCTCAGCCACCGCACGCGCCGCCAACGTCCGCGCCAGCCGCGCCCCGGTCTCCGGCCCACTGACCATCGCCGCGTAGCAAACGCCAACATAACTTTTATCCACCAACGCACCGCTCGCGCTGATTTGCGTAGCCAGCAAATTGTGCAGTTCCACCAGGTTGTACCACGGCACCCCCGGATAAACATGATGCCCGATGTGCCAATTGATGTTGTTCCAGAAAAACGCATGCACGCGATTCGAAACCACCGAACGGGTCCCTGCCATCTGCCCGCTATCCCAGGGTGTGCCGTAGTGTTCCGCGATGAAACGCATGGAATTGAACAGCGAAAAGAAGAACACCGGCCACAACCAGACTTCGAGTGTTTTGCCGAGCACGCCGTGCCGCGCTGCCCAGCTGAGCACAAGGTAGTAGACAACAGCCTTCAACGCGCATTCGCCGAGATGTATCGCCCACTTGCGCCGATCAAAGCGCTGAATGGGATAGAGCAGATTGAAATGCACGAAACTCAAGACTGCCCCGATCGCCATGTAGGCATAGAACAGCAGAAAATCGAGCGGGCCGCGTTTGCCCATCGTGAACGCATCCGGATCGCGCGGCGAGCGATTGAAGCGATGGTGCTCGAGGTGATCTTCCTTGAACGCGATAAACGACGCGAAGATCGGAATCATCGCGGTAATTCCAAATGCCCAACTCAAAGTGCGGTTGGCGAACAGGGTGTTATGTGTGGCGTCGTGCATAAAAGTCACGATACTCATCCACAGATAACCAAGTGCAACGTAGGCCGTCCAAATTAGTGGTGTGGAGGCGGTGTCCCACGCCAGCCAGGTCAGTGCAACCATGAGGCCGACGAACAAGGGGATTTTGGTTAGATTGGGCAGGATTTTAAAGACGCGTAAACGAGCGAGATCCTGCGCTGAGATGCGCGGCTGGGGCCTTCTGGGCACGACGAGACGTCCTGACGCTGTTTCAGCGAGACGGTGAGACTAGCACGCGTCGGGGCGTGAGGTATGTTTTTCGTTGGGGCCGCTAACGACCTTGCAAAAGTGTGGTTGAACTTACGTGAGCACAGGCGTGGTGAAAGAAATTACACCGAGTGCCGCGGCAGTTTATCGCCTGGGGTACAACTAACCCGCTTGGTTGCGCCAGGATAATGCCGAACCTTTTTACTCATCGGTCGAACGGGAATCAGCGTGCAGTTGGAAATCAACGCCGCATTCAAACGTATCGTGGCCAGTGACCAGCGAAAAATTGCGCCCAGCCGTCACGAGCAGGCGCGAAGTCCAGGCGGACTCACAACTTCAGCGCGGTGATCGCCTCCTCTATCCCTCGTAACCTCGGACGCATGTCATCGGCAAGATGTTTGTGCGTGGGTATGTAGAACAGACCAAGGTCCATCCCTTTGAGCGCAGTCGCGGCACACTGCGCGGCCGGAATGAAGCTGAGCGTGGCAACGGCGGGGTCGACCGTGCCACCGTCATTCAGCCCCGAGGTGACCGCACCAGGCAGCAGGATATGCATATCGATCGGTACGCGGCCGGCGAACTCGGCGCGCATCCATTCCGCGAGCATAAGCAGGGCAGCCTTGGTCGATGCGTAGAGACCGATGCCCATCGCTTCCACCCCGGCTGGCACGCTGAGTGAATTCTCCGATCCGGTCAGCAAAAGACGCCCTTGGCTGTTGGATTGCTTCAGGATCTCCGCATAGGCTTGCGCGAAATAAAGCCCTGCGAACACGTTGACCGCAAACAGGCGTCCGCCGTTGTCTTCGGCTTTCTCGCGGATAAGGCGGCGCGCCGGGGCAACGCCGGCATTCGAACAAATCAAATCAGGGAGGCCACTTGCTGCGATCGCTTGTTCGAGGACCATCGACGGCGCGGCTGGATCGGACAGGTCCGCGATGATCATCTGCGCCCGCGACGCGCTTTGCGCGGCAGTTTCTGCGAGCCCCGCTTCGTTCACATCGACCAGGATTAACTCCGCGCCGCGCGCCGAGAGCGCCAACGCGAGCGCACGGCCAATGCCGGAAGCGGCACCTGTTACCAGTGCCGTCTTGCCGTGGTAGTCGATCATAGCGGAACCCTGTTCATTGGGGATGCGCGATCGTAGCGAGTTTTACTCACCGTGTGTTGCTCGCGCAGGGCGTGTGCGTCGCACACGTTTTGGCCAACGACACCTGGGTCGTAGCGCTCATAGCGCTTGGCATGGGAGGTGGACCAGTAATGTTGGGCGTCCCGCCGCCGTACGACGACCGGCGAAGCAATTCAATCGGTCCAACATGAGGCGACCGAGCGAACAAAAAGAAACCCGCAATTGCGGGTTTCAAATCTCAATCAGTAAGCCTGGTGAAGCTTACGGCTTACTCGTAGATGGTGCCGTTGTACGTCCGCGTAGCCAAATCCATTTCGCCATCGGTGACAACGGCCAGGCCATCAGAGGTAATGTCCGAGCCACGCAAGCGCCACTTATGCGTACCGACCGACTGTAGCGTCCCGCCACCCGAGACAGAAACACTCGATCCGTCACTAAGATATCCCCCGACAACGTGCGTGTAGCTGCCATTTTTCAGATCCGCCGACGACGCTTGTATCGTCATCAGAATCGCCCCCTCAAATCCACCGCTAACGGTGCCTTCCAGATTTATTTGGAAGTTGAGGCCACCCCCGGGTAATTCCGACAGTGCAATCGACGTCGATTTAGCTGTGAATTTCGCAATCTCTTTCTTGTCTGACATGTTTTTTTTCCTTGTTACTGTTACTCAAAACGCTTTCTGTACGCTTGGGAGCCATCTCCCCTCCGCGTGTATTGATAGTGCGCCAGTACTGCACGGGGCAGTGTGGGAATTGTCACCCGCCACGGAAGTCTTGGATTCAATATGTTTTCCAACGACCACGAGGCGGGAACTGTTGAAACTACCGAATCAAATAGGGAGGGTCGTTCGCGCTTTCAACAATAGTCCCGAAAGAATCAGTAAGGCTGGTTACGGGCATTTTCGACGAGTGGGTTGAAGACAAAGGAACCCACCAAATATCAATGATGACTGGCATCGAATTCCACCGGCGCATGTCGACTGCCGTCTGGTAAGCATCGGACTTCAACGCTGAATACATCTTCTTTCGCTACCGCGACGAGTTCCCCCGTCGCATGGGTTGACGGGAGGATCTCGTGGGTACTCTTCGGTTTATCACGGCGCGTAACAAAACGGGATTCACCGCAGGGAGCCGATGACCCGTCTAGCTGACTCGTTGGGAGCGAACTGAAACGACGCTGGGTACCGCGCGCTCATCTTGGGTCAATCAGCTCACATTGATCGGTGATTTCGTCCCAGTAGCCGGTCGTCAGGCCCGACTTCCAGTCGAACCATAGACTTGCAGCGACGATTTCCGCCCATTCTGCGAGCACCTTGGTATCCATTAGATCGGTCCAATGCAATTAACTGAAGATTCATAGTCTATGCCAACGTTGACTTACGAAGCGCTTCGGCTGGTGCCTGTCTCCGAGTTCACCCTCAGCAAGCCAACAATTGATTAGAGCGATCGCCTGGCGCTATCTGATCAAAAAGGGACAGTCGATACTCGATATCGGCACGCCACGCGTACACGGAAAATATGTAAACCGGAAATCGGGATCCGCACTTAGCGGTTCGATACTAGTTCAGCAAATCGCCGTTTTCTTATTCTGCATAACCATCGACAAGTATTTTGTCCGGTCCTAGGCTGTCAATGCGTCCGATTTCTAACCTCGAGAATGCGATATGAGCGAAGCTAGGAAGCACACTGGTGGGGGTCGTTGCGGGGCGATTCGCCTCGAAGCCAGTGGCGGACCTAGAAACGTTTGGTGCTGCCATGGCGCGGATTGCCGTGGATATTCTCGCGCGCCTGTGAGGGGCTACTTTAGTCCACGATGAACTTTATCCTAGCGCAAGCCACCGCGCGACCGGCGAATATCAGTCGAAGACCGAGAATAAGCCTAACGTGCTTTTTTCTATCTTTATGTACCCCCGCTAACAACCCCACACTTAGTCTCGTTTTGTACTAAGCGGTCCTAAACACTTACTTGAGGAACGGTCAATCGACGCCTTAAGATGATCCCCCTATCACGACGAGTTGCCGCGGCAAAACTAATGAGCGAGACGAACCAACAGGGCATGAATCTGCACGACCTGGAGCCCGAGATCGCACAGACGTTGGAACGCATCCATGATGCGCGGGCGTCGGGACCGTACGAGATGTGCCAGGAAGATGTGCTGCGCGCACGCCTGGAACCTTATCTGTCTCGAGAAGGCGTGCGTAATCCGCGTATTGAGGACTTGCGCCGGCTCGCCGGAGGCGCCTCAAAAGAGCAGTTCGTATTCACATTAACGCAAGACGGCAGCGCGCCGAGACGCTGCGTGTTACGCCTGGAGCCGGTTGAGGGCGTTGCCATTACCAGCCGGCAACGCGAATTTGAAGCGATGGGCGCAGTGCGGGATGTCGTCCCTGTGCCCGAGGTATTGTGGGTTGACGCGGACGGAGCGGCGCTGGGCAGGCCCGCGTTGATCGCAGCGTTTGTAGAGGGCGTGACCAAACCCACCGCTACGAGCTCGAACATAACCGGGTTCGGTACGGTGATAGGTGAAACCTTGCGCGAGAAACTCGTTGTGTGGTTTATCGAGCACTTGAAAGCGATACACGGCACCGATATCGAATCGCCGACGCTGAAATCGTTTCAGCTACCCAATGCCGATCCGAAGCAGGCGGCGCGCTGGCAGGTCAATTGGTGGACAACGGTTTGGCACAACGATGCATTGCGCGGTATCCCCGTTCTCGGTCTTGCAGAACGATGGATGCGGGAGAACCTTCCTGAGACTGCTGAACTTGTTCTGCTTCATGGAGATTACCGCACCGGAAACTATTTATTCGACGAACACAGCGCCGAGATAACTGCCATTCTCGACTGGGAGTTCACCCATATCGGTGACTACCACGAAGATCTCGCGTGGACATCTTTACGGCCCTGGAGCCACATCGAGAACGGTACCCTCCTCGCCTCAAGCTTGTTGCCGTGCGATGAGCTCTTCGAGCGTTACACATCAGCAACGGGGCGTACGATTGATCCGAAGACGCTGCATTTCTACCAAGTCTTTTGTCTATACAAGTGCAGTGTGATTTGCCTCGGCAGCGGATTGCGCTCGGCCCATGAAGCACATAACCATCAAGATGCTCTTATGAGCTGGTTGACTCCAGCGGGATATGTGTTTGTTAACGAACTTATCGACGTTCTTGATCAAGGCCTCCAGCGATGAATCCGACAATTGAGCTGCGCATCAAAACCATGATCAGGGCACTGACGGAAATCATCGTACCCGCAGTCGATCCTCGTAACGCGCTAGCCCAGGAACAAGCCGGGCTGCTAGTTGGTCATTTGCACGCGTTGCTGCTTCACGGAGGCCGCGAGAAAGCGATGTGCGACGGCGAGCGGGCAGCCCTCAAGGACTTATCGAACGCACTGGTGGAAGTGAGTGATGGCGGTGCCATCACGACGGCTGCAACTTCGCACCTGAAGGCACTACCGAATGACGTCGATACCGATACGTTGTCGCACGCCATCGAAGCGCTCGTCATCGATGCCGGCATTGACGGGAGCGAGACGTTTAAACGCGCTTGCGACAGCCTGGTCATCCAACACGCCCGCGAAGAGAACCTGCGTTCGCGGGTCTGGTTTAACGCGATGGGATTTGACCATGATCCCGATTCTCTACCCGATATCGAGTCGCTCTTTAAATAACAACGCAGTGTCGATTGCATAGTAGAACCGAGAGTTAGAAGCATGACCCAACCCTACCCGGAACTTGGTTATTTTGTGCTTGGCGGCCATATCCACGACCCGCAGCCAGCGGTCGCTCATTGCAAACTGGGCGAGGAACTCGGGCTGGGCACGGTGTGGCTGTCCGAACGGCCGGGCACAAAGGACATCGGTGTGCTGTGCGGTGCTGCGGCAGCCACAGCACCCAAAATGAATGTCGGGGCCGGTCTGGTCGCGAACCTGCCTGCGCGAAATCCGCTAATCACCGCGTCGCTGGCGTCGACTATGTCCATGGTGACCAACGGACGGTTTATCCTCGGAGTCGGTCGCGGACAAGATCGCTTGGCGGATATGCTCGGGGTTCCGCGCTCGAACATCGCACTGATCGAACGTTACCTGGCCGCCTTGCGCCAGTTGTGGCGAGGCGAAACTGTTACCGCGGCTCATGACGGTTGGATACTGGACGGTGCAGCGCTTGGTGTCCGCCTTGAGTCACCACCGCCTGTCTGGATGGGCGCTGTGGGTGACAAAACGCTGGCGTGGGCGGGCGCGAATTGTGATGGCGTTATTTTGTTTTCCTGTCTCAATGCGCCCGCCGTCGCGCATTCGGTGCGCATCGTAAAGACTGCCGCTGAGCGCGCCGGGCGTGACCCAGCCACTGTCGAGGTCGCGGCTGTGGCTGTGAACGCCTGCGACGTTGACGAAGAAAAAATGCTGAATTACATCGTGCGCCGTATGAACACGTATTTCATGTGGCCCATGATCGACCTTCTCGTTCAGGTGAACGATTGGGATCCGGCGACAGCTTCGACAATCCGACAAACCGTTGCAGAGCAAGCCAAGAATCCCGCCGGTGCTCTGGGCGATGAAGGTGTGTCCAGAGAAATGGACGACTTAAGGCGAATGCGCGATTTGTACCCACCAGCCTGGATTGAGCAAAGCAATGCGGTTGGAGATGCGCATACCGGTGCCCGCTACATGAGGTCATTATTCGACGCGGGTGCGGACAAGGTGTTGCTGCATGGTGCGCCGCCGGAAGACTTCCGCTCGCTCATCCAAGCATGGCCGGAGCATCGGTCGGGATAGGCAGAATTACTTGCCCGTTAGTAGGCCGGGCGTGTCTTGCGGAGAATCTTGCCCTCGACTATTTCGACTCTCTTCATTTTTGGGCTAAACCCTGCACTGCACATCTCGTGCATCACCGCGGGCCGAATGGCGTTGCTTGTCGAGGAGAAGATGCGGCCGCCCATAATCTAGGCCTCTCGTGACGATTCCGACACATCCCGCGACGTGCCGTGTGGTGCTGGATCTTCGGGCCCGTTAGTTACACCTTGCGTGTTAAGTGTCGCCACCACCGTTGTGCCGACACCTTCCGTGCTGCTGATAGACAGCGCACCGCCGTGCGCTTCGCAAATCAGCCGACACAGGTACAAACCAAGCCCGAAGCCACCCGTGGCGCGCGTCCGTGAGGGATCTACCCGGTAAAACGGATCGGTCAACGACGCAAGATGTTCCGGGGCGATACCCGTGCCGGAGTCGCTGACGGTCATGGTCACCAAACGATCCGTCGCTGCAACATGCAACAGCGGTGCTTCCTCGAGACTGTAGCGCACTGCATTGGCGAGCAGATTACGCAGCAGCAGGCGCACCCGCGTTTCATCCAGTATCAAAGTCGGCAGAACCGCATCGGCGTGCAGCGTCACGCGTTCGCTAAAATTCGGCACCAACACCGAATCAATCAACTCGCGCAGATTCACTGGTTGCGGGTTCAGCACACTATGCCGGGATTTCAGACGCTCGCTCTCGAGCAATTCGGTGACCAGAGTTTCCATCTCCAGAAAATCGTCTTCGAGACGCGCGCGTGTTGCTGACGGTTCGAGCAATTCGGTCGAGATCTTGGCGCGCGTAATGGGCGATCGCAACTCGTGACTGATGCCGAGTAGCATCTGCCGTTTGGCATCGAGCATCTGCTCAATGTCGCCGGCCATCTCATTGATGCTGACGCTCAATTCGCCTAAATCGTCCTGGCTCCGTAACGCGATGCGATGATTGAGTTCGCCGGAGCCCATGCGTGCAACACCTGCCTGGATGTCACGCACCGGTCGCAGCAGGCGATGGATCAACCACCAGCACGCTGCAAGCAAGCCAACCAAAACGAACAGTGTGCCGAACAGGAGTAATCGCCCGCGCCGAAGTTTCGACCGGTGGCGCATGTCCTCCGCGCGGTGGCGCAGCTCGTAGTACACGCTATAGCCATTATTGACGGTGCGCATCAGCGTATGGTCGTCGTAATCGTTAATTGAGAACTGCAAGCCCGTCGCAGTCGTCAGCCGCCGGCGACGCCATCGCTCGCCATGCTGATCATGCCCGTCGCTGAATTCGAGTTCGCTTGCATTCAGCCGCTGACCGTTGGTGGCATAGTCGATACCTGGACCTTGAATGTAGATATTCACCGGTACGATGCGCGCCAGCGCCGCTGCACGCTGGGGATCGGGCGGGCTACCAAGATCCCGATGCACATAGTCGATGTACTGCACCAAATGCGGACGAATCTTAACGTTCCACTGGTGCTTCAAAGCCACGCCCCAGACGAAGGTAATCACCAGCAGCATCGCCATACCGGTGACCAGGAACACGCCGAGCAAGCGCGCTGCCAGTGAGTGCCGCAATCGCGTGAAAACACTCATGGTTCAGGGCTTGGCAACGAATGCATAACCGGACCCCCAAACGGTCTTGATCGGTTCTGCCGGCTTGAGTTTGTTCCGCAAACGACTGACCAGAATATCAACCGAACGCGTGAGCAGTTCCGCATCGGTACCCTTTAACACGTTGAGGATCTCATCGCGGGAAAAATCCTTGCCAGGCGAACGCGCCAGCAATACCAACAGTTGATATTCCATGGTCGTTAGATCGAGTTCGCTTTGTGCAACCCGCACAGTGCGAGTCGATGTGTCAATGGATAGTTCGGCAAACACCATCGCTTCCCGCGCTTCTTGTGAGAATGCTTTGCCCCTGCTACGGCGCAATACGTTTTGAATCCGCGCCACCAACTCACGCGGCTCAAAAGGTTTGGGTAAATAATCATCGGCGCCGAGTTCCAGCCCGACCACCCGGTCCATGACCTCGCCGCGGGCGGTGAGCATCACAATCGGCATGGTGTTGCGGATCGTAGAGGACTTGCGGATCTGGCGGCACACTTCGAATCCGTCCATGTCGGGCAACATCACATCAAGAATAACCAAATCGAAATCTTCTTCAGCGAGCAGGGTCAATCCAACTCGTGGTTGAGTGGCTGCCACCAGCGTCAGATCGAAGCGCGCGAAATACTCAGCCAGCGGTGGCGCGAGTTTTTCATCGTCATCGATAAGGAGGATTCGGGGCGTCATATCAGGAACTACGTTACTAGGCCGACAGCGAGTGTATCTTGTGCACGCTCAACGCTCACACTGTGGAAAAGATGATTGGGGAGGCGGTCCGAAGATCGCATATCGTGGGCGATGCGCGACGGCACGGCCGCAACATGTGGCGACCTTGCCGTCGAGCTATTGATGTAAATCAGAACCGGTGCCTCGTACACGTGCCCGGTTCAGCTTTTATCCTCGTCATTATGATGGTTTTCCAAAGACTGCTCATCCCGACCGCTCTCATGCGCGTCGGCATGATCACGATGATGATGACGGTGATGACGAGAGCGCTTCTCCATGTGCGCGGCAATCTCAGCCCGTTGCTCAGACGTCAAGCCGTCAAGGAAGTTACCCATAGCGGCGAGCACGGCCGGCGCATTACGTTCGATGGCCGCGGTCTTGGCGTTGACCATCGCGAGTGCCTTACCCTTGTCAAAGCTTGGTGCGGCAATCAACTTGCGCAGCGTCTCGCGCTGGACACCTCTATCGCCGACCATTTCGCTTTTGAGTTGCAGCAATTCATCGGCCAGGGTCTGTAGCGACCGGGCCTGCGTGGCATTCAGATCGAGTTCGTCACTAACATGCTCAACCATGTGCTCGGCCAGCTTCGTGGGATCGCCATAATGATGCTTGCCATAAGCAGCCACGCCGCCGATGACACCGACGGTTAGAGCGAACGTGAGGATAACTTTGTTGGAGCGTTTCATGTGTGTGTTCTCCTTGGGAGAGTTGCGGCATAAAGCCTTTTTCGACGCCATCAGCATGGCGCAGCGATCGGCGAAAAGCTTTGCAGCCACGCAACAGCTTGTAACAAGTTGTAACGAACACGTGTAGCGCTTACACACCTCCTTTCAGAGCGTTGTGAAGTCATGCATGTTCTTCTTTGGCAACCGGAACATTGATAGCACGCGACCCTGTACCGATCCGGAGCGCTCGATATCGGGCTGCGGTGGTCAGATAGCTGATGAGTCTCGGGGGTTGGTCGAAAAATTGATGACCAAGCTAGACGTGGTGCGTTCGGAAAAGTATCAGGCTAGTTTGCTGGATGCGTAGATAAACCTGACACCTACTGCTTATGTTTATTAGTGGGCTTCTTCCTCAATTGGGAGGCTAGATTCAGGTAGTACAGCGACTGCGACGTGGCAATCGGCAGGCCGCCTCAATTCTGCGAATCCAGGACGTGCAGGTTCCAACGTTCAGACAACTCGCGAATCACAGCGGTGGCACGGACGCTATTACCGAACGAGTCGAGTTGCGGAGAATATACGGCGATCGCGAATCGGTTTGGAACAACCGCGATGACGCCCCCTGCGACACCGCTCTTTGTCGGTAACCCGACTCGGTAAAACCACGGACCGCTGTCATCGTACATACCGGCTACAGTCATGGCGCTAAGCACGCCGCGAGAATTCCGTGCAGAAAGTACGCGTACGCCAGTCGCGGGGTTCGTTCCATTATTGGCAAGGGTCGCGCCCATCTGGGCAAGTTGGGTCGTTGTCACGCCTACGGAACAAGCGTGGAGATAGCGCCGCACAACCTCAGCAGGATCGCCGTCAAGAAGACCGTAGTTCGCGAGCACGTAGGCTTTCGACATACTCCCGAGATTACTGGCCATCTCCGATTCGTAAACCTTTTCCAACACACCCAATGGGGTCCCGGCGTAAGCTGAAAAAGCGGAATGCATCCGTTCCCATCGTTCTTGTTCTGAGTTGTGAGTTGCCAGCGATGAGGCTGGTCGTGGCTATGGCGCCAGCGCTGACCATTGGATTCTGTCGTTTGGTTGCACGCACTTCGGTTGCAATCAATGAACCGTAAGGCAGGCCGGTAGCGTGCACCCCGACCGTGTCTAATAGAATTTCTTCGCCGCGATCCTCCAGTGCCACTCCGAATGCGAAGGCCTTCGACAGCGACTGGAGCGGAAAGATTGTCTCCGCATCACCAGTTTCGAAGATCTGACCATCGATCGTAACCAGCGCAATAGCGAAGAGCTTGGGATTGACCCCGGCCGATATTTTCGTGTGAGCGGCGACCTTTCCGTCGTTCAGGGCACGATATTTTCGATGAACTTCAATTAGCGTTTCGCGGATCTCTCCTTCCGGCGCTGGAAGGATTGGGCTAGTCTCAGACCCTCCCGGACTTGATGATTTCGGTGCCGGCTGCGCGCTCGCATCAGTCAGGGATACGAAACCGAGAATAGCGATCGCTAGTATCCATTCGGCGACAATCTTCATTCGGTGATCCTGCGGTGGTGTATGTCAGTGGAAAACATCTGTGGAGGGAAACCCACAGGGGAACAGTTTTCGCCGTTTTCTCCCGACCGTACGGACTCGCGTTCGCGACAGGGAACTCAGATTTCCAAGCACAACTAGAATTGCTGTCAAATCTATTTGCGGGCTACGCAAACCAACCGAAGAGCGAATTCAATCGTAAAAGTATGGCGCCTTTCTGAGCGTGTCTGCCAAAGCCTTGTCGTGTTCAATCCACAATGTCGCGCCAGTATCAGTCAAAAAACCTTCCAACTTCGACATGGATTCCAGGGTCTGTTTTGCGTCGAGGTTGAAGTGAGGCGGTCGCTTGAGAGAACGGTTTTCGCGAAAGTGATACAGATCGCCCGATAGCACTACGGCACCCGTATTCTCCAAATTAACATACAGCGCTTGATGCCCAGCTGTATGCCCGGGCGTGTAAATGAGGCGCACGGCACCGTCACCAAAAACGTCATAATCACCGTCAAGCATCTGCAGCTTCGCATCCTTGAGCTTTTCAAACAGCGAGGTGTCGATGAACTCAGCGCCCGCGCCAAAAGCCTGCTCCCATTCTGTTTTCTGCATTAAGACGGTCGATTCAATGAAATAGTTAGCTGATCCCGCATGATCCCAGTGCAGGTGAGAATACGCAGCGAAGTCGATGTCGGCCGGACTAAGGTTAATGTCCTCCAGTTGATCGACAATCCAGCGCTCGTACGCGGCGGAACCGGCAGCCATATCGGTTAAACCGGATCTATCTGCGTACCGTTTCGGTATGCCACCATCAAACAGAAGAAATTTGCCCTGGTGTTTAACGACATAACAGGGCACGAACAATTCTCGAACCTGAGTTTCTGTTTCAGTCAGGTTAAAGATGGTGATGTCGTCCAAATACAGGATTCCACAATCGAAAACGTAGAGCTTTGGGCCAGCATGTGCGGTTAGCGTGACGGCCAACGACGCGAGGCCGAGCAATAAGGCGGCGGCAATTTTCATTTACTAATACCTGTTTTTGTAGCGTGTGATCTAAACGTTACCGGCCCATCCGGCGCGGAAACCACCCGGCACTTGATAAAGCACCAGAATCAAGAAAAAGATGGGCCGAGGGACTAGATTTTGACCACCGTCCATATTGATTCCTGCGCCTCTTTTTCCTAGCGCCGTGATTGTACGATGCGCCTGAAACTTAAAGTCGGGATAAGTGCGTAAAATTCCAGTTGTTGTTAAGCTTGGACGGAGCCTATTCGCGACTCATCATCGCCAAAGACCGTTACGGACGCGGACATCGCAGCCAGCAGGACAGGCGTGATTTGTGCCTGCACGGCCTACGTGAATTTTTTTCGAGCAGCCCGTGAGATTCGAGAAGATAGTGGAAGCCAAGCTGGTTCTGGTCGATTCTTTTTCAACTGATGCTCGTTCTGAACCCGGTTTTTGCACACTGGAGTCGCGCCCGCACGAAAATTCAACGCGGACGGCGGTAATATATAGTTCGCTAGCTGTCCCATGTACTTAACGACACAGGTTTATCCATATGCTCCACGCGTACGCTAAATCAATCAGCCCGTTGTTGTTTTTCGCCCTCGCTCTGATGCTGGCCGCACAGATCGTAGCTGCGGACACTAAACAGATCGGCGACGCCGAATTGCGGCAAGGGACTCAGGACACGTCCGGTTGGTACCACTACGGCGGTAATTACGAAAACTGGCGCTACAGCCCACTTGAACAGATTAATCCAGACAACGTCGCGGGACTTGCTCCCGCCTGGATATTTCAAACCGGCATTGCCGGAACAATGGCGAACTCGCCGATCGTTGCCGACGGCGTGCTCTATGTGACCTCAGCCCATAACCATTTGTGGGCCCTGGATGCGCGCACGGGCGAGGCATTGTGGTACTACCAGTACGCGTTGCCGGGTGATTTACGCCTATGCTGCGGCCCGTCCAATCGCGGTGTTGCCATTCACGGCGACCACGTGTTCATGGCGACATTGGACGCCCACCTCGTTGCAATCAATCGCCACACGGGCGAAGCGGAGTGGAACGTCGAGCTAGGTGCGCATGATGCCGGTTATAGCGCGACCGGCGCGCCACTTATTGTGGGTGATTTGGTGATCACTGGCGTCGGTGGCGGCGAATACGGTGCGCGCGGCTACATCGATGCCTACGAAGCGGCTACCGGTAAGCGACGCTGGCGCCGTCACGTTGTTCCCGCTTTGGGCGAACCAGGCAATGACACCTGGGCCGGCGATTCATGGAAGACCGGCGGTGGACCAAGTTGGGCGACCGGAAGCTACGATCCCAAACAGAATTTACTCCTGTGGCCGACCGGCAATCCCTCGCCGGATTGGGATGGCGACGCTCGTCTTGGCGATAACCTCTATACCAATTCCGTACTGGCGCTGAAGCCGGAATCCGGAGAGATCGTCTGGCATTTTCAGTTCACACCCCACGATGTTTGGGACTACGACGCAACCAATGGCCTGGTGGTGGCCGACCTGCAACTCGATGGCGAGCAGAAACGCGTGATCTTGCAGCCGAATCGCAATGGCTACATGTACATGCTTGATGCGACATCGGGGAAATTTCTTCGCGGTACCCAGTATGTCGATCGGCTGAATTGGTCGACAGGCCTGACCCCAACCGGCCGCCCGATAATCAACGAAAATGCTTTACCCATTCCTGGCGGCACGCCGAATTTCACTTGTCCGGGGAGTGGTGGTGGTCACAATGGCGGATTCACCTACGCGTTTAACGGCAGCACGATGTTTGTACCCAGTATCGAAGCCTGTGTGAAACCTGAAGTCGCGCCGGCCGAGTTTATAGAAGGTGACCCCTATTGGGGCGGCGGTCCCGGCGAAACAGAAGGGGATGACGGCGCGTCTTACGGTATTTTTGTTGCTATCGATGCCGTGACGGGAAAGATCGTCTGGCGCCATAAAGATCCGCACCCGTTTTTCGCAGGCGTCCTGGCGACCGCGAGCGGCCTCGTATTTGGCGGCAATCAACGCGGACATGCGCTCGCATTCGATGCGAAATCAGGCGAGGTGTTGTGGCAGTTTCAAACCGGATCGTCGATCCGCAGTCAGCCAATAACCTGGGAAATGGACGGTCGCCAGTACGTTGCAATAGGGAGTGGCGCGGGCGGTGTGGTTCCGAGTTTTATGGGCACCCCGGATATCACCACGACCGGCAGCGCGTTGATTGTGTTCGCGTTACCGAAATAGTTGGCCTGAGTCCTAATCTCCGGCCGGCTCCGGAAGTACGTGCACGGCACCACAATGCGGCGTGCGAATGGAGAGTAGAAGCGAACAACGCACGGCGCCGTTGCTGACCTCAATATCGATGAGGTAGGCAAAGGCTGTCTAGCGGCACAAGAAGCTGCCGCAGCCGTGCGCCCATTCGAGAGCCGTTTCAATCCGCACGGGTGACGATGATATGCTGCGCCCGCGCGCGCCCACGATTGCTAAATCCCGCTTTGGATTCGCGATCGGGCCGAGCTTATCGGCGCCGTAGCGTCGGCAGCTGATACGGCCAACGATCTTGTTAGATTGAACGATAGGCAACGTCGGCGGCCAGTGTATGTCTCTTGTGGGTCGCCCTCGCCTAGTCGTGTTGTCAAGCCGAACGGCCCTTATACAAACCACGACAACCGGACGTTACGGAAAACGCAATACCCGAGTTCGGTCAGATAACCAACGTTGTGCGCACAGGCGCTTGTATTTGAGGGCCTACGGATTCTCGCTTGCGAGGTAAACCCGGACGCGCGCAATACGAGTGAAATCTTTTTCAGCACCACCATAGAAAGCGGCGAAGTACAGGACCACACATGAGCAAATGGACACGATTCGAGGCGCGCTTTCCGCAATTGGTCATTCGCTATCGATGGCCGATCATCGTCGTCAGTATCGTCTTGATCGCGCTGGCTGCGGCCGGCACCAGACACCTTGGCTTTTCGAACAGTTATCGCACCTTTTTCGAACCGACCAATCCGAACCGGATGGCGCTTGATTTAGTCGAGAACACCTATACCAAGGATGATGGTCTTCTGCTTGTCGTCGCGCCTAAGAACGGTGAGGTGTTCTCGCCCGAAACGCTGGCTATCATTGCCGAGTTAACTGAGCAGAGCTGGCAGGTACCGCATTCGAACCGCGTCGATTCGGTGACGAATTTCCAACACAGCGTTGCGTTAGACGACGATCTGTTCGTTGGCGATCTGGTACCGGATCCGCATGCATTGGACGCGCAGGATTTAGCACGCATAAAGGCCATCGCGCTCGCAGAGCCCGCTCTGGTGAACAGCCTTGTATCTACGGACGCTCGTGTGAGTGCCATCAACGTCAATCTTCAAGTACCGGGGATCGATGAGACGCGTGAGTTTCCCGAAGCAGTGTTGTTTGCACGTGAACTACTTGCGGCCGCGGAACAAAAATACCCGGAGGTCGATTTCTACATGAGCGGGCTGGGTGCCATGCACTACGCCTTTACTGAAGCTGCATTTGAAGACATGACCCAGCTCATCCCGCTTAGCTTTGCACTGATGTTGATTTTGCTCGCAGTGCTGGCGGGCGGCATCAAGGGCACGCTGGCGACCATTTTCGTGATTGCCTTTTCCGTTCTCGCCGCGATGGGTTTCGCCGGCTACATGGGTTACATGATCACCCCGACCATGGCGCCCGCGCCGAACGTCATCCTGACCGTTGCCGTCGCCAATTGTGTGCATATTCTTATTTCGTACCTGCATGGTTTGGGTGAAGGTGAAACGCAGCCCGAGGCGATAGACGAGAGCCTGCGTATCAACCTCCACCCTGTTTCACTGGCAAGCCTGACAACCGCGACCGGCTTTCTGACCATGAACTTCTCCGACGTGCCGCCGTTTCAACAAATGGGAAACGTGATTGCAGTCGGGGTAGTGGTTTCTTTTCTCCTTTCTATAAGCTTTCTGCCTGCACTACTGGCTGTATTGCCGCAGAGCAAAGTGCGCAAGGGTACTGCCGGCGATGCGGGCAGTAATTGGGTCGGCCAATTTGTGGTCACGCACCGCAAGCGTCTGCTTTGGGGCACGGGTCTGGTCATGGCGCTGTTGATCGCGCAGTTCCCGCGCAATGAGATCAACGACAATCCGGTCGAGTTTTTCAATGAGTCGACAGAATTTCGCCGCGATGCCAATTTTACGATCGAGAATCTGACCGGCCTCTACCGCATTCATTATTCATTGGCGACCGACAGTCCCGGTGGTATTAACGAGCCCGCTTATTTGCGCCAGCTCGACGCCTGGGCCGAGTGGTGGCGCGCGCAGCCCGAAGTCGTTCACGTCAACACACTCAGCGATACCATGCGCAGGCTCAATAAGAATATGCATGGCGACGATCCGGACGCGTATGTGCTTCCGGACAATCGAGAACTTGCTGCGCAATACCTGTTGCTCTACGAGATGTCACTCCCGTACGGGCTCGATCTTAATAACCAGGTCAATATCGACAAGTCGGCGACCCGCATAGTGATAACCGTGCAGCCGATCAAGATGAGCGAAATCCTGGAGCTCGCAGAACGTGGTGAAAGCTGGCTCGCTGAGAATGGTCCCGATGTTCAGGGTCACCACGGTGCCGGCATGATAATGATGTTTTCCCACCTGACCTTGACCAACACCTTTTCAATGTTGTTCGGAACGGGGGTCGCTATTGTGCTAATCGGCGGCGTGCTGATGTTAGCCCTGCGCTCGTTCAAACTCGGCCTTCTGAGCCTGATCCCCAATCTTGCACCCATTGCGGCCGGTTTCGGGCTATGGGCTATTTTCAATGGAAGCGTAGGCATCGCGTTGTCGATTGTTGGCAGCATGACGTTGGGCATCGTGGTCGATGACACCGTGCATTTCATGAGTAAGTATCTGCGTGCGCGGCGCGAACGCGGTCTCGGCAGCGAAGAGGCGGTGCGCTATGCCATAAACGCCGTTGGGCGAGCGCTACTGGTCACCTCGATCGTGCTGATTGTCGGGTTCCTGGTATTGGCGTTCTCGAATTTCCAGTTGAATTCATACATGGGTGTGATGGTTGCACTGGTCATCGCGCTCGCGCTGGCGGCGGTATTTTTCTTTCTGCCACCACTGTTGATGGCACTCGATAAGTACATCGGCCCGACGAATGAAAAAACTTGAGCCGAGTCCCTACCATGTCTGCGGCGAAGATTTTCTGAGGAATGGAGTATCCGGGAGAATATATTTAACTCGGAAACACCGTTCGCTAATTCACATTTCCGGCAGATTTGCGTACTCAGAGAAGGTCAAACTTGGGTGCATTTCTGCCCACCGAAAGCCAGCGGGGAATCTCCTACTCTAGAAGAACAGCGGCTGGTTGTGCTTCAACTCATCGGCGCAACCGGTGAGCCTCGGACATCGAAATAGGCAGTTTACTAATGTACTGATCGTTCGAGGGACCGCAGTGCATCAACCCTGCGCGGCCCCTCAGCCGATGAGTTGGGAAAGGTGGATTATCAGTCGAATGACGCCGCCCTTTTCATGGGTGCCCCGAAACATCTCGTCAAATATCGAACTTGCGAATTTATTTCTTTACAAACCAGTATCGGCAGCCGTGTCGAATCGGCCTGATCTACCCCTTTGATGGCGTTCGGCCCTCAGTTTCGAACATGTCGTCGTACGACTGTTCCCAGATCATTTTTGTGTCACTCGTGCGTCCGAGCATCGTAATGGGATCACCATTATCGACGTGACCGTAGAGGCCCTTGTAAACGGAATAGCCACAGAGTTCCTGTAAGCGGCGCGGGAACTGTCTCGCGACATCAAGAGGAATTCCGAGTTGTTGATTTTCCTGCTGACGAATAAAGCCCGCAGCATAATAATTCGAGACGCAGTAGCGGCGTTCGTCAGTCCGATTAGTACCGCCGCCGTGCCATAGGCTGCCGTGCCAGAAGATTGCGCTCCCTTCCGGCATTTCCGCCACAACGGTCTCGGCATCTTGTCCGAAATCCGGCATATCCCCTGCCTTGTGGCTTCCTGGGACAACGCGCGTGGCACCATTGTCTTCGGTGAAATCAGTCAGTGCCCAAACGCAGTTCAGCGTGAATGCTTGGTGAGGTTTGCGAACAGGGATCAGTTGATCATCTGCGTGCAACGGTTGCGCACCCTGTCCCGGGCACAGGGTAATGGCGCTTAGTGAGGAAACCTGTAGTTCGTCATCCAATACAGCTTCCGCGAAGGGCAGCGTGCGTGGATGCACAGGAACCTTCCAGAAAGTTTCACCATGCGCAAGAAGGTTATAGATACGAATGGTCTGCCGCCCTTCGAAGTCAGTATCGCGACCGGTGATGCCAAGATCGTGCTCGACTCTCAGTAGCGCTTCTTTCAACTCGCTGATCAGCTCTGAATCAATAACATTCTCCAAAACAACGTAGCCGTCACGCTCGAAATCAGCCAGTTCTTTAGTGAAGTCTTGTGTCATACCACACCGCAATTGATTGCCCGTTTCAAGTGTCTAGGTTTACGCCGATTACGGCAATGCTCACGTGGTACCCCATTGATGACGGAGGAGTGCACCGACTCGGCCTCCCATCCAAAAATAAATAGATGTTCGGTTAACTGTCTGGTTCGTATTTGGGCGGCAGCTTTCCCATTGGCCGACGTTCGGGGGCACGACGAGCAACTGCAACTAACGGCCAATAGACGACGTTCGGACAAAAGAAAACCCGCATCATGGCGGGTTTTCAAGAACGTTTTAGAACTCGCTACGTTCTCTTTCTATATTTCAATCCCATTAGGCCTAGACCGAAAAGTGCAAATGTTGCGGGCTCGGGAACCTGAACAATCTTCAGTGAAATGGTGTCGGCCAGTACGTTGGCGGCGCCCCCTAGCGAAAGATTTGTGGAGAAAGTGCCCAGACCAAGGTCGCTGAATGTTGGCATTTGAGCCGGATCGAGGTTGCCGAGTTGACCAAGGTCAAATGTCGAAAGTCCGGAAACGGTCCAGGACTGACCGGCCAGGAACTGGAACTCGCTACCGTCCGTCTTGAAAAAGCCGAAGTCGTCGGCGGCGGAAGCGTCGCCGTCGATGGAAATCGACAGCGCGAAGATGTCCGTTCCGTTCGTAACACTCAAGTCGCCAGATAACACTGGAGCTCGGTCTCCAACGGTCAATCCCCCGCCGTTATTTATCGTTGAGTTGGCCGCGAAGCCAGCGTTCCAGCCGGAGCCTCGACCGAAGAAATAAGCATCGACATCGTCCGTTACAGTGAATGAACCAGAAGCACTCACGGTCACAACCGAATCGCCCGGTTTACCAACGAGATCGACCATCAGCCCTGCATTGGCTGCGCCGGAGACAAACAGGGTTAACGCACATGCAAACCTTCCAATCATATCGATCGCTCCTTTATTGATGAATTCCGCGCTCCATGCCCTGTTTCCAGTAGGGCCGAACAACCGGCGCTGGTTCTGCCGCCGACAGTTACTCGGCAGTCCAGTGCCACGGTTTATCTCCTGGATGTTGCAGATATGTAGATGTTCGTTTTGTTCATCGGGAAGACGCCCGTCGTCCGGGCAGTTCGCGCCTTGCGTAAGACCAACCCTTTGAACAATTGAAGCTCCTATCGCTTCTCAAACTGACCCTTGCTCGTACTTATGCATCGAGTCGCTGAGCACACACCCTACTCGATAAATTCCCAGAACATTGTGCCGAATTGTAACGAGGGATCGTGGTTGTTCATGTCCTAAGGGGACGGACTGTCCTAAGGGGACAGATTTATTTGACCGCGGCCAAGCTACGAGATCGAGGCAAATAAATCTGTCCCCTTCGAGAGTCTCCTGTCCCCTTCGAGAGTCTCAAATAAATCTGTCCCCTTAGGGAGTCCGTCCCCTTAGGGAGTCCGTTCCCCTTTTTCGTCCTATTTACTCGCTACTCCGCATGCACACGGCGCATTGTTCGAATCAATTCAACGATACTGCGCTATCGACCTGCAATGCGTTCGAGCGCTCCAGAGCGATGTAGCCGTAGTAGATCATTGAAAACAGATAGGTCCAAGCAAGTAGAGCCAGGAAGAAGAAGTTGAATACGATGTTCGTTTCTTCACCCGGGATAGTGTAGAAGTCGTACATCGTATGCAGCACCGAGGTCACCGCAATCGCAACACTCATGTGCACCGCGACGGCGGTTGCGCCCACGGCAAATAACCTCCTGGTGAAGTAAATCAGATACACGGCAAACACGTAATAGGCGATTAGCAGGAAATAAGGCAGGACTGGCTCCATGAAGTCGACGGATAACATCCACGCCGTCGCCAGCATCCCAAGTGCATACACGCTTACGTCGAAGCGGAGCGATGGTTTGTACTGATGCGTGACAGCCATCATGCCGATGATGGCGATCGGAGCGATACCGAAGGCCCGCGAAAAGGCATCGAGAAAAATCATGAGATCGTAGGATGCCTGCGAATACGTCACCCAGTAAAACGCGAAGTTCGCCGCCGAGCTGGCAAGAATCAGCCACTCCCAGCCCAGGCAGTTGTTCTTTTTTTTCAGAAACCTGAATCCATAGAGATAGAGCATTGCGCTCATAAGAATGCAGGCAAGAAAAAGCAGTAATGTGCGCAAATCCACGGTGAAGCTCCCGTATTCGGAAATTCTAGATTTTATGGATGAATGACGTGGTAAGCATAAGCAGTAAATCGTCAACAGGCGTAAGAATGGAACGCTTTTAATTCGACATACGGGTTTCCGCAGATCCGTTCCGTGCACATAATCGAAGTCCGCTCCGTCATTGGGAACGTCCGTTACGGCGTTACGGTGGCTCCCTTGGTCTTATCGGTCCCCATACTCGAATGCCGTCTTGTTTTTAAGGTCTCGATACAGACGTCCACGGGGTACGTATCCAGATCGAGTCGCCCTCACTTAAGCCGATCATTGCTTGCCCGGTCGAACCTAATGGACTTGATTCGCCCTTCAATTCGAGATCGACTTTTATCCACGCCCGCAGTGGTACACCCGACTCGGGCACGTACTCAACAATATCGTTATCCGTGACCTCAAGTCGCTTCGCCGTTTCACGGCTCACCTGCAGCAGGCGCCGACCTTTATTGTCATAGCTATCTTCTTCGGTTGCGTTAATGCACACCGTGACTCGCTGCCTGCGCAATTGATCACGCAGGGACTCCGTCGCTTGCATATCAACCTCAGCGTTATCAATCACCACGCCATAATCCGCAAGAGCACCAGCGATACTCACATAACCACTTTCGAAATCGTTTTTCACCCACTCCGCTGGTCGGCTCAGGGGATCGCCGTAGCCTCCGCCGCCTGAACTGTGAGTAACAATAAAATCTCCTTGCTGGAGCGGAAAGCCGGCGACTTTGCCGGGAATATCGGACATTGGAATTTCTCCGCCATCGCGCCGAACGGTAATCGAATTTAGTGCGCCGCCGTAGCCCATCGACATGCCGGGGCGGGGTAGGATCGCATCAGACGTAAGTATCGACACCGCTCCGCTGGGCGCATCAACCTCCCACATCCGCTCGAGACCCAAGCCACCGCGCCGATAACCCGGTCCGCCGCTATCCAGGCGCATGTTGTTGTATTTCGCCTTGAGGGGACGGATTTGTTCCATGCGCTCAAACGGCCAGATGGTCGGCAAGTCTCCCATGTCCCATTGATAGGTATTCAAATTGCCGTCGTTCTCCTTACACGCCGGCCACCCGCCCGATGCGAATTCGAACAAATGCCACATCGCATTGCCGCGGTCAGGGTCCGTGCCTGACGCATTCACCTGATTAGCTCCGCTACGCAAAGCGGCGCTCAACTGCTCGGGAATAAGCTGTCCTAGAATACTCAGCATGCAACCCTGAACCGGACCAAACATGATGTCCGCGAACCCGCCCACCGGAGCGGGCCAAACAGGATTCAAGGTAGTGCCCTCGGGGATAGTGACTTCGATTGGCCGCCAGCCGCCGCTGTTCATCAGTACGCCTGGATCGAGAAACGTTTTCAGGACGTTAAACACACCACACAAACTGCAGGTGTATGGGGTGTTCGTTGGGCCGGCTACCTGTGCACTTGTTCCAGTGAAGTCGACGTTGATGGTATCGCCGTGGATTTCAGTCTTGCAGCGCACGACAACAGGGTCCGGGTTGGTGCCACTGTTTTCCAGGTAGTCTTCCGCGAAATAGATGCCGTCCGGAAGCCTGGTGATGGCCTCGCGCATGCGCTTCTCTGCCTGGTGCAAGTAAGCGTCGAGGCAAGTTGCAATGGTGTCTGGTCCGTATCGATCGTACAACTCGATTATTCGTGCCTCCCCAAGTCGCGCGGTCTGTAGCTGCGCCATGAAATCTCCGCGCGCTTCAAATGGCATGCGCACATTAGCAAGGATGGTATCGAGCAGCGCTTCGTTCAAAACGCCTCGCGAGCAAATTTTTACCATTGGAATGCGCAAGCCTTCGTGGAAAAGCTCGGTTGATTTGCCACTGACGCTGCCTGGCGTAAGGCCGCCGACGTCGCCCCAGTGAGCGCGCGCGGTCGCGAAGTGGACCAGTTCACCTTGATAGAAAACTGGCACCAGCAAAGCGATGTCATTGAGATGAGTGCCGCCGATATATGGATCGTTGATAAAAAAGACATCGCCGGGATGGATGTCCTCGCCATATTTCTCCAACAGATACTCAGTACAGAAAACGAGCTGGAAATTGTGATGAGGAACATCGACGTACATGCCCACAATCTCGCCGCGCCGGTCCAGAATCGAGCACGAGAAATCGTGCGTCTCGTAAAGTATTGGTGCATAGGAACTGCGCATAAGCGTGACGCGCATTTCTCGCACAATATTGTTAAGGCTCGCCTGTACCAGTTCGAGCGTAATGGCGTTGATGGTGGATGGTTTCGGCGTACTTACGGCTTGCATGCGAAAAGTCCTGTGGCAGAAGCGTTTGCCTAATCCTGGTCTGCGCCGGGAGGGGGATCAGATATCGGGCTTAGAAGAAGGTTGTTGAAGTTGTCGACTTCGGCTTGCCAGTTGGGGTGGAGCGCGGTCGTTGAACCGTACTCTTCGATAATCGCCGGGCCGGCAATAACCATGCCTTGCGACAACGTTTCGCGGTCGTAGATGGGACAAGTACTCGTGTGCCCTGCAAAGCGCACCTCACGTGTCTCCTTCACGCTGTTCGCCGTCGTCACCTGTTGCGATGTTGCGATATTGGGCTTTTCGACTAATCCCGTTGCTATCAGCCGCAGATTGACCAGCTCAATCATGTCGACCTCCCGATGGTAGCCGTAGCGTTTGGTATAAGCCTCGGTGAACCTTTCAGCAATGTCCGCGAGCGCGAAACCAGCGCCAGGCACTTCAATATGTTCGACAAAACTTTGCTCGAGATAACGCACGTCGATTGAATAGCCCATGTTCATTTGTTGCGGGCTAATGCCGTCTTGGCGCAATGCAGCCTCCGCTTCGCGCTCCATCTCACGATAGCGAATTTTTATCTCTTCGATATCTGCGTCATTCAAAGCACGTAGATAGGTGCGCACAAAATCATGGCGCAAGTCCGATACCAACATACCCATGGCGGAGAAGGTTCCTGGCGCCGGGGGAACAATGACCGAACGAATACCGAGCCGCTCAGCGAGCGGGATGGCGTGCAACGGCCCCGCACCGCCGCTAGCGATCAAACTGTACTCAGCCGGATCCTCGCCCCGCTCAATCGTGATTTCACGGATAGCGCCATACATATGTGTGGTCGCTATCTCCAGCACGCCTTCGGCGAGCTGGCCGAGATCAGTCAGCGTCGTCTGTTGAAGCAAAGTCGTCCCTGCATCACTTGCGAGTTCCGATTGCAAATGCATCGAGCCACCGACTAGCGAGGCGGCGCCAATTCGACCCAGTGATACATTCGCGTCTGTCACGGTAAACGCGTGTCCTCCGCGACCGTAGCAGGCGGGACCGGGTTGCGCACCGGCACTTTGCGGCCCGTCTTTCAGTGACCCATCCGACTCAATCCAGGCAATACTTCCGCCACCTGCTCCAATGCTGCTGACATCCACCTCAGGGACAATGATCGGGAAAGCGATGATGACCTTACCGGTCGAAATGGTAGGTTGGTGATCCTTGACCAGGCACACGTCAGTGCTGGTTCCGCCCATCTCAAAATTGATCACGCGCCGAGCTTGGAGCAATCGGCTTAACGCAGCAGTCGCGCTTGCCCCGCCCGCGACACCTGAGCCCACAATGCGAATTGGCGCTGCGATGCTCGTCTGTTCGCTACAAGTGCCCCCGGCAGAGCCCATGTACAAGACTTTTCCGCCGTAGCCGCGCGTCGCTAACTGGTTCGAGAATTGGCGTACATAAGTACCCAGGATGGGCGCGATATAGGCGTTCAAGACCGCAGTCATGAAGCGCGGATACTCCCGATACTCTGGAATCAGCGATGAGTGCGTCACCCACGCTTCGGGGAGTTGTTGTTGCAGAAATTCCACCGCCTGTAATTCGTGTTCCCCATTGACATAGGAATTGAGAAAGCAGACGGCGATGGCCTCGATGCCCTGAGCGCGCAACACTTCTACGATAGGCAACAGGGCTTCGGTATCCAGCGCCTCAACGATCTTCCCGGTGTGGGCGATACGTTCGTTGACTTCAAAGCGCAACGCGTGCGGAACCATAAAAGGTTTCTCTCGCACCCAGCGATGATCATGCAGCCCGCCTGTATAGCGAAGCGTGTCGCCGATCTCGATTTGGTCGCGGATACCTTGGGTGGTGATCAGGGCAACGGTTGCACCCCGTCGTTGAAGAATGGCATTGGTGGCGATCGTCGTACCGTGGATCACGCGGTCCAGATCAGGAATGCTATCGCCGAGGCCGTCGAGGACACCTTGTACCAAATCGTCTGGCGTCGTCGGCACCTTCCGCCATGACAGCAACTTCGTTTCATTATCGAGAAAGACAAAGTCCGTGAACGTTCCGCCGACATCGATCCCCACATTAAGCATTATTCGAATCTCTTGTTTTCGAGTCGACAGTGCGTCGCGCTAGCTCAGAGTATAGGACGAACAAGCGCCCTTTCCCGCCGGGCCGTCGCGTATCGTCGGTTCACCAGATCATCAGCAGCCCGTACATCCATGCGGTTCTGGCCTGATTTACGCCCCTGGGCTGGCGGCATTTCCGCTCGTCCGGGCAATTTTCTAGCGGCTTCGGCGCTCAAGGTGATGGCGGTCCGAGGAAATTTCTCCCTGCATTGCTCTGGCTTCTGCATCCCTGCAGTCATCGGATTCATTTTTGCAGGAGCCGCTTACTCTTCGCGGTTATAGATAACCGGCATCTTGCCCATCCATCGTGTCCAAGTTTCCTGGTCGCCGAGAAGGTCAGCGATAAAACAACCTACGTTGATGCGACTGGTCTTACCTGAATCGAAGATCGCGCTTCTAATTGGCGAAGGGTGCACCGTGAACGCCGTCGCTTCGTCATCATCGACCAAAGCATCAGGCCGAACGACTGCCCATTCGATCGTCGCGTCGTTTTGACCAATCCGGGTGCGAAGAAAATCCGCTGCGGCTTCGTTATCCACGTGCGGGGGCAGCAATAGACGAAGCAGTCCGATTACCCACTTCTGCCCAATTGATATTTCTTCGTCGAGATCACGATTGCTGTTGCCGGCAGTGTTCATCAGCACAAACTTGACCGGGTCGGCAGGATTGCTCGCCACCACGGCCGCGCAAAGTCTTCTTACCGCATCCGTGACGAGTCTTCGCGGAGGCCAAAACATACCCTTGATGTTCAGGTTATGGCCTAAGCACGAGACCACTGCGCGGCAGCCGCTGACATATCCGATCATCTCGTCAATTGAAAGATTCAGCACACTCGCTTGAATGATCGACAGGTTGTCGTGACTGGTGACCACGTCTGGAAGGGCGGTCTTTGACCGAACGATCACCCTGACGTGTTCACCGCGTTCAAGTAACTGCGCTACCAACAGGCGGCCAGTAGCGCCGCTGGCGCCGACTACGAGTGTCACCATGTCTAATGCTTGCCTATTGGATGTCGGTGGAAGTCGGTCGCCTGTTGCTCAAGGCTATCCCAGATAAGGGCCCCGTGGTTTTTCTTTGGCTGCTTTGGGCGATAACGACAACCCGCCACATCGTTGGGAGCAGCCTTGTGGGGCGTATGCGAGAGACGCGCTGCAGTTGTCAGAAAAAGAAGTCTGTGTTTTACAACTCATATCCAGAAAGCTCGCGTCAAACGGTGTGTTCAGTTCTAGTCCCGACTGGCTCCGCCCTAACGAGAGTACGTCAGCGAGTTGGTCTGGGCGAACTCTGAAGCCGATTTCTCACGTGCAAGGCCCGATTCAAATTCTGCCCGACGATTGCGCGTCGTCGAGTTGGCGCTATTGGCCATGCCTCCTTCATATTGCGCACGAAGTTTCGCGCCGGTTCTGCACCGCCCGCCGCTATTTTATGTTATGCTGCACCGCAATATTATTCGGCGGGGGAGGACCGAATAGAACTGAATTGTAGTGGCGGAAGATTAGGAAAAAAATGGACAAAATCAGGCACATGCGGGCGTTGATCACCGTCGCCAAGCTGGGCTCGCTTTCAGCTGCTGCCAAAACGCTTGGCGTGACTCCGGGCATGATGTCCAAGCAAATAAAACACCTGGAAGACGTTCTCAACGTTCGTCTGCTGCACCGGACCACGCGCGGAGTCTCGCTTACCGACGCGGGTGAACTGTATGTGTCGCGGGTCGATGACATTCTGCGCTCCATCGACGAAGTCGAGGCTGCTGTGAGCATGCTTGCGGCTGGTCCGCGAGGACTTTTGCGCGTTAATTGCCCACCCTCTTTCGGTACTCATGTGTTAACCCAGGTCATCGCCGCTTTCGCGAGGGACAACCCGGAACTGCGCGTCGAGCTCGGCTTGCAGGACGACGAACCAGATGTGATCGCCTCGCGCCTCGACTTGATCTTTCGCCTCGGTAAACTGCGTGACAGTTCCCTGGTCGCCAAACATGTTGGGGATGCACCGTTTGTATTGTGCGCGGCACCCGCATACATCGAGCGCTTTGGCGCGCCGGACCGATTGGTCGACCTTGCCAATTTCAACTGCATCATCGACGCCTCAATTCAATTCGATGGCATATGGGAACTGCGCCACGCGAACAGCAAAGTCACGCAGCAGGTCACTGGCAATTTTTCGTCACTCAGCACCGAAGCAGTCATTGAGGCTGCCATTGAAGGTCTCGGCATTGCCTATGTGCCGCAGTATGCCGTCACCGAGGAACTTGAACATGCCGAGGTCATCGAACTACAGCTGCGTGATGCTGAACCAGTAACTTTACCCTTATATGCGCTTTACGGTAGTCGCGACCATGTCGCGGCGAAGGTGCGCATATTTCTCGATTTCTACGAAGACTACGCTACCAAACACGCTCACCTGCCAGGTATTGCGGGCGTGTATCTGGTGCAGGGCACAGTTCCCCGCACGTCCGTCCCGAGGGCATTCAGCACGGCCTGATAGTCCACCTCTGTGCTGCTGACCTTCAGCCTTTGTGCAAGGTCGGCACAACATCGACAAAAATTCGTCAAAAGCGCGGCTAAGCGCCAATCGAAGCGTGAGTCGGCGAGTCGATGGTGGCGTGCTCAGCGTCACATAGTGCGGCCGCCACCGGCCGGGCAACTTTCCGATGCCAAGCGTTTCAGTGCCTCGGTACGTGTGCAATGTAGGCACGCCCATCTCGCCCGGCGGCGATGTGTCGTCGCAGGCACAAGTCTTGTTCCAGATTGCATCCTAGTCGCGATTGCTGCACTGCACTAAAATTGCTGCATCGCAATATTTGGCCAATTGGCCTAAAGGACGACATGTCATGATCCAGCGCCTAGTTGAATCGCCCACGCCGCTCAACATCCTCGCCAAAGTCCTGGCGCAGTCGGTATATATGGTGCTCGGCTGCGCAATCGCGGTCACTCTTATGCAAAATCTAAACATGATCCGTTTGCTGAGCGAGATCTGATTAGCTCACGCTTGAGAGGATCAATAGGGTAATTAAGCGACAGCCACGTGTTCGCACGGACGTTCGTGGCCGTCTCGAGTTTGGCCGTACTTAAACGCTCAGACGAACAGCGAGACCCTCACGGTCTAGAGCTACTATTTCCAGGTATCCAAGTCTGTCTGGCCGTTATAGCGACATTTCCCCCGAGGCTTCGATGACTTGGCCCGTGACCCATCCCGCGTCCTCGCTCGCGACGTAGAACACGGCCTTCGCGATATCGCTCGGGATGCCAACTCTCTGAAGCGGTGTCATCTGCTCAAACGCCCGCTCACCGAACGCATCGATTGCAACACCACCCATATCCGTTCTGGTCGCCCCTGGAGAAACAGCATTGACACGGATCCCCAGAGGGCCCAACTCAATCGCGCATATCGTTGAGAGGTGATGCAGTGCAGCTTTGGTAGAGCCGTAAGCCCCCATTCCCGGTATATGCGCGCGCCCTGTCACTGAAGAAATATTGACGATTGAGCCTTTCGATTCTGCCAAGAGCGGGGCGAAGCGGGCAGGCAGTTACTGGTACCTTGTATATAACGATACTTCGCGGCTTACTTATCTAGGCGCAGCTTTTGGTCAGGAAGCTGCGCCACTCGCAAGCACCGGACCGCGCTCCTTCCAGTTTTTGTAGTGGGACCGAATCAACGAAATGAGAGGCTTCTCAACCAGATAGGTTATTGCCGTCGCCAGAGTAATCGCAACGACCATTGCGCCAACGATGCCCCAGTTTTCCGAATGCCCCCGATCGCGAATTTCGAGCATCACAACGTAGCCGATATTCTGATGTACGAGGTAAAGGGCATATGAGATCGTTCCCATAAAGACAAACAAACGGGCATTCAGAACGCGCAGATTGCCGGTCAGAAATAGGCCGAAAATGCCGTAGCTTATAAACACAGCGAGTAGGCCGTCGACAGGGGTAAATACCGGGACCATAGTGACACTGGCAATAAGCGTGGCGTAAGTGAGCTTTGTCGCGGTCTTTGTGAATATTTTGTAGAAGCAAATTCCCCCGACGAACAGATATGCGTAATTCAGAATCAAAAAAAGATTGAGCAATTTCCCGATAAAAACGTCTCGCAGGGGCGTGATCTCCTCAACCAGAGAAAGACCTATCCAGAGTAATCCGATCCACTCGATGCGTTGCATTTGGTTGCAGGTGTAGACACCGAACATCACGCAGTAGAAACAGAGCTCGACCGCGAGCGTCCAATAAACGCCGTCGACGCTCGAGACACCGGGAACGAAACTTTGCATCATCGTGAAGTTGGCGAGAAACGGGAACCAACCCAGCTCTCTACCCGGGAGGCCGAACACAGACACAATGGTGAATGTCGAGATCAAGGCTGCCCAGTAAGTCGGGTAAAGACGCGAGGTACGCGAAACGACGAAGTCGAGCGGCCGCTGGGTCCGGTTCAACGTCATGAAGATGACGAAACCACTAATTAGAAAGAAGAGCTGAACGCCATAACTACCCTGCGTGAACTGCACGGGTGGCGTGCTCTGATATCCGTAGAGCTCGCCAAACCGATACGTGAAGTGAAACAGCATGACCGCTATCGCGGCAATTCCGCGCAACGCGTCGAGTTCTTGAATTCTGCTGGCAGGGGAGCTCAATCAACGTCCTCCTGGTTGCATGAGGCTGGGCCGGTCGAGACCGCCCGGCAAGTCACACGAGTATAGGGCGATTGAGCGTCCCATTCGCTAATTCTGCGGCGTATTTCCAGGCTACCAAACGGCCGTCAGGCAATGCGCCGAAGAGCCGTTGGCTGTAATCGCTGCCTGGGCACCCGTGTCCCTGCAAGGGGGCATGGCGGTATTCACCTGGAAGCAACGTCAATTGTCATCCACCCCTGCCCGGCCGGGGGTGTCGTCATTGCGAGCAAACGCCGGCAGAGATCTGCCGACGTAGACTTTTCCGCTTAACCCAACGGCACAATCAGCGTCTCTGCAGTGGTTTCCAGGACCTGTTTGTATTCATCGGCGCTCCCTGCGAACGCGCCGACGACGACCTGGTCAATGCCCAAATCAGCATACTGCTTCACTTCGTCGAGGCTGACTGGCATACCGAGTTGCGGCGAAACCGCGAGGCTCAACTTGGATGGATCGCGACCGGCAGCTTCGGCGAAGCCTTTGATCGTGGCGATGTGTTGTTTGGCCGCGTCAACGCTGACATTCACGCCCCACCAGCCATTGCCAATCTCGCCGACACGTCGTAATGCCGGCTCGGACTCGCCACCGAAAATGATCGGGGGGTGGGGTGTCTGTACCGGTTTCGGAAACGAGCGCAAGGGTTGGAATTCGCAGAAATCGCCTTTGTGTTCGCTTACGGCGTCCGTCCACAGGCTGTTCATAGCGGCGAGATAATCGCGCGTACGCTGGGCACGTTTCGGCCATGGAATACCCAGTGCCTCGAATTCTTCGCGCATCCAGCCGATACCGACGCCGAAATCGAATCGTCCCTTACTGACCTTGTCGATGCTTGCGACTTCTTTCGCAACAATCAGAGGGTGACGTTCCGGCAGCAAGCAGATACCGGTGCCAAGGCGAATCTTCTTGGTGACCGCAGCAGCGTAGGTCAGAGCGATAAACGGGTCGAGCAGATCGACTTCCATGCTCGGAAACGGCATCACGCCATCCTGCGTATAAGGATATTTCGCGGCATATTTATCGAGCAGCACAATGTGTTCTGGTGCCCATAGCGAATGAAAATCACACGCTTCGCACGTCGTGGCGATTAGCGAGATGATGTCTGGGTCGGCCGACAGGCCCGCACCGATAAAACCAAATCCTATCTTCATAATTCCTGCACTCTCTCTATCATTTTCTGGGTCATTATTGCCCTGCGCAAAAAGTCGCAGAGATCTTTATGGGTCGCGGCACACCTTACATATAGGTGCTGCCCTTCATGCCGGTATCGATGTCCTGGCGCATGACGACATTGACCAGGGCTGGTTTGCCTGACGCGAACGCTCGTTCCAGCGCCGGGCCGATTTCTTCAGGCCGCTCGCAATACTCACCGTAGCCACCCATGGCCTCGACGATCTTGTCGTAGCGGGTGTAATTGAGTTTGGTTGCAACCAGGCGGTCGTAACCATAAACATCCACCTGCGGTCTGGCCATTTGGCCCCACGCGGCATCGACACCAACGATACCGACTATCGGCAAGTTGAACCGCACCGCAGTGTCGTATTCGAAACCGTTCAAACCAAAGGCACCGTCGCCGTAAATAATGAGTACACGTTTTTCCGGCTTGGCAAGCTGGGCAGCGAGGGCGAACGGCATACCAACGCCAAGCGTGCCGAGCGGGCCTGGGTCCATCCAGCAGTTCTCTTCCGGCACCGGTAGCACCTTGGAGGCTTGAGCGACAATGTCGCCGCCGTCGCCGATCAGAATCACATCCTTGTCGGCAACGAAATCGCGGATTTCGCGACACAGGCGCAAGGGGTCGATTGGCACCTCATCGGAATCGAGTTGCGCGACGAAAGCCTTTTCAAGCTCAGCTTCAGTCGCGATGACTGTATCGCGCCAGCCGCTGTAATCGAGTGCCTTGGCACGGCCATTCGCGGACTCGAGCATGGCGTCGAATGCGCTGGCGAGATTACCGACCACCGCGGCGTCTGCGGAGCGGTTGGTACCGATCAACTCGTTTTCGATATCGAGCTGAATAATTTTCGCGTCAGCGGGAATCGTCGCACCATACCCAAGACGAAAATCGAGCAACACGCCCGCGCAGATAAATACATCGCATTGCGTGATGGCGGCCTTTCTTGCCCGGTTGAGTAGCTCTGGCGTACCGGGTTTAACCGCGCCGCGGCCCATACCGTTGACGAACGTCGGGATGTGCACCTGTTCGATGAATTTTTGTACCGCCCCGGAAGCGTTCGACCACTTCACACTGGTCCCAACCATCATCACCGGCCGTTCCGCTGTGGCGAGGATATCCATCGCGGCATCAATATCGGCTTGTGCCGGTACCATCAGCGGTGGCTCGGTGCGGATGGTCGGCATGCGCACCTGATCCCATTCCAGCTCGCCGCCCAGCACGTCCATCGGAATTTCCAGAAAAGCCGGGCCGGGATTACCAGACACCGCATGGCGAATCGCCATTTCGATGTAATCCGGAATTCTGGCTGTGTCGTAGCAGGTGTCGGCCCATTTGGTGATCGGCTTCATGACCGCGACATGGTCCATTTCCTGTAGCGAGCCACGGCGCAGGTTGTTGAACGGCCCCTGGCCACCAATCACCAGTATCGGGCTGTTGGCGCGCCATGCGTTCGCGACGCCGGTCACGCCATCGGTTACGCCGGGGCCTGCCGTCAGAACGGCACAGCCGATTTTGCCCGGGTTAAGCCGACTCCAGGCGTCCGCAGCGTGTACTGCCGCTTGTTCGTGACGCACATCAACGACCTTGATGCCCTCGTCCAGACAGCCGTCGTAGATTGCCATCACATGACCGCCACTGAGCGTGAAGATACATTCCACCCCAGCCTGTTTCAGAGCCCGCGCTGCGAGCCTACCGCCATGAACCGCCATTCCTTTATCCCCACGTAAAAACCTGTCCCGATGCTAGCATGAGGCCCGCCACAAACGCTTGCATGTCCCTACTTGCTCCCATAGCTGCAACGCAGGCACTCGGGCCCCTTCACAAGCGGCGCATTGGCATACGCCTGGCTACGTCGAGAGCGGTCTGAAATGCTAGGATTCCGCCCTGAACGGCCCCGAAATCTCCGGCGACTGTCTCCGCATAAGGAACTCCGCCTCAACCGACTTTTGAGGAACACATTCATGCTCACCGATTCACGCGGACTGGAAATTACCTGCAGTGACCCTAAGGCACTCGATATTTACGAATCGTCCCTTCTCGACCTGTGGAACTACCGCATAAAAGCGCCGAAAACGCTGAAGGCGGCCTTTGATCACGATGCCGATTTTCCCATGGCGCACATCGTGCGGGGCTACATCATGTCAATGCTGGAATCGGTCGTGGTGCGTCCGAAAATGCTCGCCAGCGTTGAACATGCGCGGGCGCATCTCGACCCTGCCCAGCGCCGCGAGCTCATGCACGCTGATGCCCTGGCAGGGCTGGCAACCGGCAACATTACGGCGGCCTGCGCAAGTTGGGAGAACATCCTGGCTGACTATCCGCACGATTTGCTCGCATTAAAAATGCACCACCACGTGAATTTCTGGACGGGTCGTAATTACGTCATTCGCAACACCGTCACCGGCGTTTTCGATGCCTGGGATGCCTCAATGCCTGGCTTCAGCTTTGTGCTCGGCATGATGTGCTTTGGGCTGGAAGAATGTGGCGAGTACAGCAGGGCAGAGGCCTTCGGGCGACGCGCCATAGACATGAATGGCGACGACCTGTGGGCAATTCATTCAGTTGCCCATGTGCTTGAAATGCAGGGCAGACTCGACGAGGGCATCACCCTGCTCGACCGTGACCCTGCTGAATGGGCCGATCGCAATCCGTTTCAAGGTCACAACTGGTGGCACCTCGCCTTGTTCGCACTTGAGAAAGGCGACTACGACTACGTGCTAAAAATTTACGACGAGCGTGTGATTACCTCCAACACCGAGTTCTTTCTCGACATCCAGAACGGTGCCTCGTTGTTGAAGCGTCTTGAGCTGCAGGGCGTTAATGTTGGTGGTCGTTGGGACGGCCTCACTGAGTACGCTGAAAAGCAAATCGGCGACCACGTTCTGTCGTTTACCGATCTGCATAGTTGTCTCGCACTCGCAGCGAACAAACAACACGATGTCGTGGAGAAATATCTCGTTTCCCTGAAATCGTTCGCGGCAACGCCGGACAATTATTCGGCCTCGATCACCAACAGCGTCGTTATTCCAATGTGCGAAGGACTGGTCGCGTTTGAATCCGGCGATTTCGATGCCGCGCTGGCCAGACTATGGCCACTGCGTGATCAATGGAGTGCCATCGGTGGCAGCCATGCACAACGCGATTTATTTACTCAGATTCTGATCGATGCGGCGATCGGCGCCAAAGCCTACGGTCGCGCACAGACCTTGTTGTCGCAGCGCCTGACCTTGCGCCCGAATAGTGTTGGCAGTTGGAACAAATATGCTGATGTGCTGAAGGCGGCGGGCGACACCGAGCACGCCCAACGTGCGGCGATTGCGGCGATTGCGGCGCAGAATATTCATTAACACCATGCCGGCGTTCGAGCGCCGGCGACTCGACGATGTTTATCCGCCCCGGCAGATTTGCGACGCCGCCAGCGAAGGAGATAACTGATGCATTACGGACTCACAACGGCCCAGCTCGACTTGCAGGAGCGCGCGCGCGATCTGGCCACCCGTGTCATCGAGCCACGCGCGGCCGAAGTCGATCGCAGCGAGCAGTATCCCTGGGACAACGTCAGCGCGCTGCATGAAGCGGGGTTTATGGGAATGACTATCCCTGCTGCGTACGGTGGTGCGGGATTAAGTTACCTCGATGCCGCGCTTGTTATCGAAGAAATGGCGAAAGTCTGCGGTGTCACAGGCCGTATTAGTGTTGAGGCCAACATGGGTGCGATTTCGGCGGTAATGGAATATGGCACACAGGCGCAGCGCAAGCTCGCAGCTGAGCTCGTACTCGGTGGCGATAAACCCGCTATATGCATTACCGAACCGGACGCCGGCAGTGCCGCGAGCGAGATGACAACGCGCGCGGACAAACGCGGCGATCGGTATGTGCTAAATGGTAAAAAGCACTGGATCACCGGCGGCGGGGTGTCGAAGTTCCACCTGATCTTTGCACGCGTGTTCGACGAGACCGGCAGCGACTGTGGGATCGGCGGATTCATCGCGATCAGAGACGAGGACAGCGGCCTTGAGATTGGCACGCGAGAACCCACCATGGGCCTGCGTGGCATTCCTGAAACGGAAATTATTCTGAATGATCTGGAAGTTGATGCGTCGCGGGTGTTGACGCCGCCCGGCGGCTTCAAACGCGGCTTTGGCGAATTGATGAACGCCTACAACGCACAGCGCGTGGGCGCCGGCACCGTCGCTTTGGGTCTTGCGGCAGGGGCGTACGACCGCGCCCGCCTGTTTACTCTTGAGCGCGAACAGTTCGGGCGGCCAATCGCCGAGTTTCAGGGTTTGCAATGGATGCTCGCGGATATGAGCACGCAACTCGAAGCAGCGCGCCTGATGATTTACAGCGCAGCGCGCTCTCGTGGCGCAGCAGATTCGCCCTTTCCCGATCCGAATGCGGCCGCACAGGCCAAACTGTTCGCCTCGGAGATGGCGATTAAAGTTACCAATGATGCTTTGCAGCTGTTCGGCGCCAAAGGTTATTCGCGTAATACGCCGCTCGAGCGCATCGTTCGCGATGCCCGCATGTTCACCATCGGAGGCGGCACTGCGCAGATTCTGCGTACGGTTATCGCGACGCGCATTCTCGATCGTAAGTTTCCGCAAACTCGCGACGGTTATAGCAAGCGCGATGCGACGGGAGCGGGAACAGAAACGAAAGCCGAACTTAAAGCCGTATAAGTGCCGCACATCGCTCAGCCCGAAATGCCCACTAAGCTCAACGCGTAAGACGAGAATCGATATGTCCACACCCCTCAAGGCCGGCCACGCCCATACCAACATTGCGAACGCACCGTTCAAATGGGACGACCCATTTTTACTCGAGTCCGAACTAAGTGACGAAGAACGCATGGTGCAGCAGACAGCGCGCAAATATGCGCAGGAAACTTTGCTGCCACGCGTGGTGCAGGATTTTCGCAATGAGACACTCGACCGCGCGATGTTCCGCGAGATGGGCGAGCTTGGTTTGCTCGGGGCGACCTTGCCGGAGCAGTACGGCTGCGCGGGCCTTGGTTATGTCTGCTACGGATTGATCGCGCGCGAGATTGAACGTGTTGATTCGGGTTACCGTTCAGCGGCAAGCGTACAGTCGTCACTGGTGATGCAACCTATTCACGCCTACGGCAGCGAAGAGCAGCGGGTGAAATTTCTACCCAAGCTTGCGAGCGGCGAATGGGTCGGCTGTTTCGGTTTAACGGAACCGGATCATGGTTCCGATGCGGGCTCGATGAAGTCGCGCGCTAAAAGCGTCGACGGAGGTTACGCCGTTACTGGAAACAAGATGTGGATCTCCAATTCGCCACTCGCGGATGTAATGGTGGTGTGGGCCAAGGACGACGAAGGCGTGATTCGCGGTTTTATTCTTGAACGTGGTATGGCGGGCCTCTCGACGCCCAAAATCGAAGGTAAGTTCTCCATGCGGGCGTCGATGACAGGAGAGATTGTCATGGATGAGGTGTTCGTGCCGGAAGCGAACAAACTCCCGAACGCGCGCGGCCTGAGCGGACCCTTTGGTTGCCTGAACAGCGCCAGATTCGGTATCTCCTGGGGCGCGATGGGCGCTGCTGAAGCATGCTGGCACGCCGCGCGTGATTACACGATAGATCGGACCCAGTTTGGCCGCCCGCTCGCAGCCAATCAGCTCATCCAGAAAAAGCTTGCGGACATGCAGACCGAGATCGCGCTCGGATTGAATGCGTCGTTGCGCGTGGGACGTTTGATCGAGCGCGGCGAAGCTGCCAGTGAGATGATCTCGCTAATCAAGCGCAACAACGCCGGCAAAGCACTCGATATCGCGCGGACCGCGCGCGACATGCACGGCGGCAACGGGATCTCCGACGAGTTTCACGTCATCAGACACATGCTCAACCTGGAATCGGTCAACACATACGAAGGGACACATGACGTCCACGCCCTGATCCTCGGCCGCACACAAACCAACATCCAGGCGTTCACGGGCTAGTGTAGTCCGTCACATGTCGCCCCGGCACCTATCGATTTAATTCGGGGACAGTTACTGTATTTCCATAGGGGAAATACAGTAACTGTCCCCGAATTGGGGAATCCCCAAATTAGGAATCAGGCAAGCGCCTCGGTTATCCCGGAGGATTGCGCAGATGAGTAAACCAATTCGTACAGTCGCTATTCTTGGACGCAAGGACGCCATGAGTTTCGAGGAATTTGACCGCTACTGGCTGGACGTACACGCGCCGTTAGCAGCAGCGCTGCCGAATGTGATTCGCTACGTCCAGCGCCACCTCGAGGCGCCGAGTAAGGAGTTTGGGGTCGATGGCTTCGCGTTCATTGACTACCCGAGTGATGAGGCGATGACCGCTGCCTGGGAAAGTGAAGCCGGCCAGCGAGCACTTGCAGATGTGCCGAACTTCCTTGGGCGACACGATGTCGTGGTTATCACGGACCACGTGATAGTTGAGGCATCGTCGGATGATTAGCCGGTGAGTTGAAGGGCGATTCGATTGGCCTGATGGACCGAGCCTGCAGGGTCGGCGGGCGAAATTCGGGCGCCCGACATCTAGCGTTAATTTGCTTGCAGACCGAATAATCGCCGTCGCGTGACTCGTAAGCAATCTCCTGCCGTCTGCGAGCATCGGCTACGCCCTACTCGCTGCTGTGCTTATGCGCGGCCTCCGACGGCTCTCGGGTTTTCCCCGCCGCCATTTTCGGCGTGCTCGATAGCACCACGAAGGCCGCGAAACAGCTCGCGCCCGCAATTACGAATATGGTGGGGTAGTTGGTAGCCAGCACGACGTAGCCCAATAAAAAACTGCCAGAGAAAAAACCGACATTGAATGCACCGTTAAACGAAGCCATGGCTTTGCCGCGCTCGCCATCCTGCGCGTAGTCGACGGCCAGCGCGTTCAGGGCTGGGAAGAAGACGCCATGCGCGAGACCGAGGAGCGCACCAGTGAGGGTTAGCCCAATAACGTCGAGCCAAATCAAGGCAAATGGCACTGAGACGTATAGCAGCAAGGCCGCTTTCGCCACGCGCAGCCGACCGAGGCGATCGGCGAGCCCGCCGAGCCCGATGCGCGACACCATCGCGCACAGGGCATAGGCAATGAGAAAGCTCGAAACTTGCTCGAAACCAAGCTCCAGAGCCCACGGTTGATAGAAAGTAAACACAGCGGCAAACGTCCAGCCGGCCATGGTCGCGACGAGCAATATGCGTCGCAATCCGGGGCGGGTGATGACCTGTAGCATGCTGGTCCGCTCGGCTTGGTCGTGTTTCTTGTGTTGCTCGGGCACGAACAAGGTCAATATTGCCGCGAGGCCTGCACAACACGCTGTGGCAGCGAATATCGTTGGCCAGCCGTATTGTTGAGCGCCCCATTCCGCGAGCGCCGGACCGATGGCGTTGGTTGAAATCATCACGGCGCCGAAAACGCCAATGGCTTGTCCGAGTCGCTCGGCCGGCGAGATATCGGTGGCAAGTGTCGACATGGAAACGAAAAAAAGTGTGAAGGAGAGGCCCTGGCAAAGACGCAGGATCCATAGCAGTGGTCCAACGGCGGATACCCAGAGATATCCCAGACACGCGAAGGCGAAAATGGTCGCGCCGAGGCAGCCGAAATATTTGCGACCGTGATGGTCTATCTGCACGCCAACAATTGGCACCACGAAAACCGACGCGAGCCAAGCTATTGAGGTAACGCTCCCGATCGTCGCAGCATCGGCGGCGAGTTCAACGGCGAGAAATTTGGGCAGCAAAAAATAGGTCGAAAACGCGAGACCGAAAATTCCCGCGTTGAACAAAAGCAGCGCGAAGCGCGGGGTCAGCAAAGGCGGCACTGGCGCCCGCGCGGAGAGATTATCGGGATTCACGGTAGTCATGCGGTTCTCGAGATCCAGACAAGGCACCCAGCCCATTGCAACACTGCTGGATTTCAGTTGTGCAGAGTGTTCGGCCGAGACTCAAGCACCCATCAGGGGACGCGATAGTACCACTCACCACCCGGGCCGGTGAGTCGGATAACCCGCCCGTCGGCATGAAATTCTACGTCCGCGCTGCGATGTCCTCGCCCGAAATAAGGCGAATCGGCGCCCACTGACCATGTGTTCGGATCGCTCGTCGCCGTTAATGTCCATGAAACACCAGCACGATTCGACCAGCTGAGGGTGTCTTTCCCGGCTGCCGATAGCGTCACGTAGTGCCAGTCATTTTTACTGTCCCCGTATTTGCGATTTTCGTAAGCACCCAGCAGAGCCAATGTCGACGCAGCGGCCTCAATTTCAGGCTCTTCTTTACCTTCGCCAACGCGAATCGCAGTGGGCGCGACCTTGGCCGTGGCGCTCAAGAGCTCTTTCGTGGTGCTCTTATCGCGGACGACCCAACTGTGCCCTACGTAAGTTTCCTGAGTCTGGCGCTTCCCCGGCCCAAGCGAAAAATACGGCCGTTCGTGGCCATCGAAATCTATCCAGTAAACATCGACGGTTGTCTCCCCCTCGTTATAAACCGCGATTGTGGTGGCGACACTTGAATGCGAGGACATCACGGAAGACGGATGCGCGTCGGCACTCGGCGGTTGCTCGCGCGTAGTCGAGTGTTTAGCGGATTCGATACGGCTCGACCCAGATTGACTTGGAGCAGAGTCAACGTGTCCCGGCACCTCCGAGGCGGTCACAGTGGACGTGGGAGTGCCCTCAGTGACTATCGCTGCATGCTCCCGGACCGACTCCTCGCTCACCCAAAAGCTTACCGCCAGCCCGATGAGCACCAAGGGTACCAGCACCATGACCGCGAGAATGGCCAGATTCTTGCGCTGCGATGCAGATGCCAGATTACTTGCGAAGTGTGAGTCAGGTTGTTGCATGCGCCGACTCCAAGTTGTGATGGCGACTGGTGACGCCGCCCGGATCCACCCTGCCTAATTCGGGGACAGTTACTGTATTTCCGTAGCGGAAATACAGTAACTGTCCCCGAATTAAACGAGGCATCCTGGCACGATGGTTGACGCAACGATAAAGGGGCTGGCACCGGGAGCGGCCTGTGCCCCAGCGCGTAAGGAAACATCGTAAGGCCGGTCAATCGAGCGGTTGTTCCACTGCCTCGAGTTTCACGGTAGACCATTTGAGTTCGATATCGTCGCTGGTGCCTGCTACGTTGAGCTTTAGATTAGCTAGATTGAGCTGTTCGGCGGGTCTGCTCAATAGATCGATGACCGCGCCAGCTGCTTCGTGGGTTTCGAGCATGCGCGGCTGCCAGCGTCCGTAAACTTTCGGGTTGTCAGCGTATTCTTCCGTCATACCTGTGCGCACAAAAGGCAGCATCAGGCAGCACGCGCTTGCCATGTCACTCGCTCGACCCAAATTAACCTTCAACACTTCTGGCAGCTTCAACACCGCCCAGTTCGCGACCACATAACCGGGAACGGCCATGCCCGGTTCGAGAGCTTGCATCGACGAAATGTAGACGAACTGAATCGGCTGCTGGTGATACACAGCCTCGCCTGCCCACAAGTGGGTGAGATAAACAAAGCCATCGATTTTGGTATCCATCACGAGCTTCGTTTCAGCCAGATGCTCGATAAAATCGCGCCTTACTCGCGCGCGCCGCTCGGCGCGCCCTTCCCCGTCGATTTCGGGCAGCGCACGACCGAACCGATAGCCCTTCTCCGTCAGTCCGGAGTTGCAAATCACAATGTCCGGCCCTTTGCCGCCCATCTGTTCGATGACATAACTGCGCGACGCCCATAAATCGCGCGTATTGGTGACATCGGCCTGCATCGCGAACGCCTTTACGCCGCGCGCACGCACCGCCTCGACCATATCGAAGCCGTCGCGGTAGCTGCTGTGGAAATGCACACCGACGACTTCGGCGCCATTGGCCGCAGCCGCAAGCGCGAGCCCTTGACCAATGCCGCCGTCTTTCCCGGACCCCGTGATCAGCACGCGCTTGCCAGCGAACGCTTTGTGGTCAAATTTAAATTGGTCGAAATCTGCGCTGAAAGCCATAACCGGATCCTGTGTCGTCAAATTCTCGATGCCGAAATCGCCGGCACCTTCCTGAGGGGTTTATAGCATGCCCGCGTTTCACTCCGGTCGGTCTGCGGCGGGTATTCGTGCCAAACCCTCAGTTTGCAGGCCGCCAGGCAAGGAGGCCTGAGGATTCTGCGCAGCAGCGGACGACCGTGATCGACCTTGCGAGTCAGCTAGCGCGGAGGCGTGGTCAGCAGTTTTTCTGACCCAAGACGCCGGCCTCGATGAGGGCATCAATGGTTTCTGCATCCTTGCCAAGCTTGTCCCGCAATACCTCAACGTTATGTTGCCCGAGCAGGGGCGCGCTCAAAGGAATGTTGTTGGGATGATCTTTCCAGCGAATCGGGTTACCGGGGATGTCGACCTTTCCGTGCAAGGGATCGTCGACAGTACGCACCGTGCCGCGCGCACGCAGGTGGTCATCGGTCAGCGTTTCCTCAATGGTCAGCACCGGCGCACACGGTACGTCACCGGCCTGCATGACTTGGACTGCGCTGGCGACGTCGGGAAACTCCGCCAGCCATGCTTCGATAATGGTCGTCAGTGCAGCACGGTTTTTTATGCGCAGTGCTTCTTCGCAGAAATCCGCGTGTGAAATCAAATCTCCGCGTTGCATGCTGCGACATAAATCCGGCCAATGATGCATGAAGGCCATAATCACAATGAAGCCGCCGCTGGCACGAAAGACGCCGCAGGGACTCAGGTAAGGTGTGTGCGCGCCGTTACGTGTTGGCGATAGAGCACCGCCAGATCCGTTCACGCTGTGCACATTCGCGTCGTGATAACTGTAGTACGTATCAAGTATAGCGACATCCAGATGGTCCCCTACGCCATCGCGGTCACGCCGACGCAAAGCAGCCAGCACACCAAGTGCGGCGTGCGCGCCGGTACCCGCGTCACCGACCGCTGCCCCAATCAATCCCGGCCGCTCACCATATTCGCCGACCATCGAAGTCATTCCGGAGTAAGCCTGACCAATAAAGTCGTAACCAGGCTTGTCAGACAGCGGACCGGTTTGACCAAAGCTTGAGATCGAACACAGCACGATATCCGGCTTGAGCTCACGCAGACGCTCATAACCGAGGCCCATCGCATCGATGACACCGGGGCGAAAGTTCTCGACCACCACATCAACTTTGGGCACGAGTTCCAGCAGTAAGGCCATGCCGCGGGGGTCGCGCAAATTGACACACAGACTTTGTTTGCCGCGGTTTTGCTGCATGAAATACAGGCTGCGATCATTTTTGAAAACGGAAACGCCGCGCGAAAAATCGCCGTCCGGCATTGCCTCGATCTTGATCACCTCCGCGCCCATCTCTACCAGCAAGCGCGTGCACGTCGGTCCAGCGACCGCGCGCGTTAAATCAAGAACGCGCACATCGCTCAAAGCCAAACCCGAGGTATTGCTCATCGTCTTCTCCGCTGTTTGCCGGCTGGCGTGCCCGCATTCGAGATTGTGGAATTCAGCTGCGCTGACAAGTTAGCAGTTCGACGGCCATTCTTGATCGCCCGGCGTAGTGGGTCGAGTCCCAGCGAATCGCTTAGCTCGGCAGATACTTCGCTTCAGGCCACAAGGCGTTTATTTCCTCAGCCTGCTGTGCTGCACTGAAACGCTCCCAGGTAACGCCATTAATATCTTTCTGTTCGCTGAATGCCTCCGCCGCGTCATCCTCCCAACCGAGATGTCGGAGTTCCCCTGCAGGACATGACACATCCTGGCGAATCGAAAAATTAAGGGATTCGGTGCGCCATAAGGCGTATTCATTCGCAACCTCAGAACATGGCGCGCAGCCAAGCCGCGTGGTGTAGTCCTTGATGGAGGCCGCTATGTCGTTGGTCGACAGCGCAATATGCAATTTCTTCATGTCTGTTCCTTGTTGACCGGTGTTCGATCGTGTCGCGCATTGCGGTCGGCGCGAAAGCGATCAGTGCTGGTTTATCTGCTGCGGGGCTAATTGTCATGCGGGATGCAAGTCAATTGCCAGACAACATCGGCGGTGCGCGCTTGCACTAACGACGAGGTGCGTAAAAGCGGCCAATGACTAATCGGGGTCCACTGCGCTGAGCACAACACCCGCGGTGAGCAGTGCTGCGATGCGCTCCTCAGAGAAACCGAGGTCCTCGAGAAGCTCGTGGGTATGCTGCCCGAAGCGCGGCGCCGGCGCGGATGGAGCCAAGGGCTCGCCATCAACCAACCAGGGCAAGCGTACCAACGGCACGCCGTCGGACTCGGCGAAAGTGCGGCGCTCTTCAGCGATATCACTCACGACTGCCTGTTCGAGCCCGAACACCCGTGTTGCGGGAACGCCCGCCGCGGCGAGACGGGTCAGCCAATCGTCAACGCCGATCTGCCCGAACAAGGCGTTAAGCGCCTGCTCCAAGGCGTCGCGATGTTCGCTGCGCGACACCGGGTCAGCGAAGCGCGGATCCTCGAGCAGGGCGGGTGCCTCAAGCACCTGCACGACCAGCCTCCAGAGCTTTTCGTTCGGCGCAGCAAGGAGCAATTCGCCATCCCGCGCGCTGAAGCATTGGTAGGGCGCAGCGATCGGATTGCCGGAACCGGCCCGTGGCGGGCGTTCACCGCTCATCAAAGCGCTACTTGCCTGATACGAGACGACATTGAATCCGGTATCGACCAGGGCCGTTTCCATGCTGCTCACCGACTGGCCACGTTGTTTAGCCATTACCGCGGCCATCACGCCCATGGCAATCCACTGTCCGGTGCCGAGATCGATCAACGAGGGTGCACAACGGGTTGGCGGTGCACCGTCGTGTCCGGTCATCGCCATGATGCCGGTGAAGGCTTGCACCATCGGATCGTAACCGGGCATATTGCTGCCGACCGGACCGGTACCGAACGCATTCATGTCGAAATAAATAACATCCGGGTTGCGCGCGCTGACGGCCTCAGCGCCGATGCCGATGCGTTCGGCGACACCGGGGCGCATGGTCTGCAATACCACTGCAGCGCTGTCAGTGAGTGCAAGCGCGACCTCAACACCTTCGGGCTGCTTCAAATCAATGACGATGTCGCGCTTGCCCAGATTCATCTGGCGAAAAACGACACTGCGATCGCCGACATGTGGCGGCCAGGCGCGCGCGTCATCACCTTGCGGCGATTCGACCTTAATCACGTCCGCGCCGAGCTGCGCGAGAATCATCGTCGCCGCAGGCCCGGCAATGCTGCTCGAGAACTCAATGATGCGAACGCCGACAAGCGGGCTGAAGCCATCACTCATCGCGTTCCCCATCGTGTACTAAGCGACGCGTACTCAATTGATGACGCCCGCGGCACGTAGCCGCGTAAGCTCAGCGATATCGAGCCCGAGCTCGCCGAGCACCTTCTCGGTGTCGGATCCGACCGTCGGCGGCGCACTCGGTGCGGCGACCGGCTGGCCACCGAAATCGACCGGCGAGGCGATACTCATCTGCGTGCTGCCATCGCCTGCCATGGTGGGCATCGAAACAAATGCACCAGCTGCTTCCACTTGCTCATCAGTCAACAAATCTTCGAATGAATTAACCGGTGCCCACCAGATATCGTGCTCACAAAATACTTCGGCCCATTCGTCGCGGCTGCGGGTGGCGAATATCGCGTCGAATATTTCGACCAGCGCGGTTGAATTGCGCCGGCGTTCGCGCGTCGTCGCGAAGTGCTCATCGTCAAACAATTCCGGGACACCAAGGCCATTCACAATCGACTGCCAATGGCGTGACGCTTCAACACCGATGAGCCAAATCCATTTGTCGTCCGCTGCGCAGTAAGAATTCATCAGCGGATTCTGCGGGCGTGTACGGGACGGCGCGCTCGCCACGCGCCCGAGCGCCAGCCGCGCCGACATTTCCATACTCACGCAAAAGATACCAGTGCGTAGTAGCGACGTTGACACGAGTTGGCCGAGTCCGGTCCGTTCGCGCGACCACAGTGCGCCGAGTAGGCCGGCTACCAGAGCAATCGCTGTGACGTTGTCGCCCATGCCACCCGGCAACGTCGGCGGGGTGCCGCCGGGCGGCGTGGCGCGTCCGCACACACCACCACGCGAGGAGAACGAGGCGACGTCATAGCCCGGCGCGTCTTTATCCGGTCCATCGAGGCCGTAACCGGTCAAAATGCCGTAAATGAGTTTGCGATTGGCGGCCAGCATCTGTTCATGGTGCAGACCCGCACGCTGCAGATACTGGGGGCGCATGTTGGTGATGAAAATGTCCGCTCCCGCAATCAACTGTTGCGCCAGGGCGTTGCCTTCCTCGTTATTGACATCGATCGCGACGCTACGCTTGCCGCGATTGTGTAAATCGAACGGCGGGCAGCGAGATTCAGTCGAACCCGACAATACGCCATAAATATTGCGCATCGGATCGCCGCTAGGCAGTTCGAGTTTTACGACGTCGGCACCCCAATCAGCAAGGATGCCGCCAGCCGACGGGCCTGCGACCCACAAGCCCATTTCCACGACGCGTACGCCATTGAGTAAGCTCATGCGTCCGGCAACCGTCCGGTAAACACCGGCGGTCTCTTTTCCATAAACGCGCGCGGACCTTCCTTGGCGTCATCAGTGCGTGCATTGTCCTTGGTGCATTGCGTTTCGATTGCGAACGCGTCTTCAAGCGGTCGACCACTACCGCGTACCAGCGCTTCTTTGGATTTCATTAATGCGATGGGTGCGCCGAGACATATACGCCGTGCGAAGGCCTCGGCTGTCGAAAACACATCGTCGGCGGCCACAACGCGATTAACCAACCCCATCTCAAGCGCCTGCTGGGCACCAATAGGCTCACCACACAAGGCCAGTTCCATCGCATGCGCCCAGCCAATCTGGCGCGTGAGGCGTGCCAGCGAGCCACCGGCCGCGATCAGCCCGCGGCGAACTTCAGTCAACGCGATAGTCGCATCGCTCGACATAATGCGAATGTCGGTACTCAACAAGAACTCGGCGCCGCCCGCATGGGCGTGACCATTAATAGCCACCACGATCGGTTTGAAGAAACTAGTCTCGCGCAGAATGGCCGCCCCAAGTTGCTTGCGGTCGGCGGAAAAGCGCTCCTCCCACTCACCGACCGGCGCCCGGGTGCGCATCATCAGCGGAATCGTTGAGCCCATGTCACCGCCGGAAGAAAAGGCCTTGCCAGTGCCCGTGAGCAGGACCACGCGGGTCTGTGGATCGTTCTTGATATCTTCCCAGGCGTCGCACAGACGGATGAGCATTTCGGGCGAGAATGCGTTGCGCTTCTCCGGCCGGTTCATCGTGACATAAGCAATGCCATCGCGTTTTTCAACAATCAAATGAGGTGGTGACGTGTCCTGGCTCATCGTTAAGTGGCTGGATCCTTAAGGCTTAGTCGTGGGTGTTTCGCACACGCCGATAGTGGCGCCGCGGCTCGGCGTGAAATGTAATTGATCTGCAGATCGACGTCGACCAGTCCACCGCCGACCGGTTGTCAATTGCCCCCCGTATAAGGCAGGCTCTGGATAGCACCAACACGCAAGCAAACGCAGTATGAAAGAGCAGCATCTCGATATCGATACCGCCGCCGGCAGCATGAACACCTTCATCACGCGTCCGGACGAAGGCGGGCCCTTCCCGGTCGTGTTCTTCTACATGGATGCACCCGGCAAGCGCGAGGAACTGCACGATATGGCGCGCCGCATCGCGAGTGTTGGTTATTACGTCGTATTGCCGAATCTGTACTACCGCAAAGTGCGCGAATTCTCCGCCGCGCTCGACGACACCGGAATCGCGCGTATTTTCGAAATGATGGGCCACCTCAGTAATCAAATGGTGGTGAAAGACACTCAGGCGATGATCGATTTTGTCGATACGCAATGCGACGCCAACGCCGCGCGTATCGGCGCGGTCGGTTATTGCATGAGCGGTCCGTTCGTGACCACCGCGTTGGCGAGTTATCCGCAGCGCCTGCAATGCGCGGCGTCGATTTACGGCGCTTTGCTCGTGACTGAAAAAGATGATTCGCCGCATCGGTTGGTCAAAGATATCGTGGGCGAGATTTACTTCGCTTGCGCGGAGATCGACGAATACGCGTCGGCCGATCAAATCCATACCCTGCAGGAGCAGCTTGAAGCCCACAACATCAATCACCGCATCGAGTGGTACCCCGGTGCCCAGCACGGTTTTGCATTCCCCTTGCGTGAGCGCGTCTACGACAAGCCGAGTGCAGAACGCCATTGGGCACGCTTGTTTGACTTGTTTGCGCGAAATTTGCGCGCTTAACAGAATTTTTACACACCGACAGTGAACGAAGAAGGAATAAAGTCATGGATAACTTTCTCGACAAAGTAGCTGTCATCACCGGCGGCGCCAGTGGTATTGGTCTTGCGGTCGCTGAGGCGTTGGCAGCCGAAGGTGCGCGCCTCGTGCTGGCAGATATCGAGCAGGCGGCATTGGACGATGCAGTCGCTTCTTTCGAAGAAGCGGGAGTGGCGGTAACGGGAATGCGCACCGACGTTAGTTCGCGCGAAGACATCGTCGCGCTGGCTGATCATGCTTTCGATGTGGGTGGTGGCGTCGATATCGTGTTCAACAACGCCGGCGTCGCGGTGTTCGGGGCGATTCAAGACATGACCCAGCAAGATTGGGCATGGACCATGAACGTCAACGTCTGGGGCCCCATCCACGGCATAGAAGTTTTCGTTCCGCGCATGATCGAGCAAGGCCGCGGCGGACATGTCCTGTTCACGGCAAGCTTCGCGGGACTCGTTGCGAATCGTGAATTGGGCGCCTACAACGTGTCTAAGGCTGCCGTGGTCGCGATGGCCGAATCGCTGCGCAAAGACGTCCGCGAACACAACATCGGGGTATCGGTGCTGTGCCCAATGCGGGTGCAGAGCAATATTGATTTAAGTGCTCGTAATCGCCCCGATGAACTCGGCGGATCGGCAGCGAACAGAACGTATACGGCGGAAGAACTCGAGGCCCTGGACGGGCGCCTGATCGATACCGCACCGGTGGCCGCGCTGGTGCTGGATGCGATGCGCCGCAACGACTTGTACATCCATACGCATCAGGAAGCCGCAACCTATTTCCAACGCCGCGCTGATCGAATCAGCGATGCGTTTAAACATGCTTTGTGACGCTGCCCGTTAGTGGAAATTTATCGCGGGCTAATTCGAGGACAGTGACCTGTTTGTCAATTCTCATGACGCTGTCAGTTTCAACAAATAGGTCACTGTCCTCGAATTAGCTGGAGGTAACGCGCCGCAATAGCGGAGCGGGTTCAATCAGCACTGCGTGAGACAAACAATTCCAGCCACCTGATATCACGCTAATGTCGGAAACCTCCACTTATGCTAAAAGTCCATTTCATCCACGGTCTGGAAAGTAGCCCGACCAGCCGCAAAGCTCTCGTGTTAGCAGAGCATTTCGATGCTGAAACGCCAGCGATGGATACCAGCGATTTCGAGAGCTGTGTCGCCCTGCATGCTGAACGGCTGCGAGAGCGGCGACCGGATGTTTTGATCGGGTCTTCGTTTGGCGGTGCAGTAGCTTTAGCGTTGTTGCAGCGCGGATTCTGGTGCGGCCCGACGCTCTTATTGGCGCAGGCTGGCATCCACTATGGACTTGAACCCACCGTCCCTGGCGAGGCGACGGTACTACTGGTTCATGCTACCGGTGATGACGTGGTTGCAGTCGCGGACAGTCGCAAGGTTGCGGCTGTGAATTCATCCGCACGCTTGCTTGAGATCGAGGACGACCACGCGCTTAGCACCGCCGTCGCTGCCGGGAAACTGGTGGATTGGGTGCTGATGGTCGCCGACGAAGCGAGCGCGCATCCGCCGCAATAGTTTGCCCGGCGCAGATTTGAGACGTCGCCCGTTACACCGCGCTGAACGAGAATTTCCCGGCTACATAAAATCCCCCGCCCGTGCGGGAATTCAGTAAGCTATCCCGAGTATCAATTGAACAACGGGCGCGCCTAAGGCGGCGCTCGCAGAAGAGGCAAGCCATGCATATCGGCGTTTTTTCTTTCAATACCGAATACATGATGCGCACGGACAAGCTGGCGCTAGCGGCTGAAGAGCGTGGTTTTGAATCACTGTGGGTGCCAGAACATACACACATCCCAGTGCCGCGCGGCGACGAACAAGCGGATCCGGACACCGGTATGCCGATGAGTGCGGCAGATTTTTTTCTGCCGAAGGAGTATCGCCACCTGTCTGATCCGTTTACAGCCCTGGCAGCAGCCGCGGCAGTGACAAAACGTATTCGGCTGGCAACGTGTGTGTGTCTCATCAACCAACATCACCCGATCAATCTCGCCAAACATATCGCGACCATCGATCACCTCAGTGACGGCCGATTTACGTTCGGGATCGGCGCTGGCTGGAATGTCCGCGAGATGGGTAACCATGGCGTCAAGTTCTCGACTCGATGGCGCGAAGCGCGCGAGCGCCTCGCCGCACTGCGCGTGTTGTGGCGTGAGGAGAAGGCCTCGTTCTCCGGCGAGTTTGTCGAAATTGATGAATGCTGGCAGTACCCGAAACCCGTCCAGGCTGGCGGCCCACCGGTCGTGCTCGGGACGATGGATACACCGTTCGGGCGCAAGCAAGTCGCCCGACATGGCGATGGCTGGTTACCGTTGACCTTCGATGTCGACGAAACACGGCGCAGCATTGCCGACATTCATGCTCAGATGACCGAACTTGGTCGCGATCCGAACGCGCTGGAAGTGTCGTTGTTTTTTCTCGCCGATGAGATGCAATCGGATGAGGCCTTAAGCAAAGCTCGGGACTCGGGTGCGCAGCGCATCATCCTGCGCCTGCCAGTCGCCGATGAGCGTGGCGTACTCAAGGCCCTCGACGATTATGCGCGCCAGGTCGGCTAGTCTCGCTGCCAGCGATTTCGTGGCGAGCCATTTTCTTCCCCTTGTTTAACCATCAGGAATTCACGCTGTGAAAGCACAAGTCTGTGACGCCTTCGGCCCTATCGATACCCTGCAATTTCGTGACGTTCCCGATCCTGTCCCGGGCCCCGGCGAAATCGTCATCGAAAGCCGTGCAATCAGCGTGAATTTCGCCGACTCGCTGGTGATAGAAGGCCGCTATCAGGTGCGCCCGCCATTTCCTTTTATTCCGGGTACGGAAGCTGCCGGGGAAGTGATTGCAATTGGCGAGGGCGTGAACCAATTCCAGGTCGGCGATCGCGCGCTGGGCTTCAACGAAGACTTTGGCGCCTTCGCAGAGCGCATGGTGATCAACGCTGACATTGCAGCGCCGCTGCCGGGCTTCATGTCATTCGAAGAGGGCGCGGGCCTGCTCGCCGCGACCGGTACCGCGCACCACAGTTTGCGCCAGCGCGGCCAGCTCAAAGCCGGCGAAACACTGGTCGTACTCGGTGCTGCCGGAGGCACGGGCACCGCCGCCGTCCAAATCGGCAAAGCGATTGGTGCGCGCGTTATCGCAGTGTGTTCGAGTCCCGATAAAATGGCCTTCGCGCGTGAACAGGGTGCTGATGAATGTGTCGATTACACGCAGGACGATTTGCGCGAGGCAATCAAGACTTTAACCGGGGGACGGGGCGCGGACGTCGTATACGACGCAGTTGGCGGCGACGCCTTTGACGCCTGCTCGCGCGCGATGGCATGGAACGGGCGTCTTCTGGTGATTGGATTCGCGTCCGGTCGTATCCCTCAACTACCAGTCAATCTGACGCTGGTTAAAGGTTACTCGGTGGTAGGTGTGTTCTGGGGCCGCTTTACGCGTGAAGAACCTGAGGCCAATGCTGCAAACATGCGTGAACTGTTTGACTGGATTGAGGCCGGTAAAGTCAGGCCAATGATAGACACGGCCTACCCGCTCAGCGAATGCGTCGAAGCGTTGCGGAAAGTATCCGGGCGCGGCGTGATCGGCAAGGTCGTCATGACGCCTTAGGCGTACGAAGAAGGGCCACGCATAGTCGTGGCCGAACAACCCTCAACTGAACGGTTGCACAGCGCAGCACGTTCGGCCCGTGGCGGCGAACTTACTCGCGTGCTAGCCGACGTGAATGATTCTCGACTGCACGTCGCAAAAAAATCGCGACTATTCGCAGCACGACCGATCCGAAAAGGTTTCGAGGATGGAGTTCGAAAGTCCTCGTAACACTGGTCATGTTGCCACGTGCCTCGAATGCCCAGCGCTCAATAAAGTGGGAAGCAATATGGCGAACAGGCACTGAAAAGTTATCCATGCGCAGCGTGATCGCATGTCCTGCGACGAAATCAATAACGGTTTCCTCGTGATGCGAGCCGTCGCGATTTTTAACCCGGAATTTCGTTCCGACTTGCGTCACGCCAGCCTGAATAATCTCTGCTTCCGCAATCCCCGGCAGCGGCCCGTAACCTTCAAATGTCGACCACTGCGTGACGTCGAAGATGGCGTCACACAACGCCTTCGCGGGGCGGCTGGATTCGAACTCCACTGAAAAAGCGATCATGTTTCGAACCACTTGACGCTACGTTACTCAGATTTAGCCTGGGCAGCCGGTAGCTCAACCAAGCCGAGTTGCATGTAGAGCGAGAGGTAATCGGTAAGGCCGCGTTGCTCGACAATCTTGCCGTTCTCAACCCGGCAAATCGTCACATCGTTAAACTCAACCGTCTTGCCCGTCGCGGCGAGTCCTGGCAGCGGACCGGTATGCGTCCCCTTGATAGTCAAACGCACGATGATGTTGTCGCCGGCATCAATCAACTCATCGATTCGCTCACGATAGTCCGGGAAGCCAACGCGAACGCTGGTAGCTAATTGCCGCACACCCGCAAGGCCGCTGCCCCAGTCCGTCATCGGATAGTTAGCGTGAAAGTCTTCGGCGTAGAATTCTCCCGCGCGATCGACCTCACCGTTGGTCCAGACGACTTGGCAGGCTGCGCGCACCAGTTCTGCATTGGTCATGAGCGGTTAGCGCTGAAGGTTGCGCCGCTTTCAGCTTGCATAGCGATTGCCCTTCTTTATGTCTGCACCCTCGTAAAGTACTCGACGCTTGATCAGGGAATCCTCCCGGCAGCGCTCAAAATCGTCCGGATCAAGACGCTTGCGCGGCGGCGCAGCAATGGTGAAATGCCCAAATCGATCTTCGCCACTCACCAGCGCCACCAGCGAGCGATCACCACTACGCTGTTTCATCGATGGCTTAATGTAGCGAATCGCCGAACCGATGCGTCGGTAGTTGCTGCGATTGGGGCCAGAGGAATGGAAGAGATGACCGTGGTGCAGGGACGCCTGCCCGCTGTCCAGTATGACCGGCACGCTGTCTCGCTCGTTAATATCCTCGGCGATTTCCTGACCGCGGGTGAGCAAATTGTTTTCATCAAAAGTGTCGACATGCGCGACCAGTTGGCGGGCATGACTAGCGGGCACGAAACGCATACAACCACTTTCCAGGGTCGAGGGTGACAAAGCTACCCAGGCGGTGAGCTCCTGGTCATCATCGAGCCCCCAATAGGTCAGGTCCTGGTGCCAGGACACCACCTTTGGCGTGTTGCCGTCTTTGCTGAATAATCCGGCGCTCCAGACCAGTAAATCCGGGCCGAGAATTTCGGCCGCGGCGGCGACCAGACATGGGTTACGGATGAGGGCGTCGAACGACGGCAGCAGCCGGTCCGGGTAGGCATGCAGCAACGCAATTCTTTCTGGGTCACCCGCCAGTTCGGTTTCAGCCGCCTCCAGGTCAGCGAATACCGCTCGCGCTTGTTCGCTATCAATCGCATCAATGGGAAACACGAAACCATCACGCGCGTAATCATCCGCTAGCGTGTGTTCAGAATGACTCATGAGAAAGCTCCTGGCGGCGTGGACAAGTTGCGAGGGCGTGATTCCACCGGCATGGTAAGTGGCGGCGCTCAGACGCCGAGCGGTGCAAAAAACGCTTCGGCCACGTCAATCACGAACTGTGGCTGCTCTTCGGGGATGAAGTGCCCGCACTCCGGTACAGAACCGCCCGCCACGTCCTCGGCGACAGTCTCCCAATACGGGCGAATATCACCGAGAAAAGCCTCCCCGCCATAGGCCAGCACGGGAATCGTCAGTTTGTCCGTCGCCTCGGCAAGGTTCACAGTATCTTCGCGCAATCCGGCCGCATACCACTGAAAGCCGGCGCGCAGTGAGCCAGGAATAGAATTGACGCGCACGTACTCGGCGATGTCCTGCTCTGAGAATACGGCCGGGCTGTAATTGAAATCGGGGGTCGTGAGGAAACGTCTTAAGTAGGCATCGACGTTCTGACTCACCAGCATGGCAGCCCAATCGGGATTCCCGCCATGGAAAAAGACGTGATTGATTTTTAACGCCAGCTCCAGCGGAAACGATTCGCCGGCGCGAATAAGACCCGGAATCATGTCGAGAATCAGCATGCGCTCGACCATTTCGCGATTGTCGTAGGCGAAATAGAACGCAACTGCGCCACCCCAATCGTGCCCGATCACCCCGACCTGTGCATAACCAAGCTGGTCAACCAGTGCACGCACATCGCTCGCCATGGTGCGCTTGTCGTAACCGGTCATGGGCTTCTCGGAATCGCCGAGGCCGCGCAGATCGGGCGCGATAATCGTGAAGTGTTCAGCCAGTGCCGGAATAATCCCGCGCCATTCGTACCAGCTTTGTGGCCAACCGTGCAGCAACACTAACGGATAGCCGCTGCCGGCGGTGACATAGTGCATCCGAAAACCGTTGACTGTTTTCTGATGATGAGTCCAGATCTCGCTCACAAGCCTCTCCTCGTGCCGGCGTACCGCGGCTCGACTTATCTTAGTAGCACTGCGCTGCCAACGCACTGCCTGGTCGATCGAGCATGCAAGCGCTCGAGCACAACCAGCGCCGTAGATTCGACATCATCCCGACACGGTTAGACTAAGTCCTTCGTTTCAACGTCCACATATGAGCAGGTACCACGCACGGTATGGATAGCAACCCGGTTCTTCTCGATATAGCCCATCTGTTGGAGGCCGGTATTGCGCCGGCCGATGCTGTCGCGCGTCTCGAGGCGGGTGATTCGCGCACGCGAAGCCTGCTCACCGGCTTGCAGGCTGACTTGAAACGCGGCCGCTCGTTGGCCGAATCGCTACACCGCGCCGGACTTGCCAACACCCTGGAGACGGAGATCGTGCGCGCGGCAGAAGCGGCCGGGAAAACGGACGAGGCCTTGCGACTGGTCTCCAGGCGCCTCGAACAGCGGCGCTCACGCGCGGCCGCCCTGCGTACGCGATTATGGTTACCGAATACGCTCTTATTCATCGGGCTTACGATTAATGTCGTGCGCGCGGTGACTGCAGGTGCGTCACTATCGAACGCGGCAACGGACGCGCTCGGGATTGCGCTGCTGATCGTCATCGTCACGCAGTCCATGCTTGTCGCAGTGCGCGCCGACATCGCGCGAGCGCTCGGCATAGGTTGGCGTCTTGGACTGCGCGCCCGCAGCACATTATTTCGGCACTACTTCGAGCAAACTTTCTACACCTTATTTGTGTGGCAGGCAGACGCAGGTATGGACTACGCAGCTGGCGCGCGAAACCTGCGCAAGCTGATCAACGCCACTGGTTATCGCAAGGCACTAGACAATTATCAGCGGCTGGTCCGGGCCGGTAAACCGGCGACGCAGGCATTACGCGATGCTGGCCTGCTGGTCGATGGCGAGTTGGCGGAAACGATCAACGTGGGTGAGCAATCCGGGCGCTTGGTTTCCGCTTTGCAGCATTATCTGCTTGGACAGGGGATGCGTCTCGAGCAATCGACCGACAGCATTTTTAAGTGGTTGCCACGCATCTACTACTTCGTCGTGCTACTAGTCTGCGCGTGGTCGTTGGTGTGATTACAAGTGCGCGAGCCAGTAGTGATAACTCGCCCTGTATCGTTCTATACTCAAGCGCAGCGAAGTCTCGTAGCTCGACTGGCTCAAGTTTTTCAGACGCGGTTCGGGAACGTTGAATATCAACGGTCGAAGATGTCGGTACTCGGCGATCGCATCATTCGGTGTCAGGTGCACAGAGAGAGGCGAAGTCATTCATGATCATCCATTTTAACGACGATGGTGCGACCGATTTAGCGCGCGTCGGTGGTAAGGCAGCCAGCCTTGGGCGACTCAGCCAGGCGGGCTTTCAGGTCCCGGCTGGTTTTACGGTCGCTACGGCAGCACAGGCGGCTTTCTTCGCGGCGCATGGCATGGCCGCGTCGATTCAGTCCTTGCTCGTCGGTCTCAATTACGACGACGCGGTCACTCTCGAATCAGTCACCAGCGACATCCGCACCCTGATTGAATCCAAACCGTTGCCGGACGAACTGGTAGCGCAAATCACGGAACACTATAAAGCGCTCGGCGGGGACGTCTACGTTGCGGTGCGGTCCTCGGGAACTGCAGAAGATTTGGCCGGTGCCTCGTTTGCCGGGCTGCACGATACCTATCTGGACGTACAGGGGATCGACGCGGTAATCGATGCGATTCGCCGCTGCTGGGCCTCGATGTGGACGGCACGGGCGACGGCGTATCGCGAACGCGGCGGTTTCGATCATGCGATTAACCAGATCGCCGTGGTCATTCAAACCATGGTCACCTCCGAAGTGTCCGGTGTGATGTTCACCGCCAATCCGTTAACTACGCGTACTGACGAAATCGTAGTCAATGCCAGTTGGGGACTTGGCGAGGGCATTGTGTCCGGCATTCTGACACCAGACGAATATATCTTGTCGCTCGACACGCTCGATGTGAAAAAGCACAGTATTGGTGACAAGGAAGTGCAGGTCATACGTGCACCTGATGGGATCGGTACGATCACTGCTGACGTGCCGATGAGCATGCGCGAAACCTTATCTTTATCTGCGGAAAAAGCCATGGCGCTCGCGCAACTCGGGCGCAACGTGATGGATTTCTACGACGGTCTGCCACAGGACATTGAATGGGCGCTCGCCGGTGGCGAGTTGTACCTGCTCCAGGCGCGTCCGATTACGGGTGTTGAATTTACCTGGGACGAGGACGTCAACGCCTGGCATACCGCGCCAGAAGATGAAAACACCGTGTGGGCCTACACCTGGTGCGAACAATTTCTCACTGGCGGGATTACCCCGTTGTTCTCATCACTGCGCGCCTGGGAATGCGAGCTCAACTGGACCTTCTTCGCCAAGCTTTACGGTTTTGAAGAAATTACCAACGTGCGCTGGTTCAAATATCGTCGCGCCACGATGTATTTCAATGTTGATGCCGAGAAAATCTGGCAGCGAGAAATGTGGCCAGCTGCGCTGCGCGACCTGACTAACATTCCGCCAGTCTGGCAGGAAGAATACGCGCGCGACGAAACTTCCTTACTGAATGTTGCGCGCATGTGGCTGCGCCTGCACACGCTTGAACCTAAACATGGTTTGACCGGCTGGTTTCGAAACACCTACTCGTGGATTGATGGGCGCATCGAGGAAGCAAACGGCCCAACAGCCGAGTCACTGACGCGTTTGTCGGACACCGCGCTAAAGAGACAGTGTGACGAAAGTACGGAAATGGTCGCAGGTTTCTTCGAAACGCTGTGGCCGGGCTTCTCGTGGATTGCGCCAGGTGCGCTGGGATTGCTCAACGTACTCATCACGAAATGGTACGACGGCGAGGAAGCCAACTTATTTCAAGATCTGATTGCCGGTATTCCGGATACCGCACTGGTCAAAGAAACACACGACCTGTGGCATCTCGCCGACGCGATTCGTCAGTCGCCGGCGCTCAAGAAATGTCTGCATGAGCACAAAAATGCCGCGTTCTTCAAAGCGCTCGAGGACTTCGATGAAGGCGCTGCTTTCCTGAAGAAATACCAGGGCTTTCTCCATGCCCACGGGCATCGTGGCCATCAGGACCGTGACATCTATTACAAGCGACGTATTGAAGATCCGGAAATTGACTACCGCGCCTTTCGGGCGCTTGAGAATGCAGATGATTCGAGTCGCCCGGAGCAGATGGAAGCGCGCTTGATCGCGCAGCGCAAAGCCGCGACGGATGAGGTCATCAAGAACTTGTCTGCACAACCACTCGGCGGTCTGAAAGCCGAGGCTTTCAAGTCCGTGCTCGCCTATAACCTGCGCTTTCTGAAATTCCGCGACGACGAACGCCATTTTCTTGACCGTATGACGTTGCGCAAAAAACGTGTGTTTAGCGAAATCGGCCGGCGCCTGCACGAGCGCGGTCAGGTCGTTAATGCCGATGACTTTTACTTCCTCGCCCGGCACGAACTGTACGACTTGTTCGACAGACGTGGCTCACAACCCCTGTGCCACGCCAAGATTGTGGCGCGGCGTGCCGTATTTGACCGACGCAATGCGCGCGAAGAATACACCCCGCCTTATTTGCAGGCTGGCGTGCCGATTAACCTGGACACTAAAGAAGATCCGGTGGCACTGGCTGACGGCGCGCTGGGCGGAATTGGCACCAGTCGAGGTGAAGTTACCGGACGCGCGCGCGTGGTATTAAACATGACCGAAATCGGTCGCGTTGAGAAAGACGATATCTTGATTTGCAACAGCACCGATCCGGGCTGGATGCCAGTCTTCCCGCTCATTAAGGGCCTGGTGTTAGAAACTGGCGGCATGCTGGCGCATGGCGCGTGTCTATCCCGCGAGTACGGGCTGCCCGCTGTGCAGTTGCGCAACGCCATCCAACTCATTGATGACGGTGCCTTGATCAGCGTCAATGGCGATAGTGGCCTGATTCGAATTGTTGAGGACGCGCCACAGCTGAATAGCTAAGTGTGCAGACGACGGATTGTGGTCGCGGAAAGTTTCGTGGCCGCTATCCGGCTACCTCAATTCAGAAATGTCGGGGCACTGCAGAATCAGGAGTGAGCGGGCACGCGACGCGTGCCGCGGTGCTCCGCAGTAGTTTTTCGACGGCCTGAGGACTTAGGCGTGACCGCGCACTAACCTTCCCGGCATAGCACCAGTATGCTCGCCATTCTCATAAGTCACTTCGCCATTGCAAATGGTCGCAACGTAACCGCGTGCTTTTTGAATCAGACGCTTTCCACCTGCCGGCAGGTCGTAAACCATTTCTGGATCGAGCAGCGACAGCTGTTCGAAGTCGATGATGTTCAGATCGGCTTTATAGCCGGGAGCAACCACACCGCGATCGTTCAGGCCGTAAACGCGCGCTGTGTCCTGGGTCATTTTGTGCACCGTAAATTCGAGGCCGAGGCGCGGGCCCTTGCTCCGGTCACGGCTCATGTAGGCCAGCATGTAAGTCGGCATGCTGGCATCGCAGAGCACACCGCAATGCGCGCCGCCGTCAGACAGACCGAATACCGAGTGTTGATGTTCGATACCCATGCGCTGTTTCTCGAGATGGCCCGGGTAATCACCAATCAAATACAAAATTGGTCGACCATCGGCCATCGCGTTCATGAGTGCTTCACGGATGTGGATACCCTGCGCTTCGGCCACACCGGCGATGGAATCCTCATAGCCAGGCTCGTAGCTCAAGTCGGTTGGCAGAACATACATCCTGTCCCACGCAGTGATCATTTTCTGAGTATCGGCGAAGCGCGCTACTTTTGCGGTGTCGCCCATGATGCGGGCACGAAACTCCGGGTCGCGTAGTTTTTCCCGACGTTCTGCCAGAGGCAGTGACTTAATTTCCGAGAATGACGGGAACTGACGCATCGGATTCACGGTCCCTTCCAGACTCATCAGAATCGATGCTGGGCGCGCGCCAATTTGCGGGCGCAATTCAAGACCTTCGGCGTTCAGGCGGTCGGCCAAATCCCACACGCCAGGACCGACATTCGAACTTACCAGGACAGTCAGCGGGCGGCCTGTCCGGCGCGCAAGACCTTCAATCCATTGTTGCTCAGCGTCGTCATCAAGCCGGTCGGAAATGATCTCTATCGTGCCGTGGTCGATTTCAGCCAGCGCGTCGCCGATCGCGAGCATCTCGTCTGCACCGGCATGCGTGCCCGGTACAAATTCGCCACGCTTGTCGAGATGACCGTAGAAACGCGACGTCGAAAAACCGAGCGCACCATCCTCCAAGCCTTGTCTGGTTACTGCGGCCATCTGTGCCATGTCGTCCGGCGTTGCATCGCCGTAGCAGCGCTCGCCCATCACATAGTGGCGCACCGCGACGTGCGGAACCTGGGCCCCGATGTCCATGGTGTAAGGGGTGTCTATGCTGTCGAGATACTCGCCAAAGCTTTCCCAACCCCATGGAATGCCTTCGTGTAAGGCGGTGCCAGGAATGTCCTCGACGCTCTCCATGAGTTCGACCAACGCAGTTTCAGTGCCCGGATGCACCGGCGCGAATCCCACACCGCAATTACCCATCACCACCGTTGTGACGCCATGCCAGCAACTCGGTGTAACCTGTTTATCCCAGCACACCTGACCATCGTAGTGAGTATGGATATCGACAAAACCCGGCGTTAGTAACCGACCTTCAGCATCAATCACGCGCGTCGCGGCAGCTTTGATGCCGCCCTGCTCCGCCGTCTCGACCGCCACAATCTTGTTAGCCTGGACAGCAACGTCGCCGTGGAAAGCTGCCGCACCGGTGCCATCGATGATTCGTGCATTGGTAATTAACAAGTCGTACATATGCTTATCCTTGGCGTTCGTGACGCGCCTCAACGCTGGTCGGGTCCACTGCGTAGTAGTGCGCCCGCCAAGGCGCCCGTGTGCTGGCCGGATTCCATAAAAACTTCGCCGTTGATCAGCGTGTAGTCGTAGCCTTCTGCTTTCTGGATCAGACGCCCTGCACCGCCAGGGAAATCATGAATGTAATCCGGCATGCCCAAACGCATACCTCCCAGATCGAGTACGTTGATATCGGCGTAGGCGCCCGGCTTCAACACACCTCGTCCCTCGAGACCGAACAGCTCTGCGGTATCCGACGTCAGCCGGCGGATCGCATCTTCAATACCGAACAAGCCACGCTCGCGCACCCAGTGCGTAAGAAACCAGGTCGGCTGACTGGCATCCATGATCTGCCCGACATGCGCGCCTGAATCCGCGAGGCCGAGCACGACCTGCGGATTCAGCAGCATTTCTTCGACCGCAGAGAAATCGGGATTAAGAATGGGATGATTGACGTACGACAAGCCGTCGCTGTCGATCATGACGTCCATGTAAACTTCGGCCAGACTGACGCCGCGAGCGGCCGCCAGCGCCGGCAATGATTTGGCCGGGTCGGGTTGGTAATCCGGATCCGGGCCATCGATTACGTACAGATGCGCAAGTTCCTCGGCATTCGGCCCATTCTCTTCCGCTTCGGCGATAAGTTTCGCGCGATGATCGGGATCGGCATAAGCCCGTAGCTTCTCCGCGACTGACATCGGGCGCATCGCGCGCCACGCCGGGTTGCGGTCGAACGGACTGCGAATATTGGGCCCGAACAACACGCCGATACCACGTGCCGTGGTTTGCGGGCGCAGGTTCGCGCCGCCCACATTCCCGGCACTGGCGAATTCGATGATCTTGCGATATTGCTCAGGTAGATGCGGGAATTGGAAGAACGCGAACGTTACCGGGCGGCCTGTGTCACGCGACAAATCGGCCATCCAGTCTATTTCGCGCTGGGTCTTATGCCAGGTTTCGGGGTCATCGGTTTCGAAACGCGGGACGACTTCAAACACGCCGCGACCGCGCTGACGCATCGGATCGGCGAGCGCGAAAAGCTCCTCGCGTTTCGCGAACGTACCCGGCACCGGCCGTCCGTCCGGCACGCGATGACCGAGTACGCGCGAGCTCGAAAATCCCAGTGCGCCGGCTGCCATGGCCTCATCGACGGTGCTGACCATCAACTTCAGTTCGTCTTCATTCGGATGCGCGTCGCTTTCAATTGAACGTTCGCCCATCGCATAAAAGCGCACGGCGCAATGACCAACCATGCCGCCAAAATTAATGCCCTTAGGCATTGCATCCAACGCATCGTAGTACTCGCCGTAGGACTGCCAGTTCCAGTTCAATCCGGACATGATCGAATGGGCGGGAATGTCTTCGACCGATTCCATCAACTTGGCAAGTAGTTCGTGGTCGGTCGGCTGAACGGGCGCGAAGGTCACACCGCAATTGCCGACCACAACCGAGGTCACACCGTGCCAGCATGATGAACTGCAGGTGGGGTCCCATGCGACCTGGGCATCGAGGTGGCTATGGATATCGACAAAACCCGGAGTAACGAGCCGACCGTCAGCCTCGATAGTACGTTTTGCGGTGCCGCTGATCTTGCCGATCTCAACGACTCTATCTCCCACGATGCCAACGTCGGCCTGGCTTGCAGGCGCGCCCGTTCCATCAATGACGGTGCCACCTTTGATGACGACATCAAAACTACTCATGCGACCGCTCCCCGGCGTCTCTGTTCATGCACCAGTTTAGCAGCCTGATAGCGAACTACTGTGTTGTCCGCGCGCAGACGTCACGCATTCGCTGTACAGCGTCCCGCGTTCAAGGATGCTCACGGAATTTATTCGCGGACGGTTGCCCACTTAACTTGCACTAAAACAGGCCTTATCTCTTCTTGGTTGGGTCCTGCTCAGCGAGAATGCCTGCTTCGCGCATGGCTGCAACGTCGCTCGCTGAGCGCTCCAGCCAGTCGGACAGGACTTCAGCGTTGTGTTCGCCCCGATACGCGGCCGGCAATCGCACGCCGGCTTCGGCGTCACTGAAGCGATAGGGGGCCTGGGTAATCTTGCGCGTACCGCCTGCTCGGTCATCGATGTCAGCCAGCACTCCGCGTGGTCCGGCGCTCGGGTTGGTAAATACGGCGTCCCGCCATGGACGGACGCGCCCCCAGGCGAGATTGAAGCCATCCAGAAGTTCAGTCACTGCGTCCCAGCTGGGGAAGGCGGCGAGATAATCGGCAACCACCTGACGACGGCTGTCCTCGTCGTCGCCGGGATCCTGCAAGTCGGCGTGCTTAGCTAGCGTACGCCAGAGATAGAAGAACGGCGTTGCGATAACGATACGTCCGCCCTCGATCTCCCAAACGTCGCCACTGCCCGCCGGCGGCGTGTCGCCGTTCAACACCATGCCTAAGAAATCGTCGTGATAGAACTGCGCGTTGACCATCGCCAGATCGATATGCTGGCCCTCGCCGGTACGTTGCGCCATGAGTGCCGCTGCCAGCACCGCGATGACACCGTGCACCGCAGCGCTGGTGTCTGCAGTCGATAACGGAAAATCGACGGCGCGGTTTTTACCAAGCTCCGCGAACCGATCGATGAGTCCGGTCTCCGCGTGCAACACTGGTGCATAAGCCGCTCGATCGCGTTCCGGACCGTCCTGACCGAATCCTGAAATGGACAACATGATTAAACGCGGGTTGCGTTCGTGCAGCGTGCCCCAATCCAGTCCATAGCGCGCCATCACTCCAGGGCGAAAATTCTCGACCACGATATCGGCGACATCGACCATCTCCAGCAGCAATTGCGCTGCGCCGGGCGCTTTCAGATCGACACAGATATTCCGTTTACCGGCATTGTGTTGGGTGAAATGACTGGCCAGATTGCCGATGCGCCCGCCGTAGGCGCGGGTTAGGTCACCACTTGGCGGTTCAACTTTGACGACGTCCGCGCCAAGGTCGGACAACATACGCGTTGCAAACGGACCGGACAGCGCGCGGGTGAGATCAAGCACCTTCATGCCTTCGAGTGGAAACGACATCAAACGACCTCCCATAGCCGTACAAGCCCGGCAGTGCCGTGGCCCGGCGAATATTACCGCGTGACACGCGTCGATTGAGTCTTGCCCGAATTAGGCCAACTCGTCTGCGCCAGAAGTGGATTCACGCCAGTCCTGCCAAAGCGACCGACCAGATGCAACTGGCAGACTTCGGCTTCGCGATAAGCGTGGCCGTCCCAACTAGGATTGCGGTGGTAGCAGCATTTGCAAAGCACCCGTGCCGGCTCGCGCATCCGCCCAGCGCTCGACATCCAGGATCACTTCAGCGAGGGTCGCAGCTGCACAGTATTGATCCAGGTCGTTCTGGCGAGTGGTCAGCATACTGACCAAATCGGCGACTCCCGGAGCGTGTGCAACTAACAGCAATTGCGTGACTTCAGAACCTTGCTTCCTGGCTTGCTCAAGCAAAACATCAGCGGGCGCGGTATATAAATGCTCGAAAGCGGCAACCTGGGTCGCCCAACCAGCGGCTTCACAAACGCCTTGCGCGGTCGCGACAGCACGGACTGCAGCAGAACATTCCACCCGATCGGGAATAACCCCACGGGCGTTCAGAACCAGACCAAGATTGCGCGCTTGCGCGCGACCAAGATCAGACAAAGGGCGCAGCTCATCGAGCGAACCTGCGCCAGTCGCCGTAGCGTCGGCGTGACGAAGTATTAGTAGCGATTTCATGCGAACGACTCTTTTTGTTTTTCATTATTAGCGGTCCGCGCTGCGCCGGGTAAAAGATGATCGAGGGTGAAGTTTTCTGGCTTTACAATAGCCGCTGCGACGGACTCGCACGGCTCTATTTTTGACGGCCGCCGCACAAGGATAGCGACAGCGTGGCGGCAATTCGAGTGTTGCGATTGATAAAACAGGGTGAAGGGGAGAAGTATGGCGAACGGAAAATCGACAGTTGGTGCGGAACGAGCGGCCTGGCGGGCATCGGTGGTTGAGGATGTCCTCTGGCCCAATCAGCGAATTTGTGACGCCCATCACCATCTTTGGGATCACACCGGAGATCGCTATTTCGCCGCCGAGCTGGCGGCTGACATCGGTGATGGACATAACGTTCGCCAGACCGTTTATGTCGAATGCGGTTCGGCTTATCGCACCAGCGGACCAGCGGAGCTGGCACCGGTCGGTGAGACCGAATTCGTGGTGAGTCAGGAAGCTGAGTTGGCACAGTTAGTGGGTCGACCGGTGATAACCGGTATCGTCGGATTCGCCGATATGCTGCTCGGCGACGCGGCGCAGAACGTACTCGAGGCTCACGTCGAGGCAGGTGGAGGACGCTTTTGTGGTATCCGCCACGCCGCCGCCTGGGATGGAAGTCCGGATATCGTCAACCATCAAGCCGGACCGCCGGCGCAGATACTGCTTGACCCACGTTTCGCCAAGGGTGTGGCCGTGCTGGGCAAAATGGGGCTGACTTATGACGTGTGGCTCTATCACAAGCAGCTACCTGAACTGGTCGAACTGGCGCGTAAGGTGCCGCAGACAACGATTATTGCGGACCACCTCGGCGGGCCCATCGGTCTCGGGCCCTACGCCGGCAAACGTGAAGAGGTGTTAGCGTATTGCCGCGAGCACTTGAGCGAATTTGCCAAGCTACCAAACGCTCGCGTCAAACTCGGCGGCATCGGCATGACGGTCTACGGCAGCGGCTGGCACCGCTTGCCGAAACCGCCTTCATCACAAGTCATTGCGGATGCCTGGGGCGACCAAATCCGCTGGTGTATCGATACATTCGGACCAGAACGGGTGATGTTCGAATCAAACTTTCCGCCTGATGGCCGTTCGTGCAGTTACCGCACGCTCTGGAACGCGCTCAAACAAACGGCCGAGCGGTACAGCCAGGCGGAACGCGATTTGCTGTTTCACGATTCGGCGGTTGCGATTTATAACCTGAAGTAAGCCTTGTGCGTGCGCGGTCGCTTGCGGTCGCGCATTTGGCTACTCGCTATTGCAGGCGAATCGCGGCGTCGATTTCTCCGCTGTTGGGCGCAGGCGTGTCGAGATGAAAATCGAGAAACTCACGTACGCAACCGTCGCCGCCGTTTCGACCCAGGACGACGTCGCAGGCCTCACGAACTTCGGGCATGGCATCAGCGGGGCAGGCTGACAATCCCACAGCACCAATAATGGCAAGGTCATTCAGATCGTCGCCAACAAACGCGACCTCCGTGAGCTCAATCCCAAGCTCGGTACACCACCCGGCCAGCACTTCAAGCTTTGGCGCGCTTCCCGTATAGCATTTCTCGATGCCAAGCATTTGTGCGCGTTTGGCAATCATGCCGTGCGAGGTGCTGTGACTGATGATGCCGACTTCAAGCCCTCGACCAACTGCGAGTTTCACCCCAAGGCCGTCTTTGGCGTTGAATTTCTTGAATTGTTCGCCTGACTCAAGAATATAAATTCCCCCGTCAGTCAGCGTGCCGTCGACGTCGAGGATCACCAGCTTGATCCGGTTGGCGCTTTTGCTCATATCAAATCTTCACGCGCAATGCGCGACCTTTCATGAAATGAAACGATAACTACGGCACTCAAACTACCGAATCCTCAGCGAATTATTCATCGCGAAATGAACGCGCAGAGAACTCTCGTTTGTTCGCCCGTGTTTAGGATGATGCGCTCTGAATCCTGCGCTGCCGGCAGCGCGACGCGAACGGTTCCAAGAGCGCGAAAGTGTTGCACAGCAGCATAAATTTGCCATTTGGAAAGTGAGTGCTATGCCTTTCCCTATAGGATACAGTCGAAGGCGACTATGCGTTAAAACAATACGCGAGCGCACTAGCCCAACCGGGGCGCAATGCCCCAACCTGCGTTCGCATTGGAAGGGGAGACTTCTAATGGCTAAATACGACACAGTTATCAAAAACGGCACCATTATTGATGGTACTGGCTTACCGCGCTTCAAGGGAGACATCGCAATCGTTGGCAGGCAGATTGCGAAAATTGGTCGGATAGACGCTGCTGAGGGAAAAGAAGTTATCGATGCGGAAGGCTTGATGGTCGCGCCGGGCTTCGTCGATTTACACACTCATTACGATGCACAGGTGCACTGGGATCCGTATTGCACGATCTCTGGCTGGCACGGTGTCACCTCGGTTGCCATCGGCAACTGCGGTTTTGGTTTCGCACCAGCGCGCAAGGAAAGTCGCGAGCGCTTACTGCAGATGATGGTGCGCACCGAACAAATTCCCTACGAGACGATGGTCGAAGGCATGGGCCTCGATTGGGATTGGGAATCACTACCCGAATGGATGGACCACCTGGACGCGCTACCCAAAGGCGTCAACCTGCTCAGCTACGTGCCACTCAATCCATTACTCGTGTACGTGCTTGGACTCGAAGGCGCGAAAGCTGGTCGCCAGGCGACGCCAGATGAACAAGGCGAAATGAATCGTCTTATTGATGAAGCCATGGACGCCGGCATGATGGGCTTTAGCTTTCAGCGCTTCGGCGTGAACTCGGTTCAATCCGACTACGACGGCACGCCAATGCCGACTGATGTGATGCCTGATGAAACGATTCTCTCGTTTGCCGATTTATTGGGTAAACGCGGTGATGGTTTTATCCAGCTTCTCAATGCCAAAAATGGCGACGCTGTCAGCAACAATGCGCAGGACGAAGACAGATTGTTTATCGAGGAAGTCGCGCGCCGCACCGGACGCCCGATTTTGTTCAATGCCTTAATCGCCTCGGACAATGAGGGTGAAGAAAATATTCACAACGACACGATGGCGTGGATCGACAGCTGCTTCGAACGCGGGCTACGCATTTACGGCCAGGCAGTAACCGTCAGAGCACCGTTCATCTTCACACTCGAAGACTGGAATCTGTACGACTCAAGCCCGGCCTGGAGTGTCGCGACAGTCGGCACACTGGAAGAGAAGCTCAGCCAACTCGCCGATCCCGAAGTCCGGAAAGCGATGATTGCCGAAGAAGAGCAATTGGTGACGACCGGCGTTGGTGGTCCTATTGAAGGCATCATTATTGAGGACACACCGGGATACCCGGAACTCAATAAATACCACGGCCGTACGTTGGGCGATATTGCCAAAGAAGAAGGCAAACATCATATCGATGCCATGCTCGACATCGGCGTCGCCGGTGGCCTGAAGGTGCTCTACAGAACTGCCGATATCGGCAGTAACGATCCCAAGAAAGTCGGTGAACTGGTGCGTAATCAGCACATCATTCCGGGTCTGTCTGATGGTGGCGCGCACACGCGTTTCTTCACCGGCGGTTCATTCACCACCGAGTTACTGACGTGGATGGTGCGTGAAACCAAACAGCTGACTTTAGAACAGGCTCATTACCGACTCAGCTATCTACCGGCTCAGGCGGCTGGCTTTACCGATCGCGGCTTTCTGCGTGAGGGCGCACCAGCAGATATTCTCGTTTATGACTTCGAGAATCTGAGGCGCATCCCCGAGGTCGACTATGAAATTGCGCATGATTTTCCGGCCGACGAATGGCGTCGAATACAGCGCGCTGAAGGCTACCGCTGGATCATGGTCAACGGTCAGGTCACGTTCAAGGATGGCGAATGTACCGGAGCGACACCAGGCGAACTGTTGCGCCTGAATCAGATTGGTAATACCACCAAGCTAGCTAGCGCCGGATAAGCGCAACACGATGACGCGTAGCCCGGCCATAGCGGTCGGGTTACGCCACCACCTACTGCAAACATAATTTAGCGAACCTGCGGCGCGTGCAATTCCCGCCGCCGCTGAACGATGATTGAAACGCAAGACTGGAGGGGCACGTAATGGCATTACTCAGCCGTGATGATTGGTACGACCTGACCCGTACGACCAACTGGACACCGAGTTACGTTACAGAGTCCGAATTGTTCCCCGAAAACATGAGTGGCGCACGCGGGATCCCGGCAGAACAATGGGAAACCTACGACGAGCCCTACAAAACCTCCTATTCGGAGTACGTGCAAATCCAGCGCGAAAAAGATGCTGGCGCCTACTCGGTCAAAGCCGCGCTCGAACGAGCAGCATTTGTCGATAAAGCCGACCCTGGTTGGGTCAGCACCATGAAGGCCCATTACGGCGCTATTCCACTGGGCGAATATCTGGCAAGTATCGGTGAAGCGCGCATGGCGCGATTCTCCAAAGCGCCCGGTAATCGCAATATGGCCGTGTTCGGCATGATGGACGAGAACCGTCATACCCAACTGCAGTTGTTCTTCCCGCACGCCAACATCAAACGCTCAAGACAGTGGGACTGGGCACACAAGGGCTTACGCACCAATGAGTGGGCCGCAGTTGCAGCGCGCTCGTTGTTTGACGATATCGTCACCAGCCGCGACGCCATCTCGACGGCCATCATGCTGACTTTCGCTTTCGAGACTGGTTTCACCAACATGCAGTTTCTCGGCATGGCAGCGGACGCTGCAGAAACTGGCGACCATACGTTCGCAAGCTTGATCTCGAGTATTCAAACCGACGAATCACGCCATTCGCAACAGGGCGGACCGGCGCTTGAGATCCTCATTGCCAATGGTCACAAAGCCGAGGCGCAACAATTGATCGACGTCGCAATTTGGCGCTCGTGGAAACTTTTCTCCGTGTTAACCGGCCCGATTATGGATTACTACACGCCCGTCGCGTCGCGCAAGATGTCTTTCAAAGAATTCATGCAGGAATGGATTGTGGTCCAGTTCGAGCGTCAGCTACTCGACATGGGCCTCGATAAACCGTGGTACTGGGACACCTTAATGCGCGACATGGAGATCACCCACCACGGCATGCACATGGGTGTGTGGTATTGGCGCCCGACCGTATGGTGGGACCCTGCTGCGGGCGTAGGCCCCGATGAACGCGAATGGCTGGAAGAAAAATATCCCGGCTGGGGCAGGCGCTGGGGGCGCTGCTGGGATGTCATTACCGACAACCTTCTAAGCGACCGCGAAGCGCTGACGCTGCCGGAAACGCTGCCGCTGATTTGCAACATGTCGAATCTACCAATTACCCATCTGCCCGGCGACGACTGGGATATCACCGACTGGCAATGTGAGCACGAGGGCCGGCTCTATCATTTCGGTTCTGAAGTCGACCGCTGGTGTTTCCTCACCAAGCCGGACCACTACAAAGGCCACTTGTCTATTGTTGACCGCTTCCTCGCCGGGCTCATACAGCCCCCGACCATCGAAGGTGCGCTCGACTACATGCAACTGGGCCCTGAGGAACGCGGCAAAGACGCGCATGGCTACAGCTGGATCGAACGCTTTCGCCAGGCCAATATTGCCGCAGCCTGAATCAGACGCTGACGAGTAGGAACTTTTGTATGGCTGCCTTCCCGCTTAATTCGAACTTTGAAGGCGACTTCGTTATCCAGTTGGTCGCCGTTGATAGTGAAGACACCATGGACGCCGTTGCCGAAAAATGTGCTTACCACTCAGTCGGGCGACGTGTTACACCGCAACCCGACAAAATCATGCGCGTACGCAAACACGGCGACACGCTCCTGCTGCCACGTGACTTACGCGTGTGCGATGCAGGCCTGCGTCCGACTGAAACGATTGATGTGGTATTTGAGAGCGCTTAAGAAACGCTGCATACAACTTACAAGCGACTATTAACGCCATGGCGTTCGAAAAAATTTGTACCTTGGACGATGTTTGGGAAGGCGAAATGGAACGCTTTCACACCACCGATGGCACTGGCGTGTTGATCGTGTTCCCGAACGGTGGGGAGCCGATCGCATTTCAGGACCGTTGCCCCCATCAGCAGTTCGATTTGGCGACTGGCAAACTTGAAAATAATGTTCTCACCTGTCGCGCGCATTTGTGGCAGTTCGACGCCACCACCGGGCAAGGGGTTAATCCGGCCGATTGCCGACTCGCCATCTATCCAACGCGCGTCGACGGCGACGATGTTTTCGTTGACGTCGCAGGCATCGCACCAGCGACCTCGCATACTTGAACGCCGAATGATCCTCGCGCAGAGACACCAGCCATGACGGATAACGACGACTTGTTGAACAATAACCGCGTAGGCCCGGTGATGCGTTCGGGTGAGGTTGCGGACGCGGTCGTTGAGGCGGTTGAAATTGATAACCCCGGCAAGGTTATTGAGGTGGAGGATATGCATGCTTACCTGCGAATTTCGACCGACAGCGAAATGATCCTGCGTCGGGAAACGGTCGAGGACTGTCTCGGACGCGCGTTTCGCATGCAGGAACTCGAAGTCAATTTGAGCTCCTTCGCCGGCAAGATTGAAACGGGCACTGAACAATTTCGTTTCTATTTCTCCACCACACGCTGAGTCACGAGCCTGAAACTTCAAGGAATCCTTCGATGAGCGACAAGCCAGCGCCTCAACCTGCCCTCAAGACCTGGTCTTATCTCTCCGGCAACCGCCGCCGCCCAAGCGAATATGAAGTTGTCTCGACCGGATTGCACTATCACACCATTGACCCGGACAAGCCCTGGGAGCTCGACCCGAATATTCCGATGGCCGATTGGTACCGGAAATATCGCAATCAGAGTCCGTTAACCCACCCGGACTGGGACACGTTTCGCGATCCGGATGAGATGATTTATCGCACCTACAACATCGTTCAGGATGGTCAGGAGAACTACGTCAACGGCCTGTTCGACCAGTTCAGTGAACGCGGTCACGACGCGATGCTGGATCCCGCCTGGCTCGAGCAACTCGCCGTGCTCTACACGCCTGCGCGTTACCTGTTTCACGGCCTGCAAATGGGCACGGCATATATCCACCAGATGGCGCCGGCCAGTACCATCACCAATTGCGCGACCTACACCACCGCAGATCATCTGCGCTGGCTAACCCATACTGCTTATCGCACCCGCGAATTGGCTAACAGCTTCCCGACACCGGGGTTCGCTGGCGATGAACGCACGCACTGGGAGAACGACGCGTGTTGGCAAGGCTGGCGCGAATTGCTCGAACGCGCCTTAGTCAGCTGGGACTGGGCCGAATCGTTTACCGCATTTATGGTCGTGATCAAGCCCGCTGTCGAAGAAACGCTACTCGGCGAACTGGGTAACCTGGCACGTTCTAATGATGACACCCTGCTTGGCTTGCTCACACAGGCGCAAATGCGCGACGCTGAACGGCATCGGCGCTGGACCAGTGCCCTGATCGAAATGGCACTCAGTGTTGATGGCAACCGCGATGTGCTGAACGGCTGGGTCAAAAAATGGGTGCCCCTCGCCGAGGCGGCGAGCTCGGCCTACTGTGAAGCGTTTGCTGGTGCGGACGGATCAGCGGCCGCGCGCGCGCACCGCAAAGCTGCTCGCTTTCGCTCAGATATCGGACTCTAATCGCGCATCGCGAATTCCGCCGCCAGACCCAGCTACACAATTAAACAACCAGGAACGAAATGATGAATTTCGAGGACTACGAGACATTCAAATTCGAACGTAATGGACGCATTCTGACCGCCACGATTAACCGCCCCGACCACATGAATGCCATCAACGCGACCATGCACCGTGAGATGGCGAGTGTGTTCTACGACCTGCAATTGGACCCGGACAGCGACGTCATCGTATTGACCGGTGCCGGACGGGCATTCTGCGCCGGCGGCGACACGGACTGGTTTCAGCAGATGATCGATACACCGATCATGTTCGAGCGGCTGTTACCGGAAGCCAAAGCCATCGTGTTCGGTTTGCTAGAACTCGAGAAGCCGATCATTTGCCGGCTTAACGGTGCCGCTGCCGGTCTCGGCGCCACCATTGCACTGATGAGCGACATCGTCATCGCGTCTGACAAGGCAATGATCGGCGATCCGCATGTGTGCATGGGATTGGTTGCAGGCGACGGCGGTTGTGTTATCTGGCCGCAACTCATCGGCTTCAACAAGGCGAAAGAACTACTCATGCTCGGCGATATGCTGAAAGCAGCCGAGGCAGACAAATACGGGCTCCTCAATCACCTTGTTCCGGCCGCTGAACTCGATGCCAAGACAGACGAAATTGCCGGTCGGCTGGTCGCCGGCGCAACAAAAGCCATTCGCTTCACGAAAATTACTGCGAACATTCCGTTGCGCAAGATCGCTGCCGAGCTGATGGACGCGAGTCTGCCCTATGAAGCGCTAACCAATATTTCAAACGACCATCAGGAAGCTGTTAATGCGTTCAATGCAAAGCGTGCAGCCGTATTCACCGGTACTTAAGTTAGCGATGCAAAAGTAGCTGCGCCGCCCCGCGACTGCGTTGCACAAACTTCTTCGCCACTCATTTATCCCGTATTGGCCGCACCTTGCCGTCCGGCATGCCCGCTCGTTTTTGCGACACGCACTCGAATAGCAGGCAGTGATTTCAAGCCCGCGAGCGTAGCAAATTCAGACAAGCCGCTATCGTGACAGCGGCAACGCCGTACATGGGAATGTTGTAGCCGCCAGTCAGTGTGATCAGCAACGACATCATGAGCGGGCCAAACACGACGCCAGCGTAGAGGAAGAATAATGAGCCGCCGGTTGCCGCCCCAACCTCGTGCGGCGCGGCGAGGCTCGCGACTTCAGCAAGAAAAACGCCGTTCCAACCAAAGCACAACGAGCCCGCCGTCACGCTTAGAGCGATCACCAACGGAAGGGGGGATTGTGGCCCCAAGGTGGTCAGGGCAACCAGGGCGACCGAGCTGGCGAGACCGAGCATCACCAGGGTCGCTCGCGTACCCAGCGCGCGGTCAGCTATCCACCCCATGGTGATGCGCAACGCGGCCCCTGCCGCTTGCGAAGCTGCGAAAATAGCACCGGCGAGCGTGAATTCGAGTTCGACCTGTTTGACCAAAATGATGACCAGGAAAGCCATCACAATGGCCTGGATATTGGTCAGACAAAACGCCACCACCGTCAGACGCCGCAGCGGCACGTCACGCAGGACCTTGCGCACGGCATGCCAGGGCGACGCGAACGCAAGCGCAGCGGTCGGGTCACGATCGTCGTCGAGACGGGCACGCAGCGGTTGAATAGCGACTACCGCGAGCAGACCAATCATGACCGACAAAACTATCGCGCCTTGCCAACCAAAATTGACAACCATCGCCGGCACCAGCAAGCCCGCAATCAGCCCGCCCAATGGTGCGCCACTTTGCTTCAGGGAGAACACGAATCCGCGCGCATGAGCGGGGGTGACACGCGCCAGCACGTGCACACCTGAAGGCGTACTGGGGCCGTACCCTACCCCGACCAGGACTGCAGCGATGTATAGCAGCGGCAGCGAACCCGTCAACACCAGGAGCAAACAGATTGCTGAAAAACACATGCCAATCTGGTTAGACCGAATACCGCCGAAACGCTTGATGAGGCTGCCACTGGCAGCCGACCATAGCATCGCCGAGGCGAACACCACCGACATAAACACACTGATGTCCTTGGCCTGTACGCCGAACTCGGGCGCAATTTCGGTGGCCATCACAGGAACCGTCAGAAACACCAGAACCGACACTGTCTGAGTACCGAACATCGCGCTGACGGGCCAGAACAGTTCGCCACGGGGTGCGCGTGTTGGGGTGGATGGCGACATGCAAGATCCTTACGAAAAAACTGCGCGCGCGGCATGCATCTGCAGGTGCGCTATTGCAGCGATGGCGCAAGCTTGAGGCATCGATTATGGTCTCATGACCGGGTGCCGGTAGCGCGCACCATTGTCGCAGACTTAACGGCTGCTCCGGGATGGGTGGAAGACAGCTGCAGTCGTACCATCGCGCCGTCTGGTTTTTTTTCGAGGGAAACGTCAATGAGCACGCACGAACAGAACATCGAACTCACTCGCCAATGGGAAAAACTCTATAACGAAGATGCCGAGCGCATGGCGCTAGAATGTTATGCCGTAGATTGCGTTGTTCAGGCGATGGGTGGTGAACCGATTCATGGCAACGAGGCATTGCGCAAGCTTGAGACGGTTGTCGATGCAGCTGCGCCGAATCGTTTGATGCGGGTTGATCATCGCCACGCCAGCGGCGATGTCGTCATCGTCGAAGCCGTCCTGCGCGATCCTGACAAAGGTGCTGACTGGAATATTCCGTTTATTGCGGTGTTGACGATTCGTGATGGAAAAATCATCAACGACCGGACCTATGCTCATTGGAATAACTGGCCAGGCCTGGGCTAGGCCAGTACACCGGTGGGCGCTGTGATTCGATGCGGACACCCGCATGAAACCATTTGATCCGCGCAGCGCTCCCGACGCGGCGTTTATTGCATCAATGCGGTCCCGCTTCAGCGTTGAGCATGAGATCGACCGCGTGCTCACCGACAAAATGGAACGCCGCGGTGGCCCTGGTTTCGTTGGTATTGAGCTGACTGACATTACCGCCGGTGCGAGTGACCTCATCCGCACGACTGCGGGCGACGATTTTTCCATCAACAATTGCCGCTGGCTGCATGGCGGGGCGTCGAAACTGCAGGCCGCGTTCGATCTCAGCTGGTTTCCTCCTGGAGCCCACGAGCGCCAGACAATCGCGCTGGTACTCCGTATGGCCTTGCCCGAATCGATAGTCGAGACCAGTCGCCGACGCGAATACGCCGCGTGCAAACAAATGCGGGACGTGGTGCCGGTGCCCGAATGTTACTGGCTGGACGACGACGCGACGTACTTACCCCACCCAGCCATGATTTATGCATTTAACGAGGGGGTCACGCGTCCGGTCGCTCAGCCTGCTCAACAAGTGACCGGTATTGGCATCAATTTCGGACCCGATCTGCGCGAGCCGCTGGCGCATGATTTTATTACGCATCTCGCGGCTATCCATCGCGCTGATCCGGAGCCCCTACTGACCAATGGCGTTTTTGATCGGGCCGAGGTCGGTAACAATCTCGCGCTATTGCGCCAGATCGACTGGTGGTGGCGAGTGTGGGAAGAAGATCATGGCGAAGCTGTGCCGCTTGTTCCAGTGGCCGCGCAGTGGCTACGCGCCAATGCGCCAGCGCTCGATCACGTTTCGGTGGTGCACGGTGATTTTCGTAGCGGCAATTTTCTGTTCTCTGAACACGAACAATCCATTACCGCATGGCTGGATTGGGAACTCGCGGTGCTCGGCGACCGACATCAGGACCTGACCTGGACCATGTCGCCCTATTTCGGTCACTACGCCGAAGACGGGCACACATTTCTGGTCTCCGGACTGGTCAGCAAAGACGAGTTCTTGCAGCGCTACGCGGCAATTTCCGGGCTGAGTGTCGATCCGGAACGACTCGCCTACTTCAGCATTTTCAATACGTTTGTGACGACGGTGCATATGTTTGCGAGCGCCTATCGGGTTGCAGCTCAGTCGAAAACTCATCAAGACATCGTGGTCGCGTGGTTGGCGATGATTGGGCCTATCGCATTGGCGAATCTGGCTGACCAGCTTGAGGAGGCAATGCAATGATCCCGGATACAGATTTACAGCTGGCAGTGGTGATTAAAGCTTTACAGTCGACTGTTGCGAGTGCACTCGAGGAGACCAATCCGCTCGCTCGTGAACAGTGTCAGCTCGCGGTCGCGACGCTTGGCTTCATGCGCGAACGTTTGCCGCGACGCCGACGCATGGTGCGCATGGAGTTGCGCAACTCGCTCGCCCTGGCCGAGCAATTGAATGCCCGCCAGACTAACCAGGATCTGGTGGCCTGCATCACGACTGCCGACGTTGCGCTCGCGAACGCCGAACTCGACAGCACTGAACTCGAAGCCGTCACGGCTTCCCTCAATGTGGTCATCGCAGCGGGGGTGGAGGCATCGCCCAATGACCGTGAAATGGCCTTGCTTGTCATCTCGGCTACCCAAAAGCAGGCCGAGCTTGCGCGGGCCTGGTTTGCGCCAGGCGGATTCGAGCTCGATCCAACGGCGCTGCGACCGCTAGACGAATTGCTGAAATAGCCACGCGGCGCGCGGCTTACTTTGCGACTGCGGCAGCAAGGCGCTCGATCAAAGGCTGCTGTTGCTGACAGCTCGGACCGTGCAGCACGATGTCATCGGCACCTGCCGCAAAGTAATCATCCATACGCCGAACACATTGTTCGAGCGAACCAATCGCGGCACCCTCGCTAAACCAGTGCGACGGCAGCAGGGCCGCTGTTTCTGCCAGTTGGCGCCGCGCCGTGGCAATATCCGAGGCGCCGAACTCGAGGCGGTCGAGACCACGCTGAACGACCTGCTCGACCGGCGCGCTGTCCCATCCGTTGAACTCGGCCAGCAGTAAGCCAATGTCGCGATGCATGAAATACGACACCGCGCGCGCCTCCAGCAAATCATGGCGGCTGTCTGCCGGGAGCGTATCCGGTACCGTGACAACTGTGGCATAAATTTTTACCGCTGCGGGATCGCGACCAGCAGCACGCGCTGCGTTGTGCACCAGCGCCACCGAGCGCTGTACACCCTCTGCGCTCAAAAACGGATGTAACACGACCGCGTCGAAATGTGTGCCGCCGAGCTTGAGTGTATTTGGACCGACTGCGCCGAGCAGCAGTGGCGGAGGCGACGCGCACGGCCGCGCAAGCTGCATATTGGGGAAATCCCCGGCCGGTCCCTGGTAACTCACCGTTTCGCCGCGCCATAGCTGGCGCAGAATCATTGCGAAATCAGCCATGGCGACGTTGCTAAACGTCTTGATGCCAAGCTGGCGCAGTAACGACGGCACTGAGCGACCAAAGCCAAGCTCGAAGCGCCCGCCGCTGAGCGTCTGCAAGGTCGCACTCATGCCTGCTGTGACGAGCGGGTGACGGGTCCCGAAATGCGTGAGGCCGGCAACCAGCCTGATCCGCTCGGTGGCCTGGCTCAAGGCGCCCATTACGGTGCCCAGCTCTTTGGAATCCCAGCGCTCAGATAGAAACACGGCACCGAGACCAAGCGCCTCCCCGACCCGGGCTTGTTCCAACCCGGCCCGCGCGTCGGCGACATGCCCGGGCAGGATATAGGCGCTGAAATTACTCAGGTTGCGACTCACGACAAGGTCCTCATCACGGGCGCAAACTTCGCTTACGCCCGTTCTTTAAGCGGCTCGCTGCCGCGTTCATTCACGAGTATCTGCGATTGTGCACTGGAATGCGCGACCGAGGCATCGCGGTCGCGCCAAAGTGCCACCGTTCGAGTGCTGTCTGCTCTCGAACAGCGCGAGCCGCTGGCATAACATGTGTCCTCGCTGCGAACATCTAGACATCGACCGCCATGCGCAAATGCACAGGCGCCGTTCGCAAGCACTGCGTTCCACGTCCTTCAGAGAGGCCCAGCCATCCATGTCTTCCGAACATCGACTCGATTATGAAATCAATGGCGCTGCCGCCATCATCAGCATGAACCGGGCACCGGTGAACGCGATTGATCATCCCATGATCGATGCCATTCATGCCGCCTTGCGCCGCGCCGACGCCGACCCGGCGGTGCGCACGATCATAATCACCAGCGCTCTGCCAGGTATGTTTTGTGGCGGTATGGATCTGCGCATGGTGGCAGCTGGGGACGCGGAAGATTTGCGTCACTTTGTCTACAAGTTCTATATCGAAACCATGAATATCCAGTACACCCTGACCAAGCCCACGATCGTGGTGATCAACGGGCCCGCGCGGGGAGCGGGTATGACACTCGCGATTACCAGCGACATGATCGTTGCCGCCGACGATATCGATCTGGGTTATCCGGAAATTGATATTGGTGTGATTCCGGCCATCCACTATGTCCATCTGCCCCGTCAAATTTCGCGCCATCAAACTTTCGAGTTGCTGTTTGGGGGTAAACCGATCAGTTCCACGCAGGGGGCGGAATTAGGTCTTATCAATCACGTCGTACCACGCGCGGAAATCATGACTAAGGCGATGGCGTTAGTTGACGTTTTTGCCGAGAAATCGCCAACACTGATGCGACTCGGGCGTCAATCCTTCATGCGTGCCAACGATCTGGATTATCGGCGCAACATTGAAAACCAGATTGAGACCCTGTGTAACGTTTTCAACACCGCAGATGGTCGCGAGGGATTGCAGGCGTTTCTGGAGAAACGCCTGCCGGTCTGGTCGACCGACTAAACCCTTCGGCGTTAGCCCGGCTTCAGGCCTTGCGCGAGAGCAGAAAGCGAGCGCCCTCGGGGCCGTAGCTTTCGTGATGAGGCGTACCGTTCTCAAGTGCGAACATATCGCCGGTGCGACAGGTCGTCGTGCCGGTCTCGGTAATGACACTGATTTCGCCCGCCAGCACCAAGGCCGCGGCCGAAAAATCGTGCGTGTGTTGCTCGTTCGTGAGGTTCGCTTCTCGCTCAAGCACTTCGGGATCCGGGTAACCCTGCGCGTGCAGATGTTGGCGAAATTCTTGTTCGTTCATGAGGTCTTGCTCCAAAAGTTAGGCTCGATCGCGGTGCGGACAATCGCGCGGGCGACGCACGCTGGCAGACTGCCTGGCAATGGTAGCAGACAGGCATACCACAGCTCCTTTGCGCGCGGTATGCGGATGGCTTGGACGCGCTAAGATCATTCATGCGGAGCGCTTCGCTTGAACCGCGGCAACACCTAAACTCGTTAACCCTGATCGATCTGGAGATTCCGATGGCACGCGTCCCCTATCTCACCGAAGCTGATCTCGAACCCGACAACCGTGATTTGCTCGCCCGCAATATCAACCTGTATCGGGCGCTTGTACACAGCCCGAATACTGCCCGTCAGTTCGGTGCGCTGGGCATGCATATTCGCTACGAGATGACGCTCGATCCGCGTCTGCGCGAGTTGGCCATCTTACAAGTTGGCTATATGGCACGAGCACCATACGAGTACGCCCACCACATCGAAATCGGTCGCCGGGTCGGCGTGACTGATGATGATGTACGCGCTATCGCGACAGAGAGTGCGGGCGGAACCAGCGCGCTACCACTCCTCGATAGAACAGTGCTACTGGCAGCGCGCGAACTGAGTGCTGCACCGGCACTAAACGACGACACCTATACGACCCTGTCCGAACACCTCGATAACGAAATGTTGGTCGACCTGATCACCAGTATCGCCTTTTACTGCGGCGTCGTACGCGTGCTTGGTGCCCTGCAGATCGATGTCGAAGATGACTGCCTGCATTACCTTGAAGAGTTCCCTTTCGCGCCCGAGTGAAACCCAAGTTCCGCAGCCCAGGGGCAGCGCGTTACTTGGGCTCGCGTCGACTGCGTTGATATACAGCGTGCGTTGAGCCGACTATGCTGCTGGTTCGATACGTCTGCTGACGACCGACCTCTCCGTTCGGGCATCCCCGCCTGGCCTCTGACTAGACCCCGTCATCATCGCTGCGGTCACGCTGACCGCCCGCACGCGTGTGGTTGCCCGTGACCGAGCAGCCATGCAGTGCTTTTCCTGCAAGGTAAACACCATGGCACTCGAAATATTTCTCAGAATCGACGGCGTGACGGGAAGCTCACGAAACTACCATCACAAGGGCTGGTCGGATGTCGTCTCGTGGGAGTGGTCTCTTAACCAATCTACGCCGGGCGCCGATGGCGCTCGCCCGCCGGCGCGCATGCACGAAATATCCATTGTGAAAATGATCGGTATGGACGGACCGGGAGTGATGCAGTTGCTTGCCGAAGGCACGCAGGTTGAAAGTGCTGCGGTGAGCGTCGTCCCGGTCGTGGGGAAACGTGACGCTCAGCAAAAATATCTGACCATGACATTCAACCGTGTGCGCGTCGCCTCGCTCAGTATCGGCGGAAGCGATGCCGATAACGCTTTCCGCGAGACTTTGAAACTTCAATTCGAACAGGTCACTTACGAGTACAACGAGTACGCGGCGGTTGGCTCGGACGGCAAACCAACTGATGCGACCGCTTACAACTTCGGCTGGGACATGAATGCCAATGTCGCTTGTTAGGGTCGAATAATCCCGAGTTAGAGCGTATTTTTCGCGCTGCAATCGTCGACCAGGCGACTCCGAAGGCTACCCCGACCCGCTAGCCGGCCAGCGCTCGACCGAGACCCGTCAGGAGTTGCGCACCATCACCCTGCCAGGCTGAGCCGTGCATGCAGGCAAGATAGGCTGGGGCGGTCGTACCCGGCCAGCAGACGGTCGGAAATCAAAGTGAAATGCTCGCGAACAAAGCACTTTGGATAATGGATTACCGGCCGGTAAAGATCGGCATGCGACCCTCGGCAACGGCAGTCACGCCTTCAGTCCAGTCGTGACTTTCGCGTAAACGCTTTTGCTCCGTGACATCGTGCTCGTTTTGCCGTTCGATGCGATCGGCGAGACCGGCACGCAGGGTAGCTCGCGTAGAGGCTATTGCGAGGGGTGCGCAGGCTGCAATTTCGCGCGCCAGCTCATGTGCTGCGGTGCGCACCTGCGCCAACTCAACGAAGGCGTCGGCGAGTCCCCAGGCGAACGCCTGTTCACCTTTAACACGCCGCGAAGTCAGGCACATCAAACTTGCGCGCTGCTCACCAATCAAGGCCGGCAGGGTAATCACCAGACCAAAGCCCGGATTAAAACCAAGCCGCGTGAAATTCGCACTAAAGCGGCCTTCTGCGCAGGTCACGCGAAAGTCGGCCGACACCGCTAGCCCCAGCCCGCCGCCGACAGCAGCACCCTGAATCGCGGCGACGACCGGTGTTTGACAACGAAAAATTCGCACCACCTGGGTAAAAAAATCATCCAGCGCCAGCGGTGGCGGTTCACCCCCATCGGCGCGCGTCTGCGCAGGTGCGTAATCGCCCCCGGCACAGAAATTCTTGCCTTCACTACACAACACAATTGCGCGGCACTCGGGGTTGCGGTCGAGCGCCTCATAACTGTCAGCGATACGGCGCATGAGATCGTTGCTGAGAAAATTGTGTGGCGGGCGCTTGATCTCGAGTGTAGCGATGTGGTCGGTCAAGGTGACGTCAAAATCCTCGTTCAGCTCAGTAGTCATTAATAGCTCTCCCGTCTGGCTTGTCAGCGGATATAGTTAAAACAGCGGTCCGATCCCGGCGTAGACCTGAACGCGCGGTCGGAGTACAGGTTACTTTGGCTCTGCGGTCCCTGCAGCTATGCATACCACCCACAGTGCGGGTCGCAGCGACTACGCGGAATTTGCGAGACATGACGGTCCAGGATTAAGACGAATCGCCATCCGTGACCGCTGAGGATTGTTTGGCGCCCGATTGGGCTCCGGGATCAACGCGAGCGTTAATGCGTAAGCAGACTGGGTGCCAACTGCTGATAGGTTTTCGGCGTCACTGCGCCGATAGTCAGACGTTCGAAACCGAGCGCGGAAATCTTGTGAATCGTTTCGGCGACTTCGTCGGCCGGGCCGAACAGCGAAGCAAACAAACTACCCTGCAGGCGCTTACGCAGCGTGCCGACGACCGCGTCATTGCCGCAACCCGCTGCCAAAAACAAACCAAGCCTGGCGTCTGGTCGAATCCCCCTCACCTCATCCATCCGCGCTTCGATATCCTGTAACGAGACTGTGGACAAACTACGCGTGTGAAACGAGCCTTTCCCGGTGGTTGCGAACCCTGGTAGTTTGACTTCCACAACGTCGGCGACCGGCGTCAGCGCTTTGGTCGTGCGTGGCCCCCCGACGGACACCACCAGCGGTGGACGGTCCTCAACCTGCGGACCGATGGTGTCCATCTTGACGCGGTACCAGCGACCACTGAAGTCGGCGCTGCCTTCGTCAAACAGTTGACGAACAATCTTGCCGGCTTCGATGTATCGCCCGGCTCTTTCCTGCGCTTCGAGCGGGAAATTCACACCAGTAGCCTCCAGCTCGTCTTGGTCCCAACCGGCACCCAGACCGGCCTCGAAACGGCCATTGCTGGCGCGCTGCAAGGCGAGCGAACCCTGCGCGAACTCGACTGGCGAGCGCAGTAAGTTGTTGGCAAACGAAGTTGCGATAGTGACTTTCTTCGTTGCCAGAGCCATCTCGGTAGCCGTAACCCATAAATGCGCTACGGCCTGCTTTTCGATGAACACGTGATCAGGTACAGCAATCCCATGCCAACCTTCCGCTTCGCGCTTGCTCGCCCACTCAGCCGGCTGGGAGCGCGTTTCCATGAGCGTAGCGATAAAGCGCGTCACGCCAGCAACCCGCCGCGATCGCGAACGACACGACCGCCGACGACCATCCCGGCTGCAACGCGCACGATGCCGGAACTACGCAACACCACGCTGTCCCCTTGCCGTTCGTCTTTGCCAATCCCGCCGATATAGCTGCCGCGCTGACTAACGTGAAAAGCGACCGCATTGCCGGCCGAAAAAATATCGTCAACCGTCGTTTCCCCGACCTCAATCAAGGGACCACAAGCATGACCATCCCACTCGTCATCGAAATCGACACCTGCACTGCCGTGCATAGAGCCGCTATTCAGCCAGGCCAGTGCCGCCTGTTCGGCGTCTTTGTCTGCGGTCTCGATGGGGATATCCCAAGGCGCGACATGTGGCGCCTCAAGGTTATTGCAGCGACCTTCCTTGAGTTGCCGGCGGCGCGCGTAATAATCTTCCAGCGCCCAATTGCTGGTCAGTTTGTTGCCATTCCAATGGTACAGACCAACGCCAGCCCAGGCGCCGGTCGCGCCGTCGTGGCGAGTTGAAGCGCCGTGTTGGGTAAAACGCAACGCGAGTCGATCACCATTGCAGATCAAATCATTGGGGGTCATGCACAGGCCGGGAAACTGGACCATCTGCTGAGCCACTGCGGGGACATACACCTCATCTCGCGGTCCGAGTTCATGCCCGCCCATGTAGAGCAAATAATCCGGCTCCATAATCTCGGGGCACACGGCCGTGTTGCCACAGGCCAGATAGTCGAGCACGTAGCGGCGCATGAGGTGTACAAAAGGATGCGATGACGTCATCGAAATAGCCTCAATATCGATTCGGGGCGGTGGGCGCGAAACTGACCGCCAACAACAAAAAAAGTAGTGTACACGCAGCCCACGGGTTGACTGCAAGCCCGCGCTTTCGTGCGCCAGCCGTGGCCGGCAATCACGAAATCGCGCGCTGCTGGTGCTGCCAGTAAGGCGCGCGCAATTCCGTTTTCAGCAACTTGCCCGAGGCATTGCGCGGCAGTTCGGTAACGAACTCGATTGACGTCGGACATTTATATTTGGCCAGCCGGGTGCGGGAAAACTCGATGAGTTCCTGCGCCTCAACTGTCGCCTCGGGCGCACGAACCACCATGGCCATGACAGTCTCACCCCAACGTTCGTGCGGTACGCCAATCACCGCAACCTCGGCAACATCAGCGTGGTCGTATAAGGCATTCTCTACTTCCGCCGGATAAATGTTCTCCGCACCGGACACGATCATGTCTTTGTACCGGTCGAACAAATAGATGAACCCATCCTCGTCCTGATAGGCCGCATCACCCGTGCGAAGCCAGCCGTCGGTGAGGATGGCCGCCGCGGTTTCCTCGGGCTTGTTGCGGTAACCGGGGGTATTCTGCCGCGAGCGCGTCCAGATTTCGCCGACCTCACCCTGCGCAACATCGGTGCCAGCGGCCGGATCGACGATACGCAACTCAATCCACGGCAAGGCTTTGCCGCAGGCGCGCAGGCGTCCCGCATGGGGGCTTTCCGGGTCGTGCTCTGCGGCGTCGAGGATGACCACTGAGCCGGCGGTTTCCGTCATGCCATAAGCCTGCACGAACCGACAATCCAGGGCCTGAAGCGCGGCCCGTAACAGGGCGTCGCTAATTGGGGAGGCGCCGTACACCAGCAGCTCCAGGCTGCTGAGATTTGCCCCCGCCAACATCTCGTGACTGACGATGGTCTGGATCACGGCCGGTACGAAAAACGCGTGGGTAACCTGATAGGCGTCAATTGCGGTGATGATTTCCCCGGCGTCCGGGGCCTGCAGCAGAATCGTATGGCCGCCGTGCATAAACGCGGATAAGCCATAGCCCAACCCCCCCACATGGAACAACGGCATAGCGACCAGATTGACGCTTGCGGCTGTAACGCCGTAGGCGTGCTCGGAAATCCAGCCCGAATACCCCATATTCTCGTGCGTCAATTGAACGCCTTTCGGTTGGCCGGTCGTACCCGAGGTATAGAGCACGCAAACCACCTGGGCTGGAGTGCTTGAACTGGTTGGATCAGATTCCGAAGCGCCATCCACAACTTTCTCAAACGCCGCCACGCTGATGATGTCAGTGGCCGGCAGCGCGCGTACCTTGTCGTTCAGCGAGTCCTGAAATTCGTCAGCCACGATCACGAGCGCAGGCGCCGCATCGCGCACAATACCCTCGATTTCCGCCGCCGCGAGCCGCCAGTTCAGGCCCACCATTTGTAAGTTCGCCTTGCCGGCAGCAAAGGCAAGTTCGAAAAACAGGGGCAGGTTGCGGGCCAGAATGGCAACTCGGTCGCCAGCCTGCAGGCCACGGTTGAGCAGCGCATTGGCGACCTGGGAACTGCGCGCGTCCAGCTCGGCGTAAGTCTGTGTCCGGTCGGCAAAACTGAGTGCCGGTGCAGTTGGACGCAAACGCGCCTGACGACGCACAACGTCCGCCAGATTCACAGGGCGCTCGGAATGAGTCGCCATCAGTAACTCTTCGGCAGGCCGAGCGAATGCTGGGCAACGAAATTCAAAATCATCTCCCGACTCACCGGTGCCGTCTTGTGCAAACGGGCCACGAACCACAAATCGGCGAGACCATATTCAAGCGCGAAGCCATTTCCACCGTGGGTTTGAATCGATTGGTCAAGGGCTTCGAGAGAAGCCTCAGCAGCGGCAAACTTGGCCATGTTGGCTGACTCGCCCGCGGCCGGGGAATTCTCATCGGTGAGCTGGGCTGCTCGGTAGGTCATGAGACGCGCCATCTGCACGTTGATATACGCTTTGGCGAGTGGATGGGCGACACCCTGGTGGGCGCCAATCGGCTCTTTCCAGACCTTGCGCTCACTGGCGTACGTGGCGGCTTTCTCCAGTGCGAAGCGCGCAATACCGTTGTTGATCGCAGCAGCCGATACACGTTCCGGATTGAGGCCTGCAAACACCTGGCGCAGTCCTTCGCCTGGCTCGCCAATTAAAGCCTCCGGTCCGAGTTTGACGTTATCGAAGAAAACCGTGAATTGCTTTTCTGCCGACTGGACGGCGCAGGGAATGTCGGTTGCAGTAATCCCCGGGGCGTCGGCGGCGACGATGAACAGAGACAACGGATAGCGACCACGTTCATCGGCCTCACCGCTGCGTGCCACAACCAGTATCGAATCTGCTTCGTCAACGCCAGAGGTGTAGTACTTGGTACCGTTCATGACCCAGCCGTCACCATCCGGTTTCGCCTGGGTACTAATCAAGTGTGTGTTGGTGCCGGCGTCCGGCTCGGTGATCGCGAAGGACATGCGCAAGTTACCGTTGGCGATACCCGGCAGCCAGCGTTGCTTGAGTTCATCCGAACCGTGCTTGGTGATAATAGGTGCCGTAATCGAACCGATCACCAACGACAAAATCGGACAGCCCTGCGCAGCAGTCTCTTCAATGATCACGTTCAGTTCTGCCAAACCGCCGCCACCGCCACCGTATTCGGCCGGGATATGAGCGCCAAGATAGCCGGCCTGTGCGAGCGCGTTCCATAGCTCGACTGGCTTTGCATCACGTCGAATGACGTCCTGAAAATAGCTGCGGCCGAAGTCTCCGACCAGACGCCCAACGGCACGCCGAATATCTTCGTGATGCTCAGCCGTATCGACCAATGCGGACGTAAAGAGTGCGTTCTCGATCATGTTAGTTCCTGCTAGTTTTCAGCCCAGGTGTGGAATCCACGACCAGTCTTTCTACCCAAATCGCCTGCCGCGACCTTGTCGACGAGTATCTGTGGCGGCTCAAAGCGCGCGCCGTGGCTCGCTGCCATGGTGCGCGCGATATCCAAACGCACGTCGAGCCCGACGATATCACTCAGGCGTAACGGTCCGACCGGGTGGCGATAGGCAAGTGTCGCAGCCCGGTCGATGTCTTCAGCGCTGGCGACGCCGTCTTCGAGCATGCGCATCGCCTCCAGAGCGGCGCTCATATCCAGCCGCGAAGTAGCGAATCCGGGAATATCGCGCACCACAATACTCTGCTTACCGATGCCAGCCACCAGCGACTCACACGCAGCAATCGTGGCGGCACTCGTGCGCCCACCGCGCACCAACTCCACCAGGGCGAGCGACCACACCGGGTTAAAAAAGTGCATCCCCATAAAGCGTTCTGGTGCGTTCAGCGCGCTGCTCAGGCGCTCGATGGAAATGGCACTTGTGTTGGTGACGAGGAGCGCAGGCCCCCGTGCCTCAACGGCAGCCAGCACGGCCAACTTCAATTCGAGCTGTTCAGGTACGGTCTCAACGGCAAGCGCGAGTCCGGTGGGCAGTGCATCGGCATGCTCAATCAGTGTGATTCGACCCAGCAGACCGTCCTGCTCAGACTCGCTCATCTTGCCGCGCTTAACGGCTGCGGCCGCAGCCTGACGCAGTTCGCCCCGCAGGGCATGACGGCGATTGGCGCCGGGTTCAACCAAGGTCACTGCATGACCGGCCGCGGCAAAGACATAGGCGATGCCAACACCCATAGTGCCGCCGCCGATAACGCCGATTGGCGCCTGACTTTGTGTCACAAATTTCTCCTCGCCATTGCGTGGTTGTGCAATATTTCCCGGCGCGCAAGGTAGCGCCGAAAATCATCGAAGTCACCTGCATCGCGAATTTCCTCCCCGGACCGGCGTATCGACCTCGGCGAAAGCCTGGGCCACACTATTGGGAACGAAACGCGTAAACGGAAGCACAACACGCTAATGAGTAAAAATTGCCGGACCGACCACCACGATAGTGCGCTGCTCATCACCTCCGATGCCGCCTTGCGGGCTCTCGCCCGAAATTCGATTGAGTACGTCCGATGACAGATAACCGTTTAGGAGGCGATCCGGAAGCCGAACGCGATCGCGTCGCCGAAGACGAGCTGGGTCTGCGCGTGGCCGCACACGGCGAATGGCTGGCCGCAGAGGGTCGCGCGGGGACGCGCTTCGATTACCCCGGTGCGAATCTGATTTATGCCGGATTTCTGCTCGCCGATTTGCGCCGGGCCAATCTGTCTGACGTATGCCTGATCAACGCCAATCTGCGTGAATGTGATTTGACCGGAGCAACGCTCGACGGGGCAAATCTACAGGGCGCCAGCATGGTGAACACGGTGTTGAGCGCCGCATCCCTGAAAGGCGCCGATCTGGCCCGCGCGATTATTCCGGGTGTGGCGTTCGAAAATGCCGATCTGAGTGCGGCATCGCTGCGCTCCACCAACCTGCTTAGCGCCGACTTCAGCGGCGCCAACCTGCCCGGCGCCGATCTGACAGACAGCAATCTGGCCGGCTCGAAACTCCATCAGGCCTGTTTCGACGGTTGCGATTTCACGGATGCCAAACTGATGTTGGCAGAATTCTCTGGCGCCAGCCTGCGCGGCGCCAATTTTACTAAAGCGGTGATGTTTGGCGCGTTGCTCGACGAGGCAGATTTGAGTGACGCCGACTTAAGCCTGGCACTTGGCCTGACTGCAGAGCAGCTCGGAACCGCCTACGGCAACGATGGGACGAAACTCCCCGAGCCGCTGTCTGGGGAAGTGTTGCGGGCCAGGCCCGCCTAAGTTGGACGAGAAGCGCATGACAGCGCTAAATGACTCGCCTAGTCGGCCTTTTCAGCGGCGTGCTGCGCTTTGGCAACCGCCTGGATAGCTTCGCTTTCCTTGCCAATCATGCCTTCCAGAACGTCGAGGCGGGCACCCATCTGCTCGACCGGGCCGAGCAGAGCGGTGTAACGCACCAGAATCGCCGCGAGAGCCTCGACGACCAATAGCGGGTCGTCCTTGTTCTGCTCGAGGAATTCATTGGTATGACGGAACAATTTTTCCACCATTTGCTGCTTTTCGGCCAGACCGTCGTCGGTTTGCGGGGAGCCGGATTCGGGGGACTTGGTCGAGCCTGTCATAAACGCGTGCACAGCCTTGCTTCTGCGGGCGGGAAGCGTATATCGTACAGCTAAATAGCGCTCGTTTCGCGGGCGTTGCTGCACACTGTCGGGGAGGACCGGATGCGCAATCGCTACGTGATTGTGTGTCGCCCACCACATCTGCCCGAGCCGTGCTGACCGAACAACCGGAGACTACGACTATGGCAGCCGACCTTTCCCTCTCGAAAATCGTAAAACAAAAAAGCATTAGCGTTACCGAGGCCACCCAGCGCATCGCCGATCTCGGCTGGGCGCCGGATTACTTTGAGGAAATCCTCAAATATCCGACCGACTATAAGGTTGAGAAAGCGCCCAAAGATCCGATGAAGCAGGTGCTGCGCTCCTACTTCCCGATGCAAGAAGAGAAAGACAACCGCGTCTATGGCGCACTCGATGCTGCGCTGCGTGGTGACATGTTTCGCAACGTTGAGCCGCGCTGGATTGAATGGCAGAAGCTGTTCCTGGCGATTATTCCGTTTCCGGAAATTTCCGCTGCCCGGTCGATGGCTATTCAGGGCCAGATTGCGCCCGGCGAAAACCTGCGCACCGGCTTCACAATGCAGATGATTGATGAATTCCGTCATTCCACCATTCAGATGAATCTGAAAAAGTGGTACATGGAAAATTACGTCGATCCGGCCGGATTCGATATTACTGAAGCGGCGTTTGGCAAATGCTATGCAACCACCATCGGGCGTCAGTTTGGCGAAGGCTTTATCACCGGCGATGCCGTGACGTCGACCAACGTGTACTTGCAGGTCGTCGCTGAGACCGCGTTCACGAACACCCTGTTCGTCGCGATGCCATCAGAGGCCGCGCGCAATGGCGATTACGCGTTGCCGACCATCTTCTTGTCCGTACAGTCCGATGAATCGCGCCACATCGGCAACGGCCACTCGTTTCTGATGTCGATCGTCAAAGAGCCTGAAAATCTCGATTTGCTCGAACGCGATTTACGCTATGCGTTCTGGCAGAACCACGCCATCGTCGATGCTGCCATCGGCACCATCATCGAGTACGGCACCCAGGACCGCGACAAGAATAAAGAATCCTATGCCGAGCTATGGCATCGCTGGGTATTCGACGACTACTACCGTACGTATCTCCTGCCGCTCGAAAAATACGGCGTCAAAATTCATCACGAAGATGTCGAGGAAGCCTGGAACCGCATCGTCAAAAAGAATTACGTGCACAAAGTGGCGCAGTTCTTCTCATTTGGCTGGCCGGTTGCGTTCTGGCGTATCGACGGCATGGTTGAGAAGGATTTCGACTGGTTCGAAGCCAAATACCCGGGTTGGTACAACGAATTCGGTACCTATTGGGAAAACTATGGGAAAGCCAGTTTGCCCAATCAGCCGCCGTTGATGTACCTCGATTCTGGCTACGTCTATCCGCACCGTTGCTGGAGTTGCAACGTACCGGCGCTGATTCGTGAAGACTTCTGCGTCGATGAGGTTGAGGGTGAGCTTTACACCTACTGTTCAGAGCTGTGTCGCTGGACCCACAAAGTTGCTTTTGCGGGTGAATACAACGGCCGTCCAACGCCCGCCATGGGCCGCTTCAGTGGCCGTCGCCAATGGGAAGAGCTCTACCACGGCTGGGATCTAGCTGACGTCGTTAAAGACCTGGGCTTTGTGCGCTCAGATGGCCACACCGTTATTCAGCAACCCCATCTGCACATGGAAGACAGCAAGATGTGGACCCTGGACCACTTCAAGGGTCTGGAAGTGCGCAGCCCGCTCGTCGACCTGCGCGCGATGTCGCCTGCAGACCGCGAAAAACATATCGCGGAGTACCAGGCTGGTTTTACCTGTAAACCAATCTAGAACCGACCACCTAGGGCCAGCGGTGGCGCGTGCCGCCGCCTGGCCATTTGGAACGCAATCGCCTTACGCTCAATCGACAACAACTTTATGACCTATTCCGTTCGGCTAGAACCTATTGGTGTGGACATGGAAGTGGACGAGGACGAAACCGTCCTGCAGGCCGCGTTCCGCCAGGGCATCACACTGATGCACGGGTGCAAAGAAGGACAATGCTCGGCGTGCAAGTCTGTCCTCCTCGATGGCGACGCCGAACACGAAGATTTCTCGACGTTTGCGCTGTCCGAAGTCGAGCAAGATGAAGGCAAAGTTTTGTTGTGTCGCTTGTTCGCCCAAAGCGACCTTGAAATCGAGCTGCTGAACTACGATGAGGAAGTTCTGGCCAACTGGATACCAGCGAAGAAAGTCACCGGTAAAGTGAGCGCGATTGAATCTCTCACGCATGACATTCGCCTGCTCGAAGTAGCACTCGACGATCCTATGAGCTTCAACGCCGGCCAGTTCGCCGACATCACGATTCCCGGCAGCGGTGTGACGCGCTCCTACTCGATGGCAAATGCGCCGAGCGAGACTGGCACGCTGTCTTTCATCATTAAAATTTACCCGGATGGGGCATTTTCCAATCTACTCGGCAGCCAACTCGAGGTGGGCGCGCCGCTGGAGATTGAAGGCCCGTTCGGAACCAGCTTTCGTAACAAAAACCATGCCGGACCAACGCTGCTGGTCGGCGGCGGGTCCGGGATGGCACCACTGTGGTCGATTCTGAACGACCTTGTAGAAGATTCCGCGACCCAGCCAGTGCGCCTGTACTACGGCGCACGGACGCAAAACGACCTGTTCTATCTCGAAGAAATAGCCGCGCTCGGCGCGAAATTGCAGGATTTCGCATTCGTGCCAGCACTGTCAGACCAGGGTGACGACAGCAGCTGGGATGGTGATGAGGGTTTTATCCATGAAGTCGTTGCCGCGCAGTATGGCGCGAGCGGCCGCCATCCGACGCTCGAAACTTACGCCTGCGGACCCCCGCCGATGGTTGACGCGCTGCTGCCTGTGTTTCAGCAGTTAGGCGTCGATGCGGACAACATTCATCTCGACAAATTTACTCCGGCTACAGCCTAGAGGCGCTCACAATGACTGAAAACGTACAGCAATCCGGCGCTGCCGGCAGTTCGACATTCGCAGGATCTGACAGTCGCCGTTATAACTATTTCGAGCCTGCAGGCCGCCGCGCCACCCTCTACGAGGATGTCACGGTGGACGTGCAACCCGATCCTAGCCGCCACCTGATTCAGGGCTGGATCATGTCGTTTGCCGACGGCATGCCGACCTATGGCGATTACACCACGGCCGCCAAGTGCAGCGATTGGCATGTCTATCGCTCAGTCGATCAGGAATGGTCGCGCACCCACTATCAGCGCCAGAGCCATATCGAAAACACAATCAAAATGCTGGTCGATAATGCGCGTAGCGACGGTGCTCCGGGCCGTTTCGATGCCGGCTGGATAAAAGTTCTGCAGGATCATTTCGGCGCTTTGAAACACGCAGAATTCGGACTCGGCGTAGCGCTGATGAAAGCACAGCGTGATGGCGTTACGCAAATGGTTAATAACGCCATTCTGACTAACGCGTCGTACAAATTGCGACTCTCACAGGACATCACCCTGTACCTTGCCGATGTCGGTCTCGACATCGAGATTGACGGAGATGCAGGCAAGAAAAGCTGGATGGAAGATCCCGCCTGGCAGGGCACACGCAAAGCCATTGAAGCGATTCTCGCGGCAACTGACCACATCGAAATTTACTTCGCGGCGAACGTCATGTTCGAGCCACTGATCGGCGAAATGTTTCGCAATGCCCTGATCATGCGCGCCGGACCGGCGCACAATGACTTTGTCACCCCTGCTGTGGTATCAGCCGCAAGTGACGACTTTCGCCGTAATCTGGCCAACACAATCACCCTATTAAAAATGCTCAACGGCGACGAGACCCACGGCAAAGCCAATCGTGAGCTCATGAGTGGCTGGGTGGAGAAGTATCTGCCGTTGTGCAGCGAAGCGGCCAGCGGTCTGGAATCGGTGTGGGGCCTGGCCGACAGCGGGGAGCTGGATTATGCCGGCAATGTGGGCGATGCACGGTTGCGCTGCAAGGATATTTTGACTGAGATCGGAGTGGGCTTGCCCGCAGGTATGACGCTATGAGTACACAAACATTCAACGATCTGAATCGCCAGGACACGATTTCCCACAAGTGCGGTGTAACGATGAATGACAGTGCCGACGCGCGTGTCATTGCCGAGGTCATGGAAGAAAAGCCCGGCGTTGAAGTGCTCAACTATCCGGCCATGATCCGCCTTGATACCGAAGGCAGGCTAACCTTCGATATGGTGGAACTCAGCGAAGCACTCGGCCGTACCTTCACCGCCTACGACTTTGAGGTCGTGATGTCGACGCACTACGGACGCATGGTGATGATCGACGAAGATACTGTGGTTATCTTCGGCGACATGGACGAAGCGCTCCAGTACGAAGAATAGACGGCGCCGGCGAGGCGTTAACACACCTTCGGGCCGCGCACTGCCGTCGGCCCACGAAAATGCTGAATCGTCGCCGCGCGGGACGCTCGCTTCCACGCGGAAATGATCATCGCGGATACTTCACCAAAATGTACGCAAGACTCGCACTAGGGTCTTAAGGAACTGATATATGCCAAAAATGATGATCTTTGATCACGAAGCCCGCGCGGCATTAGCCCGCGGTGTCGCGTTGCTGACGCGCGCAGTGCAATCAACCCTGGGCCCAAAAGGGGGCAACGCGATCATTGATGTGCCGATTGGCACCCCGATTATCTCGCGCGACGGTGTTTCCATCGCTGCGGAGATTGAACTCGAAGACCGTTACGAGAATATGGGTGCGCAGGTGGCGCGCGAAGTGTCCAAGCGAACCAATGAAATTGCCGGTGATGGCACCACCACCGCGACGGTCCTTGCCAACGCTTTAATTCAGCGCGGCTTCAAGTCACTGGAAGGGGACGCTATCGCCGCGCTCGACCTCGTAAACGGCATGAATCTCGCGGTCACACAAGTCGTCGAGGGCCTCAAGGCTGCGGCGACGCCGATCAGCGACATTGAGGGGGCGGCGGCATCGGTCGCGATTATCGCTGCCAATGATGACGTAACCGGTCAATTGGTCGCCGATGCGCTTGAAGCGGTCGGGCCCAGTGGCATCGTGACCGTAGATGTCGGCCTCACAGTCGATACGACGATAGACATAGCCGAAGGTGCTTCATACGAACGTGGTTATGTTTCGCATCACATGGTCAACGATATCGAGACCATGCAAATCCAGCTCGAAGACGCGCTGATCCTGTTGACCGATCACGGGCTCAGCAGCGCCGCCGAGGTAGCGGACCTGCGTAAATTAGCAGGCGCAGCGAAGAAACCCTTGCTCGTGATTGCCGAAGATTACTCTGCAGAAGCAGTCGCGGCGCTCATCGACCGCGACGACAGCCCGGCCATCGTTGCCGTCCACCCTCCCGAGTATGGCAAATGGCGCCAGGCGATGATGGAAGACATCGCGACCACAACCGGCGGCCGGGTTTTCGTGAAGGCACTCGGGCAGCACTTCAGCGAAGCAAGCGTTGCCGATCTTGGCACCAGCAAACGCATTCGTATATCGGCAGATACGACTGTCATTGCCGGCGGCGGCGGCGACACGGATCGTATCCGCGCGCGGGTCGAACAGATTCGGCGTCAGCTTGCGCTCAATGAAGTGCCCATCGAAGAAGACAAATTTAACGAACGGCTCGCGAAAATGTCTGGTGGTGTTGCAGTCCTGCACGCCGGCGGCGCGACGCCAGTGGAACAGAAGCGCACCGTCCAGCTTATAGAAGATGCACTCAATGCGACCCGTGCAGCGATGGAAGAAGGCGTGGTACCCGGCGGTGGCACCGCCCTCATAAAAACTCTGCCATTGGTAGAACAAGTCGTTGCACAAAGCAGTGGTGGCGTTCGCGAAGGCGCCGAAGTGGTGAAGCACGCGTTAACCCAACCGCTGACCTGTATCGCACAGAATAGCGGTGTCGATGCCGGGAAAGTTGTCGCCGATGTACTCGGTGCCCCTGCCGGCGTTGGTTACAACGCACGCAGCGGCGAACTGGTTAACATGCTCGACAGTGGCATCATGGACCCGGTCAAGGTGACCTATACCGCCCTGTTAAATGCGCTGTCGGTTGCGGCACTCATCCTGACCGCGGAAACGCTGATAGCCGACATTCCCGATGACGAAGATCCGACGGCCGGTCGCGCGCGTGGGGGTGGTGCGGAAGCCTACGGCATGCAGTAACCCACGTGCGTCTCGAACTACGCGCACCATTTGACAATAATAGGGGCGATGATGAATTGGTTTAAATCGACCCTATCGCGACGTGCCTTATTCGGCAGCGCTGTAGCGGCGGCGGCCGGCACCTCGGTGGTTGCCCGTGCGGCACACCACGGCATGATGACGACCACCGGCACGGTCGATAACGCACTGAATGGTTTCGATCCCCATCACATGCTGACCGATTGGGATACCGGTGTCGTTTCAACCCGTAGCGACGGGCGTACCGTCCGACAATTCGAAATCGCCGCTATCGAACGTGAAATAGAAATCGCGCCGAATCTGCGTTTTCCTGCCTGGACCTATAACGGCCGGGTGCCTGGGCCGAGCCTGCGCGTCACAGAAGGCGACATTGTCCGCGTCGTATTCACCAATCACGGCACCCATAAGCACAATATGCATTTTCACGGTATCCATTCGCCGGCCATGGATGGGCTCCCGGGTGTTGGCGATGTGGCGCCGGGTGATTCGTTTGTCTACGAATTTGAAGCACAACCGTACGGCTGTCATCTGTACCATTGCCATGCCCACCCATTACGTCGGCATGTGCATAAGGGCTTGTATGGTTCATTCATCGTCGATCCGGATCCCGCCCGCCATCCGGAGCACGCAGACGTTGCTCGTTCGCGCCTGCTCGGTAGCGATGAGAACGCCGAATGGCAGGAGTTCCTCATGGTCATGAATGGCTTTGACGTTAACTTCGACGATGAGAACGAGGTCTATGCAGTCAATTCCATCGCACACGCGTTCGCCAAGCAACCCATTGCCGTTGCGCGTGAGCGACCGGTGCGGATTTACCTCATCAACATCACCGAATTTGATCCGATAAATTCTTTCCACCTGCATGCCAATTTCTTCAATTACTTCGATCATGGAACCAATCTTGAGCCGAGCTCACGGACGATCGATACGGTGATGCAGTGTCAGGGCCAGCGCGGCATCCTTGAGTTCACTTTCAAGGACCATGAGCCCGGCAAATATATGTTCCATGCCCACCAGGCGGAGTTCGCCGAACAGGGCTGGAGCGGTTTTTTTGAGGTCTCGTGACCGCGCGACCCTGGTGGTACGCACTCGCCCCGCTGGTGGTGTTGGCTGCGTTTGTCCTTGCGATTTTTCGTCTCGACGCGCTGCATTGGATGGGGCTGGACGCACCTGCACTCGAACGTCTTGGCGTCGAACAGATCAAGATTTCGAAATCCGGTTTTGAGGTATTAGTCCGCAACAACGGCGCCGAGCCATTACAACTCGCGCAAGTGATGGTCGACGGGGCCTACTGGGTTTTCTCTAGCGACCACAGTGGCCCGATAGCGCGTCTCGATACCACCAGGCTCAGCATCGATTTCCCCTGGGGCAGCGGCGAAACTCATCATTTGCGTTTCATCACGAGCATCGGTTCGACCTTCGATCACACCATTGAAATTGCGCTCGAAACACCACAACCCTCAACCAGTGTACTGGCGCGCTTAGCGGTCCTCGGCATCCTCGTCGGCCTGCTGCCGATTATCGTCGGCATGTTGTTCTACCCGGCACTACAAAGACTCGATCAGGGGCTCGAGTTTGTGCTTGCTTTAACGCAGGGCCTACTCGGCTATTTGTTCATCGACATGGGTCTGGAGGGCCTGGAACTTGCGGCCGCGGCCAGTCCTCTGCTCGGCGGCCCGGTGCTGGTCCTCATCCCGCTACTCGTTACGATAGCGCTCCTGCTGCTATTCAATCGTCGCCAAAACGCACGCACTGATGGTCTGCGCCTGGCCGTCCTTGTCGCGCTCGGTGTCGGCGCACACAATTTTGGCGAGGGGCTAGCCATCGGCGCATCTTTTGCGGCCAACGAGCTGGCGGTTGGCTCTGTATTAGTACTCGGCTTCGCGCTCCACAACACGACCGAGGGCATCGCACTCGTGGCGCCAATCGCGAAACAACGCACACGGCTTTTGACGCTGCTGGCGCTGGCCTTGCTGGCCGGGGTGCCGTTGGTGCCGGGGTTGTGGTTGGGCACGTTTTCGTCCGCGCCACATTGGGCCGCTGTGTTCTTCGGCATTGGTGCCGGAGCGGTCGCTGAAGTCATCATCGAGCTGGACCGCTATATTGCGCGGCAGCAGTTCGCAGGCGCGCTCAGCTCGCGCTTTAGTGCGACGTCTGTGGCAGGATATTGCACTGGCGCGGCATTGATATACGGCAGTTCGCTGGCGATCCCGATTTGACTCGTGCGTGTGGCGCGTGAACCACGGAGCGCATCCCAAACCAATGTCGTCACAGGAGACGAATATGAGTAAAGCGACGATTAATCGACGCCAGTTCCTTGAGACCAGTACCCGCGGAGTGGCCGGTGGGGTCGTCGCGAGCCTGGTTCCGACGCTGGTTCTGGCCGACGACAATTGGCCCAGTCAACTGGCTGCCATCGAGTCGTCAAACGCCGCCATGCTGGTGCGCATGTGCCGCGTTTTGTACCCGCACGATGGTTTGAGCGATGGCCACTATGCAGACTGCGTTGTCAGTCTGGACGCCAAAGCAGCCGCTGATAGCGCGCTTGCGAAACAGTTAAACGACGGTGCGAGCGCACTGAACGCGGCGAGCGGCGGCAAGTTCCTCGAATTGGACGAAGCCGCGCAAGTAGCCGCCCTGGTGACTATCGAGAACACGGCATTCTTTCAGAGCGTGCGCGGGCATATGGTCGTTGCGTTGTATACCGACCGAAAAGTGTGGGCTGAACTAGGCTACGAAGGCCCTTCGTTTCCTTACGGCGGCTATCTGGAACGCGGCTTTGACGACATCGACTGGCTGCCCGAAAGCTAGCGCCCGGTACGCAGGAGAACAACATGACACAGATTGATATGAACGACGATAGCGCCGTCGTGGTGATTGGTTCAGGTGCTGGAGGCGGTACGCTCGCCAACGAACTCGCGCAAAAGGGTATTAAAGTCGTCTGCCTCGAAGCTGGCGCACGGCTCGACTACACCAAGGGCTTTGCCAACGACGAATGGCCGATGTTTGACAAGATTTCGTGGCTCGATAAACGCACGACTTCGGGCAGTTGGCAGGTAGCAAAAGATTTCCCCGGGCTCCCGGCGTGGATTTGCAAAACGGTCGGTGGCACGACCGTGCATTGGGCTGGCGCGAGCCTGCGCCTTCAGGAACACGAATTTCGCACCTTGAGTCATTACGGCAAAATTGATGGCGCCAACCTGCTCGACTGGCCGATCGGCCTGGCGGATTTGGAACCCTACTACGCGAAAGCCGAATTCAAGATGGGTGTCACACGCACGAACGACATCCCCGGTTTGCCACCGTGTAATAACTTCAAGGTGATGGAAGCGGGCGCTAAAAAGCTCGGCTATAAGAATGTTCATACCGGCCGCATGGCGATCAACTCCCAGCCACGCGATGGCCGCACTTCATGCCGCCAGCTGGGCTTCTGTTTCCAGGGCTGTCGCATGGGCGCGAAATGGTCGACGCTGTATACAGAAATTCCGAAAGCGGAAGCGACTGGTAATTTCGAACTACGCGCGCAGGCCCAGGTGCTGCAAATCGAACACAACGCCAATGGCAAGGTCAGTGGAGTCGTATACGCGGATAAGGACGGCAACCAGCAACGTCAGAAAGCTCGTCTGGTGTGCGTAGCCGGCAATTCAATCGAAAGCCCCCGTTTGTTGTTGAACTCTGCCTCTGCCAAGTTTCCTGACGGCCTGAGTAATTCCTCTGGTCAGGTCGGCAAAAATTACATGCGCCATACGACCGGCTCGGTCTACAGCATTTTTGACAAACCCGTGCACATGTACCGCGGCACGACCATGGCCGGCATCATTACCGACGAGTCCAAGCACGATCCGAGCCGTGGCTTTGCCGGCGGTTATGAGTTGGAAACTATCTCATTGGGCGTGCCCTTTATGGCTGCATTTTTACTACCCGGTGGCTGGGGACGGGACTTCACTGCATTCATGGATGCCTATGATCACCTTGCCGGGATGTGGATTGTCGGCGAGGACATGCCGCAAGAGAGCAATGCGATAACGCTGCATGCGAGCGAGAAAGATCAGCACGGTCTGCCGGTACCGAACGTGCACTACGACGATCATCCGAACGATATTGCGATGCGGAAGCATGGCTTTGCTGCGGGTACGCGAATCTACGAGGCCGTCGGTGCCACGCGCACAATGGAGACACCACCGTACCCATCAACACATAACCTCGGCACCAATCGCATGAGCGCCAAGGCGGCAGACGGCGTGGTTAACGGTTGGGGGCAGAGCCATGACATCAGCAATTTGTTTGTCTCGGACGGCAGCCAGTTCACCACCGGCGCGGGCGAGAACCCGACTCTGACGATTGTCAGCCTGGCGATTCGTCAGGCTGATTACATTGCAGAGCAGATGACCAAAAAAAGTCTCTGAGAGTTTGCTGAGTGACGACTGACCCGGCCGCCGCGGACAGCGGCCGGGGTCAGTCTATGTTGAAGGCACCAACGGCTCAGGTACGGTGCCGTGCCCCTGCTCTCAGAGATTACGCAGCGGTCGCGCCCAGGCGCGTACATCATCAACAAATAATTGCGGCTGCTCGAATGCAGCGAAGTGCCCGCCTTTGGGCTGCTCTGTCCAATGCTGGATGTTCGGATAGTCTCCCGCCTCCATCCACGCACGCACCGGTGGCACGATTTCCTTGGGGTACACCGCGACGCCGGTCGGCACTGTAATCGTATGCCGCTCTACGGCACCAAAACTCTGCCAATACAAACGCGCCGATGAGGTTGCGGACGCGGTCGCCCAATAGAACATCACGTTGTCGAGTAGTTCGTCGCGGCTCAGAACATTCTCCGGATGACCGGCGCAGTCGGTCCAGGCCCAAAATTTCTCCAGAATCCACGCGGCCTGCCCAATTGGCGAGTCGGTCAGGCCATAGCCGAGCGTTTGCGGACGGGTGGCCTGTTGTTTTGAGTATCCAGAATCCCAGCGTCGATACTCCTTCATACCATCGAGCGCACGTTTCTCCTCGGCACTGGGTTCGCCATCCACTTGTGGGCGAGTGCTCATAGCCATAGTCACGTGAATGCCCTGGCAATGCTCTGGATCCTGCCAACCAATGGCTTGTGTAACAGCTGAACCCCAATCACCACCCTGCGCGAAGTAGCTTGGGTAACCCAGTCGCAACATCAGGCTACTCCAGGCGCGCGCAATGCGTTCAACGCCCCAGCCCGTGCTGCGCGGCTTGGCGGAAAAACCGTAGCCTGGCAAGGCCGGGCACACGACGTGGAAAGCATCACTCACATCTCCGCCAAACGCGGTCGGATCGACCAGCGGTTCGATGACTTTGTGGAACTCAACCACCGAGCCTGGCCAGCCGTGTGTGAGGATCAACGGCCTGGCATCTGCGTGCGGGGAGCGTTGGTGGATGAAATGAATTTCCAGGCCGTCGAGTTCAGTGGTGAACTGTGCGAAACGATTGAGTGACTCCTCGCGCTTGCGCCAGTCGTAGCCGTCCGCCCAATACGCACAAATCTCGCGCAGCCAGGCATTTGGCACACCCTGACTCCAGTCCGACACAAGCTCGTCTTCGGGCCAGCGCGCCGCTTGCAAACGCTGTTTCAAATCAGTCAGAACAGTGTCGCTGACGGCAATCTTGAAGGGATTAATGGCGCTACTCATGGGAACTCCGTTATCAATCGCGGGAGCTCGTATGGTAACCCCGAGGCCGCTGGGGCGGGGGCCCAATCGGCCCCAAGTCGCCGGCCGGGTTGCGACGCGTCGCAGCGGACTTTCATCAGCGGCCGCAATAGGGTGGAATAGACCTGCACAGCGCGGTGCTGTCCGCCTGCCCTCGGCTGTTCAATTTCGGAGAAACCTGCCATGTCCATCACCATCACCCCGACCTCCGCCACCCTTGGTGCGATTGTCACCGACGTTAACCTGAGCGCACTCGACGACGCGCAATGGCCGACCATCGAGGACGCATTCCACCAATACGGTTTATTGATATTTCCCGGCCAGCATCTGGACGGCCAGGCACAAATCGCTTTCGCGCGGCGCTTCGGGGACCTTGAGATCCTGGTCGAGGACATGACATCCATTCCCGTCAGCAACAAGGACGAAGAAGGCGAACTGCTTGAAGACGACAGTTTCCGCATGCAGTTGCTGATGGGTAACGAGGGATGGCATACCGACAGCTCTTACGTCCATTTAGCCGCTAAAGCGTCGGTGCTGTCGGCTCACGTGGTACCAAAACAAGGTGGCGAGACCGAATGGGCCGACCCGCGCGCCGCTTACGACGCACTGGATGAGGCGACCCGCAAGCGCATCGCGGATCTGGCGGCCTACCATTCTTATTTCTATTCGCAGGCCAAGATCGGGCACAAGGTCGCCGTCGGTGAGGCGTATGGCTTTTTCGAGGGTGAGCCGCCATTACGTCCGCTGATCAAAGTCCATCCAGTGACCGGGCGCCCGGCACTCTATATTGGCCGCCACGCCGGTCAGATCCCAGGCTTTGATCTACCGGAATCGGAAAAACTACTGGACGAACTGATGACCTTTATCTGCCAGCCGCCGCGCACGTTTATGCATCGCTGGACGCCGGGCGATGTCGCTGTGTGGGACAACCGCTGCCTGCTCCATCGCGCCCGACCCTACGATCACCGCGAAGAACGCGAGATGATTCATACCCGCATTAAGGGCGAAGTAGCGTCCGAGACTTCCCTGAACGGCTGAGCACAAAGCATCTAGCCGCCAATCGGCAAAGTCAGGATGGGCGCGTTGCTGGCATCGGCATCGGACTGCAGCGCATATAGCTGGCCGAGCAAGGCGAAAGTGGATTTCGACTGCACATCGGCATCATCGATATAGAACCAGCGCTCACGAAAATTCACCGCGACCGAGGCATCACTCGGCTTGCGCGGACTTGAGCGGATTTCGATCAAGCCACCGGTAACCTGGCCCCAGTCGAATTCGCCCCCTACGGCATCCCGCGTAACGGTGACCTTGCCGTCGTTCGCGTCCTGCTCCGGCACTGCGACGGCCTGGGCAAGAAAGTACATCACGCCCATGAACGATCGAGTCTGCATATTAATAGCGCTACGGGAATCGCTGATTTGATTCAGCGTTAACGCATATTCCTCGAGCTTCGGGTCCAGGCCGAGCAAGTGGGCGAGTTCGGTAAATGACGCAGTTCGACGCGCAGCGGGACTGAAACGAGCCACGAACTCCACTGCTCCCTCAGTTTGCTTGCGAAACAGGACCAGATCGCCGCGGCCTTCGAAATCAGCCAGTAAATCGATCGCGCGACGAAATGCGGTGACATCGGGGGCATCCGCCGGTGTCGGCCCGGATGCCCGCGCGGCATTATCGAGTCCGTTGACGTTTTCGATGCACATGCGCAGAACCCGGGCCGTGCTCCAACCGCTGGCGTCGAGTAACAGCACGGTATCGAGCGTCACCCGCGACAACACCTGGCGTACAAAGGCCTGCCCGCGTAGCGGTGAGTAAGTGACCGTCGGCTTCTCTTCGTAAGCGAGGCGTCCTTTAAGTCCGTACGTATTGTTACCGTTGAAATCAAACAGCGAACTTGCCTCGGCGCTGGGGGCGATCAGAAATTGGGTATTGAGGGCGGAGGCCTCCAGAAAATAGGGTGGGTCGCCGTAGCGCAGACGCACCAGGTTGAGCAGCATCTGTTCGTTTTCAGTGCGGTTCATCGCGATGTTGTAATCCGTACGGCTGGCTTCGATGAAGCGAGGCCCGAACTGCCCGCAACCGCTGAGCATGACGCTGAGCAGCCCAGTTAATGCCAAACGCTTTATGGCACGGGTGAGGATGTTGGTCGTGTGCATGGTGTTTCCAGCATTTCAGTGCGCGCCATTATACGGAGCACACAGGACTGGCGAATCGCGAGTACTGCCCGGCTTGCGCACCGCCCGGGGCGCGGTTAGTGTCATTAACAGTGGTGTGGCTGCGACGTTACCGATCACAACGCGTAGGCACATGTGTAATCCGGGCGCCATGACGTCAGCCCGAATACCTGTGTGGCATGAGCTCCGTTGTGTCCAACACATCACACTCGGGTTTGTCACGCGCGCCATGGGGCGCCGCTTTGGGCGCAGCACGGCTGCGAATTTACCAACCTCATGTGGCCAGGCCACAGCGGGACTGTTATGCAAAATCTGACTCGCAAGATTATGTTGGCGATGCTGGTCGGTGCCGCAACAGGCGTCGTTATCAATCTGTTCGCTGCCGACGTCGCGGTGGTCATGGACTATGTCGTTGGTGGTTTGCTCTACGTCATCGGCGCAATATTCATTGCTTCGTTAAAGATGCTCGTCGTCCCACTGGTGTTCGTCTCGTTAGTGGGCGGCGTGACTTCGCTTGGCAATCTCGCCACGCTTGGGCGTATGAGCGTGAAAGCGATCTCGCTCTATATGGTCACCACGATGATCGCCATCACCATCGCCCTATCGCTTGCCATCGCGGTCGGCACTGGCGCTGATTTCGATATTGGTGGCAGTTCGGCGAGCTTCACGGGTCGCGACGCACCGCCTATCGCTGACGTGTTCATCAATATGGTCCCATCGAACCCGATTGCTGCGATGGCGTCCGGCAACATGCTTCAGATCATCGTCTTTGCGCTCCTGTTCGGGATCGCCCTCACGATGTCCGGCGAGCGTGGCAAAACAATCATCGCGCTGTTTCGCGATCTCGATGTCGTGGTCATGAAGATGGTCGAAATCATCATGCGGCTCGCGCCGTTCGGTGTGTTCGCCCTCATCGCGCGTACGTTCGCGACCCAGGGAATCGAACTCATCGTGCCATTGATCAGCTATTTTCTAACCCTGACCTGCGCGTTAGGGTTTCATGCGCTGATCGTTTATCCGACCGTACTGAAAGGACTCTCGGGTCTGAATCCGCTGACGTTCCTGCGCAAGATGCGCGATCCAGCGTCCTTTGCGTTTTCCACAGCCAGTAGTGGCGCTACCATTCCCATCACGTTGCGCACTGCGGAAGCAAAGTTGGGTGTCGACAACGCCGTCGCGTCATTTACGGTACCGCTAGGCGCAACCATCAACATGGACGGGACTGCCATCATGCAAGGCGTCGCGACCGTGTTTATCGCCAACGTTTACGGCGTTGATCTGACAGTGACAGATTATTTGATGGTGGTAATGACCGCGACGCTGGCCTCGATTGGTACGGCCGCCGTACCCGGTGTTGGTCTCATTATGTTAACCATGGTCCTCAACCAGGTGGGTTTACCCGTCGAAGGAATCGCATTGATTATCGGCGTCGATCGCATCCTCGACATGATGCGCACGGCGTGCAACGTGACTGGAGACTGCGTTGTGACTTGCGTCATTGCCAACAGCGAGCAGGCGCTCGATATCGCAACCTTTAATGACCCTGCGGCGGGCGCGCTGGAACTCGCGACAGAGGAGTTACCAGCAAGCAAGGCCTAACGCGCACAGGCTGTTGAAAAGCGTAGCGGGCACGCGACGCAACAGCTGGGCGCCGCAGTCATTTTTCAACAGCCTGCTAAATTAGATTCCAGCGCATCCCGCATGCAACGAAACTATTACCGTCGACTGGGGCGCCATGTTCAGTTGCAGCACTTAGCACGGCGTCACGGTCGTGACTCACCAAATCCAGGCCCGCGAGACCAGCCGGTCGGCCATCAGCGCAACCTACAAACCGCAGCCGGGCATTGTCGAGCTGTATAAGCGACGCTACGCCGCCAACCTCAACCGGCAGCTCGGCAATCTCGGCCCAGCGCGTCGCCACCGCGCTCGGATTATCGACCTGGAGTTCGGCCGCAGCAATTGCACTAACGCGTTCGGTTCTTACGTGAGCTTGCCAATTATTACCGGCCGGGACCCACGGGCCGTCGAGTTCGTTGCCACGCGCACCAAGTTGCTGGTCGATCTCAAAAAACGACCCGCCGGTGTCCTGCGGATGCAGTTGCATATTAGTAAACCCTTCAGCGACGAATTCATGTGCAACGCGGACCCCGAGCGCTTCAACGCGACGCCGCCGCGGCGCATGATCGTCGCATTGAGTGATCACCATATAACCGCCATCACCACGTCGGCGTTGCAGAAAGCGTCCGGCCGCAGTGCCCGGTTGGGTTGGCGCAACAACCTCAAGGAACTGGTTGCCGATCGGGAACAAGGCATTCTCCAGGCCGAATTCTGCGACTGCCGGGTCCCGATAACACACCGACAAGCCCAAAATAGCCTCGATTGCTTGTTCAACGGGTGCCAGATGTTCTGCGACCAGTGCGATTTGCCGAAGTCTCAACCACATGATTCGAATCTACTCCTGAATTTGGGGCCCCGCCCAGGTGGCGGGTGCAACTCCGCACAGTTAACCATCCGTCCGCCATGCAGTCGACCACGCCGTAACGCCACTCAGATGACGCTGCTGCCACCGAGCCCGCGAGCGGGGCATCGCTAGCGCTGTAAACGCACAGAAAACGGCTGCCAGACGGCCCACTTTTTGAATTTTACGCGAGCTTGTGTAAGCTTGCCGCCCTCACTTCCAAAGCAAGCTAGTCAAGGTACACAACATGAGCTCCGGCGTTCTCGAAACAGCCACCTCCCACGTCAGCGTCCCCGACAGCGCGTTGCAGGTATCGGCGCCACTCTACGATTTGGTCGTCAAGGAAATTCTGCCTGATCTGGGCATGGAGGCAGAGTCGTTCTGGGCCTTGATGGAAGAAGTGATCGGAGAAATGGCTCCGAAAAACAATATCTTGCTGCTCAAGCGCTATCAAATCCAAGCAGAAATTAACACCTGGCACCAGTCGCGCAGCGACGCACCACACGACCATGACCAGTACAAGAAATTTCTGCAGAAAATCGGCTACCTGCAACCTGAGGGCCCCGATTTCCAGGTGTCTACTGAACATGTCGACGACGAAATCGCGACAATCGCCGGCCCACAGCTGGTAGTGCCGGTCAAAAATGCCCGCTATGCCCTGAACGCCACAAATTCTCGCTGGGGCTCTTTATACGACGCCCTCTATGGAACCGATGGCATCCCATTGGACGATAGTCCCGAACGCAGCACGGGCTACGACCCGGCCCGGGGTGCCAAAGTCATCGCGTTCGCGCGCGCGTTTCTCGATGAAAGCTTCCCGCTCAGTGCGGGCTCACACGCTGATGCCGTCGACTATTCCGTCGTTGATGGTGCCTTGCGCGTCGCCCTCGCTGACGACACCGTCAGCGGTCTTAAGGATCCGGAAAAATTCGCTGGCTACAACGGCCGTGCCGATGCGCCGGCCGAAATTCTGCTGTGCAATAACAATCTCCACGCCATCATTCAGATTGACCCCAGCCACGCCATTGGCAAAGACGACGCGGCAAGTATCAAAGACATCGTAATCGAATCGGCCATCACCACCATTCAGGATTGCGAGGACTCGGTGGCAGCTGCCGACGGCGAAGACAAAGCGGAGGTCTACCGGAACTGGCTCGGCTTAATGCGTGGCACGCTGAGCGAAACGTTCATGAAAGGTGGCAAAGCGGTCACCCGCACCCTGACCCCGGATTTACATTTCCTCAATCCCAAAGGTGCACCGATTACGCTGCACGGACGTTCACTATTGCTGGTGCGTAACGTCGGTCATCTGATGACGAACGAAGCCGTCCTCATGCACGGTCAAGAGGTGCCGGAAGGCATTCTCGATGCCATTATCACGGCTACGATTGCACTCTACGACCTGAAGCGCCTTAACCAATTGCGCAATTCCCGCGCGGGCTCAATGTACATCGTGAAGCCGAAGATGCATGGTCCCGAAGAGGTCGAATTCGCCTGCGAGCTGTTCGCCAAAGTCGAATCTGTTCTCAAGCTGCCGGTTAACACCTTGAAGATTGGCATCATGGACGAAGAACGCCGCACGACACTCAATCTCAAAGCATGTATACGCGTCGCACGAAACCGCCTCATCTTCATCAACACCGGCTTTCTTGATCGCACCGGTGATGAGATCCATACCGCCATGGAAGCGGGCGTTATGGTGCGTAAAGAAGCGATGCGTTCCGAAGCCTGGATGAAAGCCTACGAAGATTGGAATGTCGATATCGGTTTGGCATGTGGCTTACAAGGCGTCGCGCAAATTGGCAAAGGCATGTGGCCGAAGCCGGATCTGATGAAAGAGATGCTCGATTCCAAACTTGCCCATCTGGAAGCCGGTGCCAATTGCGCCTGGGTCCCGTCACCGACTGCGGCCACCCTGCACGCTTTGCATTACCACAAAATTCTGGTGCGCGAGCGCCAGGACGAACTGAAACACCGCCGCCGCGCCAGCATCGACGATATCCTGACGATTCCGCTACTCGGCGACACCCAGCTCAGCGACCAAGACATTCAGAACGAGCTCGACAACAACTGCCAGGGCATTCTCGGTTACGTGGTGCGCTGGGTCGAACTGGGTATCGGGTGTTCGAAAGTACCTGACATTAACGACATCGGCCTGATGGAAGATCGCGCAACTTTGCGTATTTCCAGTCAGCACGTCGCGAACTGGTTGCGCCACGATTTTGTCCGCCGCACGCATGTTCTGGAAACACTCAAGCGTATGGCCACAGTTGTCGATCGCCAGAATGCCGATGACCGAGAGTACAAACCCATGTCGCCCGACTTCGACAGCTCGGTAGCGTTCCAGGCAGCCTGTGAGTTAGTTTTCGGTGGCGTCCATCATCCCAACGGTTACACCGAACCCGTCTTGCATCGGCGCCGCATCGAGCTGAAAGCGAGTCAGAAGTAGGCGGGGTGACTTAGTCGTTTCGCCGGCACATTGAGGGTACACGCACGCCGGGTTAGTTGCCGGAAAACCACGCGAAGTACGCCCGGCTTTCCGCCACTCACCTCTACCAAACTGCGATTGGATTGCCGGGTGAACCCGTCGCGCCAACGAGTTTCAACGGCGCCCAACTGAACAGGAATTCACCTGGCCCGCGCTCGCCAAGATCTTTCAGATTAAGATTCTCGAACAGATAAATGCCGCGCCGCGCAGATAGATTCATGTGGCAATAGCCCCACTCCGCGATTTTCTCCGGTGGCGTTGGCCATTTACCGACCCCCTTGAAATCATACGGCTCAATGCCCCAGTTGTCGGCCCCCATCATGGCAATCTTGCGGTTCGCGAGATGACCACATACCTCGGGGGAAATGCCGGGGCCACCGGAATTGAAAGTCGCGTTATCCGCGGTTGCCTCGGCAGCGCTCTTGCTCATGTTGTCCTGCCATAAATCGTTCCAACCCATGCGGATCAAAACAACATCGCCCTCACCCGCATCTGCGATGCCGGCGAGTTTAAGAGCAGCGCGATAGTCGTCCATGGTGACTGCATAGCCAATGGGAAGATTGCCGCCTTTCACTTTCACCATATCAATGATGATGCCGCGGGTGAAAAACGAGCCGACCTGTTCGGTACCGTTTTCACGCAGTCCGTACGGACCACTGATGTCTTCCAGGCGTCGGCCGTTGTAAAGATAGTTGCCGTCCTTGAAGCCGTCGGCCTCCTTACCACTGATTTTGATCATCGGATGACCGAGTGAATCAAACTGTGTGCCCACCTGCCCGATCTGTGCAGTGACGAGTTCATCCATAAACGTCTGGCGATAGTTATCGCCCGACCACGGCAAATCGTGGGTTGGCGTCCCGCCTCCAGGCAATGTCAGTGAATAAATCCGCCCGGGAAATAGCGGCATGCGCGCGTGGTAAGGCATGCCGAGGGTCGCCACCTCACCTTTGCGCACCAAGGCAGCGGCAGCAATGCGCTTCGACGGTTTGATGTAGTTCGTAGCGCCTGCTTGATCGTCAACACCGAACTCGCTCGGCCACCAGGTTTCATCGACTGGATTGTTGTCGGCGCAGACGCCCGTGCAGACAAGCAGCAGCGCCATCGCCGCGGCATTTTGGCTAAAAAAACGCATCGTCCTGATCCTCCCGGAGACCACTGTGAGGGCCGAGAATAGCAGGTCACGCGGGCGATAAATCGATTCTGAAGAGCGGGCGCTTACGACAGTCGCGACGAGGACAGTGAACCAGGCGCCGCGGTCCTGAATACGTCCGCTTTAAGGTATGAGGCTTACCCGCCGGCGCGCTCCTGGCGCCGTCAGCTTATTGACCCAACCAGGGTTCGCGGCGCTGTTGGAACGGCCCGGCAGGCGCCCGCGTCGATCCGCTGTGCGCTTTGACCGGCACTTTACCAAGATAGACCAGGGTGACGTTGATGTGGTCGCCGGTAGTCGCAGCCTCAGCGAATGTGGGCACCACATGAGGGTCGGTCTGGCCGGAATAGCCATAGCCCTCCAGAGGAAAGCCTTGTTTCGAATTCAATTCGAAATCGCCGTTCTCATCGTGGAACAGAAACACCGCGTAGGGGCCTTCGGTGAGTTCTGCGAAATTCGTATCAAGCGTTCCCTCGACAGCATCAAGAGTCGCTGACGCGACAGCGAGCATTGCGTTGTAGGTGGAATAGGCACCGGCGTCGTCGTACACCATCGCGACAATCTTGCCACTCGCGTTGGCGATACCTTCAATGCGCAAATTGAGACCAGATAAATCGGGAGGTGGTCCGCTTTCCCCCCCGCCATACAAGTCGATCAGAGAATCACCTTGGGCTAGTGTCGGTGTGCTTGCGAAAGCGGCGGCAGTGAGGATACCCGCCGTCGCCGCCAGCCGGGCGGCGGTGCCCGGGAAATCAAACTTAACACTGGCCATGCAGGCCTCCCCTTCAATCACCGACCAGCGAAATTTGGCTCCCGACGCTCTGAGGTCGCTTTTACGCCTTCCTGCCAGTCTTCGCTCAAGCGGAGTTCGTTTTGCTCGGCAAGCTCGTGATCGGTCTGACGCGCTACCCGATCGGCGAGCCCAAAGCGCAACGTCGCGCGAGTCGAGACCACTGCTAGTGGCGCGCACGAGGCAATTTCGCCAGCCAGATCAAGCGCGGCGGAGCGCACCTGGTCGAGTGGTACGCACAGGTCGGCGAGGCCCCATTCCGTCGCTTGCTCACCCTTGATGCGACGGCTGGTCAGGCACATTAACGAAGCACGCTGTTGACCAATTAGCTCTGGCAGTGTCGCCGTTAATCCAAACCCAGGATGAAAGCCGAGTTTGGTGAAATTTGAGCTAAAGCGTCCTTCCGGACAGGTCACCCGAAAGTCTGCTGATACAGCCAGTCCGAGACCACCACCGATTGCGGCGCCCTGCACTGCTGCGACAACTGGCGTGTTCGCTTTGAAAATTCTGACTGCGTTGCGATAAATGCTGTTCGACAATGAACCACTTTGCTTGTCAGTGACATTGCCGGCGTCGCTGTCTCCAAAATTCGCACCCGCACAAAAATTCTTGCCCTGCGCGCATAAAACGATGGCCCGACAGTCATTCATGGTATCCAGCGTTTCGTAGGTTTCCGCGATCTGGCGAATGAGTTCGATGTCGAAAAAGTTATGCGGCGGACGCTGGATTTCGACCGTCGCTACGTACTGGTCAATGCTGACCCCTAAATCTTTATGATTGAAATCGGACACGTCGCCTCCCCGGCTGTTTTATATGTGGATTCAAGTTGCACTGTTTAATCCTTAGTCGAACATGAGCATAGTGCGGGTAACCTCGCCGGCTTCCATCGCTCGAAACGCTTCGCCGACACGATCCAGGGGCTCATGTCGCGTCACCATGCCATCTAAATCGAGACGGCCCTGGCGATACAGCTCGAGGTAGTTCGGCGCATCGATGGTGAATTTATTCGAACCCATCATGCAGCCAATGACCTTCTTCTCCTGGAAAAAATGTCCAGCGTGCAGCGACACTTTCTGTCCGTACGGAATCGCACCAACGAGTATCGCGGTGCCATGCGGCGCAAGGCAATAAAACGCCTGCTCGAGCAGCTCTGGCACGCCAACCGCCTCAAAGGCGTAATCAGCACCACCGCGGGTCATTTTCTTCAGCGCCCGTGCCGGGTCGCCGCCCGACGAATTGAAAGTATCGGTGGCCCCGAAGTTAAGCGCGTTCTTGAGTTTGTTGTCGTCGATATCGACAGCAATAATCTGGCGCGCGCCGGCAATTCGGGCGCCCTGCATGATGGATACGCCAACACCGCCGGCACCAAATACGACCACCACTGACCCCGGCGTGACTTTGGCAGTATTCAGTGCAGCGCCAACTCCGGTTGTCACGGCGCATCCGACCAGGGCAGCGCGATCAAGCGGGATGTCTTTGTCAATCTTCACCACGCCGCGATGGTGTAACAACATTGCTTCAGCAAAGGCCGAAAGATCGGCGAATTGATGAATCATCTCGCCGTCTTTACTGATCCGTGGGGCTTCGTCTTCGCTGCGCTGACAGGCACCACGATCCATACATAAATGAGGGCGGCCGTTAACACACTGGACACAGGCGCCGCAGAAGATAGAGGTGCAAGCAATCACGTGATCGCCGACTTCAACGTTGCGTACGCGGTTGCCAATAGCCAGCACGATGCCGGCCGGTTCGTGTCCGAAAATCGTCGGGGTGGGGGACACAATCGAACCATTCAGCGCGTGCAGATCGCTGTGACATACCCCACACGCTACGGTTTTAACCAACACTTCGTCCGGACCGGGGTCGGCCAGATCAACGTCTTCGATAACGAGTGGTTTACTTACTTCGCGATGAACTGCAGCTTTTACTTTCATGGTCTCCCCTTAATATTCTGTGCAAGGTCGCCGATCCTCTAGGATTCAGCTAGCCGGTAATTGGTCACTGCGAAGCAGCGCCGGAATGATTCGATGTTATCCCATCAGGGCCAGATAACGCGGGTTTCTTCGGCCAGGAATCCGGTGCAATTCGCACCGTCCATAAACATCGGCGCGTCGGCGGCGAATATTTTCTGGATGCGGTCGCTCAACCAATATGCGTTAAAAGCGGCCATGTCCTCGAACGATAATTCGGCAACACCATCGTAAGCCGGCGTTTCATCGGCATAAGTTTCCGGCAATTGATGACATTGCACATAGCGCACGATACCGGCATCGCGCGGAATCTGCGGCGCATGGCCGTTGATCCAGTAGTCCTGAAAATCGGCAACGCTCATGTCCGGGCGTCGATGCAGCAGGAATATCGCCTTGATATGTTTCGTGTCTTTGGCGATGGGTGGGCCTTCGATAAATACATGCTCGCGGGTTGCCAGAAACGCGAGTGAATCCATGTCGATAAAGTTTGGCTCGTCAGCCTGCGCGCCATTGATGTAGTCGGGATCGGCCGGCAAGTTCTTTAGTGCCGCGAGGTCGTCAAACCACAGCTCTGCAACACCGTCATAAGGGCAGCTTTCGAATCCGGGCAGCGCTTCTGCTGTGCGATGGCTTTGCACATAACGGTGGCAGTTCTTGATGCGTGGTATTAACGGGCCGTGTTCCTTGCGCCAATAACGATGAAATTCATCGTTATCCATGCCGGCTTTCTTTTTCACTAGTGCGATGGTTTTGAGCATCGTTGATCCCCTGAGTCAATACGCGCCCTGATGGCGTCGCTGTCACGACCTGACGACTTAGTATAAGCGCTGCCCCGGCGCCCGCGTTCGCCAGCCCGTAGTCCTTGCAGTAAGCTCACGCCTGCACGAACTATGTCGGGGAGAGAACTACGCGTGAGCGCCATTGCCACACCATTGCCGGAAGACGTTGTTGCCGCACGCGACGCCATTGTCGCGTTCGCAGAACATGAGGTGCTACCGCGCCATACTCAGCACGCTGCGCTTTTCGACGACCCACGCGTACTTTATCGCGAAGATGGGCGCTTCTCAGATGAGCTGAAAGCGATCATCACCGAGGTGCGCATGGCCTCGGCCGAGGCGGGTTTCTATCATATGTGCGCACCAGAAGCCCTCGGCGGCGCCGGGCTCGGCCACCTCGCCTACTACGTGGCCTGGGAAGCGTTGTTCCGTCGTTGCGGTCCGCACAATTGGTTAATGCTGTATGCCCTCGCCCACTGGGCGTTCGGGCCCAGCCGGTTGTTGGAGAAAGTCACTGCCGAGGCCCGCGAGCGCGTCATGCCCGGCCTCATGAAAGGCACTGAGTCGATGTGCTTTGGGCTATCTGAACCCAATGCCGGGTCGGACGCCTCGATGCTGAAAACCCGAGCTGTCAAAGACGGCGATGGCTGGCGTATTAGCGGACGGAAAATCTGGACCAGCAATGCGCCGGTAGCCAACTACTGTGTGGTCTTTGCGATCACCGATAAAGACAAGGCAGCGGCGAAGAAAGGCGGCATCAGTGCCTTCATCGTGCCGACCGATTCGCCCGGCTTTCACGTCCAGCGCATTATCAAATTATTCGGTCACATCGGCGGGG
>Ga0209631_10000078_pt1 | contig 122070 bp, 114 predicted proteins | sample COG_08_FD_184752 | JGI IMG/M metagenome (GOLD analysis project Ga0209631, IMG submission 184752) | Pelagic Microbial community sample from North Sea - COGITO 998_met_08 (SPAdes) (version 2) | ecosystem: Environmental > Aquatic > Marine > Neritic zone/Coastal water | place: Helgoland, sampling...
CTGAAAAAACCATGGCATGGACTACTGCGGGCTCTCGTTCAGGAATGGGCGGATATGAATTGCACGATCAACTCAGCGAGCCATTTTTCAGGCCTGCAGGCGGGTATGTCGCCAATTTCTCTCGTTCAGTTGACAGCAACAGTGAGGAAATCTACTCTCGACAGGTCCTTTATTCTTCCTATACTTGACTTAGGTTCAAGAAATGCCAGCTACTGCAACGTCCGGAAAAAATTGATGAGTTTCTGAGCCTCATGTTCAACGGTGTACGATTCACTCACTCTTCGCCTACCATTCTTACCCATTTCCTGCAGCTTTTTTGGATTTGATAACAGCAACTCCATTTTGTCTTTTACCGCATCAAGATCATTGGTCGGCACCACATATCCGTCAATGCCCGGGCGTATAATTTCTTCCCATGCCCCAGCCTGAGTCGCGAGTACCGCAGCCTCACTGCTCATTGCTTCCAACACCGTTAAGCCAAAGCCTTCATTGTCGCTCAGCGCAGCTACCATAGACAATGCGCTGAACATGCCAGGTATGCGCTCAAAGGGCAGTTCATTAGTGAAAATAATTCGCTCTCTCAACTGTGCTTGAGCCACTTTATTTTTGAGGTCATCGACAAAACCAGCATTACTTGATGAAATCGAACCCACCACCACGGCGGTATAATCTGGGTATTTGTGCAGTAGCTCAATACAGGCGTCGACAAACAAATGCACGCCTTTCTGTTTTCTGACTCGCCCTAAAATGCCAATACCGAACCGACCGGGATAATTGAGTGCTTGCCACGCTGTTTGTTTGTCTTCAGCCGGCAAATAATCATTCATTTGCACGCCATGTGGGCACACCATAGCCGGCGGATCAACTAAATACTTGGCGGAAGCGTTGCTAATTGCAATCACTGCGTCCATTTGCCTGGTTAACCAAAGCGTCAATCCAGATCTGAATCGTTGCGCGGCACTGCTGAACACCATTTTTATTTTAGCGCCGAAAATAAATTTCAAGACCATTGCCTGGATCATTTCGTCAACACGACGAGCATGAAATACGCGATACTTACCATTGCTAAGAGGCTTTCTGCACAGTTTCGCCACTTCCCAAAAACTGATCGCTAATGCAGGGTCTGGTAAATGATGCTTGCCCATTATGCGTAAATTAATGAGGTGCTTTTGATGAGCCGTCACTTGCAGCATGGTAGAAGTGACACCCGAAAAGTGTGCATTGGAGTTACCCACAATCAATTCGATTTCTTCAGGTTCGACTGTTGGTTGCCGAGTATCGTTCATGAACTGTGGCTCATCGGTTGGTCGCCTTAAGTAAGATAGCCTTTGCTTGACAGCACACTACCTATTTTGCAGTACTAGACATAGAGTCTCACCCGGTTAACGCACCGTAACCAAACGCGGTTCCTGCTGCTAGTCCTGACAAACACTTCATCAACCAAGAGTGTATCACCGTAGCTCTGGCCCTAGTGCTGGCGCATTGGCTTCAGTCATGGTGAGCAAAATGGTGGCTAGGACATAGTGTTATCATGCGGTCTCGCTTGGCGATAGTGGGGTAGTAATATGAATCAACCGACAAGCACACCGGTTCGCTGGGACGTTGTGATTCACTCCGGTGCCGGAGTGTGTTGCCTTGTACTCGGAGGGTTGATGTTTATGGACGGCTATTCGTGGGCCCGAGAAGCGTTTTCTGCGATGATGCTTTTGACCTTTGTTAGCGCCGTAGTCATCAGTATCACCACCCAAAGCTGGGTGACCGGACATTATTTAGCCATGCTCCCGGTGATTGGGGTCGCGTTAGGCTATGGCGGCGTCGCGTGGGGTTTTAGCCTTGCCTATGGGCTTATATGGACGGCGTTTATCCATTTTCTGTGGCGTGGCTATCAGCTCAGCAAAACATAGTACGGGGTTTGCAGGTCGGGGGCCGTTAGCGAACCTTGACCACGTTGAGTGCCTGCCGACCCACTGACAGGACGTCGAGCACAACGGCGCTATAGCAAACAGCACCGTGTCGCGATCAGCAACCCGAAGCCTATCCCTTATCAATCCTGACGGTAGTCAGCGCCGGCACTACAGGGTGTGAGATATCGAGATATCTTGGCTCACCATCCAGTCATGCATTGCTTTTATGTGGGCGGGACCTATTTCACAGCAGCCACCGACAATACTAGCGCCCATACTCAGCCACTGCTCAACAAATGCTACATAGACGTCAGGGGTAACATCTTCCCGCGCCGTTAACGCGTCCACCGTACCACCTGGAACCAATGCCTCTACGGCGGTAAATCCATTGGCATAACCACCAAAGCGCAGTTCACTCTGTGACAGCAGCGGCATGGCTTGAGTCATCGCTTCAGGTTTTGAACAGTTCACCAGCACCGCATCTAACGGGTAGCCCTCGGCAATGACCATAGCATCGTGCAAGGTCTCTCCCGAACGCAGTCGAGTGCCGTCGTTGTCGTCCAAAGTAAAGGCAACCGCACCGCCAGTGAGCCCCGCATCGGCCATGGCCTGCATACCCGCTTGTGCTTCAATAATATTGCTCATGGTTTCTAAAATAAAAAAATCTGCATAGGGCTGCTGTAAGGCAATAAGTTCACGATACTGTCGATAAGCCTCAGTAAAACTGGGCGCAACGTCCGCCACATAGGAGGCAATCAGCGGTGGTAACGACCCCTGTATGCTGACCTTGTGGCTCATCCCTGCCTCCGCAATGCCTTTGCCAAGCAGATCATAGGCTTTACCAATATAGGCATCGAGCTTGTTCGATAACCGCTCTTTGCCTAGACGACCCCGGGTTGCAGTATAGGTATTCGGGCATAGCACCCGCGCACCGGCCAAACAAAAATCTCGATGGACCCCACTGACGAGGTCGGGCTCCTCCAACATCACCTGCAGTGACCAGAGTGGATGTGCTGTTTTCCGAGCGCTTCTGCGTATCAGCTCCTGCCCAAGTCCGCCATCGAGTAGGGTGACCGCACGCCCCGTATTCGACGTCATTGGGCAGGGTCAATTAAGTGGGCTTTCAGGTGGTCCAAGACGACATTGGGTGCCTCCATCATCAGCGTATGCCCAGCGCCATTGATCAGTACTATTCGGCCACTGGGCAACGCCGCGAGTAACTGGCGGGTAGCTTTCAGCGGGGTCAGCCGGTCGGCATCACCGTGAATCATTAACGTGGGACAGCTCACCGTCGCAGCGGCGGCCAAGCCGCGATTATACTGGTTACAGGCGCGCATATCGGTATCGAGCGCATCACTGGCTTCATCTTCATAACGACGCATACTCTCCCCCACCATCCACATGCCGGGGTTGGGATTACCACCGAGAAGATTGGCCTTACCAAACCCAAATGAAGTCAGCATAGAATGCGCTGTCGAAGGTTGGTTCGCGGTGGCCTCTAAAATAGGTGGTGAAACAGGCATAGGTGCAATACCGCCAATGAGCACCAGTCGATTAATACGATCACCATGCTGTGCCGCCGTCTCCACACTAATAAGACTGCCCATACTATGACCCACCAGCGCCGTTTCACTAATACCGAGCGTATCCAATACGCTGACAAGCCACTCAGACATTGCTTCAACGCTCAGCAATGGACGGCCGCCCGATCGTCCGTGCCCTGGCAAATCAACCGATAACACGTTCCAATGCAGTCGCGAAAAATGACGGGCAAATAGCGTCCATACACCATGATCGAAGCCAGCGCCGTGCACAAAGGTCACGCTGGGTTTATCGGGGTCAGGCGCTTTGTTGTTGGTGTAAATATAGACTTCAGCATCTGCGACCTGCACCCTCACGAGGCACCCTCCTCAGCGGCTAGGGTTTTTTCGGCCGCGCGCAGAGCGCCTTTTAAATCAGCCAGCAAATCATTGCTGTCCTCAAGGCCAATAGACAGCCTAATGGATCCCTCACCAATCCCCGCAGCAGCTAGTGCAGCCTCATCCATACGAAAGTGGGTGGTGCTGGCCGGATGAATCACCAGCGATTTAGCGTCGCCGACATTGGCGAGGTGCGAGAACAGTGATAGGGCGTTGACAAAAGCAATCCCCGCCTCTCGCCCTCCGCAAATTTCAAAGGTAAATACGGCGCTGGCACCTTTTGGGAGAAGCTCTTTAGCGAGGCCATGATCGGGGTGACTCGGCAAAATGGGGTGGGAAACACTTTTCACCATAGGATGGTCGCTCAGAAAATCGATGACCGAGGACGTGTTCTCTATATGGCGCTGCATGCGTACGCCCAAGGTTTCCATACCTTGCAAAATATAAAAAGCACTGGTTGGACTTTGGCACGCACCGAAATCACGCAATCCTTCCTTTCGTGCGCGGGCAATAAAAGCCGCTGGGCCAAACTCTTCAGTAAACACTAAATCATGAAAGCCCGAGTAAGGCTCAGTCAGTTGCGGAAACTTCCCCGAGTCGTCCCAATCGAACCGTCCACCGTCGACCAGTAGACCGCCTATAACAATACCGTGGCCACTTAAAAACTTGGTCGCCGAATGCATAATAATATCGGCGCCCAACTCAAAGGGCTTGATCAAATAAGGCGTGGTAAAAGTCGAATCAACCATCAACGGTATCTTGGCCTGATGGGCTATAGCCGCCACCTTGGGGATATTGAGAACATCGAGACCAGGATTACCCACGGTTTCACCAAAAATTAACCGAGTATTGGGCTGAATAGCCGACTGCAGTTCGTCAAGGTTACGTGCATCCACAAAGGTCGCGGTAATGCCAAATCGGGGCAGCGTATAGGCCAACAGGTTATGGCTTCCGCCGTAAAGCGCGCTGGAGGCGACAATGTGAGAACCCGCATCCATAATCGTCATGATGGCCAGTTGCAGGGCCGCTTGACCGCTGGCGGTGGCTATAGCCCCAACGCCCCCCTCCAATGCTGAAATGCGCTCTTCCAGCACCGCTGTCGTCGGATTGCTGAGCCGCGAATAAACATGCCCGGGCCTCTCCATGTTAAACAGGGCCGCAGCATAGTCAGAATCTGGGAAACAATAGGCAGCGGTTTGATAAATGGGTGTCGCTCTCGCCCCGGTGGCGGGGTCTGGCTTACCCCCCGCATGGAGAGCGAGAGTATCTAGTTCGGCCGGGGAGAAGTCTTTCACTCGATAGTTTCCTTGCAGCGTACTGACGTCAACGGATGGATTTTACGCGGGTTTCGGTAGCAATGGCGATGCTGGCGGGGCTCAAACGACCTCAGCTTTGGGATTGGCTCCCCACTGATTTTCCTCACCGCTGTCTAACAGTAAAAATACCAGCAACACAATGCCGCCCACCACTGGAATGCAACTCACTAAGCTCCACCAACCCGAACGATTGGTATCGTGTAAACGGCGGAACAAGACCGCGATGCTGGGAATGAGTAGGCCAAGCATCACCACAATCGTGAAAAGCGGTATGCCAATGATAGCGTCAATCACCGATCCAACCATTGCTGAAATAAAATAGAACAATGAAAAAAACCAGTACTCAGCGCGACGCGCGCGGCCGCTAAAATTGGCATAGTTATCTGTAATTGCACTCAGAAAATAGTCCATCAGGTTTGGCCTCCCTTTTTAGCCTATCGGGCGCTGGGAAATCACAGCCCTACGCTTTTTGTATCCCACAATAATATGTCATGCGGGCTCAATGATAACGTAGAACACCATCAATTCCCGTTTAGGGCGTCACAATAGCAAACACTTCATCCGCGGGATCTAACAGTGAGAAAAATCGCAGCAGGTCGATGCTAGATCCCTCAACCGATACGTCTTCTGAAAACAGCGTCTCTCGAAGTCCTGCCTTGCCAACAATTAGCCGTATGAACAAATCATGGCTGATGCGAAGGGTGGCGTTGGGGTCATCCGCAAGAGTCCCCGATCGGCTGTGCAGCACCGCATTGTAGAGCTCAAGGGTATAGTCCTGAGCGACGTCAGTGAATATGACGTTAAAGGTGAGCACTTCGCCATCGGCTCTGCCGCCATTCACCAGAGTGGCAACGACCCGCATAAATTCCTCAATAGGGACCGCGCGCAGTAACTGCTCCGCGTTGGCAAATCCTATACCTCGCTTCGGCGCTCCCTGACGCAACTCGAGGGCCGCGGTTAAATAAACATCGCGCCAGGGGCCGGACTCCGCCTGATAACCGAGCTGATCATAACTCTGTGCCAACAGCGTTTTCGCGGCTAGGTGATCTGGCTCAGCGAACACTACATGATTGAGTAACTCGGCTACCCAGCGATAATCGCCCTCATCGTAAGCTTCCTGAGCAAGCATCACCACCGCATCTGCACCCCCCATGGCCGTTACGTAACGCGGCGCAGATTGAACCGCAGGCAAGGGATCAAGGTGCGCAGGGTTGCCGTCATACCACCCAAAATAGCGCTGATACACTGCTTTGGCATTGTGTTTTAGGGTACCGTAATAGCCGCGATTTGAAGCGCTAGTGCGCAGTGTTTCAGGAAACTCAAGCGCCTCGGCTATTTCTGCGGGCGACTGACCTAAGGAGGCCAAGCGCAGGGTTTGGTCGTGGATGTAACGGTAACTGTCGCGCTGCTTTTCAAGAAAATCAATCACCTTTGCATTGCCCCACAGCGGCCAGTGATGGCTGCCAAAATAGACGTCTGCGCTGCCAAACAGGGTTAACGCGTCATCAATATGCTGACTCCAGCTCAGTGCATCGCGCACTTTCGCTCCGCGTAGCGTATAAAGATTATGCAGCGTTCGTGACACCAGCTCTGCGCCACAAAATGCCTTTTTTTCCGGCAAGTAAAATGTCAGCTCCGCTGGCGCCTCAGAGTTTTCAGCGTTCTGGAAAATGAACGCCACGCCATCAATCTGCAGCTGTTCCCCCGTGTTGGCAATAATTCGAGTGGGCGTTGCGATGCCCGCACTACCCTGTGCGGGCGATTTTCCCAATCCGGAGTCAACGTGTCCTCTGGGAGATCGCTCAAGTTGGTTACCAAACATGTACATTGAACGTCGACCCATGGTGCGACCCGCAAGCATATTTTCACGGGTGGCCTCTGCCATAAACCCGACAGGTGCAATAATCTCTGTACTACCGTCTGACTCAAGCACCGCCGTTACACCACCGAAATGGTCAATATGCGAATGGGTCAAAATAACGGCGCTGACTGGCTTGGCCTCCACATGCTCAAAAGCAAAGGCCAAAGCGGCAGCAGCCGTTTCTCGTGTGGTCAGGGGGTCCACCACAATCCAGCCCCGCTGACCTTCAATAAGCGTCATATTGGCAAGATCAAAACCACGGATTTGGTACACGCCCTCCGTGACCTCAAAGAGTCCGGTGAGATTGTTCAATTGCGCCTGACGCCATAGGCTGGGGTTAACACTGGCCGGGGCAGGCCCGGTAATAAAATCGTAGGTCGGCCGATCCCAAACGACCGATCCATCACTCATGGTAATGACTAAAGACTGCGGTTCAGCTATGAGTCCACGACGGGCATCTTCGGCATCCTCCGGGTCCAGCAAAAAGCTGTCATCGGCAAGCCGATTATTAAGCGCTGCAGTAAAACTTGTCGGCGCGGAATTGCCTTGATTACCCGGCGCTGAGCTTTCAGGCGTAGGACTCTTCGTACAGGACAGCAACAGACCGGCGAGCAATAGCACAGCCATTTTTTCACCGGGAATAGCGAATCGCATCATAGGGAACCGGTCCTTTTTAGCGGTTGATCGCCGCAGGCATCATTGGGAATTACGCTTTTAACGTGGTAAAACGCCCCTCCATGATAACGTAAAGGCCAAACACTATGCTTGCAGACCCACTGACCCTCCCCTGCGGCGCGCAACTCAAAAACCGCATCTGCAAGGCGGCGATGACTGAAGGCCTCGCGACGGCTCAAGGTGTACCCACACCAGCACTGCACCGTCTATACGGCGCCTGGAGTGATGGTGGTGCAGGCTTGTTGTTATCAGGAAACGTTCAAATAGACGCCGATCATTTGGAGCGACCAGGCAACGTCGTTATTGACCGGGAACCGGACGAAGCCATGCGCGCAGCCTGCACCCAGTGGACCCAGGCTGGAACCCGCAACGGCAACCACTTTTGGGCGCAGATCAGTCATGCGGGACGGCAAACGCAAAAAATGGTGAACCCACATCCCAAAGCACCCTCGGCGGTGAAGCTTGGCTTGCCGGGAGGCCAATTTGGTGAGCCTGTGGCAATGACCGAGGACGATATTGCCGCGGTGATCGACGGGTTTGATCGCTGTATTGGACTGTGTAAGGAGGTCGGCTTCACCGGCGTGCAAATCCATGCGGCGCACGGTTACCTACTGTCGCAGTTCTTGAGTCCTCGAAGTAACCAGCGTACCGATCAGTGGGGCGGCAGCTTAGAAAATCGAGCGCGCTTACTGCTGAGCATAGTGGCGCGTGCGCGTAAAACCGTGGGGCCTAACTTCCCCATTTCGGTCAAACTCAATAGCGCCGACTTCCAACGGGGCGGCTTCGAGTTCACCGACAGCCTGCAAGTAGCCCAATGGTTAGAAGCCGCTTCAGTCGATTTACTGGAAATTTCAGGTGGGACCTATGAACAGCCTAAGCTACTCAATTTAGAGGGCTTGGAACCCGTTGCAGAACAAGCTGTGGCCGAATCAACCCGCGCGCGGGAAGCCTATTTTGTCGATTTCGCCCAAGCCATGCACCAGCAGGTCACTATGCCACTGATGGTTACGGGTGGTTTACGCCAGAAAGCCGCTATGACCGAGGCGCTAAGCTCTGGTAGCGCCGATGTCATAGGCATTGGCCGCCCCATGTGTGTCATGACCGACGCACCCACACAGCTTCTCAACGGCCTTGAGGAATTACCGCGCTACGAAAATCAAATCTCCCTATTACCAACGTGGCTGAAATGGTTAGAGCGCATAGATCTGGTTCGCACGACAGCCGCTTTTGCGACTCAGTACTGGTTCTATGAGCAAATTACGCTGATTGGACGTACCGGCTCACCCAGTCAAACCCTGAGTGTCTTTAGCGCGACCAAACAACAAATGCGGGAAGCGAGTATGCTGGTGAGCGCAGCAAAAGCCCTGCGCTAATTCCTCCAGCCACATCAATAGAGGGGTACAACCGTGACGCAGTTATCTCAGGCATCAGTACTCGAACTTCATCGCTACCCGGTGAAGTCAATGATGGGCGAATCCATCACGGCCGTTGAAATCACCGACAATGGCTTCAAGGGCGATCGTATACTGGCGCTGCGTGATGAAGTTCGTGGCGGCATACGCGGCGCAAAAAAAATCCCCCAGCTCATGACATTTAGTGCGCGAACGGAAGAGACAGTCAGACCCAGCGCTAGAATCACAGCACCGTCCGGGGAGACCCTGCTCAGCACGGCTACTGACATCAATGACTGGTTATCTGCTGAATTAGGCCACCCGGTATCGTTGTGGCCATTGCTACCGGCGGCGCAGCTTGAACACTACCGGCGGGGTGCGCCCGACAGCGACGACATGGAACAAGAACTCCGAGCGCTGTTCGGTCGGCTGCCCCAGGAACCTTTACCCGATTTGAGTTTATTCGCGGAGGTACTGGAATTCGAATCCCCTCCAGGCACTTATTTCGACGCGTTTCCCCTGAATTTACTGTCCCGGCAATCCTTGATGAGTATCGCAGCGACGAATGCCACTCAACAATTTGATAGTCGACGCTTTCGACCAAATATCCTCATTGATCTTCCCGATATCGCCCATCCTTACCCTGAAACCACCCTCACAGGGCAACAACTGCGCATTGGCGATAGCATTATTGAGTTTGTCGGTGCCTGTCCACGCTGCTCTATGACCACCCACGGTTTCGCAGACTTGCCCAAAGACACCGGCATTATGCGAACATTGGTAGAGCAGACCGAGGGCAATTTAGGCTGCTACGCTAAGGTTATCCAGCCCGGTACTATTCGCTGTAACGATGCGATATCTTTGGCATAGATGAGGTCGTTGAAACGGCACTGCGTACCAGCACTAGCAGTGGCTACTCACCGCGATCTCTTACCAACATAAAGACCTGTCAGGAGTAACTACAATGGCCTCTTCGGCGACACTGAACAGCTCGGATTTGTCCAGTCCAGAGCAGCGCTACCAGACGCTAGCAGAGCCCCGCTTTGCCGACCTGGCCCATATTCCAGGGCCACCGGAAAGTCGCAGAAGTATGCTGTATATGTACCGGGTTATGCGCGATCCACTGCACTTTAGCTGGCAGGGTTTTCATGAGTATGGCCCCGTCAGCCGGGGCATGAACTTCAGCGGCTGGGGCGTCACCCTTGTCGGACCCGAGGCACAAGAACTGATATTAGTGAATCGTGACGAGATCGTCTCGTCGGAGCAAGGTTGGCACACGGTCCTGTATCAACTATTTCCCAAGGGCTTAATGCTCATGGACAATCCCCAGCATCGCAACCATCGGCGGGCCTTGTCAGTGGCTTTCAAGGCTGAACCCATGCGCCATTACTTTGGCGGCTTGCAGCGAGGCATAGCCCGCGGTCTCCAGCAGTGGGGCACTCAATTGAAGTTTTATCCCGCCATTAAACAGCTGACCCTAGATCTCGCCGGTGATGCCTTTCTAGGCCTTCCATGGGGACCTGAAGCCCAGCGTATCAATACCGCGTTTATCGATATGGTGCAGGCGTCAGTCACCGTCATTCGCAAACCTATTTGGGGAAGCCCCATGTGGCGAGGGGTGCGGGGGAGACAATTACTCTGTGAATTTTTCCAGACTGAAATTCCAAAACGACGTGGCAGTGATGGCGACGATTTTTTTAGCCAATTTTGTAATGCCCGCAATGATGCCGGTGAGCTGCTGTCCGATCAGGAAGTCATTGATCATATGAATTTCCTGATGATGGCAGCACACGATACGCTCACCTCATCGTTCACATCCGCCGTCTACTTTTTAGCCGCTAACCCCCAGTGGATGAGCTGGGCCTGTGAGGAAGTCGATAAGCATCCCGACATTTGCTACGACAACTTAGACGACTTTGAGCGCCTGGAAATGGTCTTCAAGGAAGCCATGCGGCTCAATCCGCCCGTGCCCATTATCCCACGACGCGCATTAAAACCGATCAGTTTTGGCGGCTACGATATTCCCGCCGGTAGTATGGTCAGCCTTAACCCTATGCTCACCCACCGACTACCCGAGCTGTGGGATGAACCTGAGGTATTCAACCCCGAGCGCTTTACTACCGAGGAAAATCGCAAGCGACACCGCTACACCTATATACCCTATGGCGGTGGCGCTCATATGTGCTTGGGATTACATTTTGCCTACATGCAGGCGAAGGTGTTTTTGCATGCCTTACTTAGGGAGCGTCGACCCAGTCTTGAGCCAGGTTATGAACCCAATTGGGCGCGTTTCCCCATTGTCAGACCCCGAGACAAGCTGCCCATCCAGCTCAATCGTCGCTGAGCCATAATGCTCAGCTAGTCGCCCAACGCGCGGTGCGACCTAGCACAGCCGCAGGGGGAGAAAACACTTAAGGATAGGCAGTATGTGTCTGCTCGGTATTGCTTTGCATCAGTTCGAGGACTATCCGGTGGTCATAGTGTCAAATCGCGATGAATTTCATGATCGACCAACGAGTCCGCTGCATCAATGGCCTGATAGTCCCACCCTAATAGCTGGCAGAGATAATCAAGCCGGTGGCACCTGGTTGGGCATATCGACAACGGGTCGTCTCGCTGCGGTTACTAATCTCAGGGGTTACCCCGCCGCATCCAGTAGCGGTCCCTCGCGAGGACGACTGGTGACCGACTTCCTCACTAGCACCCAGCCAGTCTGCCAATGGATTGACAGCATGCGAGTACAGGCCAAGCAGTTTGCCGGCTTTAACCTATTGCTGAGCGATGACGGGAAGACCTTTGTGGTATTCAGTAACCTTAATCGGCAGCAGACTCTCACGCCGGGTATACACAGCCTAGCGAATGGCTTCATTGAGGACGATTGGCCAAAAGAGCAGCGCCTCCGACAGTCGCTGGCGGCGCTGCCACAGGCGGATAATATCGACGCTCTTCGAACGCTGATTGAGGATAGCCGGCCAACGGATGACGCCTTGCTGCCTGAGACGGGTATTGGACTGAGCTTGGAGCGTCAATTGTCGCCGCAGCTTATTATTGGCGATAGTTACGGCACGCGCTCTACCGCCGTGGTCCGCATCGATCGCAGTGGACAGGTCGATTTCACGGAGTTCACACGGGCAATTGATGGGCGGGTATTGACGCAAACGTCCCTGAATTCTGGCTCGATTGCCCATGGCTGAACTGGTCCTGATACCCCAAAGCGATGCCCTACCCGAGCGCGTAATAACGGCTTGGGGGGCGCGCCTTGCCCCCGCCGATATGAACCGACTGAACACGTTCACACATCCACGTCGTCGTCGAGAATTTGTTATCGCCAGAACGCTATTACGCACCCTTAGCGAGAGGGTCCTTGGTAGCTCGGGCAGGGTCCAATCGGCAGATGACGGGAAGCCCGAGTGGCTGTGCCGCCACCAAGCCATACCCTGCTCCATCAGCCACAGTCACGGTGCGGTCGTCGTTGGTCTCAATACTGAAGGCGCTATTGGCGTGGATATAGAGACTGTACAAGCGCGGCCCATGGAAAAATACGTAACGCGCTATTTTCATGAGGCTGCCCAGCAGATCTTTCTAGGCTTGGAAGGCGACGCGCAACGCGCTTTCTTTTACCAGTACTGGTGTGACCGTGAAGCCATGACCAAGTTCGATGGCAGCGCCTCGCTATTGCAACGCCTCGCCCTCCCCGCCCAGATTCCCCAAAATGTCGACTATCAACATCTATACAACAATGACTACACCCTTAGTATGGTGTGCATGGGCACTGAACCCCGCTGGTACCACGCCACCGTTCAGGGCGAGCAGTGTACATTGACTCCATGGGCCATTGCTGCTGACACGAACCTACACCGTCTGTCGAGCCCCAATTTTTAGCCGCTCATAACCATGGCGGTGGCGACCAAGGATGCTTGTTGTAGGTCAAAACGGGCCACTTAGCACGTGAGTACGCGCATGACTCACAAACGCTGACCGGCCGACGCTGGGCTCTTAGGGTATCAACGCTTTGGCCCGATGCTTCGCCTGAATGAAATCAGCATGGGCGACATATAACAACTCTGAGGTTCGTCGAATCAGATGCTCTTCATACTTATGCAGAATTCCATCGGCATAGGCAACTTGCCACATAGCATCGATAAGCTGAATGCGCGCTTTAGGTGTGCAGTTATCGTTCACTGTCCGAGTAAATTCATACAGGGACGTCGCATGATCAACCTGACTCGCTGCCTGTGCTGTCAGTCTGTCGACATCATCTGGGGATAAAGAAAACACCTGAGTCAAATGGTCAATCATCGCGTTAAGCTCGGCGTCATCGGCTGTAAAGTCAGCGCGCGCCACCTCAATAAGCAGCGCCGCTGATGCGAGCGCAACCGCGTCAGCGGTTGTCCCCGACGATGACTCATCGGGGGCCAGCAGTTTCTTAAACTGTTCTAGTAGCAAAGCTTAAGGTGACTCAATGGTAAAGGTCAGACCTGCATTCGCTTCAAGTCTTTCTATTAACGCGTTACCCATAACTGCCGCTGGCGTCCAGATACCGCCACTGGCCAGATCCGGATGGCGCAACAGACAAATCGCCGCCTCGGCTAACATTTTTGACGTAGAGCCATAGCCGGGATCTTTATCTCCCGAGACACTGGTCACCAATAGCTGGCCATCATCGCTTTGTGCGACAAACGCCACTTCATAATTGCCCGCTTCACGCTCTTCCTTCGAAGGGCCTTCCCCGGGTTGTAAAGGACTTTTTGCAAATGAGTCATCAACGGCAACAAACTCAGCCGCCGCTTTGCCCTGATCACCATCGCCCGTCATTATCATTTCATCGTAGGCAAAGTCGTGGCCGTAGTGGTGCTCGAGCAAATAGTTGCTGCGATGGATATTCTTGGTGTTAATCGGTGCCATAAAAAAGGGCGCACTCCAACTGTGCAGCTCTGGGTCATATTGAGGTTTGTCGCCGGGGGGCTGGGCGGGTCCAGAACCACCTTCCGTGAGAGAGAATGGATTGGTCAGTATGCCAATTAATTCAGGCCGCTCCGAAGCAGCGGCCATGGTCGCCCGAAAGGAGGCCACAGTGCCGCCACTAAACGAGCCATTAATCGCACGTACACGACCCTTGACAACGCTCGCAGGCTTACCCGTTACTGCTATTGCATGTTGCTGCAAATGATAAACCCCAAGATCAAAAGGAATAGAGTCAAAGCCGCAGGAATGAACGATACGTGCGCCGGAGGCTTTGGCCGCTGCCGAGTGGGCGGCAATGGTGTCATGCATCCAGCCGGGCTCACCACTTAAGTCAACATAGTCGGTACCCTGCGCCGCGCATTGCTTGACTAACTCATTGCCATAGAGCTGGTAAGGACCCACGGTGGTGATCACCACCGACGTGCTCTTTACCATGGCGGCTACCGATGCGGCATCATCGCTGTCTACCGCTATGAGGGGCGTGCTGTCTGCTATGCCCATTTCAGCACGAACAGTCGTTAATTTTTCTATTGAGCGCCCCGCCATGGCCCACTGTAGCTCGCCGGCTGGGTATTGCTGTGCCAAATACTCGGCGACAAGTCGGCCAGTGTAGCCCGAGGCACCAAAAACGACGATGTCATAGGTTCTTCCAGTTTTCATAATGCTTCCATTGGGTTACGTTAGGGTGAAGGTCCGACGCTCTAGTGCTATGTTGATCACCGGAGCCGCTGCGTAAGGAGTGCCTATCATGCCACAGCGACATGCGCCTGCAACCGCTCGTAATCGCGACGTTATTCTTACGCTGCTCCAGCGACACTTGCCTGAAGCGGGTACGGTACTAGAGATTGCCAGCGGCAGTGGCGAGCACGCGGTTTATTTCGCGCCCACACTCGCCCCCCGCCTATGGCAACCCAGCGACATTAGCCCTGACAATATCGCCTCTATCAATGCCTGGCGCGCTGACTATCCCTCGGACAACCTACTCGCAGCCATCACTCTCGATGTCAGCGAGAACCCTTGGACCATTGAGCAATACCCCATGGCAACCGCCGTCACGGCTATTGTCAGCATCAACATGATCCACATCGCACCATGGGCATGCTGCGAGGGTTTGTTGGCAGGTTCTGAACGCCTACTCGCCAGCGGTGGACTGGTCTATCTGTATGGGCCCTTCATACGCGATGGCGTGCCTACCTCAGCGTCAAATGCGGCTTTTCATCAGCAACTGACTCAGCAAAACCCCGCCTGGGGCTTGCGCCATCTCGACAGTGTCATCGCGCTCGCCGAAAACCACCGCCTCGACTGCATCGAGGTGGTGGACATGCCCGCCAATAACCTATCGGTCATCTTTAAAGCGCGCTAACCATACCGTATTCAGTTAGCGAAGCTCGATCGCCGCGACGCTTTGACTGTCACCCTGTCGGCGTAACTCAATGTTCACCCGCCGTTCAAGCGCATAGCTGTCATGATCTTCCGGTAAAGCCGTCGATTGAGATTCACCGTATGCGACCACTGACATTCGCACTCTAGCCACCCCTTTGGCACTCAGGGCGTTAGCAACGCCCTGAGCTCGCGCTTTCGATAAAGCTAAATTAGCAGCGGTGCTACCTCTGGGATCCGCATACCCCTCTATATGAATATCCAGCGTGGTATTTCGTTTAAGAAAGGTCGCCAGCAAAGCCAGTCGCTCCTCCCCGGCCTGAGTGAGCTGGCTGGCACCTGTCTTAAATAGCATGTCTAACTGCAGTTGATCCAAGGCCATGCGGGCAAATCGCTCCTGCTCCGCTTGGTACTGCTGCAGGGTGCGTTCATGACTGGCGACCTGTTGTTGACTGATCTCAAGGCGAGATTCAGTAGCAGCCAACACCGCACTAACGCGCGTCAGATCATCGGCTGCTGCGACTTTCTGGGCCAGCCAGCCGCCTCCTACCGCGCCTAGGACAAACCCAACAGGGCCGGCTGCGGCTGTTCCCAGGGCTATTGCCCCCAAAGCGGTCATATTTTGTTGGTGTTCGCTATCCAACGCATGCGCTGGTGTTTGTATAGCGAAAGTAGAAACGCAGATAACGGTCATAAACAATGTCTTGAACATGGTATTTTCCTCAGTTGGGTGACTTCAAACCCTAGTAAAACGAGAAAAAGCGTCATCAATTGGAGGTAAAAGCGTTTATATTCGTTACTATTGTGCCGAATTATGGCAACCCCAAGGCCTCATCATTGAGCACGAGAAAGATCATTCATATCGATGCGGACTGTTTTTATGCGGCCATTGAAATGCGTGATGATCCCCGGCTCCGGACCATCCCATTCGCCGTCGGCGGCAGCCCCTCGGGTCGAGGCGTACTCACCACCTGTAACTACCCCGCAAGAGCCTATGGTATTCACTCAGCTATGCCGACCGCCCACGCACTGCGACTGTGTCCACAGCTAACTGTGGGTCCTGTCAATATGGCTAAGTACCGGGCGGCCTCTCAGCAAATGCGCGCTATTTTTGAGCAGTTCACCGACCTTATTGAACCGCTATCTCTAGACGAAGCCTACCTCGATGTGACCAGCAGTGATCATTGCCAAGGCAGCGCCACTCAGATCGCTGAAGCGATTCGCGCCAAAATCAGCGCCGGCATAGGCATTACCGTATCGGCTGGGGTATCGAGCAACAAATTCATTGCCAAAGTGGCATCAGATTGGAATAAGCCCGATGGCATCATGGTGGTGCCACCGGATAACATCGACAGCTTCAGCGCAACACTTAGCGTCAAACATATTCCCGGAGTGGGCACCGTGACGGCCAAAAAATTGGAGCGACTCGGCCTGAAAACCTGCGCTCAACTCAGGGAAACACCGGTAAGTGAGTTGATCCGCCGTTTTGGGAGCCAGGGTGTGACCCTTCGAGAGCGGGCATTCGGACGTGATGATCGTGCGGTCAATCCGACCCGCGATCGAAAATCCATCAGCGTAGAGCAGACCTATGGGGCCGACTTGACGAATGGTGATGCGTGCTTTGAGAAGCTAACGGATTTACTGGTCGATTTATTGCTGCGCATTGACAAGGCCGGCGCCAAAGAATGCATTCAAAAAGCATTTGTGAAGGTTAAATTTACTGACTTTTCGAGTACCACAGTAGAAAAAGCCGGCACCACCGCTCGCATTAGCGACTATCGCGAACTGCTGGCGGAGGGATTGCGTCGTAAAGACCTGCCTGTCCGCTTACTGGGCATTGGTGTTCGCATACAACACAGCGGCTCTGAGCAACTGAAACTACAGATGGCTGAATAATCATAGCGACAACTTCAGCGCCTGATTGCTGATCGGTAGCGTTGTTTCCTAGAAAGGCATTCCTCAATACAACGTCGTCTATTGGGCCGAAGGTCGATACCGCTCAAACCACGCCAAAATATTATTCACCTTGGCGATTAAGCGCGACGGACGACTCGCGATCCCATGGGATGCACCCGGGATACGAATCATCATGGTGTCAATTTTCCGCTGCTTGAGCGCCTGGTAATATTGCTCGGTCTCACTCATCGGCGTCCGATAGTCATGTTCACCGGTCAGTAACATTGTCGGCGTGGAGACATTGCCCACCAACGATAAGGGTGAGCGAGCCCAATAATCTTCAGTTTCTTCCCAAGCGGGGCCATCGAACCAAAGCTTGGAAAAATACAGCGCACTGTCAGCGGTGAGTGCAAAGCTAATCCAGTTAATGACCGGCTTGGCAACAACAGCCGCTGCAAATCGATCCGTTTTACCCACTATCCATGCAGTGAGAACGCCGCCTCCCGATCCGCCCGTCACAAACAATTGCTCCGAATCTACAAAACCGCGATCGATGACGCTGTCCACTCCCGACATGAGGTCGTCATAATCATAGCCCGGGTAGGCCAAATGAATCGCATTAGCAAAAGCATCGCCGTAACTAGTGCTCCCTCGGGGATTGGTATAGAGCACCAAATAACCCTTTGCTGCAAATAGCTGTGCCTCCGCACTAAAATGAGGACCATAGGCAGCGTGGGGTCCACCGTGAATTTCAAGGATTAAGGGGTAGCGTTTTTCAGGGTCAAAACCCGGAGGGAACATCAGCCAGCCTTGAATATCTCGTCTATCGTGACTTGACTGCCAGCTTATCGACTCGACAGTTGCCAACGTCTTGTGACCGAGCGCATCGCTGTTTAAGTCGGTAATACGCCGCGCAGGCTTATTTTGCTTCACCACCATAATATCTGCTGGCGAGTGGGCATCGCCCGCTGTAAATGCCACCACGTCCTCCCCACCAACATGAAAGTCACCGCTGGCGTAGGGGCGCCCAAGGGTTGCCCCGCTCAGGCGCATGTCAGTCTCTGAAACCCCGCCGCGCAATGGACTCACTCCAATACGGTAGGTACCGCGATCTTGATACTGGAACCACATTTTTTGGCTGCGACTGTCCCACTGAGGATTCTCAATACTGCGATCGAATTCTCCGGACAGTTTTCGGGTCGTGCCGCTGTCGAGATCGAGCAAATACAGAGCGCTATTGTTATAGCCAACGCCTCGAGCATCGTAACCGGTATACGCTAAGTAGCGGCCGTTTGGCGAAATACTGGGATTGGTATCTGGCCCCCAACGATCGGTATGCTGTACCACCGCTCCTGAGGTCAGCGACACCGAATAAATATCAGACTGTTCGGGTTCATAGTCCCAATCGACTACGCGATGACTGACAAAATAAATCTGATCCCCCTCGGGCGACCAATTCAAGCGACCGCTTACGTCAAAACTGCCTTGTGTCACTTGGCGAGGCGAACCGCCATCGGCGGGAATAACAAACAGCTGTTTGTGGCCTTGCTCTAGAAACCCACGCCCGTCAGATCGGTAGGTCAGCGCTTCGATTTGCTTCACCGGATCTGCCCATGATGCACCATCAGGTTTAGCCGGCATAGAGGCCAGCGGCGCTACGCTGTCGGGAACAAACATAATGAAAGCCAACCAACGGCCATCAGGTGACCAGGTAATATGTGTCGGTGCTTTTGCCACATTACTCACCAATGCTGTATCGCCGCTCGCCAGCCACTTGACATAAATTTGCTGTGAACCCTCAGTATCGGAGAGATACGCCACCCTATCGCCGCTGGGAGACCAACGTGGGCTGCTGTAATTGGCCCGACTTGACAGTAGCGGACGATGGAAATCACCCGAGGCATCGGTTAACCAAATGCCCTTGCGCGCTTTATCGCTCATGATGTCCATGCTATGTCGAACATAAGCAATGGTCGTCCCGTCGGGCGATACTTGGGGATCGCGAGCGTATTCCAGTTCAAAAATATCTTCAGGTATCAGGGGGTTAATCGCTGCCTGTTGTGCGTAAGCCAGTTCGGCCAGCAACGCCCCTGCCAGCAACATCAACGTCGATATGTGTGGGCCTAACCGGGTCACTACGTTATTCAGAATCGTCACCGTTTTTCTCCATGGTCAAAAATCATCACTCCCAAATACCACTCAATGGTGCTCACGCGAGCCAACGCAATAGCCAGAAAAGAGCCATCGCGGAGAACAACGCCAAGACATGACTGCGGGTTTTCGCGGCTATAATAGCCGCCGCCGCGAGTCCCGCGAGTTCCGGAGCGCCTAGCGCTACCTGAGCCTCTGAATCTATCAGCATTGATATGACTAGGGAACCTAGTACCGCCGGCGCAACATACTCTAAAAGACGCAGCGCCAGCGGCGGAAATGTCTTATCAGACAGGGTGACGAGGAATAGAGCGCGCATAGCGTACGTGCCCAGCCCCACCACAATGATAGCGCTTAGCATTGTCATCGCCGTAAACGCTCCAGTAGTAAGCCTACCAACAAGGCAATCAGTGCCGCCGCCAAAATACCCAAGCGATTAGGCAGCTGCGCCAGTGCCACGGCGGCGACCATAGCCACTAAGGCAACGGCTAATGTTTGCCATCGGTCTATCGATACCGCGAGTAAACCGATAAACAGCACCGGTGCGGCAAAAGCCAATCCCCAGCTTTCAGGAATCACCGGACCAACAATGATGCCAATAGCAGTGAAGGTCATCCACATGGCCCAAAAGGTAGATCCGGCACTGAGGTAAAAGATTCTAAAATCATCCGAGTCTTGCCACTTCTCAATGGATGCTAGCGCGAACATTTGATCGACCAGTAGATAAGCGCCAAGCCAGCGAAACCACCGGGGCTGATTGTGAAATTGAGGTGCCAATGAGACTGAGTACAGCAAATGTCTTGCGCCAACAATGAGTGCGGCTGAGACTGCGGCGGCCACCGATGCACCCTCACCCAATAGCGTTAACAAGGTGATTTGGGCAGCTCCACCGAATATGATGGGTGACGAACTCCAACCCAGCAAACTCGGAATTCCCCATTCGGTAACGACGACGCCAAGCATAAACGCAAAGGGTAGCGCTGGAACAAACAACGGTATCGCGCTGGTGATACCTCGCCAAACAAGCGAGCTCTTAGTGTGAGTAGACATACCCTAAACCTCGAGTAAAAACGTCACGGGACCGTCGTTAACCAGACTGACTTGCATATCGGCACCGAACACCCCCGTGGCCACCGGGCTGTGACGCTGGCGAACAGATTCTATCAGTTCGCCAAACAGGGCTTCAGCCATGGGTGGGGCCGCGGCGGTTTGAAATCCTGGCCGTGTGCCTTTGCGGGTGTCAGCCGCCAAGGTAAATTGCGACACCAGTAATAACCCACCGTCAACATCATTCACATTGAGGTTCATCCGGCCATTGCCGTCCGAAAATACCCGATACGTCACCAGCCGTTCGGTCATTCGGCTCACTGTGTCAATCGTGTCTTTGGGCTCAATAGCGACAAAAACGAGTAGCCCCGCAGCCACTTCGCCAACACACTGGCCCGCAACCCACACCGCCGCCTCCGTCACCCGCTGAATCAGGCACTTCATAGAGAACAAGTGCTCATCGCACTGTAGATAGTCACTACCCACAGCGGGGTATAAAACCCAACATAGCGACGGATAACAGGGCCTGAGGTCGGCTTGGCCGTGATCCGTTGACCCGATCCGTCAGGTATTAGAGCGCTGCCAAGTCCAAAAAAACGGCTAGTCTTCAACGTCATGGCTATTGACTATTGGCTGTGACTTCATGCTGTGCGCCTGAGCCCGACTGAGCCACCCCCGAGCAACACCCACAAATCGCTGCAATTGCATCAGAATCGCTCTATCCAATTGCTCAACCGACTCATCGCCGCCCGCTTTACGCACAAGCTCAACGATCTCTGCCTCGTATCCCGACCCGACCCATTCAAAGGCGGCATCGCTCACATATCGATAGGGCACGTAAGTGGCTAAGGCGTGATCTAAGTGGCCGGCAGCTTCGACACTCTCCCGAGTGAGTTGCCGCTCAATAGCCGCCGGGGGCAGTGGTCGTACTTGTCGTGGGGACAGTGCCGCCTCCTCGATCCATGCCGCCCAAGGCGCACTGCTCATATCCCCACGCTGGATCGCCGCCAGTCGTTGATATTGATAAGATTCGAGGACGCCGTGGCGGTTCGATACCCGCTGAATAGCAGCGTCCGTCTCGCCATTCACCACCATCCATAATGCCGCTACTGTCGATATACCCGGGAGCGGTATCGCATGGTAAGGCTGAGTGAGGTCCCCTATATAATGCAGCGCCCAGCCCATAAACCGCCAACCCCAATAGTCGTGACCCGTTTTAAAGGCCACTTGAGCCAGGCGATCATACAGTGCGATTCGCCATACCGGGTAGGTGCGCAACAATCCAGGTTGCGCCGTTCTTGTTAGCCAATCAAGGTGGTAAAAGCCCATGTGAAACGGCGCCTGTGAGCCATACGATAAGTTCGGATTACCAAACGATTGATCACCAAAACCGTATTCAGCACCAAAGACCGTACCGTTGTTGGCAAACAAACCCACATCCATTCCCATATCGGGCTCATCGCTCGCGGTCGCCAGCACCTGAGCCGGGCTCACGCGGTCTGTATCTTGCAAGAGTAGGTAACGGGTGCGTGCGTGAGACTCGCCCGGGTCTAGAAAGCTCAATTCAGCCCAGCCGACACTATCAGGATGGTCTGGCGAGGGCCTCTCAGCAAGCAGTATTTGTCGATACGGCTCATAGGATAATGTGGGATTAATGCGAATAGCGCGCACAAACGCTTCGGTTAGATCAGGTTTATCCCCGGTAAACGTCAAGGACGCCGGAGTTAACGCATGACTGTGTCCATGCTCCTCAGACCACCGCTCATGCTCGGCGAGCGCTTGAGTGATCGCGTGGAACTGTCCGTTAACAAAATCTGCCAGCGGTTCTGGCGCCAACGTTTTTTCCTGTAATGCGTCATCTGCACTCAGCAGAGGCCAAGCAAGATTGGCATGGTCTGACCACGCGTAAAGCTGATGACTGACCAAGAGTAATCCAAAGCAGAGATAATGAAGCCAGCGCATAATTGACAGTCCTGTTAGTGGTCGATCATCCGGCGGCAATGATGACACACGCGCTAATCGAGCAGCTACCATAGAGGATTTTTGCGGTTTTTTCACACATAGCACGTGCATTTATCTCGGGCCGTCTTTCCCCGTTCGCAGGTTCAGCCTACACTGATGCATTAACGGGTTCGATACGCGGCGTGCAGCAAGCTTGACCCGCGTTTTATTGACAGAGATCGATTTCAAGAGAGTCAGATTATGAAAGCCTTATCCATCATGTTACTCGCCACGCTACTCATGAGCTGTGATGCCAAGGTAGTCGATAAACCAGCGCAAATACTGGCGCTTGGCGCTGTTAATAATGGCGCGCTGCTCATCGATGTGCGTTCCATCGAAGAAGTAAAAGAAGGCAGCTTAGAGCAGGCGCTTCATATTCCACATGATCAAATCGTGGCCCAGCTCGACGCCTTAGGCGTTGACAAGGCAGATCCCATTGTTCTCTTCTGCCGAAGCGGGAATCGATCAGGGTTGGCGCAAGCAGCCCTGCTTAATGCCGGCTTTAGCGCCGTTATTAATGGTGGCGGCTATGAAGATCTCAAGGCCCTGCGCTCAACGATGACCGTCGAGCCACCGAGTCAGTCAGACAGCTGAACCAGCAAAGCCAACCGCTTACTGATGATGTTGCTGACTCTGGACCCTGAACGTAAAGCCATCGTATTCGGACTCGCTGCCGTCGGGCTGTGGAGTACGGTGGCCACCGCATTTACCCTCAGTCTGCAATTTGTCTCACCCCTCGTTCTCGTGACGCTGGCTTCAGCCGCTTCTTGGCTACTGTTCGCCCTGATCATTACCGCAACGAGGCAATGGTCAAGACTGCTCGATGCGACCCCAAGAGACTGCTGGATTGCCCTAGCCATCGGTACGCTAAATCCCGGGCTCTATTACACGCTACTCTTTGAAGCCTATGCACGTCTGCCCGCACAAGAGGCCATGGCACTCAATTACACCTGGGCGCTCACGCTACCCCTGCTCGCAGCCCCGCTGTTAAAACAGGCCCTCCAACGTCGCGACATCATCGCCGCCTTGATCAGTTATGTCGGGGTGTTTGTTATTGCCACCCATGGTGAGCCCTGGACACTGACCTTGAATGAACCCACGGGTATTGCGCTAGCCATGGGTAGCACCTTAATTTGGGGTTTGTGCTGGATAGCCAATACGCAACACGCTCTTAATCCTGTCCATGCACTGTTTTTAAATTTTAGTGCGGCGACACCCATGCTTTTTGTCGTTGTCTATCTGAGCGATGGCTTCCAAGATATACCCCTTGGAGGGTTACTGGGGGGGCTCTACGTTGGGATTTTCGAAATGGGGATCAGCTTTATTTTTTGGCTAAACGCCATGCGACTCACCCGCAGCACCGCCAACATCTCTACGCTCATATTCCTGTCGCCGCCGATCTCTCTGGTGCTTATTTGGCTGGTATTAGGGGAACCCATCGAGCTATTTACCCTGACTGGCCTGAGTTTTATTCTGCTCGGTCTATTTTGGCAGCACCGCAGCAGATCTTAGCGATATAGTCTTCAAACAGTGACAACGGAGCGAGCTCGTCAGTAGGCATCTACCGATGCCGCTTTAATCAATAAATAAACGGACTGCCCCACTACCAGGGATAGCTCTGACAACGACGCTCGAGTTAAACGGACTCGAATGGTTTGCTGCCCTACCGTCGCCAACAGTTGCGCATGGGCGTCGGCACCCTCCTCAATCATTGTTATCCTGGCGGGCAGAATATTGCGAATAGATAACCCCCGGGGTTTCTCCGTCGCCACCGCCACATCCCGAGCATGAACTCTAAGTTTGATCCGCGCTCCCACGTTGCCCACTCTACCCGGCACCGACAGAGGGATCCCCTCGACCAGTAGTCGCGTGAGTTGAAAAGCGTCATCAAAATGATCCACCTGCGCGTCCAGTACTGCGCCTGCTTCCTGAAGCGATGACATTTCAAGGAGATCCAATCGACTCATCAAGCGCGGCGTATTATCAAAGGCAACGGCTTGCCCCTTGCGCAACAAGAGTAGCTGATCTGACAGAACCGCAAGCTCATCTGCCGAGTGAGACACCATGATAATTGGCAGGTGAAACTGCTCATTAATTCGTCGAAGCAGCGGTATCAATTCAGCTTTATGCTGCCTGTCAATGGCACTTAAGGGCTCATCCATTAGCAGTAATGCTGGCGCAGTCAGCAAGGCACGTGCAATGGCGACCCGTTGCTGCTCGCCACCAGACAGGGTAGCGGGCCTTCTTGTCAGCAAAGGCGTCAGCTGCAGGCCGTCTACAATATCAGTAAGGCTCGGCATCGCTGTCACCGCTTTCACACGTTTCATGGCGAAGTGTAAATTGCCCATGACCGTTAAATGGCTAAATAATCGAGGCTCCTGAAAAACATAGGCGAGCTGCCGCTGATGGGGGGGTACAAAATGATGACGGCTACTGGCCTGCCAGCACTGCTCGCCCAAAGTGAGGGTGCCACTCGCATTGCACTCAAGCCCGGCAATAACGCGTAACAAAGAGCTTTTGCCTGCACCGCTGTGTCCGTAAACGCCGACAATACCCTGCAGCTGAATGTTTTGCTGGAGTGCCAAGACAAACTCACCCTTACGTAAATGGATATCTATGCTCAGCTCAGTCATGGCTTACAGGGTCTCTAGAGAGCAGCGAAAAATACCGATTTACCCCGTAAGTGAGGGCCAGTACTAGAAAGGAAAAGCCTATTAATACCAGTGATAATCGATGGGCAGCACCGTAATTGAGAGTTTCCACCGCCTCGTAAATAGCGATGGAAACAACGCGCGTTTCCCCTGGAATATTTCCCCCTATCATAAGCACGACACCAAATTCACCCACCGTGTGAGCAAAAGTGAGAATGCCGGCGGTCAAATATCCTCGACGCGATAGAGGCAGTACCAGGTGAATAAAACGATCCATCGGTGAGGCTCCGAGAGTTGCACCCGCCTCCAACAGCTGATTATCAACGCCTCGGAACGAGGCTTGAAGCGGTTGTACTGCAAAGGGTAAAGAATAAAAAATAGACGCAACGACCAAGCCCATAAAGCTAAAGGTGAGCTGCTCACCAGTAAGCTCTAACCACCACTGACCCAGCGCGCCTTGGGGACTCAGAAATAACAGCAGGTAAAATCCCATAACGGTGGGTGGTAACACCAGAGGCATGGCCACCAAAGCATCGAGTGCGGTCGCCCAACGCGAGCGCGTGGTCGCCAACCACCAAGCAATAGGCGTCGCCATAAATAGCAGTAGCACCGTCGTTAGTGCAGCCAGTTTGGCGGTCAGCCAGAGTGACGGCCAATCATTCATAGCCATTGGCCTTGGGTGGCAAGCCGTAGCCCGCTGTTTCAATCATCAAACGCCCTGCATCACTACTCACATAACGGTGAAAGGCACGAGCGGCGGCATTGTTACTCCCATGACGGGTGATAATAGTGGCTTGCACTATCGGCGGGTGATCGGAGGCTGGAATAAGCAGGTACTCACGAGGAGCGATCTCGTACTGAAGCAGTTGAGCATAAGCAACCAATCCCGCCTGTGCATTGCCTGAAGCGACAAGCGAGAAAGCGCTACTGACATTCTCGCCAAAGACAAGCTTACTGACCGGTTTGTGCCCACCCTTGACGTTAATAAGCGCTTTGGCTGCGACACCATAGGGGGCAAGGGTTGGATTCGCCAACGCTATAATACTGCCCTCTGTCCTGAGCAATTCCACTAGCGGCGGCACCGGGTATTTTTTTCGCACCCAGTACGCGAGCCGACCGTGGGCATAAATAAATAGGGAGTCGGAATCAGCGTACCCTTCATCTGCCAGACGTGCCGGCCGAGAGCGGTCCGCAGCCATGAATACATCAAAGGGAGCTCCTCGAGTAATTTGCGCATAGAGCAATCCCGTGGCGCCAGTAGCGAGTTCAATCGTATGACCACTACGTGCAGAAAACTCGGCCGCTAACGCTTGCGCTGTGGCTGAGAAATTCGCTGCGACAGCGATCCGTGCAGTGGCAGACTGAACGGCCGCACTGTGGAATGCAATGATCAGCATGAGAAGGCACAACCCACGCTGCTTCGTCGCCTGCCCCGCTAATATTTGCACACAGTCTCCCTGCTTACCCAAGTGAAACAAAGAAGCCGGCTAACGCGGCGCTCATGAGGTTTGATAGCGTTGCCGCCAGTAAGGCACGCAATCCATACCGAGATATTTCATCGCGCCGAGTAGGTGCAATGGCGCCTAAGCCACCCAACACGATAGCCACCGACGAGAAATTGGCAAAACCACACAGCGCAACAACAATAATTACCTGCGAGGTTGGAGAGAATTGTTGTGCGACCTCCATGTAACCCACGTACGCGACGAACTCGTTGAGAACCAGCTTCTGTCCAATGAGTCCACCCGCCAGCTCCGCCTCTGACCACGGTATGCCTAACGCCCAGGCCAGCGGTTGAAACAGTATGCCCAACGCGGCTTGGAGTGTTACGCCTTGAAGACCCACGCTCTCGCCCATCCAACCCAATAGGCCATTAACTAATGCAATGAGCGCAATAAAGGCAATGAGCATCGCGGCGATGCCCGCTGCCATATTCAATCCATTCATGGCCCCGCTCGCGGCTGCGTCGATGACATTGACGTAGGCGTCACTGTCGGGCGCGGCACGTGTCCCGGGCTGAATAGGCTCTTGGGTTTCGGGCTCCAATAATTTGGCCATTAACAGCCCCCCCGGGGCTGCCATGAAGCTAGCCGCTAATAGATAATCCAGGGGAATCCCCAAGGCCACATAGCCCGCCATGACCGAGCCGGCAATAGATGCCATACCGCCCACCATAACGGCAAATAGTTCAGATCCCGTCATAGTAGGTATATACGGCTTGGCGACTAAGGGTGCCTCAGCCTGACCGACAAAAATGTTGGCCGCGGCAGATAGGGATTCCGTGTGACTGGTAGCCAGTAAATAGCGTAAACCACCACCGATAAGGCGAATCACCCACTGCATAATCCGTAAATAATAAAGCACGGCAATGAGCGCGCTAAAAAAAATGATCACCGGCAACACGTTGAAGGCAAATATAAAGCCAAGATTACTGGGCTCACTCACTAAGCCACCAAACACAAATTCTGACCCGGCACGACTGTAGTCAAGGAGTGCCGTAACGCTCTCGGCCAGTACTAGCAGCGCAGCATGACCCCAATCAGTAAACAGAGCGATGCCAGCAATAGCCGTCTGTAAAACGAAGGCCAAGCCGACGGTCCGCCAGTTAATCGCGTGACGGTTTGAGGAAAGCACCCAGGCAATAAATAGTAGTAGCGCAACGCCAATCAAGCTCATGGTAATGCTCTAAGCCGCTATAAAGGTGAACCATACCCGCTAGCGGCAGCCTTGAGAACCGCTAACGTGAAGACGCTCATAGGTGGCACGGCTGTCAGGTCATGGTAGGACTAGATCATCATCGACAACCACTAACGGTTTGCCAGAGCGTCCCGCAATTTCTGGAGAAATAACGAATAGTCTCCGGCGCAGGCGGTTAACTGCTGCTTATCGAGAAGCACGGCAAAATCCTCAGCCGACTCGACCACCACCATGGGCAAACGGCCCACGGTAAAGTCCGCCAGCGACCCTGACTGTTCGTCTTGATGCAGCCAGGCGACCTCTATCTCGTCTTTATCTAGCCGGTGACGCCACGAGGATTTCCCCAGGGGATTCCAGCCGTGACTAATATCACAGAGTGCACATTTGCGTTTGCCGAGTAGCTTACCAGCAATATAGGCGAGCTCCCCCTTAAGCGAGCCCAGTGCATCATAGATGGCGTAAATAGTATCCCCAGCAGCGCTGTCGCTAGCGGACTTCGTGCTGGCGACCATGGCGCGTTCGTCGAGGGAATTCGTCATCGTTTCATCACTTTGGCCGGGGTAAGCACAACAGGGTAACCGTATCTAATAGAATTGTCGTTCGGTGCTCGCCCAGCGCCAGTAAAAAAAGGCGCCAAGAACAGCGATAAAGGCCGCCAGCTGGAAGACCACAATCCATGACTGGGTGGACTCCAAGACCCACCCGGAAACGAAAATGGCGACACCGCTGGCCACTGAGCCCAAGGTATTGGTAATGCCCATTAACAAACCCGACTGCCCGGGTGCGATATCTAAGTGATTGGTGGCAAAACCGCCTATCGAGCACGCCGTCATGGCATTGCTAAACGTCACCAGCAATACGCTCGCTAGCACAGATTCAAGATGGCCCAGAACAGCAAAGCTTAGGGCGATACTACCAAAGGCAACACTCTGCATGACCTTCCTAACCTGCAGTCGATTGAATCCCCGGCTAATGAACGCATCGAACAGCCGGCCAGCAACGGGAGTCAGGAGCATCGCCACCACTGCCGGTGCAATGGCTAATACGCCAACGTCATCGAAATCAGCACCGAGGCCTTGATTAATATAGGTCGGTAGCCAAGACAACATCAGAAAAATCGTCCAGTTCAAACTCATGTGTGCAATAGCAATGGCCCAGACGGCGCGCGAACGAACTAGCGTGGCGACCGTAATCATGGGGAAATCGGCGGTGACGGGTAGTTTCTCTGCACTCAACGCACTGCGCGCGGGTGTGGGCGCTGATCGAGTCGAGGGCAGCCAAACGATGAACCACAGTACCCCAAGGAGGCCGTAGACATAGAACGCAACTTGCCAGGAGTAAGTGACAATGAGCAGCGGCGTCATGGCCAAGGCGATGACACTGCCGCCGGCAACACCAGAATTCATAAAGCCCACCGCCGTTGCTCGACGATGCTCGGGCACCCATTGGGCATAAAGGGCGTAAATAGACGGCCAAGTGACCGCTTCAGCGACACCCATAAAAAATCTGCAGGCCAGTAAAATGCTCAGACTCACCGCTGCGGCTGGTGGCGTTAACAGGGTAAATACTGACCAAAGCAATACACCGATACCCAAAACCCACTTACCACCAAAACGATCGGCCAATAAGCCCGCGGGAATTTGTAAGGTCACATAACCGAGGAAAAAGGCCGCCATAATGGCGCCCTGAGTTGAGGGACTCCAGCCATTGTCAGCAGCCATGGGGATAATAGCGATGGAAATAGCGATGCGGTCAATAAAACAAATATAGACCGCAATAACCGTTAGGGTCACCAACCACAGGGGTGACTGACGAAGTCGTTCAATGAAGCCGCTATTATTCAGACTGCCAGCGCTCATGGAGATGTTTCTTTGTTGAAAGCCGGCTACTTTACAGGGGCGAACGCCGATGAACCAGCGTCTTCAGCAGTCTATTAGCCCAGAGACATGAGCATGGCTTTTTCAAAAGCACGCAGGCCCGAGATATCCCCTTGGCGAACAATATTGGCCCAATCTGGATTAGCAATCAGTGCCCGCCCCACTGCGACCATGTCGAAATCCCCCCGGTCGAGCATAGCAATGAGTCGATCAATGGATTCAGGCTTACCGTCTCGAAAAACCTGTTCCCCCGGTAATGGAATAAAGTCTGCATCTAAACTGACACTGCCCACAGTAATGCTAGGCAATCCTGTTATTCGCTTCACCCAACCCGCTAAATTCAGGTCGCTGCCAGGAAATTCTGGCTCCCAAAATCGCCGCTGACTGCAATGAAACCCATCAACTCCCGCCTCAACAAGCGGATGTAGGAAGGCTTCTAATTCCTTCTCAGTAGTCACCAGCCTCGCCTGGTAGTCCTGCTGCTTCCATTGCGACCAGCGCAAGATAATAGCAAATTCAGGACCCACTTCTGCGCGGCAAGCGGCAATAAGCTCTGCGACAAACCGGCCGCGATTCTCCAGGGAGCCACCGTATTCGTCGGTGCGCTGATTGGTGCCCTCCCAAAAAAATTGATCTAGCAAATAGCCATGCGCGCCATGGATTTCCACCCCGTCAAAGCCGAGAGCTTTGGCATCCCGCGCTCCTTCCGCAAAGGCACGAATGACGTCGTCAATATCTTGCTTGGACATTACGTGCCGATTGACCTTACCCGGAACATTCATTCCCGACGGCGTATATCCGTCCACATCGCCCTCGGGCAGTGCGCCTTTTTTACGCATGCCACCGCAGTGCCACAGCTGAGGCACAATACTCCCGCCCTCCGCGTGCACGGCCTGAGCAATCGCACCCCAAGCTGCGAGTCGTTCTTGTCCATAGAAGTAGGGCACATCGGGATAACCACTGGCAGCAATGTGATTCACACAGGTGCCCTCGGTAACAATAAGCCCCACGCCACCCTCGGCGCGCTTGCGATAGTAGGCGAGGCTTTTCTCGTTGGGGATGTTATCGGGCGACTGATTGCGCGTCATGGGCGCCATGACAATACGATTTTTGGCCTTGATAGATTTTATGGATAGGGGCAAGAATAGTGCGTCCACGTTACTCATAGGTATAGCTCAACTGTGACTGCGAAGGAGAGTCGGAGTTTACTGAATTTTTGTGTTTTGTGCCCGCCACAACAATGCTAAATCGACTCTGTCCTCAGTGTTTGACAGACCAGTCATCCATGCCTTTCTCTGACCCGTAGTGAATAGACATACCCAACGGTGAACCTTCGATGCGCCACTTGCATTGGTTTCAAACTGATCTTCGTATTACCGACAATCTTGCGCTAGCGAGTCACTCAGCGGCTGACAGCTTGCTGTGTGTCTACCTCATGCCTAAACCGCGGCCCTGGTGCAACAGTAATGGCTTGGGTGGTCAGCGTGATAGATTTTTAAGAGAGTCATTACAAGCGCTCAGAGAGTCGCTGCAAGATGTAGGGCAAGACCTTATGGTTTTAGAGGGTTCTCCTGAACTGGTATTGCCAGATCTAGTGGCACGCTTTGCCATTACAGAACTATCCATGTCGTTCACGCCCGGCTATTACGAAAGCCAGACTTTGCTTCATCTACAAGCTGCACTGACGATCCCTGTTGAGGTGCATCCCGGTAACTCACTGTTCACTCAGTCTGAGCTACCCTTCGAGCTGCCTGAAATGCCCAAGGTTTTTTCGCCTTTTCGCCGACAGGTGGAAACACTGGCCGTGCCCGGTCCAGGACCGGCTATCGAGCGACTGCCACCCCCACCGGCAGCCCAATTTGATGCTATCCCGCGCGCCAACAGCACACCGCATACCGCACTCCCACTGCCGGGCGGGCGTGAAGCAGGAAAGCGTAGAGTGCGGCAATTTATCTTTGATCAAGCCGCTATCATTGACTACAAAAGCACCCGCAATGGCCTTGACGGTCTTGACGGGTCGAGCACGTTTTCTCCTTGGCTCGCCAACGGCAATCTATCGGTTCGTGAAGTCGCCCACGATATTTTCCGCTTTGAGCGGGAGCGGCTGAGTAATGAATCCACTTACTGGTTGTACTTTGAGCTTCTTTGGCGTGAGTTTTTCTATTGGCGGGCTGTGAGCGACAGCCGCGCGCTGTTTCGCTCAGGTGGGGTTGCTGGAAAAGCCGGGCAGTCTACCTTCATAGCCAGCGCTTTTACCCGCTGGTGTGCTGGCAATACCGATTACCCCCTCGTCAACGCACTCATGCGACAACTCACCGCCACCGGCTGGATGAGCAACCGCGGTCGCCAAATAGCAGCTAGCTGCTTGATTAACGAGCTGGGAATCGACTGGCGCTTCGGCGCTGCATTTTTTGAAAAACATCTTATCGATTACGATGTAGGCAGTAACTACGGTAACTGGCAATACATTGCGGGCGTCGGCAGCGATCCACGGGGCGGGCGACATTTCAACATTGACAAGCAATCCGCCCAGCATGATCCGGATGGGCTATTCACCAAGAAGTGGCAAGGAGTTAGACCAGCTCAGCCGGTTGATGTCACCGATGGGGCTGATTGGCCTCTGGCACCCGACTAATGGCTATGCGTAAAAAATCAGATCTGCCCACTAAAGTGTGCCCGGTGTGTGATCGACCGTTCAGCTGGCGTGCCCGCTGGAAAACTAACTGGCCCCATATTGTTTACTGTTCGCGTCGCTGTGCCAGTCAACGCCATCAACGCAAGGATCCCTAGCGGGGTTCGAGAAAAAGCCTGGCCACATGCCACCCCTGTCGGGCGTCGATTCACGAGTGAGTCTGTCTCGACAGCCTAGCGCCAGCGGAGGTTGTGGCGTCCGAGATCCGCGATAGATTTAGCGCCCATCAATTTCATGTCACGCTCAATCTCTGAGCGCATATTTCCCAGGGCTCGCTCTACACCTGCCTGACCTCCCGCTGCGAGGGCATACAGATACCAGCGCCCTCCAGAGCACGCTTTAGCTCCAAGAGACAGCGCTTTCAGCACGTGGGTGCCGCGCTGGATGCCACCGTCACAAATCACATCAATATCACTACCCACCGCATCAATAATCTCCGCTAGCTGATCGAAGGGCGCACGAGCGCCATCGAGCTGCCGCCCCCCATGGTTGGATACCATAATCGCGTTCGCACCGATATCCACAGCGCGCCTGGCGTCGTTTACCGACATGACGCCCTTCAGGCAAAAGGGGCCACCCCACCGTTCTCGAATATCCGCTGCAGCATTCCAATCCATAGATTGGTCCAGCATTGACGAGAAATAATCTGATACTGACACGCTAACATTTGACCCTTCGGCAATGTGGTCTTTTAAATTTGACAACTCAAAGGCGTCCCGAAAAAGATAATTCAGCGTCCACTCAGGATGCAGCGCAAAGCTGGCAAGGCTGCTGGGAGTCAGTCGCGGCGGAGAGGTGAAGCCGGTCAGTAAATCGCGCTCCCTATTTCCGCCGACAATGGTATCGACGGTCAAAGCTAAAGCATCAAATCCCGCGGCTTTACAGCGATCAATCATGCCGTAGGTGAGCCCTTTGTCTTTGTGGTAATACAGCTGGAAAATCTTCGGCGTACTAATCATTGCGCCTATTTCTTCGATACCCACGGTGGCCAACGAGGAGATGCCAAATAGCGTACCGTGGGCTTGAGCCGCTCGGCCCACTGCCCGCTCACCTTCATGGTGGAACAGTCGCTGCAGTGCGGTGGGGGATAGAAAAAGAGGCAGCTCAATGTCGAGACCCATCACTTGGGTGCGCATATCAATGGAGTCGACACCCGACAACACGTTGGGTACCAAATCACAGTCGTCGTAGGCGGCGGTGTTGCGACGATAAGTGACCTCATCGTCGGCAGCGCCATCAATATAATGGAAGATGGGACTGGGCAGGCGGCGTTTCGCGAGTTTGCGAAATTGTTTAGTGTTAAAACAGTGTTTTAATGACATGTCGCCACTCTATCCCAGCCGGCGTCTCTGAAACAAGAAACCCACCGTCAATTCCCGGTATTCATGGGCACTCGGCACCAGCCTGACCCACACCCTTTAAGCGGAGAGCTTCGCGTTTATCGCACGGGCCACGACCCACAGTCGGTCTTGTCCCCATACAGCCAGCTGTTCCTCACCATGGGCATCCAGTAACCGAAAGCTGGGCACTCCCCACAAGCCCGACTGGTACATCATCTGTCGATTAACCTCAAGAATCTCTTGCCAGCCATCGCGGTCCAGATGCGTCTTGGCGTCTTGCCAATTGAGATCGGCGGCTTCAACTACCTTGCGCAGCCCCGCATCATTATTGGTATTTACGCCCAGTACAAAGGCATGACGCAGGAAACTAGAGATCAATGCGACATCTTTGCCCTGCTCTCTCGCCCAAGGATAAAGGGAGTAGCAACGCCGCGCGGGTTCGCCAATGGGGTCATAGAAATGACCATAGGGAACGCCTTGATCATGCGCTTCCCGGGCCGCATCCATAAAGATGTACATGCCTTTTTCCCGGGTCGCCGGTACGCCGCGCATCACCATAGGCAAGACAGGTCGAACGTGAAGATTGACCCCGGTGCGGGTCGCTAGGTCGACCGCACGGTCAAAAATAACGGCGGTATAAGGGCTTCTCAAGGAGGCAAAAAGCTCCAGAGTCAGCGTGCCGGTATCGCGTTTTTCCCCTAGGTCAACGGCGGGTTTTGGCGCGATGATAGGGGTGCCCGCCTCGGTATCCAGCCCCAAATCAGCCAGCCGCTGCTCTAAAAAATGTAAGCGATCAATCCCCCAGTACCATTCGCCCTCATAGTAAAACATAGCCCCCAAATAATGTTTGAGTTCACGCCGGCGCTCATTACCCGCATTCACCGCCGCTGCGCCGGTCTCCCGGTCGAGTTGTCCGACAGTGGATGCTAGCTCCTCTAGCCCCTGTTTATCGCCAAGCCACAGCAAGCGGCTGACTGATTCACTATGGTCGATGAAGGACGCGTGGTCTTGAGCGGCCAATATTTGCGTCGCCAGCGCTACCAGCATTGGCTGAGGCGGTTGCGGATGCTCAGGGAAATCGAGTCCATAACCCGGGGCAATCAGCTGCGCATCATAGCGGGATAGGCGCGCCAATAAATCGGGTTCCGCAATATTTTTTCCCGACGGCACTTGCACCAAATGGCAGATAACCTCAACGTCATAACGACTCGCTAATGGTTTCAATAGACAAGCAGTGAGGTGGCTGTAGCCATCATCGACCTGATGAAAATACTCAATGCGATGAGGGCGTGATGCTTTCCGACGATTCTGCTCGGCTTTAGCACGGCGCTTGCCCGTGCGCTTGGTAGTGAACAACCGACTCATAAGGGCCGATGTCAGCCAGCGCTGAAGTGAACTCGGGTCTGATGTTGCCGCCCCGCCCTGATCTTTAAACTGCTCTGCCATGAAATGACCGCTCCCTTTTTCGATGCTACCAGTACGCCTATTCTCAGCGTCTGCCTATGCCGCAAACCATTGACCCTCTGTGATGTCGAGCCGCCCTCACGTTAGCTAGCAGGCATGGCCAGATTATCAGTAACCCGCCGTACCCTCGCACAACTGCCGATACACCGCCGCAGTCATGATCTGATAATCACCCCCGGCCGCCGGGCGCGCATAGATAACATCGTCACCCACTCGCTCGGGATGAAAGGCCTCTTCGCGCAAAGCGGTTTTCACCAACTTAAAGGTGCCGGTGGTCTCCAAGGTAGTTTGCAGGCGTAGAAACACCGGGCGCGCATAGGCAGGTAATTGTTCATCGACTAGCGCCGTCAAGGCGGCTAGGTCGAAGGCGGCCACTGACGGCACCGCCAGGGCAGCCATGCCCGCTTTGCCTTCTACGCCCGGGAGAGCAACACCATACACATTGGCCATCAGCACCTCGGGGTGTTGATTGATCACCTCCGCCACTTCGTTGGTGGATACATTTTCAGCTCGCCAGCGAAAGGTGTCCCCGGTTCGATCCACAAACTGATAATGCGCTAACCCCAGTGCGAAACCTACGTCAATTTCTCTGACTAAATCGCCGGTATTGAACCACCGATCGCCCTCTTTCACGACGTGCCCAACCACCTTCTGCGCTGTAGCCTCAGTATTGGTGTAACCCTCGAAGGCATAATCCTTGGTAATCTCACCCAGCAACAATCCGGGCTCACCCTTTACTGCCTCAATACAGCGTCCGTTCGCGTCGCGAACGATTTCGTCGCGCTCCAAGTCATATTCGACCAAAGCCACTTTCGCAAACGTCGCGCCAATAGTTTTATCTTTATTGAAAAAGTTAGCGAAGGTGACATTGCCTTCGCTACTGCCATAGATCTCACATAAGCGGCGAATACCAAACCGCTGTTTGAATTCATTCCAAATATCGGGTCGTAGACCATTACCGAGCATTTTAGTGAGCGGATTAGCCTGCTCTTCCGCACTGGGAACTTGTTGCATGAGGTAGCGACACAATTCGCCGACGTAAATAAAACAATTGGTTTGATAGTCCAGCGTTTCACGCCAAAAGTTTGACGCCGAAAACTGTCGGCGAAGAAAAACGGACGCCCCTGACAAGATGAAGGCTAATAACCCCGGACCCAATCCCGTGGCATGGTAAATGGGCAAGCACAAATAGAGACGATCGCTTGGTACGATACGAAAGCCAAGTTGACCGAGTACCGTACTGGCCGCTAAGCCCTTGCGATGAAGCAGGATGGCGGCTTTTGGCATGCCCGTGGTACCCGATGTAAATATATACAAGGCAATCTCACCCGCAGTAATGTCACGGGTAATGGGTAAATTGTCCGCTGACTGTGCTGACATAAGTGACTGTGCATCGACACACCAGTCTGGCGGAGCGACGGCTTGAGTATCTGCGAACCAGAAGTACAGTCCGTTTGCGGGTAGATTAATCGCCGATCGCGCTTGGTCCACGACGCTCGCGCGCTCGTCTCCAACAATAAAAAATGTCGCGTCGGTCGCCGTTACGCAGTGGGCGAGACTGCGACCAGTAAGACTATTGTTGATGAGTGCACAGCGCGCACCCAATTTCATAGTGGCCAACATACTGAGCACAAACTCAGCGCGGTTTTCCATGAGCAGGGCAACGGTGTCACCCCGGTTTACACCGTGAGCTGCCAGCACTCGCGCAAACCGATTCACCTGTGCATTAAAGGCCTCATAAGTCCACTGTCGACCTTCAAATAGCAGCATCATGCGCTGGGGATGCGCCGCTACCGTATCCTCAAACGCACGCCCCAGAGACTGTTGGTCTCCATGATCAGGCAGCTTGAATGTCAGTGCAGGAAGTATGTGTCGGGCTTCCCCCAGTACTCGAAGTGCTTCCGTCACTCGCTGCCCTAAGACGCGCATGATGATTCTCCCTAATGGCGGCATGTCCCCAGCCGGCTACTCGCTAGTTATGTATTCAGTCCCGCGACGCCGCGCTCATGTTGTCGAGGTCAGCGCGCAGTGCAGTCGGTTCATTCCCCGGATCCAGCGGTCGTAATCCGCGGTTTTACGCTGCATGTATTGGCTCACCTCGGGGTGAGGTAAAATCAAAAAAGTTTCTTGGGCGAGACCCTTGACCACGCAATCGGCGACTTGTTCGACTTCAAGCATGCCATCGGCTGCGGCTGCGGCCAATCCTTCACCGCCCATTTGATCATCACTGAGGGTCGTCATCGCTGTGCGCACGGCCTGAGGACACAATAGAGACACCTTGATACCCTCGTGGCCATAGGTCATAGCCAGCCACTCACCAAAACCAACAGCCGCATGCTTAGTGACGCCATAGGCTGCACCACCCACCTGATTGAGCAAGCCGGCGGCCGATGCGGTGTTGAGCAAATAGCCCCCCCCTCGAGATACCATGCGCGGTATAAGATATCGGGCAGCAAAAACATGGGCCATAACATTGACTTCCCAACTGGTTTGCCACTCGTCGGTAGCAGACTGCTCGCTAGGCCCGAGAGCAAGTCCGGCGTTACTGCAAAACAAGTCGATGGGCCCAATGTGGGCCTCGGTGTCGTCAATCACCGTTTTTATCGCGTTCTCATTAGCGACATCCGCGGTCATCGCTATGCAGCCGACTGTGTCGGCGGTACTGTTGGCCTGGGCGGCATTGATATCGACTGCCACCACTTGTCGAGCACCCTCGCTAACGAAGCGCTCTACCAGCGCCTTGCCTATGCCACTACCGGCACCGGTGACGACAATAATTTTGTCAGTGATATCCAAGACTCGCTCCCTTGCTTCGGCCAATGGCGGCTAAGTCTGTCAGTCGCCCTTTGTGCTCACACCTGACGATTGTTTGACTCTCCTAGGTTCGACTCAGATCGGCAACCAACACCAACCGGCAACACCGATGATCCGTACAGGCAAGCCACTGATGAGTGGTCCAACGGTTCAAAAAACCCTAACCCGGCGCCCTCGCGGCAACGGTGTTTTTTCTGACGCCGGCAACTGACAGAGTCGATCCATGTGGGTCACCGATCCATCGATATACTCCCATACCAATTGCTCACCCTCAAGATAGCGTCGGACCACCTTGGGGCCCCAGCCAAAGGCATAGAAATTGAGAATGCCGCGCTCCCAAATCATGCTAGCCGATGTACGCATACAGTAATCGGTGTCGCCGGCGACAAACAGTACTGAGCCCTCGGTATCGTTGGTGTTCAGGCCAGCCGATCGATTGGGTCCGTAATCATGGATGAGCCCAGCGCTGGTCACGACAACACGACTCCCGCACTGCTCAACGCGTTCAATATGACCTTGGTGGCGTCCCGACACACCCATCCAGAGTCCGCGGATATCATCGGCCTGTGGCGTCAGCGGTTCAGTGCACTGCGCGAGTACCGGCAGCGGGAAGTGCTGGTAGGCACAACCGGGGGTGTTGCCCTTGGGGATATCAATGGCCAACTTCCCACTGCCATCAAGCACCGGCAGCTCGCAGTAGTTGAGCGCACTCCCATCTCCAGCCAGCGTTGCTGGATCTATGGTCAACGGCGGTCGCGGTGAGAAATACGCCAACCAAAATACCACCAGCGCAACTGCACTGACAGTCAGTATGAGTCGTTTTATCCATCGGGTCATCGCACCCCCCTCACTGATCATGCGCCCTCGCGTATCGACTCCATGCTAGGTCACTCGTCGCCATGGTTCATGACATCGATAATGGCCTGAACACATTGCTCGGGCTGGTCCTGCTGGACAAAGTGTCCCGCTGGCGCAATGGTTCGATGGTCGATACCTCGGCACCCCGGCACGCGCGCCAAGAACGGTTTATCGCCTCCGGCAGTCACAGGGTCATTATCCGCAAAGGCCAGCATGAAGGGTTTGTCAAATTGCTCCAGGACTGCCCAAGCGGCTTTGTTTTCCGCTACCTCAGGCTCGTCATGGAATAGGGGCACCAACGAGGGAAATCGTCGCGCGCCCGCCGCATAGCTGATATCCGGATAGGGCGCATTGTAGGCATCGATTTCGCCTTGACTCAGCGACCTACCGGCTAAGCCGTTGATGATATGGCTGCCCGGGCTGGCAATGTCAGGATTTTCAGCGGCAAACTTCCGCCAGTAAAAAAAACCCGGAATCCCTGAGGTGTCCTGAAACCGAGCGGGCAAGTCCTTAGCCTGGGGTACCGGTAAGGTTTCGTAAGCGGTTTTGAGCGGCTCAGTAAACTCCAGAGGTATGGCCCCCGCAGGTAGACCGCCATTGGATAGCACGACACGACTGAACCGCTCCGGGTCGTTAGCCACCAGACGCAGACCAATGAGGCTTCCCCAGTCTTGAAAAAAGACGGTGATGCCCGTCAAATTAAGCTGCAGGAGCCAGTCACTCATCCATGTGACATGGCGAGCGTAGGTGTAGTCACTTTGCTCGGTGGGCTTGTCCGAACGACCAAAGCCAATAAGATCGGGCGCCACCACCCGCAGACCCTCTGCCAACAATAGTGGAATCATATCGCGATACAGATAACACCAGGCGGGCTGCCCGTGCATAAGCAACACCACTGGCGCCTCTCGAGGGCCCTCATCAATATAGTGCAGTCGAAGGGTGCCGCCGGCACCATCGTCAATGTTGATGTACTGGGGTGGATAAGGAAAACGCTCAAGATGATCAAAGCGCTCGTCGGGTGTTCGAAGACTATCCATCATTTAGCCCACTATTAAATTGGCAGTTATAGTGCCATTATGTATAACTGGCCCACAAATGCAACTGGCCATGGGGGCGTCACCCGGACGGCCAAGCGCCTAACAGCACCCTCATTAGCGCCTGTTGCTAGGGCATAGCTCGTGAGAGGGGCGCGCCTAAGGAAGCAAGGATTGATCGCGTACCTGCAAAGGGTCGCCGTCCGTGCATCACCTGTAGATTATCGAGCAGGGCTATCTCACCAGTCTGCCACCGCAGGTCGACCGAATGCTCATAGCAGGTATCAATCGCGATCTGTAAATGGTCGCTGTCCATCATCGACCCGTCGCCAAAACACAGTCTCGCTTCGTTGTCGTCCTCACTGGGGTTCCATCCCGCAGCCGCAGCAACAATTTGATTGAAAAATACCTCTCGTCCACCGCCAAACGCTTCGATCGCAGGCAGCACTGGGGTTTGGACTGACAGCGCGTCATCCTGAAGCCAGCGACAGTCATAGCCCAATGACCCTAGCACATCCTCGGCGTCTGCCTTGGTCTGGACCCCCAGGGTATCGCGCCAACTCCGTCCCTGACCCGACTCCCGATCTGACCATGCGGGCATGGCATTGCGATAGCGCACACCGGCATCTCTGAGCTTGCCGGTAAAATCTGGGCATCGTTCATCGAGCGCCGCCAATGCCGTATCTGATCGACATATCGGCGTAGCGCCCCCTGAGTCGGCAGCTTGCTCACAAAAAAAGAAAAGCCGGCTGGGAAAAGTCAGCGTCTGCGCCATCTCATGATGAAGATAAATCTCTACGCTAGGTGGCGCCTCATTGGCGGTGAATACACGCGCCGTCCTATGCGCCCTGAGCGCATTGGAAAAAGATTGTTCGTAGGCAAAATTCGTGTAGCTAAAACGGTCGATAAAATCATGGAACTCAATAGCCGACCTCGGTTCATAGCCACGAAAAAGCACAAAGCCGTGCTCATCAAGCAGCGTAGTTATCCATGCCATCTGAGCGTTATCGAGTCGACCAACCCCCGACATCGGAAAATCTTCAGGGGTAACGACAGCAATAGCGGGGGTTGTCACGGGTCGCGGCTACTCATAAATCGCATGAAAGCGATTAAAGGCGCCCTCACAAAAATCAGCAGGATTGTTAAAGCGTCGACCTCGCTCAAGCTGATTGAGAGCGACCATATCGGCGTCGGATAGCGCGAAGTCAAACAGCGCCAGGTTTTCTGATCGACGCTGAGCGTGGCTCGACTTAGGAATAACCGCGGTGCCGCGTTGAATGCCCCACCTGAGAACGACTTGGGCTGCCGGGCGGCCCATGCGTTGAGCTATGGCCAACACCACGGGTTCAAGCAACACCGAATCCGGCGCGGTTGCCATGTTTAACTCGACATAGGAGGCAGCCCCCAGCGGGGAGAAAGCGGTCACCGGTAGCTGATAATCCTGCGCCGTCCTGAGAAGGGCCCGTTGCTGCAGATAGGGGTGTAATTCGACTTGCAGCATCGCGGGCTTTATCCGTGCATACGCCATGAGATCATGAATCAACGCCGCGTTGTAGTTACAGACACCAATATGTCGAACAAGCCCTTCATCTACCAATGCTTCCATTGCCTGCCAGGTTTGATGCAGCGGCACCGATGCTCTTTCCATGCGTGGGTGATCTGAGCAAGGATCATAAATCCACTCCGGTGGGTACCGTTCCTCAAACTCGACATAACGTAAAGCGATGGGAAAATGAATCAGATATAAATCGAGATAGTCGAGGCTCAGGTCGTCTAGCGTTCGCCGACAGGCTGACTTTACATGGGCTTTATCGTGGTAGGTATTCCAGAGTTTAGAGGTCACCCACAGATCCTCGCGGCGACACAGTCCGTCCGCCAGCGCCGATTGAATACCCACGCCAACCGCCGCTTCATTACCGTAGTCACAGGCGCTATCCAGATGACGGTATCCCGCGTCAATCGACGAGTGCACCATCGACGGAGCATCCTCGGGCGATACTTTCCACAATCCCAAGCCTACCGAAGGCATAGGGCTTTCTCCCAGCTTAAGATACTCAATCAAGACATTGGTCTCCCTGTTTTTCGTTGAATGGTAATAAATGGGCCTGATAGGCATCAATGCCCCGCGCTTGAAGGCTATTGCTGACGTCGACCACCGCTCCCGTTGTCATCGATTGTTGCGCCATAGTAGCAACAATGATGGCCCACAGGCCCTCAACGCAGGTCGCCGCGTCGTTGTTATTACCGGTCAGCTGCTCCGTGAAGCGATCATGCTCAAAAAGCGTGGAGCCATAGTGCCCGCCCTGCTCTATATCATCCGGGAACCGGCAATCAACGCCCCCATAGGCGTCGTGGCCAGTCACCTCGACGCTGATGGTCGCCGATGATGAACGGCCCGGTGTAAAGCTGGCAGACTCGGTGGTCCGTAACATTCCGCGTTGCCCCCCCACCATCAGTTCCTCGAACAGCTGCTCACTGAACATATTGAGCGCGAACTGCGCTCTGACACCATTCTCATAATCAATAATCACAAGGGCATGGTCGTCAATATCGGCACTGCGCCCCTCATGGCTAAAGTCGAGGAAATTAACGGCCCGACCACCCGTGGCAAACACCGTTTTGGGTAGGCTAGCGGCAATGCGATTGAGTAAATCAAAGTAATGGCAGCATTTTTCCACCAATGTCCCCCCGGAATCGCTGGCAAACTTATTCCACTCATTGACCTTGGGCAAAAAAGCGGGTCGGTACTCACACAGGCTAATCATATGAACGGCTCCCACGTCGCCTCGACCAATCGCTGACAGAGCCAGTTGGTATTGGGATTTGAAGCGGTACTGCATACCCACTTGAATGGGCGCAGGATAGCGGTGACTTTGCTCCGCTAGATACAGCGCATCGTCCAGGGTAGTTGCCATGGGCTTTTCTAAAAAGATCGCCTTCGCTGAATGCTTGAGCTGATCGAAGACGGTGCGGTGCGTAAAGTTGGGGCTGCAAATGAGGATAGCGTCAACAGCGGGGTCGTTGGCAAGAGCGTCAAGATCGGGGTACGTGATCGGCTCCGGCACTGCCCGAGCGAGAAATTCGGCGTTTGCGCGCGCAATACTGCGGGGGTCAGGGTCATAAAGGCCAATCACCGCTGCTTGATCGAGCGTAAGAATCGCGCGGATATGCTCTCTACCCATCATGCCCGTTCCTACAACGGCATAGGCAAATCGTCGACCCGGTGGCGACATTCTCGAACGCAGCGCGGCCACGAGGTGGTCTCGTTGCTGTTGAATACTGCTGTCCCTAGTGTACACGCGAGCGGTTACCTCGGTTGATAAGTTGCTCTCTGGTGACTGTACCGACAAGAATGTCGCCAAACGGCAATATTGAGCATAACAAGTAACCCCACGGCAGACTGGAAACCCAGCCCAATGCCATCCACCACTCCGAGCGGTGAAAACAAAAGGTATAGCGTCACGACGCAGGACAGCAGCGTGAACGCACAGGCTTTCGCGTGGCGCCAGGGAGTCATGTCGACAGAAGACGATGAGGGACTCGCTCGATGGCTTGCAGGATACAGATAGCCGATGACCAAGAGGAGAGTGACCTCAATAGCAAATAACAGCGCATAGAGGTGTAAAAAATGTATGTCTATCTGTGCTTTGAAGACAAATTGGAACGAGGCATAGGCAAGCAGATGGAAACTAATAGCGATTTTCACAGCGATAGCGGGCACCCGGGTGGTGAGCATACCGATCAATACGATGGCAATAATAGGGATATTATAAAATCCCGTGAACATGCGAATCAGTTGCCACAGCCCATCCGGGGCGAACTGCAACAGGGGCGCTACGCCCATCGATACGAGGGCAATGGCGAGGCTGCCCCACTTGGCACTATTGACCAGCGCCCGCTCATCGAGCTTTTTGTGTCGCAGTGGCTGGAGCACATCAAGGGTAAACATGGTGGCGGCGCTATTGATCAGTGAATTGAAGGAGCTGAACACCGCGCCCAGCAATACCGCCAGGAAAAACCCCATCGCCCATGTCGGCAGCGTATCGCGAACCAGCTGAGGATAGGCAAGGTCAATCGATCCCAGTCCCGGACCGTAAAGATGGAAGGCAATCACACCGGGAATCATCATAAAAAAAGGCACAAGGACCTTAAAAAAACCTGAGAATAAAACGCCTTTTTGGCCCTCAGCAAAGCTCTTCGCTGACAACGTCCGCTGAATAACGTACTGATTCGAACACCAGTAGAACAGATTGGCAAAAATCATCCCCGTGAACAAGGTGCCAAAGGGCGTCGGGTCATCTGGGCTGCCTATTGCGTTGAGTTTTTGTGGGTGCTCACTGACTAAGATCCCGAGCCCTTCTGACACATCACCGGCACCGAGCAATCTCAGTCCCAGAACGGGAATAAGCACACCGACAACCAGCAAACCAATCCCGTTGAACGTATCCGATACCGCAACCGCTTTCATACCACCCAAAATGGCATACAAAGCGCCCACCGCTCCGATAACCACCACAGTAATGCCCAATGATACGGAATAACTGGCTCCCGTAAGCGAGGGAACATCGAACAGCTTGAGGACAGCCACCGAACCCGCATAAAGCACACTGGGAATAGTGACTAAACCATAACCCAGCAAAAATAGCGCCACGCTAATACGCCTGACATCGTCATCGTAGCGGCTCGCTAGAAATTGAGGCAAGGTGGTGAATCCGCCCCGCAGATAGCGCGGCAGGAAAAAAAATGCCATTGCCACCGTTGCTACCGCGGCGGTGACCTCCCAGCCCATAGCACTCATATTAAAACCATACGCGGAGCCGTTGAGTCCTATCAATTGCTCCGCTGAAAGGTTGGTCAACAACAATGAGCCGGCGATGAAAGGCGCACTCAACCCTCTACCGGCTAAAAAATACCCTTCACTGCTGTCGGTGGAATGCCGCGATTGGCGATAAGACAGCCATGCGACCGTAGCCATGAAAAGTAGGCAGGTCACACTCAAGGTCAGTAATTCAGTTGACGACACAACCGGTCCTCAGCAAGGTTCGTCTCAGAGTAAAGACTCTACGAGCTGGCATCAATAGAAGACCCGAAGGAGGTATAGATCGATGTCATCAAGGTGTCGGTAATTCGCACCCCCGCCTGTGAGCCTTCAAAGCGGCAGGCAGCGATGCTGGGTACGGGCACCCCTATTGTCATCCCTGAACCCTTTGGCCTCGCCAATGACCCGAGGTGTTTGACTAACACCTGCGGACAGGATCAGACAAAAAAAAGCCGGCCAATAAGGCCGGCGTTGATTCACCAAAGTGCTTAGAATTCCCAAGCCGCTTGAATACCCCAGACCTCGCCACGGGCGCGATACTGGAAGTGTGACCCACTGGCCAAGGGTACGTCAGCCGCGCCACTCGCCGTCAGTTCATCGCCAATGTTGCGACCGTACAACATGATCATCCAAGAATCGGTACGCAGACCGGTTCGCAGGTTGACCTTTTCAAATCCCTTCTGAATGTCAACAGGGTCCAAGTCGCCAGTCATGTAGTAATCGTCAACGAAGTTCACATCGAGCTGGGTGAACCACATCATCGAACCAATAGGCTGGACAAACTCAGCACCAAAGGATCCACTGAGCTCCGGTGCACCGAGGGCCACACCGCTTAAGTCCTGTGACTGACCAGAGGGTAAGCCATTGCCAAGAAATAACTGTTCACAAACTCGACCACCGACCTCCACGGAGGTGACAGGGGCACTGGAATCAGTGATACCCAGTCCGCGCAGCGCATCCTGCTGCAAGGCGGTACAACCGGCACCTGGGAAGGAGCCGTATTCACCGTCGAGGTACCCCAGCGACAGGTTTAGACGAAACTGATCAGATACCTGCCACGCCGCGTCCACTTCAAAACCTGATATTTCAGTACTTGCCGCATTGGCGACAACAAACCCTAGACCCACAAAGGTCGATACCTGTTGGTCGTCGTATTCACTGGTGAAGTAGTTCCAGTTCAGGCGCATAGCACCGTCGAGTAAAGTGTGTTTACCACCAATTTCGAAGGACCACGCCGTTTCGTCATCGTATTCAAAACCGACACCAGGCTGGTCTCTCAGTATGGTGCCATCTGGCAGGAACACAGGGTTTTGATCGTCTACCGAGTTAAAACCACCACTCTTAAAGCCCTCAGAATAACTAGCATACAGCAGGTGATTATCTGCTGGCGTCCAGTTAATGGAGATAGACGGCATTAACTGATCCGTGTCGCGCTCCTCGACAAAGGCGTGTGTGTAACTATCAAAAGATGCACCCTGAAGTCCGTGCATTAGGGGCTGCGCCGCCGGGTCGGTGGGGTTGACAATGCCCGTTGCCGCTTGCGTGAGATCCGTTTGCGCAGTGACGTCCTTCGTTTCTTCGGTGTAACGGACACCTGCGGTCACACTCAGTGTCTCCGTCAGGTCGAGGGTACCTTGGAAAAAGACCGCAAAGGATTCGGTGTCTTGCACCCATCTGGACAAGCGACCCACCTGACTAAACATGGTAACGCCCTCCACACCAGGCGCTAATGGTCCCCCAGGGGCCACTAGAATAGGTGCTACGGCTGGCCCCGCCAAACCGGTGGCGATACCCAATAGCTGTGCAGGGCTGTACGCCAAAAAGGTGGGGGTCCCGCAGAAAGGGTTGCCTGTCGCCGCCGCCGCAGCGGGTGGGCAGGTAATGGCACGCATGATACCGGGATTGCCCAAGGTGCCATCCACGACCACTAAGCGATCGATTTCTTGCTCAGATTCAATGTAGTTGGCACCAAGAATCCAGTTGAATGCTCCCTCTCCGTCCGAGGATAAACGCACCTCTTGAAAGAATTGGTCGAATTCAGAGTCATCACTGCGGCCGATGAACTCAACGGGCAAGAAGTCAGCATCAATGCCGTCTTCGTACTCGTAATTTGAGACGCCGGTCACCGTATTCAAGGTCATGCCGTTGTCAAACCGGTGTTCGAAGTTCATTGAGAATTCGGAGTTTTGCGTATCGGTACCGTCTTTACGCTCGGGACCGTTGCTGCCACTGAGTGCGGCACCGCCAAGAGAGTAGCCATCGCGGTAGGCGTCGGTAATGCCCGGGCTAAAGCCCGGCCACGCCAGAGCCATCATGGCGTACATAGCTTGGTTACTGGCTGGCGCATTCGGCAGGGGCTGGAAAGTGGTAACAGTGCCCGTGCTTCCCTCCCGCAAATAATCGCTGTAGGTGAAGCGAAGGCCTAGGCTAGTTCGCTCGGAGGGCTCCCACTGGAGTCCCAAACGAACAATACTTTCCTCAGTACTCGGCATGCTGTCGCCCCAGGAATTGGGGGCCGTGTTCTTGTTATAGCCATCAATTTCACGGGTCATGCCGGCAATGCGCACAGCAACTGTGTCCGACAGACTCCCTGTGACATGACCTTCAAAGTACTTGCCATTGTCGCTCTCAAAACTCGCGGCCACCCGGCCTGAGAGGTCTTCACCCACTCGCGGTGCGCCCGTGCGAACATTGATCGCGCCTGCCAACGTGTTTTTACCAAAAAGTGTGCCCTGAGGACCACGAAGCACCTCCACTTGCTCAAGATCGAATAGCCCTAACCGCGCTTGTCGACTTTTACCGTAGTGCACCCCATCCACGAACATACCCACCGACTGTTCAAAAGACTGCTGCGCACCAATGGATATGCCGCGCATAGAAATAATGGTGTTAACCGCGTTTTCAGACACCGAGAAGTTGGGTACGTAAGCACCCAGTTCGGTAAAGCTTCGAATGGACGCGTCCTGAATCACCTCGCCACTGATAGCGGTGACCGAGATAGGAACATCTTGGAGGCTTTCAGTACGCTTCTGAGCGGTGACAAGCACCTCCTCTAATTCTGCTGATAACGCCACGCCTGACGCGCTGGCAAGAGCTATACATAGCCCTGTACGAATGTAATGCTTGTTCATAAACACTCCTCGTTTACTTCCGTTGTTGTTATTCACAACGGAAAGTAGGCGAAAAATGGGGGTTTAGCAACCACTACATCGTTTTCAGTGCATTATTTCTTGCAAAACCCCCGTTAGCCTCTTGCGCCCATCGATGCTCCCCAAGCTGTTTCCATTGCTCTACCGACAGTCTCACGCCTGGCGTTAACGGCGTGCAGCGTCACTGTAGCGCTACTGCAATGGCCCTGCGGATAACATCGCCCTAAGAAGTACCGCAGTGATCATGGGCTGCGTCATGGCATTTCATGATAAGTTAGCCCTACCGAGCACACCGCTTGCGCGGTATAAATGCCCTCAAACCCTTTAACCAAGGACCCTTGTGTGAGCGATAACTACGACCCCGTCCGGTTACCTGAACAGCCCGAGCTCACCGAGGCCGAAGGTTTAGCACGCAGCAGTCGCTATCTCGAGCGCATCAGTCGTCGCCGGACGATACGGCATTTCTCGACCAGATCCGTCTCCAGAGAAATCATTGAAACCGCCGTCCGGGCGGCTGGCACGGCGCCCTCCGGAGCAAATCACCAGCCTTGGCATTTTGTTTGCATTGGCGACCCCAGTATTAAACAAGCCATCCGTCACGCCGCTGAAGCCGAGGAACAGGCCTTTTACGGTGGCAAAGCGGGGGAAACATGGCTTCGCGACCTGGGGCCCCTAGGGACTGACGCCCAAAAACCGTTTTTAGAACACGCCCCATGGCTAATCGCTGTCTTTGCTGAGCGCTACGGCGTGGATAGCGCGGGTAGAAAACGCAAGAACTACTATATTTCAGAGTCTGTCGGTATCGCCACGGGCTTTCTCATTACCGCCCTGCACGAAGCCGGTCTGGCAACACTGACCCATACACCCAGCCCCATGAAATTTTTGAATACCATTCTTGATCGACCCACCAATGAGCGACCCTTTGTACTCATGGTGGTAGGCTACGCTGCCGCCGATGCGCGCATTCCCAAGGCGGCCACCGTGAAAAAGCCCTTTACCGATATCGCCACGTTCCGAGAGCGCTAACGGCCCTGGGGCGGGCCCTTGCCGCGGGCCCTTGCCGCTAGCCTTTGCACCCCTCTCTCTCCGCCGACTGCGCCCAGCTCACAGCGCCTCTTCGAAGGGGTCAGCGAGCCAGTTGCCATGGAATCCCGAGGGGATGCGATGGGGTATGTGAACCGCGGCCACTGGGCCCGCTTCGACGGCCAACGCATTCATGATCAGCAGCTCGCTGGTGTCTCTTTCGGTATCGACCACAAAACCAAGCAACCAGCCGTCGCCCTCCGCAGCGCCTTGATGCCGGGGTACAAAGACGAACTCCCCACCGACATGGGTGGCGCCAAAGCTGTATTCAGCGCGCTCACCCGTCTGTAAGTCATGATGGAACAGGCTATTGGGCTCGGCAAAATCGGGGGCGGGGGAACTGGACAAGCTGACACTCCAGCTGTGCCGATATGGCTGACCAAAGCGCCGGTCATCCACCCGAGGAAATTCCTGCGGCGTAGCATCGAGTGTGCTGCGGGTCACTCGCTGGGTACGCAGATCAATACGCCAGCGCTCTAACCCCAAAGGCTTGCCATTGGGGCCGTCAGGGCCATGAGCGAACATCGTTTCGTAGACCATGGCGTCGATCAGGACGGTATTATTATCAAGCTCAAAACTATTGACAACATGAAACAAGAAGCACGGATCTACCTCACACCAGATTACCTCATCTATGCTGCCTTTCCGGGGTAACAAGCCGACGCGGGCCGCTCGCGCGGCATCCCAGCGATAAGGGAGCTTAAAGCCCCCTGCCACCGCCCCCAGAGACAACGTCACCGGTAAGTCGAAGATAACGACAAAGCGCGCTGTCAGGGCACATTCATGGATCATTGGGCCATCAGCGACGGGAACCTGTCGTTGTCTGAGAACCCCGCCTCGCTTATCGATGGCGACGTGGCACACATGGTCGGGGGTCAGTGGTGAATAGCTGATGGCGTGCCACTCGCCGCTGAGCGGATCTTCATGGGGATGGGCGGTGAATGGGCTGGTTAACGCACCCTCAAAGCGGGTGTAAGCCACCGTATCCAACGCGCTGGTTAGTTCCACTGGGGGGGTACCTGCCTCCACAAGCGCCAATATTTTGCCGCCCAACCGCAACACATTGGTGTTGACCGTATCGTCGGGGCCTGCCCGTGGCCCCGGTGCGGCCTCGGGGCCGCCGGCTGCTTCAAGGACTTGCGAGCGGATAAATCGATTGTGGTACCACTCGGCATGACCATTCGCAAGGCGGAGACCGTGAACCATCCCGTCACCCAAAAACCAGTGATGTCCGCGTGGATCGGGTTTGAATGGATTAGGCCCAATGCGCGCATAACAGCCGTGGAGCGAGGTGGGAATGACCCCCTCCACGTGCAGATCGGTCAGGCTGAGCTCAGTGTTAGCCGGTGCGTGAATGCCCGTCAGAAAAGCGTGCTCGCGCCAGGGGTTCTTGAGTGCTCTGGCGACAGTGCTACAGGTGGTTAAGCCAGCCCCGACCCACCGGCGCAGTGTTGCTTCTATTGGATGTGACATGCATCGGACTCCTAGCGCTATGCACTCACTGTAGCCGAACGCGTTTCCGAGGTCGACACCGCTGCATCAACAGGTTTCGTTATGGGCTGCCGTCTAGGCGCCGACGTGGGCGGCACAATAACGCGGCTCTGCGACCACCGCACAAGTCGGTTACAATTGGGCGCTCTCATGGAGTGACTCCCACTATGGATGCCAATAGCCCGCTAACGCGGCCCTCTTCTCAGTCCTGGGTCGACTGCGTACTTGACAACTTTGATACCTTTTTACTCGACCATGCTGCTGCGGAAAAAAAGGCGTCAGGCATGGCGCTGTCCATGGTGTCTCACTATCCCGACAGGCCACAGTTAGTCCTAGCCATGGCCGAGCTCGCCGTCGAGGAGATGGTGCACTTTCGCGAGGTCATTAAGCTCACTCAGGCCCGTGGCTTGACACTTGGGGCGGACATCAAAGATCCCTACGTCAACAGCATCCGAAGCCTCATCCGTCAGGGGTCAGAGCTTTACCTTTTAGACCGTTTGCTCGTAGGGGGTGTCATTGAGGCTCGGGGGGCTGAGCGCTTTGGATTGATCGCACAGGCACTGCCTGAGGGCGAGTTGAAAACGTTTTATCGATCGATTACCCGATCCGAGGCACGACATTTTGAACTTTTCCTCGATCTCGCAGGCGAATTTTTCCCCGCCGATACCGTCAACACTCGCTGGCAGGACATACTGGCCTTTGAGGGTCAGATAATCGTTGATTTACCCATTCGGCCCGCACTGCATTGACATCTCACGGTCAGGCCGTCATCGACAAATACCTGTCCCGCTATGCGCTATTACCCGCGCGGCCTGCGCTGAAGGGTCAGTGGCAACAGGTCATGGTCATTCCCTGCTTCCAAGAATCACCGGATTTCCTCCAGCGAGTACCTAAGCCGATCCGAGGGCAAGCGCTGCTGGTTATTTGCCTTCTGAATCGACCCGACACCTGCACTGATCCGAGTGCTAACAGCGCGTTACGTACATTTATCCAGGAGCGAGCCACAGCGTGGCCATTGCCGGGCCTAGCACTCTGCTCCATCACTTCGGCCGTCGATGTGCTCCTAGTCGATCTCGACCGCTTAGAGGGACCCATACCCCATAAAGAAGGTGTCGGTCGGGTACGACGGATCGGCTGTGATCTGGCCCTCTGGCTAATGCAGCAAGAGCGCGTCAAGGCCGACTGGATACACTCCTGCGACGCCGATGCGCAGTGGCCCGCGCGGTATCTTACCGAATCATGGCCCCTGGACGCTGCGGCCGTGTCGTTACCGTTTCAACATGTCATGCATGCCGAAACAGCCCTAGGCAGGGCAACATTGGTGTATGAGCTGTGGTTACATGACTACGTGTCGGGCCTTGAATCTGCTCGCTCACCCTATGCGTTCCACACGCTGGGCAGTTGCTGCTCGTTTAGCGCTCGCTGCTATGCCGCCGTTCGCGGTGTACCTTTACGTGCCGGCGCAGAAGATTTTTATCTGCTCAACAAGCTGGCGAAAGTAGGACGCGTGCATCGACCGGCAGGACCAGCGGTGCTGATTCAGGCGCGAGCCTCAGACAGAGTCCCCTTTGGCACCGGCCCAGCGGTACAGCGGTTAATGGCAACGTCCGCACCAGAAACGGTGCCTTTTTTTTACCACCCCCACTGTTTCACCGCTCTCAACACTGTCCTTGAGAAAATGCCAACGTGGGTAGACCGTCAAACCCCCGCCATCAACGATGACTTGGCAATGCAGCTGCCCGTCGAGCTCGCGGGTGATGCGGCTGAGTTACTCGATAAACTGGGCATCGTCACGGCTCTACGTCACGCCAAGCGCCAGGGAGGCGACAAGGCACAGCGCGCGCGTCAGCTTCATACCTGGTTTGACGGCTTTAAAACGCTTAAATTTATCAACGGCCTTGGCGATCGACAGGGGTCACATTTAACGCTTGAACAGCTACAAGCGGGCCACTCATCATCATGTACGCCCAAGGATCTTCTCGCCCGCCGAGCGGTCAGCCTTGCGGCTTGGGGGTGGCACACAACACGCATCCCTTGAGAGTTGCTGAAGATTTCTTTACTATCCGCATCCCTCACCTATTCCGGGTCAGGGCAGTGTATGGCGCCGCGCACTCGAGCGGCGAAACGCCTGAGCGCGGCGGTTATCGTCGACAGCCAGCGGCTTGACCGCACAACCCGTTCATTATTTACCGCACACGACAGGAGCACCGATGTATTTGCCCTGTTTCCATCTGTTATTGACATCGTTGCCGGTAGCCAAAACCAACACAAAAAAAGAGACACTATGCGTTTTTCCACCTTGGGGTTATCTGAGCCTCTATTAAGAGCGGTCATCGACAAAGGCTACGACACGCCATCGCCCATACAAGCGAAGGCAATACCGGTGGTGCTTGACGGTCGCGATGTTATGGCCGCTGCGCAAACCGGGACCGGCAAAACCGCGGGGTTCACCTTACCGCTGCTGCATGGTTTAGCTAAAGGACAGCCCGCCAGAGCCAACCAAGTGCGCGCGCTGGTGTTAACGCCCACCCGCGAGTTAGCCGCACAGGTTGCCGAGAGCGTCGCCACCTATGGCAAATACCTGAGTCTACGCTCTGCCGTCGTGTTTGGTGGTGTCAACATTAATCCGCAAATGATGAAGCTGCGCCGGGGAGTTGATATTTTAATTGCCACTCCTGGACGCTTATTAGATCTCCATCAGCAAAATGCCATGTCGTTTAATAAACTCGAAGTGCTGATCTTAGATGAAGCAGATCGCATGTTAGACATGGGCTTTATTCATGACATTCGCAGAATACTGAAAGTCTTGCCGGCGAAGCGTCAAAACTTAATGTTTTCTGCCACCTTCTCGGATGATATTCGCCATCTAGCGAAAACGATTGTTAACCACCCCGTGGAAATATCTGTGACACCCAAAAACAGCACGGCGGTCAACGTGACCCAATGGATACACCCCGTTGATAAAAGCCAAAAGCCGCGCCTGTTAGTGGACTTAATTCAACACCATCAATGGCAGCAAGTGCTGGTCTTCAGCAGGACCAAACGCGGCGCCAATAAATTGGCTGAATTTTTGGGCAAGCACAGCATTGACGCTGTGGCGATTCATGGCAATAAAAGTCAAGGGGCCCGCACAAAAGCCCTGGCTGATTTTAAATCAGGGAGGGTACGTGTATTGGTCGCCACTGATATCGCCGCCCGGGGGCTCGATATTGAACAGCTCCCGCAAGTGGTCAATGTTGATCTACCCAACGTTGCCGAAGATTACGTGCATCGCATTGGTCGCACAGGGCGCGCGGGTGCACAAGGCCATGCGGTCTCATTAGTCAGTGCCGATGAGATCCAGCAACTGAAAGATATCGAACGATTGATTCAACGGTTACTGCCAAGAAAATTTGTGGCGGGTTACACGCCAGTAAATGCGCTGCCTGAATCAAAGTTGCTGCCCCCAGCTAAGCCTAAAAAACCTAAAAAGCCGCAGCCGGACCGCACTAAGGGGTCAGCTGAAAATACCGATCGCCGACACTCCACTAGCCATCGGTAATCTCGAATGGGGCGGAGGTCCCGCTAAACTGTACACCCCTCGTATCGTGCCCAACATGTAATAACCGGTACTCACCGGATGGCGTATCCTGGGGTATCGCCCAGCTCAATGCGGCAACGTAGGCTCCGGCTTCCAGTTGCCAGCGCACACGGGTAGTCCAGTCGCCATCGTCTGCAACCCGGCTCCAGCCCGACGCTGTTTTGCGCTCCACCAACAGGTAGTTTGTCCCCTTAGGGAAATGTGCGGTGGGATTGGTCGACCAAAATTTGGCGGTGACCGTGTCTCCCACGCGGTACCGAGGGGCCATTGGCGTCAGTAGCTCGCCGAATCGCGCGCCATGAGGTAGGGGTTTCCCAGCGCCCGACGGTAAAGGCAGCCCCAGCGACTTGCCGCGCCAGTCATCGTAGGCGATGTGAGACGCTACCGGGGCACCTGACTCTAAGGCCGCGGCCAGTTGGCTGACAATTTGCTGATAGGCGGGCAGACTCCAGCGCCCATGCAACGTGTGACCACCTTCATACTGCTGTAGCCTATATTCCTCGGGCGTGGTGATGTACCCCGCATAGCCATTGGCATAGCCGGCCAACACAATGTACCTTGCCCATTCGCCCAGTTCGTCCATGACACTGTCACGCAGGCGCCTACCCGCCATGGTAGTCACCTCCGCTGGTAAGGCGAGTATTACCAGCTGGCCGATACGCGCCACGGTGATTGACCGTATCTGAGACTGCAGGGGCGGTGTGCCCGTACCGGTTTGCAATAAAATGGCCTTGGGTGCCTGGCAGGTTTTCACCGAGTCAGTCCACTCCGGAGCCCCAATAATGCGTCGAATCAGCCAGTCTCGCCACCGACTCTGCTCGGTCATGCCCTCTTTAAACAGGAAGTGTCCTCCCCCATCTTCCGTGGAGCCCCCGGCAAAAGCGTAGCCGTAAGCCGATGGGCAGGTGTACTGTGTGCCCATACCAGTAAATTTGTCATCGACGGCATAGTGGCTTAAGTCAACATAGAGGCGGCGCGAGTCAATCTCGCCCACGAGCGCTTCCTCCGCCCCATTGAACAACGCCTGCGCGACCACAGCCTGACGCTCGCCCATAATACGGGTCGTGTCTACGTCGGTTTCGCCAGGCCCGGTATTGTTCAGGTGAGTATTGGGTGTGACATCACCAGGGTCAGACTGGGCAAACGCGGCAACAAAATCGTCGCTTGATGCGTAGCGAGTACCCCGGCGCTTTTCCATCTGCAGCGAGGCGTAGCCTTTGTGATCGCCGGATATGAGGCGGTTGTAGTAATTCATCGCCGTCGGGTGCAGTGCGTACCAGTTGATCATGCCCAGCGCGCCATCACTTCCCACAAACTTGAGCAGCGTCATCGTTGTATTGGTATTTTCGCTGTACCTGTTGCGCTCGCGCTCGGGATTTTCCTGATAGGCAATCACCGACCGGTTTACCCCCGCGTCTACCACGGGGCCCGTATTAATCAGGATTTTTCCGGGCTGTAGATCCTCGTGCGCCTTGACAATGGAGGCGGTAATACCGGCGACAATTGCGTCAAAGTGTGCGGGGTATAGCCCCCCATCCAGACCGGTAGCAGTGCGCGAATGCCAGTAGCCGCTGGGGCCCGCATGGGTATGCGTAGCGCTAATGATGACATTGTCCAGGGTATAGGTCTTACCATAGCGCTGCTGCAAGCGCTCAACGACCTCCAACGCGATATGATGATCAATGCTTCCCAAGTCGGCGCTGACAAATACCAGGCGCTGCGTAGCATCAGTGGCTTGTGTCATTACAAACGCGCGTGAGCGCAAGCGTATGTGGAGGCCCTCATCAATCTGGTCGGGCCGACCAAAGCCCCACAAGGGCATACCCACTTCCGGGCCGGTAATATCCGCCATGCCCCGCCCGACAAGATAGGGTGTTTGCGCCTGATGGTGTTCCTGCGCCAGACCCGGTAAAGCGAGCAGGTAAAGGAGCAGCGCGCCGCCCACGCTGCGACGCGAAGCGTCAGTCCATTGGCGTATAGACCGCTGAATCGATAACATAAATTCTGATGGCCCCTAAGTATTCTTGCTGGCTATTGCGGAGACTCGCTCCGTGTGCGGTTGGCCGCATCGTAGCAAAAATACAGTGAAAGAGTCCGGGAGTTCACCGTTCAACCAGCAGGGACGCTACTGAACGATAGTTGACATAGCTTTCTGTGTGCTGCTGTCCGGCAATGGAGGGGAAAGATCTATGAGGGTCCGATACGTAGGTGATCTCAACATGATTAACGCCGATTGAGCGTCATCTTCGGGTCAACAATCTGGGTGGCGCGAGTGGACCGCTTCCTAATACCCCATTGACATTGCTTAGCCCTTCAATAGCGCTGAGTCTATCCGCCCAAGGCGCCTGAAAACTCTGTTTGAGACAAGATCACGACGGGTTAGCCTGCACGTGCTCAACCATTCTTGCCACATAGCCGTCGGGTGTTGACCTGCCACGATCAGCATTGCCAAAATCAGGCCGAATCGGGTCGAGGTGAGTTTCTGCGTCGGCTTCTGGTTAACGAGGGATCTTTGTCAGGCCAACTTATCTAAGATCGTGATGTGTCAGTCCGAAGCGAGGGCGGAGCTAAGGTGGTATAACGCTAGATCTTGTGGATGGTGTACTGGGCTATTTTCATGACACCGCAAGCTGTGAAGACGGTCTTTTTTAAAGTAGGGGAGCAATAAGCGGCTGTGGTGATGAGGGCCGCTGTAGACGGCACACAAAAACGTTGTTTATAAGAGGGGTTTACAATGACGCGCAGTATACTTATCGCCGACGGTCCGGCCATTCCTGACGACGCGGAGCTAGACGTATTTTGGTCCGCCGCATGCAACGTCCATCCTGATCTTGCGGGGACACATGAGGTAAGATCAATTGGCATCGATGCTGAAACCACTCGCATGATCCTTGACTTCGTCAAGGCGGGCACAAAGGTAGCAACCTTCAGTCTTCCATGGGTAATGGAGATCAACAATTTCCCCGAATCTCTGCCCGGCACGCCGATCATTCTCGCAGACTACGAGGGGCTCCCGAGGGTCGTGGTGAAGCTCACCGATGTACGCGAGACGACCTTTGGAGAAATCAGTGCCCTGGAGACCCGCTTGGACGGACCACCCGTGCAGGACCCGGATATTTGGATTCCGCTGCATCGTGAATACTGGAACGGATTGCTCGACAACTACGGAAAGGCCTGCACCGATGATATGCCAGTACTTATCGAGCCCTTCGAGTTCGTCTATAGCCCGGACTAGAGTGTATCGCTGCCTTTGTGGAATCGCGGTCGTCAAGCCTCAACGTTGTCAGCAGCGCGGCCAATGTCTGGACTCTCGGGCTTAACCTACCTCTGTCCGTTGACGTGCAGCTCACTGTTTTTTAACAGGGGGACCGGGTAGTAGCCTATCCATCCGTTAGTCTTGGCATTATTCAGGGCGGCGGCGGCAATCGAGAGCGGCATCACCACTTCAGCAAGTCTCTGCATGGTAAATGCTGTACCGAAATGCAGTGATCCTCAACCCAGAATCGTCTTGGGTGCTCAATCCTGCCCGCCGGTTGGGCAGTGCCACTGGGCACAATGTAGCGCACGCCTATTTTGTCGGGTAAATCGTAGCCCATTCATCCTTCATATCCACTACTATCCAGCCGCGTTCATCAGCCTCATCGAGTCCCCGACCTAGCCGCCCAATGTGGGACTCGCGATCATAGGCCCATTCACGCTGAGCGTCTGTGTGATGAATGATAACGCCCAGGCGTGCACCCTCACCTGTGGTGGTGTACTCCAGCATCTGAAAATCACCATCGGAGTTACCCACCGCCAAAATAGGTCGGCGGCCAATGTGATGATTGATGGCCACAGGTTTGCCTTCTTTGTCATCAAAGAAGAACAGCTCGGGCTGCCGCTCGAACACAGGACCCTCGCCACGCAGCACGTACTGCGTTCTGATACTTGAACCGACAACCTGTTCCGGAGGAATACCATATACCGCCTCAGTCCACGGACGCATAAACTCGATACCGCCGCCGGATACGATGAAGGTCTTGAAGCCGTTGCTCCTTAGGTAGCCCAGCAGTTCCAACATAGGCTGGAAGACCATCTCGCTGTATCTTCGTCCGGTGGCAGGGTGCCGCGCGGTCTCCATCCACTGCGTCGTAATATCAGCGAACTCATCCGTTGTCATGTTGGCGTGTGTCGCCATGATCATGCTTATTACCGCAGACTCCCCACCTGATAGGGCACCCTGCAGGTCACCTTTCAGAATCGAGGCGAAGGGCTCCTCTGTTTTCCACTCGGGGTGGCTCGATGCCAAGGCCTTCACCCTGTCGATCGCAAAAATAGCCTGAAAATACAAGGGTTGCTCAGACCACAGCGTTCCGTCGTTATCGAACGTAGCGATGCGTTGCGCTTCAGGAACAAAGTCAGGGGAGTTTTCATCGGTCACTGATTCAACGAAAGTGGTGATCGCTGTGCGACTGGGACCGTCCCTCCACGATGGTAATGGATCAGCCAGCGCAAGCGCGGTGCTGGATAGGAGACACAGGCAAGTGAACAGAAGACGGCAGCTAGACATTACAAAACTCCCTTTGGGCATAAGGATGGGTGGCACAAGGTGGGGCGGGCTGCATCCCTTGTAGGGCGGACACAGCAATTATCTTGAGGAGAGCGTGAGCACTTGTCTCTCTGAAGTCCGCATTGCAACCAAGGCGAGCCCTAACATTCGCGGCTGCCCACGAACCGACGAATTGCATACTATCTCCACGTGATTCGTGACGCAACTTTACATCTCTGGCGCCTGGTTTCCGAAGGCACTCCTAGCACTGGAGCTGGAGAACGCCTGCCGTGTTTAAGCAGCAGGCATCCCTGCTTAGTTTGCGCCAAGTGGCTCAGACACTTCGAAACCCTCCTCGTCTAATACGGTAATCGGCATACCAAGTGCCTCCAGTGCTGGACGGATAATGGCCTCGTCACCTACGACAACGATGGCCATATTATTGGGCTGTATTAATTTCGCCGCCAGTACGTTTAGGGCTTCACGGTCCGTTTCCTGCAGCACGGCTTTTTGTTGCGTGCGGTAGTCCAGCGGCAAATCGTAGCGCAGAATATTCGCGAGCAGGCCCAACTTGCTGCTCGGTGTTTCATAGCGACGGGCATCACGCTGACCAATGGCGCTGCGCATATAATCATATTCCTCAGCGGTCATACCACCGGCGGCATAACCCTCAAGCTCGTTAATAACCTCCGTAATAGAGGCTGCGGTAGCATCTTTGTTGACCTCTGCGGAGAATCGGTAGCTACCGGATTCGTGATCACCCATAAAAGAAGCCCGGGCACCGTAGGTATACCCCTTGTCTTCACGCAGATTAAGGTTGATGCGGCTGTTAAAGGTGCCCGCAAGGTTAAAGTTCATGAGGCCCGCCTTATAAAAATCACCGGTGGCATCGTAGGTAATGGAATGCTGACCGGTTCGCACGCTGGACTGAGCCGCGCCTTCTTTATTCACCAGATAAATCTGTCGCTCGGTAATTTCAGGGAAGTCGGCAATCGCCTCACGCTGAACCTCGCTCGTCTCAACTGCCGCAAAGCCCTTCAACGCAGCCATCGTCTTTGCCTCAGGCAGGCTCGTACTGACAAGAATGCCGCTCAAATGCTGGGGGATGTTCTCGGTATAAAAGGCTCGAACATCCTCAAGGTTTAGGGCCTCCACCGTCTTGGCTAGACCCGCCGCAGGATAGGACAAAGGATGGGTTGGGCCGTACATGACGGCAGCGATTGCCCGCCCTGCGAGACCAGCCGGGGTTTTTTTCTCCTGTATCAGACCCTCTATGGTTTGGGCTTTCAATCGGTTGAAGTCCTCAGCGGTAAAAGCCGGCTTCAGGATGCGCTCCAGCATCAACTCGATGCCTTTATCCACATGCTTGGAAAGCACGTTCAGGGTGACCGACGATTGGTAGGTGCCGGCGCTGACCCGAAGACTGGCGCCAATACGCTTCAATTCCTCGGCAAACTCAGCCGCGCTGCGCTCGGTGGTCGCCTCACCCATGAGCCCCGCGGTCAACGCAGTCACACCAGCCTTACCCGCTGGCTCGTCACGTTGCCCAACGTCGAAGATGGCTCGCACCGTTACCGTGGGGGTTTCCTCGTTCGGCACCGCCAGCACGCGGACCCCATTGGCCAGTGCTGTGTCCCAGATAGGCGGGAGTTCCACCACCGGGTTGACACCGGCCACGGGTTGCTGGCTGCGATCAAAGCCGTCTACAACGGGACGCAAAGGTAATTCACTGCCCTCATCACCAAAACTTTCAGGGATATCCCGCTCGGGCGCCTGGAAATTCTGCTCAGCTGCGACGAGCTGCACCGCACCGTTCGGCACGATACTGAGAATGACCGCCGGTTTACCCTCAATGTAGTCGTTGAAGACACGTTTCACGTCCTCCGTTGAAACACCGAGATAGCGCTCAATGTCTGCACCAATGCCGGCGGGGCTGCCCTGATAGGTTTGGAAGGCAGCCAAGGTAGAAACCTTGCCAGACACACTTTGTAAGCCAAACACCCGCGAAGATTCATACTGCGCCTTGAATTTCTGTAGATCATCCTCATTGACCTCGCGACCAGCAAACTCGGCGATAGTCTCGCGAACCGCCGTCTCCATCTCAGCCAGAGTCTCTCCCGAAGAGGGATTCTGGATGACGATGAAAAACATTTCGCAGGCGAGTTCACGACAAGAGTGCTGCACGCTTGCCTGCACAGCTCGGCCTGTCTGTACCAGCCGCTGGTAGAGCATGGAGTCCTGACCGCCTCCCAGTATCTCCGCGGCAGCATCTAGCGCCGCCTCATCTTCATGGGCCATATACGTGGTGGGAATCAACATCGCTATAGCCGGCAGGTGAATATTGTCTTCCAGCGTCAGGTAACGATCTGCATCCAGTGATGCGGGCATCTTGGGTAGATTCTCTACCGTCGGACCTTCAGGAATTGAGCCGAAATACTTCTTAACCCACTGCAGGGTCTGCACCGGATCGATGTCACCGCCAACGGTCAGTGCCGCGTTATTAGGGCCATACCAACGAAGAAAGAAACGTTTGAGGTCTTCCAGGTCGGCCCGGTTTAGATCTTCCATCCAACCAATGACCGGCCAGGAGTACGGGTGGTCCTGTGCGTACATGGCCTTGGCTATGGTCTCGAACGCACGTCCATAGGGCTGGTTGTCCACGCGCTGCCCGCGCTCGTTCTTGACGGTCTCACGCTGGACCTCAAACTTTTCCTGGGTAACCGCCTCAAGCAAAAGTCCCATGCGGTCGGCCTCCAACCACAGGGCTACCTCTAACTGGTTGATCGGCAGGGTTTCGTAGTAGTTGGTGCGATCCGAGTTTGTCGTCCCATTCAGGGTGCCGCCAGCGTCGCTGACGATTTTAAAGTGCTGCTCGTCACCAATGTTTTTCGACCCCTGGAACATCATGTGTTCGAAAAAGTGTGCAAAGCCAGAACGACCGACTTCCTCTCGATTCGAACCCACATGGTAAGTCACGTCCACATGCACCAGGGGATCGGAATGGTCCTCGTGCAGAATAACCGTCAGGCCATTATCGAGTCGGTACTTGGTGTAGGGAATAGAGATGCCGCTGTCATCACCAGCAAACTTCTCCAGCAGGGTGAAACCCGGGGGGAGTGGGACCGCAGCATTTTCACCCATTTCAGGTGCAACCGGCTCTACCGGATCATTGCAAGCGGCCAGAAGAAAGAGCGCAGGTATAAATAGAAGCCTTTTCACGAGAGAGTTCCTTATTAATCCGTTGATGCTAGCAAGGGTAGCATCAGTGGCGTGCCAGCGGGTGAACAACTTAGCTCGCGTCACACAACTTCACCTTCATCAAGGTAGTATTGTTTCTGGCGAGCCAAGGAGTCATTAAGCGATGTGAGTCATTCTGCGCTAGCAGGCTGGTCTCTCGAGCACATAGTGAAACGTTGGCATTATGGTGGGCTATGACATAGGCTTTGTTTTATGCGCATGATTAGCCAACCAAAATCACACCGCCAAAATACAACCACGGAGACGCTAAATTGGACAAGCCAAGCGGGGTCGATGCAGCGCAAGATAGTCAACTGATGAGTGATCACCAGACAATTGAGCGAATCTTCGATCATATAGACAACGGCACCACCGATCTGGGCGACACGGTGTGGCGTGAGCCCGTTGAGCACTATCACAGTCAGGTAAGATTCGACGCAGAAATGACGCTGCTCAGGCAGTTGCCAATACCGTTCTGTCCATCAGCGGCACTGCCCAAAAAAGGCAGCTATGTGGCGCGTTCGGCCGCGGGAACACCGCTGCTGGTTGTTCGTGGTATGGATGGGGCGGTTCGAGCGTTTATTAATGCCTGTCGCCATCGTGGTATGCAAGTAGCCAGCGGCCAGGGGTGTAAAAAAGTCTTCGCTTGCCCGTATCATGCTTGGACATATGGTCTTGACGGCGCACTTAAAGGCATTCCTGGAGAGGCGGGTTTTCCCGGTCTCAAGAAGCAAACGCACGGGCTGGTTGAAGTCAGCGCGACAGAGTTAGGCGGCTTGATTTATGTGCAACAGGTGGGCGACATAGTGCCCGCACAATTGGAAAATGCGCCCAATTTCTTTACCTCCGATCAGGTTTTTTTTCAGCAGAGTGCGGTCGAAGACAACACCAATTGGAAATTGATCACCGAGACGCTGCTTGAGGGATACCATATTAAGTCACTCCATGCCCAGACATTTTATCCGTTCGGATTCGACAATATTAATCTAGTGGAACTATTCGGGGCTAACGCACGCATTATTTTTCCGTTCAAGCGTATCGAAAAACTGCGCAGTGTGGCGCCTCGGGAGCGGAAAATAGATGGCATGGTCACCTCGGTTTATCATCTTTTCCCCAACGTTAGTGTGGCGCTGCTGTCTAAGCACACAAGTGTCACCATTATGGAACCCTTGAGTCCGAGTCGAACCCGTTTGGTCAGCTATTTTGTTATGAATCCATCAACAGATGAATACCCCATTACGCTGGAGGCTGCAAAGCGTGATGTCGAATTCGTCAACAATTCAGGGCAAGAGGAAGATCGAGCCACGGCGTGTGCAATTCAAGAGACGGTTAATACGTCGGCCAATAGCCATCTGACATTTGGGTACTTTGAGAAGGCGATTGTTCATTTTCATCAGCAACTCGCACACCACCTGAATTAACCTGAAGCTGTTAGGCACTGACATTGGTACTGACAACGTCACTTTAGCAGACTCAAGAAAGCCTGCTATTTGAAGTTAGGCAGCCGCCTTGCTCCATTCTGCGAACGCACTGACCCTGAAATACCGATAATGTTCAGCCCGAACCAGATGCCGACCCAAATTGAACAGGTGACTGACAGCGGCATGGCGCTCAGAAAACGCTGCGCCTGCCTAACGGATGTAAACAGTGATCCCACGCTAAGCCAGTCAGTCTTCGATTTCTCGATGACTTAGGCTGAATCGATAGTAGAGCTAGACCGCGTAGCTGATGATAGCTGCAGGAAGTCAATGTCGCTTACGGGTATTCATTCGCCGACTCTACCCAATTCGGGCAGTTAACGTGGCGATACCCTTCAACTTACTGCAACCCACCTCGGTATAGCCCGCCAGCCATCTCGGCCAGGCTCACCTGTCTTGTGAACTACACGGTCCGATTGTTGGCCCCCATAATATGCAGCGGAAACTCGACGTTATAGCCAACGGTGTGGTTTTTTGAGCAAGGTATCTCGAATGATGCTCAAAAAAGTCTTCCGGATTAGCCACGAAGTGACTTTCTGTGGGTACGCATTGCTCGACACGGCCAGGCCATACTCAAACTGTGTGGCAATAGTCAGCAGGTAATCGGCAACTAACTCTAGATCCTTCTGAGGCCACGGTGAACCCGCCGCAAGCAGTGCATCGACATAGCGCTTCTGGGTCTGCTCGTGATGCCAGTCTAAAAGCTTTTGCATCCCGTCGTCTTCATCGGCAGCCCGCTGTAACTCCCTATCGTATTTCGACCACAAGCCGCTTGCGCCCATTGTTTCTAGATAGCTATGGATGAAGCTAGAAACGGAAGCATTCGCCGAAATTGCCGCATAAGTATCATCGAAAATCTGCAGTCTTAGCGACAGTCGCGCTTGGAGAAGTTCATGCAACATTGCATGTTTACTGGGAAAATAGTCGTAGATGGTTCCTACGCCGACCTTCGATATCGCGGCGACATTGCGCATGGTCAGCTTAGCGTAGCCATATTGCTCAAGTGCTGCTTTTGCACCTTCAATCGCATTTTCGCGACTAGTAATAGCGCGCGTTTGTTGTGGCGTACGGCGTATTTTTTTTGCACTACGGATTACTGCCACATCGCGAGGTAAAGACTCTCTGCTCGCTTGCTTTGTCATGTTGATCTCCTTTCTCACCTGAGGTACCTTACACCAAAGCCGAACAGTTGTTCGGATAATTATTTATACCGGTATATTTTGTGCCTCGAGCAGAGCCAGGAGCATTGTGTTGAAAAGCCTTCATGAAGATGATCGGAGTGCGATGCGAGAAAGCTTGTCTCGGTTTCTTATTGCAGAAGCAGATGAAGCTACCTTGCGCCGTGGCATTGATTTTAGCCAAGGATACGACCCTAAACTGTGGCGCCAGATCTGCGAGATGGGATTAACGGGGATCGCTGTAGCCGAGGTGTTCGGCGGCGCCGGCGGTGGCGCCAAGGATGTCGAAATGGTCTGCAGTCAGCTCGGTCGTGCGCTGAACCCTATGCCGTTTCTCGATAGCTGTGTCATCGGTACCGGGCTGCTCACCGCTTGTTCAAGAAATACCCACCTGAAACACATCATTGAAAATGTTGTCTCAGGAGCGTCGATTGTTGCGATAGGCGGAAATGCGCCTTTTGTCCCGTTGCAGGATTCTCGTCACAACTTGACCATTCATGCGGATCACACGATTTCTGGAACCGTCTCACTCGTTTTGAATGCCGCAACAGCTGACTTTATTTTGATAGGGATTACCGTTGATGATCAAATAAAGGTCTTCATCGTGCCAACACAAGCAAACGTTGTGTGTACTGCCCAGCAAGCTAACGACCCGCTATTGAGGCCGTGCGCCGTGCGCTTCGAAAACGCCGCTGCGATCGAACTTAACGCGCTGACCGAGACTGATCTTGAGCAGGCGCGATTACGCGGTGTCGCAGCGTTGGCGGCTTGGCAAGCGGGTGCGGCTCGAGCGCTCTTTGAGGTAACTATTGAGTATCTGAAAACGCGTTACCAATTTGGCCGACCTATTGGTTCTTTTCAGGCGCTAAAACATATGGCCGCGGATCTGTTTCTTGAGGTGGAGTCAGCCACCAGTGCTGCATTGGCGGCAGCCGAAGCCATCGACGAAGAGAAACTGGAGGTAGCTCGTACAGTAGCGCTAGCAGGTTTTGTCTGCACCGACGTATTTCGCGAGGTTGCCGCACAGGCCATTCAACTGCACGGCGGCATTGCCTACACTCAGGAGCACATTGCCCACCTCTACTGGCGTCGCTCCCGCGCGATGCTGCCAATGCTTGGCAGCGCGGACAAGCACCGAGAAGACTATCTTAAGGCTCTGGAGATAGCGGCATGACAACCATTACACAAGAGAGCACTAACCAAGCGCTGCAGAAGGCGGTCAACAATTGGCTGGACGTGCATTGGGATACTGCAAACCGAAGGCCCGTCAACGCGACAGAGTACGACGAGCGGTCGTGGTTAAAGCAGGTTTTAGATGCGGGATACTGTGTACCTAGCTGGCCCAAAAAGTGGTTTGGACTGGGCCTAACCATGCAGCAAAGTGTGCTAATAGACCGGACATTTCAAGCCCGAAAGGCACCCGGTACTGGGCGTGACCGTTACCATCTCGGTGCTATTACGCTATCGAAGATGGGTAATACAGAACTCAAGCGGGAGATGCTACCCCAGCTGTTGACGGGGCCAATTTGCTGCTTACTGTATTCAGAGCCAAATGCCGGCTCTGACCTAGCGGGTGTCAGAACCCGGGCGGACTTAGACGGCGATTCATTCGTCATCAACGGTCAGAAAGTGTGGACGTCAGACGCCGTATCTGCCGACTATGGAATGCTTCTCGCGCGCACCGACTGGGACGTTCCAAAGCACCAAGGCCTAACCTTTTTCTTGTTTCCTATGAAGCAGCCGGGCGTTGAAATACGCCCTATTAATCAGATTACCGGTGAGTCTAAGTTTAATGAGATCTTTATTACTGATGCGCGAGTACCCCGCCGCTTTGTCATTGGCGATCTGAACGAAGGGTGGCGATCATTTCAGACCGCAATCGCTTACGAGCGCTTGATCATGGGGCAAGGAATAACCGAGCGCAAAAGAGGCGCCGCCAACGAAGGCGTGCATCCTTTGATTGCCCTCGCAGAGCGCACCGGCCACCTCGATGATCCCATATTTCGTCAGCGCATTGCTCAGGCAATCGCCTATCGTGAAGTCAACAAGCTGAATAACGAACGCGCTAAAGACGAGATGCAATCAAGCGGCGGCATGTCCCTTATGTCTCTCAGCAAACTGGCGATGTCGCGCATTCAACATGGCGAAGCCGCGATCGCAACCGACTTACTTGGCGCAGAGGCAATGTTAGACGGTGACAGTGCTTTGGACTCAGCAAATGCCAATTTCGACGCCGCCAAAGCCTATATGAATTCTATTGGCGGCGGCACAGATCAAATTCAGCGCAACATTATTGCTGAAAAAGTGCTGCAGTTACCCAAGGAACTCGATGCCAGTAAAGGTGTGTCTTTTCGCGACATGAAATCGAATTCGAGCGCCAGTTAGCGCTTGCATTTGGCGATGGGATAACCCGCTCGCCCTAATTGGAGCCTATACAGTGAATAATACTGAGTGGCATGTAGCATGCGCCGACAACGCATGTCTTTACCGATGAGGGGCGAGCGGTGACGCCCGGCTTGAGCGAGATTGGCCTGATCTGTACTAGTGGCATGGTGCCCATCGGTTACTACAAGGATGCAAGCAAAAGCGCAGCTACGTTTAAGGTTATCAATGGCGTTCGATATTCCATGCCCGGCGACTATGCAACACTGAACGAGGACGTCACCATTAACCTACTCGGCCGGGGTTCTAACGGTATCAATGGTGGTGGAGAGAAGATTTATCCTGAGGAGGTAGAAGAGGCTATTAAGACCTACCGTGCAGTAGTTGACTGCCTAGTTGTGGGCGTGCCGGACGACAGATTTGGCGACGCTGTGGCCGCGGTATTTTCAACTGAAGGAAATATTGCCGTTACGACCTCGGCCATAAAGGCGCACGTACGCAGTGCACTAGCCGATGACAAAGCACCGCGTCACTGTATTCAGGTTGAGTACGTCCCGAGGGCCGTGAACGGTAAAGCTGACTATAAACAAACAAAACACTTAGCGTTAGCGGCAATTTGACGCTAATTACGACAAACGCTTTTGCAGGATAAAAACAATATGCGTCGACTTACTTTCCCCCTTATTTTGGCTGCACTGTCTTTTAACCACACAACTTGGTCAGCCGAGCTCGCCGACAGCTATGATCCATTCACGCTGGGCGATAGTGAATTATCGCGCTTTTATGTTTTCAATGCGCCGATGCCCCACAGCGCCGGTATGCTTTTAAGGCAGGAGCCGCTTGGAGCAATTCAATCACTTGATAAGGCGGGCGTGAATCTACGCATTTTATACAGCGCCACAGATGGCTTAACTGGCACCAAAATTGTTCCTGTTTCTGGTGCCTTGTATTTACCACCGGGAGACGCACCACAGGGTGGCTGGCCGCTGATGGCTTGGACTCACGGCACGGTGGGTATTGCCGATAGCTGTGCACCCTCGTGGGACGGACGGCAAACCCAAGATGAAACGTATCTCAACCGATTTCTGAGCGAGGGTTACGCGGTTGTAGCCTCTGATTATCAGGGTCTTGGTACGAAAGGTACGCACCCTTACCTCGCCACCCGGCCAGCAGCGTATAGCAACCTAGATGCTATTACCGCAGTACAGCGCGCCGGATTTCCTGTCAGCCAGAAGGTGGGGCTGTTTGGACAGTCCCAAGGGGCCGGCGCGGCAATTGCCACCGCAGCCTACGCTCACGCCTATGCACCAGAGATAGCTATTGTCGGGGTCATTGCCACGGGTCCACCCTATTTCACGCCACGTGCTATTGCTGCGCTCGAGCGCATGCGCGAGCCCGACAAACCAGACCCTTTTCTAGGCTACTCTTTTCTCGCTATGACACTCGTGCAATTGGAGCAACCAGAGTTTCGTATGCATAACTACGTATCCAGCAAAGCAATGCCACTCGCAGAGCGCGTTGCCAATACCTGTTACAAGGACATTAAGGCGCAAGTGCGAGATGCACAACTGACCTACAACCAGGCTTTCAAGGCATCCCCCTCTGAAGCCCTCGTCGCGGCGTTTAGCGCGATGGGCTATCCCCGCTTGGACCTTTCGGTACCTATTTTTATCGGCACGGGCGGTAAAGATCGTGATACGCCACCTAGAATGCAGACCGCGCTGGTAATGGGGCTGTGTCAGGCAGGCAGTCGCGTGCAAGCCCACTACTACCCCGAATTGAATCATCGGCAAGTGGTACTGGCTTCAACTGTGGACTCAATACCTTTTTTGCAGACCGCATTTACTGGGCCACCGCCCGAGGGAAACTGCGCAGCGCAAGCCAATCATTAAGCGTCACCGCCTACAGCATCAGCGACAAAATTGAGGCCCAATCACCTACTGACAACCGGCAGTGAGATTTAGCCTGGCATCCAGCGCTGTGGTGCGAAAGTCCACAGACAATGGGTCACAGATCGAGTACCCACCATTTGCTCAGCAATGACCCGGGAACCCCACACTGTTCTGGCCAGTCAGCTGCGCATGGTGCTGCGCTGGATGTTCTCGAGCCCTATTTTTTCACCATGATCTGGCGCTTGATGAAAATGGCAGCGCCGGCCACGATGGCGCCCATAGCCACCCACCTCACCGTACCGTCCCCCGATAACAACTGTCTCGCCGATGCCCTTGACCTGCCAGTCACCTGGGAACGCGATCAGGCCGCCATGATTTTCGATGCGAACGCCTTGCTGCAGCCCTGACAGATGCGCAATAGCGGGATCATTCGCGCCAACGAACCCGCGCTCGATTACTTACTGCGTGGGCTCAAGTCTGCCGATATTGCCGCACGGGTTCGCCTGCATCTGCTCAATGCCCTCGACGAGGGACTGCCCACAGAGGAGACCATCGCGACAGCATTGCACATGAGCCCGCGCACGCTACAGCGGCGACTTAAAGCCGAACATACGACCTACGGTGAGGTGGTGCAGCAGACGCGACGTCAACTCGCACAGCAGCTACAGGAACCACTGAGACACACCACCGCGCAAACCACTAGGAAGCACGATTCAATGGGGGACAGGATGAGCACCTGATGAGCAAGAAAACGCTCATCTAGAGAGAAAACAGCCGTTTGCGGGGAGAACAATAGTCGGCACTATTGCTGAAATCATTGAATATGGTGGGCCGTGCTGGATTCGAACCAGCGACCAATTGGTTAAAAGCCAACTGCTCTACCAACTGAGCTAACGGCCCGCATATCAAAACATTGTCGGTTGGTAACGCGATTTAGTATCATCACTGAGCGACAATTGCGAGCCGCGAATCTTACTGATAATTGTGAAAATAGCAACCCTGATGCGGAGTAGAAAGTGGTAGCTAACCACCCTATAACGGAGCCCACATGGTACGACCCTTTCATCTTGCATTGCCCACGACCGATTTAGCCGCCACTCGACGGTTTTATCTCGATATTCTTGGTTGCACACTTGGGCGGGAAGGCAGCGGCTGGATTGATCTTGATCTCTGCGGACACCAGCTTGTATTTCACGATTGTGACGGCCAAAGCCTCCCGACGCTCTACAATCCCGTCGATCGGCATCAGGTTCCACTGCCGCATTTCGGCATCATTCTTGAGCCAGACGCATTCGCACGGTTTGCAAAACGCTTAGAAGGGCAAGTCACTTTTATCATAAAACCCACCACCCGATTCGAGGGCACGGTGGGGGAACAAAAAACCCTATTTTTCAACGATCCCAACGGCTATGCGTTGGAGTTTAAATCCTTTGCCGACGACCGCTTTATTTTTGAGCCGTTTATTGGTAGCGCGTAGGATCCGCTACCCCAGCGTCTTCAAACCCTTCTTTACGCAAACGGCAGCTATCGCACAGACCACAGGCATTGCCGTCGCCATCGGCTTGGTAACACGACACTGTCAGGCTGTAATCGACACCCAAAGCGGTGCCCGCACGGATAATCTCACCTTTGCTCATTGCCATAATGGGTGTATGAATCTCAATGGGTCTACCCTCCACTCCAGCCTTGGTGGCGACCCGAGTCAAGCTTTGGAAAGCGTCAATAAATTCTGGTCGACAGTCCGGATATCCTGAGTAATCAACCGCGTTGACGCCTACATGGATCTCCTGGGCTTCTAAGACCTCCGCCCAGCCGAGGGCGATGGACAAAAACACGGTATTGCGAGCAGGCACGTAAGTGATGGGAATACCTTTAGTGGGCGATATAGGAACATCTATGGCGTCGTCAGTCAGTGCTGAGCCACCGATGCCGCGCAAATCCAAGCCCACTACCTTGTGTTCGGTCCCCGGAAACGCGCCAGCTACGCGCGCCGCAGCCGCCAATTCCGACAAATGCCGCTGCCCATAGTCAAAGCTCAGAGCGTAGCACTCAAGTCCGCGGGCAATGGCCATAGCCAGAACGGTAGCCGAATCTAAGCCGCCTGACGTCAATATAACCGCGCGCTTCACCACCGCATCCCTCCCTAGTGTCCCGGTTCGTCATTCCATAAAAACTTATGCAGTTGAATCTGTAATCGAGCGTCAATCTTGTCATCGATGAGCCACTCGGCTAACTGTTTCGCAGGCAATACCTCATGAGAAGGTGAGAACAGCACATCGGATACCCTGTTGAGCAGCTGGTGTTCATCAATTTTAAATCGCGCCCATTCATAGTCTTGGCGACTGGCAACGACAAACTTCACCTGATCATGGAGCGTCAGATGAGTAATATTGGTCCACACATTCCGGTGGCTCTCTCCCGAGTCAGGTGTTTTTAGATCCATGACTCGACTCACGCGCTCATCGACATCCGCGATGGTCATTGCGCCACTGGTCTCTAGCGATACCTCATAATCCAGATCGCAGAGCATTTTCAGTAAATCCAAGCACCCGGGCTGCGCTAGCGGCTCGCCACCAGTGACACAGACACGTGGACAACCATAGCTAGCCACCTCGTCAAGCACCGCATCTAGACTTCTAAGCGAGCCTCCAGTGAACGCGTACTCGGTATCGCAGTACACGCAGCGCAGAGGGCAGCCTGTCAGTCGAACGAAAATAGTCGGTAATCCAACCGAACGGGCTTCACCTTGTAGCGAATGAAATATTTCAGTAATGCGTAATTGCACGGACGGAGACTCGGTCATAGCTCGACCTGCTTAAAAATACTCGTTGACGAAGTCTTGAGCCAGCTGGGCAGCGGGATGACCGGGGTATTCGGCAATAACCCTGCGCAAATATTCCAAGGAGCGGTCACGGTTACCCTTGAGAAAATGCACGCGCCCTAGCTTATAGAGCGCATCGGGAATTTTTGGATTGTTAGGATACTGATCGAGGAGCAATTTAAAGCTTTGACGCGCTAATTCGGGATCGGGGGTAGCAATCACAAGATACAATTCTCCCCGCCAATAGTGCGCATTGGGTGCAAAGCGCCCAAAGGGATACGCGTCTAAAAAGTCCCTGAATGCATCTACCGCAGAGGCGAACTGACGAATTTTAACCAAGTCATAAGCACGTTGATACGCGGCCTCCTCCCCTGGCTGGGCAGGCGTTTCCGACTCATCTGTCATTGAGTCAATGGCGGCAGGTCTTGCAAGGGACACCCCGCCCGGCGACGTCGTCGCGTTGCCCGTGCTAGTCGCTCCCGCCAGGCGTCTATCGAGGTCCACATAACGTTCGAGACTCTGCTCCTGAAGGCGCGCTATTTGCTGTGCCTGCTCCTCAATCATGCCATTGAGTCGGCGCATTTCTGCCTGTAATTGCTGAACTTGAAGTACCAAAGAACCCACATTGGAAGCGCTTGCATTCGTCGGGTTAGCAGCATCCGACAACGCTGCAGTGGCACTCACCGTTTGCCCGGAATAAGGCTTTATCCCGGGTACCGTATAGCTGTTACCGTAGTCGCTTTCCGCCGGAGCAGTGGCATCGCCAGTTGTGGATACCACCTCAGCATCAGTGTCTGTCACTGGCAGCCGGCGCAATGCCTCACGCTCGGCTTCAACGTCGATAAACTCTTGGCCCGTCGATAACAGCGGCCGCACCAAAAGAAAAAAGCCGACGATAGCGGCCGGCTTTAGAGGTAAGCATTTCAAACTAATGGGTCCTTATTTCAGCTCGACCCGGCGGTTTTCCTGCCAGTTGGCCTCACCCGACCCAAACGCGGTCGGGTTTTCTTCACCGTAACTGATGCTCTCAATGCGATAACTGGGCACACCGTTAGCGACCATGTAATCACGCACCGCATTGGCGCGGCGCTCGCCAAGGGCCAAGTTGTATTCTCGAGTGCCTCGCTCGTCAGTGTGGCCCTCTAGACGGACGGATGCCTCGTTGGTCAGCAACGCTGCAATATGAGCATCTACGGCAACTCGGGTATCATCAGTCAAGGTTGAACTGTCAAAGGCGAAGTAAAAGACGGTACCAGCGGCCATAGCTGCGTCCTGTATGCGCTGTTGCTGCGCGGCCACCTCCGCGGCGGCTTCGCGTGCCTGCGCCTCTTGAGAGGCTTGCTCAGCGGCGGCAGCTTCAGCGGCAGCCGCTTCGGCAGCTGCAGCTGCAGCGTCTTGGTTCACGGTATCTGTATTGGAGCAGGCGGCGATGATCAGTGCAGCGAACACCACCGACACGAATTTACCGACAACGGGAAGTGCTTTCATGGGTGAAATCCTGTTTTGTGTGAATGTTAAAGTCTCTTGACGATAATGTAGCGCATCTTTGTCCAAACGTTGAGTCAATATTGCAAATTTCTCGCTAAAAAGTGGCTTATTTAAGATAAGGAGACCATGCAGGCTCCTGAACACTGCCTTCTCGAGCAGGTAAATTGAAGCTGACACCACCATCGACGGCCACCGCACTGAGTATACTTTGGTCATCACGCTTGGTGGCGTACAACACAATAGAGCCATTAGGGGCAATACTCGGGCTCTCATCAAGGCTGGTAGAGGTCAGTATAGTCAGCCGCTCGGTGACCAAATCATGAACGGCAATATGGTATTTACCGCCGCTTTGGTGGACCAGAGCGACGTTACGCCCATCCTGTGCTACACGTGCCCGGGCATTGTATCGACCTTCAAAAGTAACCCGCGCCATTGATTTAGAACGCAAGTCGTAGCGGTAAATTTGCGGTCTCCCACCACGATCTGATGTAAATAACAGCGAGTTACCGTCAGGCATCCATGTTGGCTCCGTATCGATCGCATAGTGGGTAGTGAGTCGCGTGAGCTTTTTAGTGGCTAGATTCATCAAATAAATATCAGGACTGCCATCCTTTGACAGCACCATCGCCATGGTGTTGCCGTCAGGGGACCATACCGGAGAGTTGTTCAGACCTTTAAAATTCGTGAGCTGCTCCCGAGCACCCGTGCGCAGATGTTGTCGGTAAATCGCTGGCCGGGAGGTTTCAAACGACACATAGGCGACCTCGTTACCGTCTGGCGACCATGATGGCGCCATAATGGGGTCGCGTCCCTCCAGTAAAACAATCGGTCGACGGCCATCGGAATCCGCTAGCACCAACCGATAAAAATCTTTACCCGTCGTGTTGCGGTTCACTGACACGTATAACAACCGCGTCGCAAATGCGCCGGGTATACCCGTCAATTTCTCGTAGACAGCGTCGGCCGCGCGATGTCCCAACATCCTCAATTCAGGAATCACATCTTCAATGCTGCCCCGGGTAATTTCCTGTTGCCGCGCGGTATCAAATAACTGATACCTCAATTGCATCCTGCCCGGCAACCCCGGACTCACCCGACCAATCAGCACATAATCGGCGCTAATAGCACGCCAATCACGAAAATAAATGTCAGAGGCCTTCTTTGGAAAGCTAAGCATATCGCGGCGACTGACCGGTGCGAACTGACCACTACGCACTAAGTCTGAGTCAATCACCTGTGCGATATCAACAGGTGCACTCCCACTGCCGTCCCAGGCAAATGGAACGATCGCGATTGGCGTAGGGTTATCTACGCCTTTGGTGATTTCAATTTGGAGTTGTGCATGGGTGACAGTGGCACATACCAACAAAGTCGTCAGGGCTATAAACTGTAACAAGCGCATCAGTATCTCAAATCCTCTGGTCGGAATATCAGTTGAAAACGTCGAAAATCTCGCTCAAATAGTCCGCGTTCTAATTGTTGCACCTCAGGAAAGCGCGCGGCTTTTTCTATGGCATTAACGGCACTTCGGTCAAAGGACGTATTGCCGCTCGACGTCAGCACCGTAACACCAACCACATCGCCTGTGGGTACCAGTGCTATCTCTATTACCGCGCGCATCCCGTTGCGAGCCGATGGTGGTCGAGTCCAGCGATTGATCACGGCGCGCTGCACCAGGGCGGCTACGGTGTCAGAAGGGCTTCCTTGTATGCCCTCTTGACTCAGCCGTTCCATCGCCAAGGCGGCCTCTACATCTTTCAACGATTGGCTGTTCAGACTAGCCTCCTGTGCCTTGCTATCAGGCTTCGCTACAGGCTCAGGTTCGATTTTCGCAGGCGCTTGCATTACGGGCGATGGCGGTTTGTCGATGCTCGCCTGCGGTTTGGCTGTGGGTTTGGGTTTAGCCGGTTTTTTTTTGAGTGGCTTTGCAGTGGGTTTTGTCTTGGGCATCAGGGCATTGGCACTCACCAACTGCGCTTGAATAGCGATGGGTTTAATGATTCTTGCAGTGACTGTCTGGGGCGCTGAAAAGTTCAGCGTGAAGGCGGCAAACAGTATGAGGTGGAGCAATACTGTCATTAGCACCGGAGTGCCAAACCAAGCCAGACGCTCCATTGATGGACTCACAGCTGGGTTGGCTCCTCAGTCACCAACCCCACCGACAGCGCACCGGCTTCTTGGAGGCCGGTCATCACCTTCACCACGGTACCGTAGGAGACTGCCTGGTCGCCCCACACCATCACCGGCTTTTGGGGGTCTCTGCGCAATACCGCGGCGACTCGCTGCTTAATAGTCGCCAACTCGAGCGCCTGTTCATTATTGCCGCCAACATTTAAGTACAGCTTACCAGCAGAGTCGACGGAGACTATCAACGGCTCACTATCTTGATTATCTACCGGCTCAGCGGCTGCATCGGGCAAATCCACTTGCACCCCCTGCATTAACATAGGCGCTGTCACCATGAAAATAATTAGCAGTACCAACATGACGTCGATATAAGGTACTACATTGATTTCAGCGACCGCTCGACGCTTGCGCATGGTAGCTAATCCCGGGGCTGGCGCGCCCGGAGCGCGTAAGTTTGACGCTGCAAAATACCGGAGAACTCATCGACAAAGGTATCGTAGCGGTTAAGCAGATAGTCGACCCGCCCAGCAAACCGATTGTAGGCGAGTACCGCGGGTATGGCGGCAAAAAGACCCATGGCCGTTGCTATTAGCGCCTCCGAAATGCCGGGCGCGACGGTGGCCAAGGTTGCTTGCGTCGCGTTTGCCAGGCCACGAAACGAGTGCATGATGCCCCACACCGTACCAAACAAACCTATGTAAGGGCTGGTGGACCCCACCGACGCTAAGAAGGGTAAGTTGGCCTCAAGTCGATCACTCTCTCGTAGCGTGGCTACGCGCATCGCCCGGCGAGCGCCCTCTAAAACCGCGTCCGCTTGAATATCGGTTTGCTGTGATAAGCGCGAAAATTCTTTAAATCCTGCCCGAAAAATACTCTCGACACCTGTTGGTGGCGCCCCATCTGCTACTGCTTGATTGCCTTGTTGATACAACTCAGAAAGATCGATACCCGACCAAAAATGCGCCTCAAAAGCCACTAACTCCTCATCGGTTCGTCGCAGCAGCATCAAGCGCTGAACAATCATGTACCAAGACACCACCGAGGCCAGCAGGAGTATTAGCATTACCAGTTGCACCGTCAGACTGGCGCCTAAAATCAGTTCAAGAATACCTAGCTCTTCAGTCACTGGGTTGCCTCATTTAGTCTGTTGTGCAGTGAGGGCGGCGCGCAGCACTTTAGGCAGTCGCCGAGGACGGCCACTCGCTATTGCTACCAGCGCAAGCCTGACGTCTGCCACCATCAACGTACTGTCGTCGCGATAAACACGCTGTTCAAAATGCAGTGTTGCAGCGCCAACGTCCTTTAGCAATGCGGTCGCCTGCAGGGCATCATCGAGACGGGCGGGTCGGTGATAATGCGCGGACAACTCAGTCACGACGAACATTAACTCATCGCCTGAAAATGCCGGTTTATCAAAACCCAAGGCCCGCATAAACTCCGTTCGCGCGCGTTCCAAGTACTTTAAATAATTCACGTAGTAGACAATACCTCCCGCATCGGTATCTTCTATATAGACCCTCACGGGCAGTGAAAATTCCTCAGTCACCACTGTCTTCCAAATTCAGGGGCAGTGTGCCGTCACCACCCATCATGCCCGCAGGGGCCGCTAGGCCGAAATGGCTGTAAGCGCTGCGCGTCACCATGCGTCCTCGCGGGGTGCGAATAAGATAGCCCTGCTGAATCAAATACGGCTCAAGCACGTCTTCCAGCGTGCCTCGCTCCTCGGACAGCGCTGCTGCAAGGCTGTCAATTCCCACCGGGCCGCCGTCAAATTTTTCAATTAACATGAGCAGCAGCCGCCGATCAAGATGATCGAAACCCCGCTGATCAACATTGAGCATGTCGAGAGCTTGCTGGGCAACGTCGCTCGTCACCCGTCCCTCTGCACGAACCTCCGCATAATCTCGAACCCGGCGCAGGAGTCGATTCGCTATGCGCGGCGTACCCCGGGCTCGACGCGCCACTTCCTGAGCACCGCCAGTATCGATACCAATCTCCAGAAGATCCGCTGAACGGGTAACAATGTGTGCCAGATCGTCCACGTCATAAAATTCCAACCGCTGCACAATCCCGAACCGATCTCTCAGTGGCGAGGTCAACAGACCTGCCCGGGTGGTAGCACCGACCAGCGTGAAGGGCGGCAAATCCAGCTTTATTGACCGCGCCGCTGGGCCCTCGCCAATCATAATATCGAGCTGATAGTCCTCTAAGGCAGGGTAAAGAATCTCTTCAACAAAGGGACTCAGTCGATGAATTTCATCAATGAATAAGACGTCCCCAGGTTCGAGATTGGTCATTAGCGCTGCAATATCTCCGGCTTTTTCAAGCACCGGGCCACTGGTCGTTTTTAATGAAACCCCCATCTCGTGAGCAATAATGCCCGCCAACGTCGTCTTACCCAGCCCGGGAGGGCCAAAGATTAATGTGTGGTCTAAGGGTTCCCCACGCCCCTTGGCTGCAGCGAGAAAAATTTCCATTTGCTCGCGCACCACCGGCTGTCCCCGGTAGTCGGCAAGGGTTTTGGGGCGAATCGCTCGATCGATACGCTCGTCATGTTGACCCACTGGGTCTGCTGCGATTAACCGATCAGTTTCAATCATGAAACACTTTCCTCAGCGTATCTATGCCGTTAATTTCGCGGTGCTGCCGCTTTGAGCGCCAAACGAATCAGCTCCTCGCTCGAGCTAATAGCTTCATTGTCGACGCTGGCCACCCAGCGCGACGCCTCTGGGAGTTTATAGCCTAAAGCCACCAAGGCCTGCTCCGCCTCGCCGCGATAATCGGTAACCTGCGCTGTCACCCGTAGGGGCTGCCCAGGCAGATCCGGTGATAGCTCATCTAACCATTTACCGGCCTTGTCTCGCATCTCAACCATCAGTCGCTCAGCGGTTTTCTGACCGACACCCGGCAGTGCTACCAGCGCCTTAGTGTCATCGCGCTGCAAACACTGGGCAAAAGCCCTAGCATCCATACCCGACAATAAGGTAAGCGCCAATCTCGGCCCCACTCCACTCACCTTTATGAGCTCACGAAAAAGTCGCCGATCGGCCTCCTCGGCAAAGCCAAACAGTAGCTGAGCGTCTTCACGAACCACAAAGTGAGTGAGTAGCGTGACCTCAGCTCCGAGCGCTGGCAACTGAAATAACGTCGTCATTGGAATGTGTATTTCATAGCCCACACCGCCCACATCAATGACGATCTCCGGAGGGTGCTTAGCGGCAAGCTGACCGCGTATAAATCCAATCATAATATCGATCCTAACGCAGGCGCCCGCGACTTAACGCGGTGCTGGGAATTTTTTCAAACAAGCGACTCGAGTGACTATGACAAAGCGCGGCAGCAAGTGCATCAGCGGCATCCTCTTTGGGCACAGCAGCTAATGCTAACAGGGTTTTTACCATGTGCTGAACCTGCTCCTTTGTCGCACTCCCTGTCCCCACCACCGCTTGCTTGATCTGACGCGCCGAGTATTCCCGCACTGACAAGCCACGTTGCACACAGGCCACCATCGCCGCACCGCGAGCTTGTCCCAACTTGAGTGCAGCATCGGGGCCTCGCGCGATAAACACCTGCTCTATGGCTAACTCATCGGGTTGAAATTCATCGCAAAGCTGGTTAATGGCATCAAACAGTACGCCCAATCTCGGTGCTAACGGTTCCTTGACGGGTAGCCGAATAATGCCACTGCTGAGGTAGGTGGATTCACCACGCTCTGAGCGGATCAGGCCAAAGCCCGTTTTTCGCGAGCCCGGATCAATTCCCAAGATGACCGTCATCTGCCGCACCTCCGTTTTACGCTATTCTGAACTAAGCGGCGGGCTACGTCATGGGCAGTGGTACTGTTTTTTATAGATAGTCAGGATTTGCCAAGTGTGGGCACACATCGGCGGGGTTACCATTGCGCGACGCTGTTATGACATCGACGAGTACGGCTACGTCACGAATGAGCTGGACAAATAACGTCCCGCGCTTGGCGGCTTTACGCTATCTGACATGAGGCCGTGTACTATGCCCTGCCCTATTACCATCCTTCCTATCAGTTCGTCTCTGACGCTTGAGACTGACGCAAACGAATAGCCAGGTCTTTGAGTTGTTGTTCAGCGACTCCACTGGGGGCATCGGTCATGACACATTGCGCGGACTGGGTTTTGGGGAAGGCTATAACCTCTCGAATAGATTGCCCGCCCACCATGAGCATGACTAAGCGATCTAGGCCAAAGGCAATGCCACCATGGGGTGGGGCCCCGTAGCGTAGCGCAGCGAGTAAGAAGCCAAACTTCTCTTCTGCCTCGGCGTCGTCAATACCCAAGATATCAAAGACCGTTTGCTGCATTACCCGGTCCGAGATCCGAATACTGCCGCCACCCACCTCGGACCCGTTGAGCACCATGTCGTAGGCCCGCGACAGCGCTCCTGCCGGATGCGCTTTGAGGGTGTCAACGTCACAGGCGGGTGCCGTGAATGGATGATGTAGGGGCGTTAATCCACCCGCTGAGGTCTCTTCAAACATGGGGAAGTCAACGACCCACAGCGGCGCCCAACCCGTAGTGACCAAACCTAAATCATTGGCAATACGAAGTCGCAGGGCGCCTAGTGCTTCGTTGACCACTGCGCGCTTGTCGGCGCCAAAAAAGACAATATCGCCATTGGCAACGGCCAGTCGCGTCATCAGTGCCTGCACAACCTCCTCACCCATAAACTTAATAATCGGTGACTGGAGTCCGTCTAGCCCGGCTGCTAGGTCGTTCACTTTGATCCAGGCCAGGCCTCGGGCGCCGTAAATGCCGACGAACTTCGTATAGTCGTCAATAGCTTTGCGGGAAATAGCAGCGCCGCCCGGCACTTTTAAGGCGGCGACCCGCCCACTGGGATCGTCCGCAGGACCACGAAACACCTTGAAATCAACCTGCTGCATCAGATCGTCAATCGACACCAGCTCAAGGTCCACGCGTAAATCAGGTTTATCGGAGCCATAGCGCTCCATGGCCTCGTGCCAGCTCATGCGCGGGAAGTCACCCAATTCGACTCCGCAATGGGCCTGCAACACACTTCGGACCATGCGCTCGGCGATGTCCATGATCTGGGCCTCGTCTAAAAACGAGGTCTCAATATCGATTTGGGTAAATTCTGGCTGACGATCAGCGCGCAAATCCTCATCTCGGAAACAGCGTGCAATTTGATAATAACGATCGAAGCCCGACACCATGAGGAGTTGTTTAAATAATTGAGGTGATTGGGGGAGTGCAAAAAACTCACCCGGATGGGTGCGACTGGGAACCAAATAATCACGCGCGCCTTCTGGAGTGGCTCGGGTTAACACCGGCGTCTCAATATCTAAAAATCCTTCTGCCTCCAGAAACGCCCGCACTGAGTGAGTAATGTGGGAACGCGCAATGAGGTTACGCTGCATCTCAGGACGGCGTAGGTCCATGTAGCGGTACTTCAATCGGACGTCTTCACCCACTGAGGTATGTGAGTCCAGCTGGAACGGTGGCGTTTCTGCGGTATTGAGAATCTCCAGATCCTTACCGAGCAATTCGATGGCGCCGGTGGGCATAGCGGGGTTGACGGTGGCTTCACTGCGCGCACGAATACGGCCAGTAATCTTAAGCACGTACTCACCCCGGACATTATCCGCGCGCTCAAAGTGCTCTTTGGTATCGGGATCGAAAACAACTTGGACAATCCCCTCCCGATCACGCATGTCGAGAAAAATAACACCGCCGTGATCCCTGCGGCGATCAACCCATCCACAAATCGTTACCGTTTGGTCTATATGCGACTCACCGAGTGAGCCGCAGTAATGGCTGCGCATAAGTCTTCCGCCGTACTAGGACTGTCAATAGATGATGAGTGCCGCGTCAGGCCGCTGGCGAACTCCCCGGTTTGTTGCTAGTCGTTTTTCCAGCGCCGGCATCACTACTCGCACCGGAATCACCGCTGGCGCCGGCATCAGCACTCGAGGACGACCCTTTTTCTCCCGCCAAATTCTTCTTTTGACCGGTCTTAAAATCAGTTTCGTACCAACCCCCACCAGCCAAACGAAACGAAGGGGCACTCACCAATTTACTCAGCGCGGACTTGCCACATTCTGGGCAGTCGACAAGGGCCGCATCAGACATTTTTTGAATGGCCTCCAGTGTGTGAGTACACGCTTTACACTGATACTCGTATATGGGCACGCTTCGCTCTCCTCAATGAATTATTAACAGCAGAACATCTAACCGCAGAACATAGTTGAGGTGTAACTGACAAATAACAAGGTCGCGGAGAGTACCTCAAACGCGCGGTCGAATAAAGGTTGTCGCAAACGAGGTTTTCACAGTACGCGATTGAGAACCGCTTCAGAACGCGCTACTAGCGATTCAGGGAGGGGTCGAGAACAGAAAAAATGCAGGGCACCCAAACAGGTGCCCTGACTTAAATTCAACCAAGATTAGTTATTGGCAAACTCTTTGATTTTCTTGAGCGGGCGGATCTTAACGGCAGTACTCGCGGGCTTTGCAGCGACATCCATTGTCGTACCTGGTTGGAAAGGATTAGGAACACCTTTCTGCGCCTTTTTCGCCGGTTTACGAACGGTAGTCACCTTCATCAAACCAGGGATGGTGAATTCACCCACCGCGCGCTTCTTGATGCTCCCTTCTATCAGATTCTCCAACGCACCCATCACATCACTAACCTGCTTCTTTGTTAGGCCGGTAGTGTCAGCAATAGAGCCGACAATTTGCGTTTTGGTCATTTTCTCAGAAATGGCCTTCACTTTAGCGGGTGCCTTGGCCGCAGCTTTTTTTGCGGGGGCTTTTTTGGCTACGGGTTTCTTAGTCGTTGCTTTTTTTGCTGCTGTTTTTTTAGTTGCCATGGGTTGTGTTTACCTTTTTGCTGATTTGACGGAGAGGTTGAGACTGCACCTACACCTACATTTGCAGTGTGTTGTGTGCAATCAACAGGATTGAACCTGAATAAAAATCACTGGACAAGCGTTTTCTACAAAAAGAAGCCCGCAGCGCGGCCGACCGTCTATTTCCCGATCTTTTTTTAACCCTTCCCGCAGACGATCTAGCTCCGTAGAATGCCAGACTCCAATTGATAAGAATGGTTTCACCATGCGCGCCAGCCAGTTTTTACTATCAACCCTGAAAGAAAACCCCTCTGATGCCGAAGTGACAAGTCATCAACTAATGCTTCGAGCCGGGTTGATACGGCGTGTCGCCGCAGGCATTTATACCTGGATGCCCTTAGGCTTGCGCGTATTGCGTAAAGTTGAGCAAGTCGTACGTGAGGAGATGAATCGCACTGGCGCACTTGAGCTGTCTATGCCCATCGTGCAACCCGCAGAGCTGTGGACCGAATCCGGACGCTGGGAGCAATACGGCCCTGAACTTGCTCGACTACAGGATCGACACGGCAGAGATTTTTGCTTAGGCCCTACCCATGAAGAAGTTATCACCCAGGTAGGTCGGACTGAACTGAAGAGCTACAAGCAATTACCAAAAAACTTTTATCAACTACAGACCAAATTCAGGGATGAAATAAGGCCGCGGTTTGGAGTGATGCGCTCCCGAGAATTCATAATGAAAGATGCCTATTCGTTTCACGTAAATCATGCGTCTCTGGAACACACCTACTGGCAGATGTACGAGGCCTACTCGACGATTTTCACTCGACTAGGCTTGAACTTTAGACCCGTGGTTGCCGACACCGGATCAATAGGAGGCAGTCACTCCCATGAGTTTCACGTGCTGGCGGAATCGGGAGAGGATGATATCGCCTTTTCTACTGGCAGCAACTATGCCGCCAACGTTGAACTGGCCGAGGCGCTAGCCCCACAAAACGCGAGAATAGAACCCTGCGAATCCCTGGAGAAATTTGCAACGCCGCAAGTCAAAACTATTGAAGATTTAGTGAAAAGCGCCGGTATTGCTATTGAAAAGACTATCAAAACATTGTTCGTTAAAGCCGATGATGGCGATTTGGTCGCTCTGATTGTCCGCGGCGATCATCGCCTGAATACTATTAAAGCGGAAAAGCTGCCCGGACTGGTCCAGCCGTTGACAATGGCAGATGAAAAGCAGGTCGTAGACGCCGTAGGTGCTGGCTTTGGCTCCCTGGGGCCCGTTGGTCTTAGCCAGCGCGTCATTGTTGATCGCAGTGCCGCCGCGCTCACTGACTTCGTCTGTGGCGCAAATGAGCCCGAGCATCACTATCGGGGTGTTAACTGGGAGCGGGATATCCCCGATGTTGAGATCGCTGATTTACGAGAAGTCATCGCCGGAGACCCTAGTCCCTGTGGCACCGGTACGCTGGAGATTCGGCGTGGTATCGAGGTTGGCCACATTTTTCAACTCGGTACTAAGTACAGCGAGGCCATGAACGCTGTTGTGCTCGATGAGAACGGTAAGAGCGTGCCCATGGCAATGGGCTGCTATGGCATCGGTATTACGCGTATCGTCGCCGCCGCTATTGAGCAGAATCATGATCAACAGGGTATTGTCTGGCCGATAGCTATGGCGCCATTTGCCGTCGCGCTGGTGCCCCTCGGTATGGATAAATCAGCGGCGGTAGCAGCGGCTACCGAGGCGCTCTACGACACATTAATCACCGCCGGGATTGAGGTGTTTATGGATGACCGAAAAGAGCGGCCCGGGGTGAAATTTGCTGAAATGGAACTGCTCGGTATTCCGCTGCGAGTCACCCTCGGTGAGCGTTCGCTCAAAGAGGGCCAGCTAGAGATTCAAGCTCGACGAGGGGGAGCCACTGAACAGGTCGAGGTCGGTGCGGCATTTAACCGCATTGAGTCGCTGTTAGCCTCGTTGTAGCCCTTTGCGCAGACATCTATTGACAGTGGTTGGGCTATTAGCGACCGTCAGCTACCCCACGATGGGCCATGGCAATGATGATCGGCAGGCATTACGTGATTTTTTGGAGCAAACCATTGCATCGACGGCCAGTTTTGACGACCGCTTTGAGGCGGAGGTGTGGCTGGTCGATATGCAAGCTCGGCTCGCTTTTTTTATCAAGGACCCCAACAAACGGCTTGAACTCCTTAAGCAGATACACCGGGCCGCCACCGATAGTGGACTGACGCCCGAATTGGTGCTGGCGCTGATTCAAGTAGAGAGCGCGTTTGATCGATTTGCGGTATCGCGCGCTGGTGCTCAGGGTTATATGCAAGTCATGCCATTCTGGAAAAAAGAGATTGGCCGATCAGAAGACAACCTTACCGACGTGGTAACCAACCTTCGCTACGGCTGTCGTATTTTGCAGTTTTATCTGCAGCGGGAAAACGGCGATTTGCACCGCGCGCTAGCCGCGTATAACGGCTCACTGGGTAGTCGACGATACAGTGATAAGGTGTACAACGCTTGGTCGACCCGCTGGCGCACCGCGCCATTGGACTGGCGATGACAATAGCATAGCCGCATTGGACTATAGGAGAATCAACTCGGTGGATGACCTCACACTACTCAATCGATGGAATGTTGATTTCGCGAAAGTCATCGCCGCTTCGGGGACTGATGACTTTTTTCAGGTTCTCTTTGACGCGATCCGCAATCAGGTCAAGATAAGCTTCCCTCAGGTCTGGCTATATCACCGGGATTTACCGCCAAAAGTACTCGATTCTGATATTCCAAAAGCCGATAGGGCGCTGCAAATTGATCGCTATTTAGAGGGGCCCTACCGAGAGGATCCCTTTTACCAGCTATCCATGAGCGGCCCCCGAAGCCACATTTATCGGCTAGGTCGGCTAGCGGGAGGTGACTTTCAGGCGTCAGGCTATTACAAAGATTATTACGGTGGTACTGCCACGGTCGACGAAGTCATGTTTCTCACCAAACTGGAAGACGGCAGCGTGGTTAACTTATGTATTATGCGGTTGGATAGCCAAGGCACTTTCAGCCAAGCTGATTACGACTTACTGTATTCACTATCAGAGCCCATTGCCGCCATCATTCAATCGCACTGTCACCGAGATGATTTCGTGGTTAGCAACCTACTGCAGCCCGGATTGGACGCGCAAATTGACAGGGCCTTTCGTACCTTTGGCGTCGACTTTGTCAGTACCCGAGAGCGAGAAGTCCTCGAACTGATGCTGCGAGGTTACGGTGCCGATGTCACCGCGGAGCGGCTCGACATATCCCTTGAGACAGTGCGGCGGCACAGAAAATCGATTTATAAAAAAATTGATGTCAATTCCCAAACAGACCTATTCGCGCTATTTATCAATGTTATGCCCTACATTGGCGAGGCGCAGGGCGGCGATCCATTATCGGTCTACATGGGCTGACACTTTCGCCGGCCGTCATAGCCGCGGCTGACCCATCCAGGGCATTGCGTTTAAATGCACCACCCCGCATTCTACTGCCGCTAACCTAATGACCACTGAGCACACATGCGGCGCGAGATTGACCTGTTTTTAACGGCTTACCCCGACATTACGATGATTGAGGCATTGATCACCGATGGTAATGGTATTGCTCGCGGAAAATGGATTCCCAGGGGAAAAATACAAGCCGTACTCGAGAATGGCTTAAAACTACCAAAATCCGCTCTAGGCCTCGATATTTGGGGTCGAGATATTCCGGAACTGGCCTTCGACAATGGCGATATTGACGGCCACTGTAAGGTCATAGAAGAGTCCTTAACCCCTATGTTGACCATCAATGGGATCAACCAGGGGCAGCTAATAATGACCATGCACAATGACGATGGCTCGCCTTTTATGGGCGATCCCCGACAAATATTAGCCCAGCTAGTGCAGCGCTTTGCGGACCAAGAGCTATACCCTTGCATGGCTGTCGAACTTGAATTTAGCCTACTCCCCGATCCTGGCTACGATCGACCCTTGCGCGACGCCCTCACTTCAGGAAAGTCCCCTGGCGGCAATCTCTATGCGCTGGAGGAACTCGACCGTCATGGGGAAATGCTAGAGGCGCTACGACAAGCCTTTGAGGTACAGGACTTACCCTATGAGGGCATCATTAAAGAGGCTGCTCCGGCTCAGTTCGAGATCAATATGGCGCATAGCCACAATGTTCTGGCGCTCGCTGACAAAATCATCCGCATGCAGCGTTGCGTACGAATGGTGGCGACGCGCTTTGGACTAATCGCCAGCTTCATGCCCAAACCCATGGACGATGAGGCAGGCAATGGTATGCACGTGCACTGCAGCTTACTGGACCACAACGATACCAATGTCTTTAGCGACGGCGGAAAAAAAGGGAGTAAACGGCTGGAGCAAGCTGTGGCAGGTTGCCTTAAATTAATGGCTGACTCTATGCTCATCTTCGCCCCCAGCTTTAACGCCTTCCGCCGCTTTCAACCCGGTAATCACGCGCCCACGATGGCTACTTGGGGGTGGGACAACCGCACAACCGCGATAAGAATCCCTGCAGGTCCACCGTCAGCCAAACGTATTGAACATCGTGTTGCTGGCGCAGATGCCAATCCTTATTTAGCGCTCGCGGCGGTTCTCGCGGGCGTCCTGCATGGAATAGAAAATAAGCTCAAGCCAGTGGCCGCCACTGAAGGCAACGCTTGGCAGCAAGCGCATACGGCGGAATGTCTGCCAACACTCATGGATGATGCGATTCTCCGTTTCAGCCAATCAGCAGACGTAGCGCGCTACCTGGGCAGTGATTTTCAGACTATTTATGGGAAAACCAAGCAGCAAGAGCTCGATGAGTTTCAACGCCGCGTGACTGATTTTGAAATAGAGACCTACCTACGACATTAATGCTTCCTAGACAGACCCAGCCTTAGTACCCTTACCGGCGTAGATCATTCGTAGGTGGGAGAACCGCATGTCAGACTTGTATAGCTTTTCAGCACACACCGCCAAAGGCGACAACGTCGAGCTTAAGCACTACCAAGGCCGGGTGTTGTTAATTGTAAATACGGCTTCAAAGTGCGGCTTTACGCCCCAATATGACGGACTTGAGCAGCTCCAACAAACCTTTCACGACCGCGGGTTTGACGTACTGGCCTTTCCCTGTAATCAGTTTGGCAAGCAGGAGCCGGGGTCCGAGGAGCAAATCATTGAGTTTTGCTCCATGAACTTCAACACCACATTCCCCCTGTTCGCAAAAATTGATGTCAATGGTGGCGCTACGCATCCGTTGTATGCCTGGCTGAAGCAGCAAGCACCCGGCATTTTAGGCATCGGTGCCATCAAGTGGAACTTCACCAAGTTCCTCATAGACTCAGACGGTAACGTTGTGAAGCGTTATGGGAGTAACACTACCCCTGCGGCTATTAGCAATGACATCGAAGCACTGCTCTGAGTCGTTAATGCTCTCTCGTTTCATTGAATCGAATATCGGGCCACCGCTCTTCCATTAGCGATAAATTAACGCGGGTAGGCGCTAAATACGTTAGGTAGCCGCCACCATCTTCCGAGAGGTTGTCAGCGGCCTTCTTTCGAAACTCTTCTAATGCGCGGGGATCGTCGGCCTCAATCCAGCGCGCTGTGTAAATATTAATAGGCTCATAGATCGCCTCTACCTTGTACTCATCGCGCAGCCGATACGTCACCACATCAAACTGCAACTGCCCTACGGCACCGACAATTAAATCGGTTGCATTGAGTGGCGAAAAAACCTGCGTTGACCCCTCCTCCGACAGCTGCTGCAAGCCTTTTCGCAGAGCCTTCAATTTCATTGGATCTGTGAGTCGAATACGGCGAAATAACTCGGGCGCAAAATGGGGTATGCCCGTGAAGCGAATGTCTTCACCACTGGTAAAAGTATCGCCAATCTGAATGGTGCCATGGTTATGCAGGCCGATGATATCGCCAGAGAAGGCTTCTTCTACTAGGACCCTCTCGCCCGCTTTAAAAGATACGGCGTCCGCAATTTTGACATCTTTGCCAGTACGCGTATGCCGCATTTTCATGCCTTTACTGTATTTTCCCGAGCACACTCTCACAAAGGCAATACGGTCTCGATGCTTGGGATCCATATTGGCCTGAATTTTAAAGACAAAGCCTGAAAACTCTGGCTCAAAGGCACCAATCTCTCGACTCATTGTTGGTCGCGGCAATGGCTGAGGGGCCCATTCTACGAACTTGTCCAGCATCTCTCGCACACCAAAGTTCCCCAACGCCGTGCCAAAAAATACCGGCGTCAGCCTGCCCGCCAAAAATTCATCGAGCTCAAATTCATGACTTGCACCCCGCACCAATTCGATTTCGTCGCAGAAGCTCTCGTACTCATCGTCTAGCAAGGCTCGAGCTTCATCAGAGTCCAAGCCCTGAATTTGCTTATCGGGGGGTAGAACACTGTTGTTTCCCTGCTCAAAGAGGTGAATCACGTCCGTGTAGAGATTGTAAACACCCTTCAAATAGCGTCCCATACCCACAGGCCAGTTAACGGGCGCACCGGTGATACCCAGCACCGCCTCAATTTCATCCAGTAACTCAATAGGATCGCGTATGTCACGATCAAGTTTATTGACAAAGCTGATAATGGGCGTATCCCGTAAGCGGCAAACATTCATGAGCTTAATAGTGCGATCCTCGACACCCTTGGCACCATCGATAACCATCAACGCCGAATCAACCGCCGTCAGGGTGCGGTAAGTATCCTCAGAAAAATCCTCGTGTCCGGGTGTATCGAGCAGGTTCACTGTCCGCGCACTGTAGGGAAACTGCATAACCGAAGAGGTCACTGAAATGCCTCGCTCTTTTTCGAGGGACATCCAATCAGAAGTCGCCTGCGGGCCACGCTTACCCTTTACTGAGCCAGCCACCGTGATGGCGCTGCCTAGCAATAAGAGTTTTTCAGTAATCGTCGTTTTGCCCGCATCGGGGTGAGAGATGATGGCAAAGGTTCGCCGTGCGGCAATATCGCGCGCTAATTCAGACATGGTGGCTCCTGTATGGGACGGCGATTATGCCATTGCTTAGACGGTGAGTGCAGATATGGCACTCGACAGTGCTTGTCGAAAAGCGGTCGCCTCAATAGGTTTAGTCATAATGCCATTGGCGCCGGCTTCACCCAGTTGATCCGTTACCTCCAGATCAGCTACCTCAGTGATGGCAATGATCGGCAAATGATGGCCTGCGGCGCGAAGCAACCTGATAAATTGCGCACCGCTGAAGTTCGGCAGGGCGTAGTTAGTCATGATGATATCGAAGGGCTGCGCCTCAAATAACTGCATAGCCTCGATGCCATCCACGGCCAACCCTACGATCATAGCGAAATCATCCTCAAGCAGTCGTTCAATCGCGTCACGGGCTGTGGGATTGTCCTCGACCACCATGATGCGCTTACCTCGCGCCCAATCACGTACCCGCTTCGCTTCATCAAGCGGGGCACTGGCATCTCTAATGATTCCAGGGCGTTGGGTGGGAATAGAAACATTAAAGCGCACACCTCCCAGACGGCTGGTATTGACCAGCTCCAATCTACCGCCTAGGAACGCCGTCCACTGTCGAGCGAGAAACAAACTCACGCCAGTGTCATACTCCTTCGGTGCCGATTGTCGTAAAAAAAGCAGCAATCTACTTTTTTCATCGTCAGTGATGGCTTCTCCATCATCATCTATCGCAATCCGTAAATGGCTTGGCTGTCCGGGGAGTTCCTCCAAAAATAGCACCACCATGACCAGCGAGACACTCGTGCGGCGACAAGCGTTGCGTACCAAATGGGACACAATGGCATTGATTTTTTCGGCATCAATCAACAGGCGTGGCTCGAACAAGGGAGCCAAAATTTTTATTTTGACCCCCGCCCTCATCACATAAGGTAGGGTATGTTGCTCTGCGTGCTGAGCGAGATCCCCCAACGAATAGACGCTGGTTTCAACAATGGTGTTATCGTTCGGTGCAAGGGCTTGTGTTAAATCATCAACCATGACGGTCAATTGCTGCGACAGCACCTTGATCGACTGAGGTGACGCTGCGCCCACCTGCATAGCGTTAGTGAGCCCTACATCAGAAACGTGTAGCGATCGCAACAGCGCTGCAACCATATCAGACAGCGCGGCATTGTTTTCTCGAATCAGGGCGTCATCATCGGCGTGACGCCGGCCTGGCGCCGCTAAGCGCCGCTGATAGGAAAATAGCAGCAGGCTAGTCCAAGTCACCGCCAACCACATGAGAATTGAGCCGATAATGCCCGGGACCAACTCCGCATCCCGGGGACCCAAACTGAATGCCGCGACCGATATTGATAGCACGCAAAGCGCCTGAAAAGCGGCCAGGCGACGGTGTCCAAAGATGATACCTACAAGGAAGCAAGGAACCACCAGCAGCCACAGTCCCGGCTGAACCTGCCATCCTCCAGCGCTGTTGACCGCTAGGGCCACTAAAATCATCAGCGCACAAGCCAGCCCTATGCGGCGATCGGCTTGTCGTGGAAAAAACCCCAGCAATGCGGGCGCGTAAATCACTGCGCACCCCAAAGCAATGACACCCACCACTGTCAGGTCCAGAAAAAGAAAAAACCACAGCACGGGCGGCAGTACCACCACCAGCATGGCGCTATAAACGACGTTGATGGCACGTAAACACGCTTGCACTAATGAGTCATGAGAACTATCCACCGAACCACCCACTTCTGGCGTTTACCCCATTACTCGACGCGCGCGCGCCTTTCACATCAGAGGAGCGGCTGAAGGAGGGCCCGGCCATTACCGTTGTAACGCCCGCTCTACACTGGTCAACAGCTGCTTCCCCACCGCCGCCATATCCACCTGGTCCGATCCGATGAGTGCTGCCAGCGACTGCACTTCAAGGCCTTTATGGCCACAAGGATTAATCCGCTGAAAGGGCTCAAGATTCATATCGGCGTTGAAGGCTAATCCGTGATAACTGCATCCGCGGCTTACCTTAAGGCCCAGTGAGGCGATTTTTTTATCCTCGACATAAACCCCTGGCGCTTTGGGATCCGCTGCAGCGGGCACTGCATACTCGGCTAATAGGTCAATAATGCCACGCTCTAAACGACTAACGAGATCCCTAACACCCATAGACCTGCGCTTGAGATCTAGCAGTACATAGACGACCCATTGGCCTGGACCGTGATAGGTTACCTGGCCACCACGATCTATTTGAATAACCGGGATATCCCCTGGCGCGAGTAAATGCTCGGCCTTCCCAGAAACCCCTTGAGTGAACACCGGGGGATGCTGCAACAACCAGAGCTCGTCGCAGGTCGTCTGATCACGCGCTTGCGTGAATTGCTTCATGGCATTAAACGTCGTTGCGTAATCTACTGTTCCCAAATATCGATGTTCTATCATCTACATCACCATGGATACCAATCCAGTCGCCATGAGGTCTTCATGCAGAGCGCTTAATTGTTCAGGTCCCGTCGCCTCAATGAAGACGGTGATCGACACGAATTTTTTTGCCGAACTGGTTTTCAACCGTATTTCTGCCGCATCAAACCCCGGCGCATGACGTTCGACTATTTCAACCACACGGGCGCGCAATCGGTCATCACTGCGACCCAGAACCTTAATGGGGTAACGGCAGGGAAATTCAATTTTGGGGGGCGCTTGCTCGGTCATTAAGACGCTCCAAACAAGCTCGATAGCCACAACAAAAAACCATCCCACAAACGCGCGAAAAACCCTGCGGCAGGGACATCATTGAGGGCAAGTAATGACTGCTCAATAACGACCTCGTCGTCAACAATAACGGTTAAGGTACCGATGCTATCGCCTCGGTTAATCGGTGCGGATAGAGGCTCGTTGAACGCGATGCGAAGATCGGGTTCTTTGTTGCTACGCGGTACGGTGATCACTATCGGGTCGAGGACGCCGCCATCCACCTTATCGAGCTCCCCCTTCCATACCCGATGCTGGCCTAAGCTTATCTCTGGCGAAACGGGCTGGATGGTTTGGAAAAAGCGGAAGCCGTAGTTCAACAAGGCGCGGGTTTCAGCCATTCGACTCCTCGTGCTCTGACTTCCCAAGATCACCGAGATCAGACGCATGCCATCACGCTCCGCAGACGCCACCAGACCATAACCAGCAACGCTGGTATAGCCCGTTTTCAATCCATCAATACTGGGGTCATCGCGCAACAACAAATTGCGGTTATGCTGGGTGATGTCATTGTAGGTATAGGATTTTTCCCTGTAGACCTTGTAACGATCCGGGTGGTCGCGGATAGTCGCCGCCGCTAAGCTAGCTAAGTCTCTGGCCGATGTGAGGTGCTCGGGATGCGGGAGTCCATGGCTGTTAATATAATAGGTGGACCGCATGCCTAAGGCTTGTGCATAGCCGTTCATCATGCCGGCGAAGGCCTCCTCGGTTCCAGCAATATGCTCGGCAATCGCCACCGTGGCGTCATTGCCAGAAGAAATGACAATACCCTTTTCTAACTGCCCGACTGTGACCTCTTTGCCCGGCTCTATCCACATTAACGATGATCCACGAAACGTTGGGTTTTGAGACCAAGCCATGCGGCTAACCGGTACTACTTCTTCCAGCGTTAAGCGCTGCGCATCGATTTCTTCGGCCAAAATGTATGCCGTCATCAATTTAGTCAGGCTCGCTGGTGGTAAGCGCGCGTCGATATTTTGTTCAACCAATAACTCACCCGAGGAATAGTCCATTAATAAATACGCGTCAGCATCAATCGCAGGGGGCGCGGGTACAATAGACGCTGCCAGTGCGGACAAGCTCATAGACATCAGCAGAGCAAAACGTAACATGGGGATCCTCATAGTTAGCATGTCAGTCGACGATGGTAGCAGCATGCTTCCAATCCCTGTAAAAAAACTGAAGCAGTCACGGCAGTGGCTGACCGACGGGTAGTTCAGATTTGGCGAGCACGCTCTGTCCATGACGCAACGCTTCCTCGGAGCCAAATGGGCCGGCCCGCAATCGATAGAGTGTCCGCTGACTGACCGTTATCGGACTCATGACAATGGGAACGGTCAAAACACCTTGCACCCGCCGCTGTAGTTCTACTGCGGCTACTCGATCACTAAAGGCACCCAGCTGCAAAAACCGATAACGCCCATCAATTTGTCGGCGGTCGTCAACGCCGGGGACGATTAGCGCTTCCACGAATACCTGGGCGGTACCCTGTTCTGCGAAACCGAGTTTTAGCGCAGCGCCGTAAGAGACATCAATGATCCGATCAGCATGAAAAGGCCCACGATCATTAACCCTCAAGGTCATTGCTTTGCCGTTACTCAGATTGGTAACGCGCACATAGCTCGGTATGGGTAAAGTTTTGTGGGCGGCGGTAGGACCGTAGACACTGAACCGATCACCATTGGCAGTTGGTCGTCCATGGAATTTCAAACCATACCACGACGCGATGCCCTCTTCGCGATAACCCGCGGCCGTGGGTAGCACTTCATAACGCTGACCGTTAACCGTATAAGGACTGCGATTACCGGCAGCCAAAATAGGATCAGGGGCCGGCAGCGCATCCATGACCGCAGCGGGATCTATGGGTGGCGGGGTTGAATCGGCGACTGAACGTAAACCAGAACACCCCGTCACACTCGCAACGACCAGCAGGCTGGCAATGATCTGGCGCATGGCGTCAATACTCTGATAGTGCGCTATCAATCGCCTGACTCAACTGCCAGACACTCAGTGCGTACATGGCGCTGTGGTTGTAGCGGGTTATCACGTAAAAATTCGGCAAGCCAAGCCAATACTCTGCCGCGTCCGAGCCATCGAGCTTCAGCGGCGTCGCTTTGAGGGTAATATCAGTTGCCTTCGTTGGCGCGATGCCCCGCTTGGCAAGCTCACCCACTGTCAGCCTAGGCTTTAAGCCGCCGTCAAATAGCGCTGCCGCAGCCCCATCACCATGAGCGCGAACCACAACAGGTGCACCCGACTCCCAGCCGTGGGCAGTAAAATAGTTAGCCACACTGTAAATGGCATCGTGGGGATTGGCCCAGATATCAGCGATGGCATCGCCGTCGAAATCCCGGGCATAAGCGCGGTAACTTGAAGGCATGAACTGACCCCAGCCCATGGCTCCAGCGTAGGAGCCCTGTAAACTCAAGGGATCTTTACCTGACTCGAAAGCCAACACTAAAAAATGCTCAAGCTCACGGGTAAAAAAGGGTGAGCGTTTGGGGTAGTCGAAGGCCAATGTTGCCAGTGCGTCCACCACGCGATAACGGCCAGTTATCCGTCCGTAGTAAGTCTCAACACCAATAATGGCGACAATCACTGCCGCGGGCACACCGGTTCTCATTGATACTTCGGCGAGCGTATCCGCATACTGCTGGGCGAAAACCACGCCACCGTCAATGCGTTGGTCGGTAATAAAAATCTGTCTATATTCATGCCAGGGCTTGGTTTTTTCTGCTGGCCTTGAAATGGCGTCAAGAATGCTTTGCTTACGCTCTGCAGCCATAAGGACATCTTCAGCCCAGCGCCGATCGACGCCTTGCCTTACTGCTGACTCGATGACCGACTGCATCTCAGTGCGTCCGACATAATCGCCAGCCACTAGCTGCGCCCCCGGAAAGGCGACAAGGACACACGCCACTACAATACCCACTCGATTAGTCAACCACATTCCGCTGAGAACCCCTCGCTAGTTATTAGCGCCACTACTGAGACCATCTGGCGCGACACGTCTAGGCACTGAGCGACCGCTGCTCGGTACTTATCGCCATCAATACTCCAAAAGCCAACATCAAAGTCACCATTGACGTACCGCCAAAGCTCACCAATGGCAACGGCACACCCACTACCGGCAGGATACCGGCAACCATGCCCATATTGACAAAAACGTAGACAAAGAACGTGAATGTAATCGCTGAAGCCAGTAACCGAGCAAACCCCGACTGTGCGTGCAGGCCAATCCAAAAACCGCGCATTATCACCAGCAAATAGAGCCCGAGGAGTAGCAGCACGCCCTGCAAGCCAAATTCCTCTGCCAGCACGGCAATGATAAAATCGGTTTGGCTCTCCGGTAAGAAATCGAGATGGGATTGGGTACCTGACAGCCAGCCCTTGCCTCCCCAGCCGCCTGAGCCAATGGCCGTTTTCGACTGAATAATATTCCAGCCAGCACCCAATTTATCAGCCTCAGGGTCTAACAAAGTGATGATGCGCTGTCTCTGGTAGTCCTTCAACACAAAGTGCCATGCGGGCCAAACGCTGGCGACGCCGAGCAGACTGGCAGCCACGATATACCAGCCGCTTAAACCTGCCAAAAACAGCACAATTAGCCCACTCACAGCCACTAGCAACGACGTGCCCAAATCAGGCTGAATCCCAATGAGCACCACTGGCAATAAAATCACCATCAATGAACCCAGCAATGGCCACAGCCGAGGCGGTATTGTATAACGGCTAAACCACCACGCCATCATCAACGGCATCGCTAATTTCATGAGTTCCGAAGGTTGAAACTGCACCACGCCAAGATTGAGCCAACGCTGCGCGCCCTTTGCGCCCACGCCGACCCAGGGTACCGCCAGGAGCAAGAAAAAACCCACCCCATATAACAAAGGTGCCCAGCGACGGTAGGTGTCCACTCGAAATTGCGCGGCTAATACCATGGCGGCCAAGCCAATCAATTGATTGCGCCCCTGACCTACCACTGTCTGCCAATCGGCATCAGAAGCGCTGTACAAAACTAGTAGACCGCCGAGCATGAGCGCTAGTAGAGGCGCCAGTAACATAAGATCAAGGTGCAGCCACTCGGAGAGGGTTTTGCTCCCGCCCAGGTCACGATGGCTATTGGGCAGGGCGCGCTCGTAGTCAGCCATCCACGGCACCCCCAGCATTGGCGTCATCGAGCAACCAAGCATCCATCACTTTTCGCGCTACGGGGTAAGCAGCGCTACTGCCACCACCGTTCTCAGCGAGCACAACAATCGCAATACGCGGCTTATCAACCGGTGCAAAAGCAATAAACCAACCATGATTACGGTGGTGCTCGGCAATATCGGTTTCCTCATAAACGTCATCTTGTGCAATGCCAATGACTTGCGAAGTGCCGGTCTTTCCCGCCATGGTGTACGACAGATCTGTACCGATTGCTGCGGCAGTGCCACGAGGATCATGAACCACATCCATCATCCCTTCGATGATGCTCCTCCAGTGCTCCTCGGCTGCAATCAGCGGTGGTCGAACCTCAGCCCCGTTCGGTGATTCACCAACGCGCTTTACCAATGAAGGTACAAAGCTGGTGCCGCGATTTGCTAATACCATGGTCGCCTGTGCCAACTGCAGTGGCGTCGCCAACATATAGCCCTGCCCGATACCCACACTCAGCGTTTCACCGGGATACCAGGGCTCACCTAAGCGCTGTCTCTTCCAGTCAGTGTTGGGCAAAATTCCCGCTTTCTCGCCGGTCGTATCAAGGGTCGTGAGCACGCCAAAACCATAAGGCGCCAGCGACTCGGCCACTCGCTCAATACCCATTCGATGGGCTAAATCGTAGTAATACACGTCACAGGACTCGGCGATGGCCATTCGCAAATCAACCTCAGGGGCATGACCCGTTCCTCGGATGCGTAAAATCCAATCACGATAACGCCGTGAATCACCCGCCAACTGGTACCAGCCCGGATCAGCGACGGTACTGTCAGCTTCAATCAGGTTCAGGGTCAGGCCCGCCAACCCTAGCATTGGCTTAATAGTTGAGCCCGGCGGGTACTGACCTTGGACCGCTCGATTAAACAACGGTGAGTTGACCGAGGTACGCAAGGCCTCATAGTCCTTGGAACTGATACCATTAACAAATAGATTGCTGTCAAAGCCGGGATTGGAAACGAGCGCCAAAATGCCGCCATTGCGGGGATCGATGGCAACGATGGCACCGCGTTGCTGCCCCAAGGCTTCAAAGGCCACTCGCTGTAGATCAAGGTCGATATGTAACTGCAAGTCAGCACCATCGGTCGGCGGTACTTTATCGACTACCCGCAGTACGCGACCATGGGCATTGGCCTCCACATTTTGAGCACCCACGCCCCCATGCAATACCGACTCGTAGCGCTTCTCAATACCAATCTTACCGACGTGCAAAGTACCGCGGTAGCGGCTGTCATCGAGGCGAGCGGTTTCTTGCTCATTAATACGCCCGACATAGCCCACTACATGGCTGAATAGCTCGCCGTGAGGATAATGACGGGTCAGCTGAGCCTCAATAGCCACGCCGGGTAAATCATGAAGATTAACGCCGACACGTGCCATCTCGGTATCGCTCAACTGTAATTTTAGGGGCACAGGATCATAGGGCCGGCGAAGCACGCGTCGCTCGTTGAAGCGCTCCAAGTCATGGGCATCAAGCCCCACCAGTCGCTCCAGATGTGCCAGTAGCTCATCGAGGTCGTCAACGCGCTCAAGGACAATACTCAATCGGTGGCTGGGAATATTAGAGGCTAGTAAGCGCCCTCGCCGGTCAAAAATTAACCCGCGCTTGGGGGGGATGGCTTCTAGGCGAACTCGATTACGGTCCGACTGTGTCAGGTAGCGCTGGTGATCAACAATTTGCAAGCCGTAATAGCGGTAGCCCACAACAGTGAGTGCCGTCACTACCATGAGCAATGTGATCGCTAGGCGACGGCTGTGGATGGCCGCGTCGCGGTGAGGGTCTCTGAGTGCCGAACGCAAGGAGGCCACCCTCAAGCTCGATGGTAGGGGTGGTTAGCGTTAATCGACCAAGCGCGATACAGCTGTTCCGCGAGGATAACTCTGACCAACGGGTGAGGTAAGGTAATGCGTCCCAGCGACCAGCACTGATCAGCTTGACTGAGTAAGCCATCAGATAATCCATCAGGGCCACCGATGATAATAGTGAGTGGCTGGGGTTCCATCTGCCACTGCTGGAATCGACTCGCCAACTTTTCGGTGCTTATGATTTCCCCTGCGACGTCCAAGGCCACCAGTCGATTATCTGCTTTCAGCTGTCGAGTAATAGCCGCTGCTTCTTTCGCTTTAAGGGCCTCGGGCTGCTCACCACTGCGCTTCGCCGGTGGTATTTCCAGCCAATCAACCGTGAAGTCACGAGGCAGGCGCTTATGATATTCATACACACCATCGCTAACCCAGGTCGGCATGCGTGTTCCCACGGCCACTACCCGGATACGCATTAGTCAGCGGGGACGGGCGGCGCGGTCCAGAGCCGCTCGAGATCATAAAACCCCCGGGTGGCGGGCTGCATGACATGGACAACGACATCGCCATAATCGACCAACACCCACTCGCCCACTGTCTCACCTTCTACACCAATAGGCCGCAGTGCTTGTTCTTTGGCTCTGACGACGACGTTGTCAGCAAGGGATTTCACATGACGCGCTGATGTACCACTGGCGATGACCAGATAATCCATCACAGAGCTCAGTTCACGCACGTCGATAACAACAGGGTCCAGCGCTTTTAAATCATCTAGGGCATCCAGCGCCAGATCAATCAGCGTATCCCCTTGGAGTACTGCATTAGCTATCAATCGCTACCTCGGCGGTCAGTGTTTAAGCAATCATAAAGTTCATGGGCGACAATATACTCGATAACCGCCTCAGGCAGAAGAAATTGCACATTTTTCCCGCCCTTTAACGCCCCTCTGATCGCCGTTGACGATACATCAAGCGGGGTTTGGTTGACAAAAGTGACCGCCCCGGCAGCACAGTGCTTAAGATCACTGGCAGGACAGCGTCGCTGATCAATGCTCCGGCGCACCGCGCCATCGAGCGCCGCGTGGGCACCGGGCCGGGCTAGCACCGCTATGTTGCACAGCTCAAATAGGCCCTGCCAGTCTCGCCAGTGATGCAAATTAACCAGCGAATCCAAGCCCATAATAAAGGTGAGCGAGGTATCTCCCTGCCATTGGTGGCGCAATTCCCTCACGGTGTCGATGGTGAATGAGAGCCCGGGGCGATCAAGCTCACGGCAATCCACCGTCAGATCCTCAGTCCGTTGTACGGCCAGCTCCAACATGGCTGATCGGTGCTGGGCACTGATCACGGGAAGGTCTTTCAGTGGCGGCTGTGCCGCAGGCAGTAGCGCGACCTGGTCGAGCCCCAGTTGATCGACACAATCAAGCGCCCCGCGCAGATGCCCAATGTGCACGGGGTTAAAGGTGCCCCCAAGAAACCCCAATGCCCGCATCAAATCGACCTCACTGACGGGTCTGTCCGTCTCCGAACACGACGTATTTACAGGAGGTCAGACCTAGAAGCCCCACGGGTCCACGGGCATGAAGCTTGTCCGTAGAAATACCAATTTCTGCACCCAAACCGTATTCAAAGCCGTCAGCAAAGCGCGTCGACGCGTTGATCATGACCGAGCTCGAATCAACCTCTCGTAAAAAGCGCATAGCAATACTGTGGTTGTCAGTCACTATACTGTCTGTATGGCCAGAGCCGTATTGGTCAATGTGCGCCATAGCACCCTCGAGCCCCTCGACTACCCGGATGGACAAAATAGGGGCCAGATACTCGGTCTGCCAGTCCTCTTCGGTGGCCGCTAGCGTAATCGCCGGCGCCACATTCCGTGCCTTTGTGCAGCCACGGAGCTCGACCCCGAGGTTAGCCATCGCCTCGGCCATTGGCGGTAGCAGCGCGCTGGCGGCAGCGTCAATCAACAATGTTTCCATGGTATTACAGGTGCCATAACGTTGAGTTTTAGCATTGACAGCAATGGCCAGCGCTTTCTGTGGATCGGCATCGGCATGAATAAAGACATGACAAATACCATCAAGATGTTTTAGCACGGGCACCCGGGCTTCCTTGGCAATGCGTTCAATGAGGCCTTTGCCACCCCGGGGAATAACAATATCGACATACTCGGGCATGGTAATCAGCTCGCCCACAGCGGCTCTATCGACCCTATCAACGACTTGTATAGCGGCCTGTGGCAAGCCAACCTGCTCCAGGCCAAGGGCAATACACCGCCCGAGAGCTCGATTTGAAGAAATTGACTCCGATCCCCCCCGTAGAATGGCGGCATTACCCGACTTGAGACACAGACTGGCCGCCTCAATCGTAACATTTGGACGAGACTCATAAATCATACCAATGACCCCTAGGGGCACTCGCATAGTCCCCACCCGGATACCGGAATCCATGGTGCGGACGTCATCGATAGCGCCCACGGGATCGGGTAACGTGGCGACTTGCTCTAGGCTGGCCAGTAAAGCGTCAATGCCCGGTTCTGTGAGGGTTAGGCGGTCCATCAGCGCCGCATCCAGACCGCTCTCGCTGCCCCGCTCTACGTCCTCTAGATTGGCAGCTAACAGCGAGTCCCGGCTGCCCGCAATCGCCTCCGCGATGGCCCTTAAAGCGGCATTGCGGCGAGCGACAGGCGCCGATGCAAGGGTTTTCGATGCGCGCCGAGCGCGTTCACCTACTGCTCGCATATAGTCTTGGGTTGATTCCATGATCGCTATCCTGACGTTGTCGCCCGACAGTATACCGGAGCTTGCGCCCGCACGTGCCACTGACGGTGTTCGCGGTTATCGTTAGGGCCGAATCACAGGCCACACGCTGACCACATAGCGACTCGCAACAAAAGCGGTTGACAATCATTCTCACTAGCATTTATAGTCGCAGCATGTATGTATGTTTATGCAAAGGCATCACCGACCGGCAAATTGAGCAATCAGTTGCCAACGGTGCCGCTAGCTTTCAAGCCGTCTGCAACGAACTGGGCGTTTCGACCCAGTGTGGACAGTGCGCGCAGCTCGCGCGCAGCATTGTCAATGACAGCTTGCAAGCGTCATCCCCGACAGCAGACTACTACGATGCAGTCCTCGCCTGCCAATAGCGATTGCTAATACTTTGCATTTAGATTAAAAATCCGTTTCCAAACAATAGCTTATAACGCTCCTCCACTTGGTATTTTGTCATGAGGCGCGTATACTCATGGGCAGTTTTTTCAAGCGGAGCAGAGCACCATGAAAGGCGATCCTAAGGTCATTCGACACCTCAACACCTTACTCAGTAACGAGCTGGTGGCGATCAATCAATATTTTTTACACGCCAAGATGTACAAAGACTGGGGGCTGGTGGAACTCGCCGAGCACGAATACCACGAATCGATAGACGAAATGAAACACGCCGACGAACTGGTCGAGCGCATTCTTTTCTTGGAAGGACTGCCCAATCTCCAAGATCTCGGCAAACTCCTCATTGGTGAGAATCCCAAAGAAATGTTGGAGTGCGATCTTAAATTGGAGCATATCGCTCACGAAGATTTAAAAGCTGCCGTCGCCTATTGCGAGGAAGCGAGAGATTATACCTCCCGGGACCTTGCCCAACGCATTCTCGATGCTGAAGAGGACCACATTGACTGGCTTGAAACCCAGCTCTCGTTAATGGACCGAGTAGGCGAGCAAAACTACTTACAAACCGCTATGCGGACGGTGAAACCAGCGGAGTAAAACGTGCGGAGGGCCATGGCGTTATTGGCGTGCAGCCAGTAAAAGACATCGTCAGGACAGTGCCATGAGGGCTATAGGGGAAGATCCTGGGGGCAACTGCCCCCGCTGGCGCTTATTGCGCTACGCTCTCTTAGCCCTCGACCTCCTCATCACTGTCCCCGCAAATGACCCCCTTGAGCTCACCCGACGCTGACATTTCATTAATGATGTCACAGCCACCAATGAGCTCACCATCGACCCACAACTGGGGAAACGTTGGCCAATTGGCGTACTTTGGTAAATTCGCCCGAATCTCCGGGTTAGATAACACATCAACGTAAGCAAAGCGCTCCCCGCAGGCCATCAACGCTTGTACCACTTGGGCGGAGAAGCCACATTGGGGCTGATTGGGTGAGCCCTTCATGTATAGAATCACCTTGTTAGTAGTGACTTGCTCTTTGATGGTATCCATAATGTCCATAATTAGCTCCTTACTGTAGGCCTCTGGTTCACGTTGTCGATCAGTGTGGGCCCCTAGTATAGCGTCTGCTAGGCCCCAAAGGATAACAAGTGGTATTAGGACAATAAGTTTATTCAGTCGGCACAAAAGAGGTAGCCTTCACCCCCCTATTTTAAGGTGTCGACAAAGCGCAGCCATGTCCGCCCTAATGCCTACCTACCAGCGACATCCGCGGCCTAGTTCTCATGATCGGTATTGAAGTCGCTAGTGCATCCACTGCTATTGCCACCACTGCACTGGAGATCGGTGCCATCAACAACGTCACTGCGGGCCGACCTGCAAACCTGATTTGAAGTAGAGGAGAGATACCAGCGGGCGCCGAGTGGCCCGCTTAGGCGACGGCAAAAACTGTGCCTGAATAACTGAATGGAATTTCTGGCACAATAGCTAGCCCGCCACCCGCAGCAACTTTCCCAGTTTGCGCGTAATATTATCAGTTTTCATAATACCTGAAGCAGTAGCAAGTACTTGCACTCAATTTAGCGAACAGTTTGTCCCCAGCAATCCCCCCTAAAGACTCGCTTGCATTACCGCCAAAAGCCGCCTATCTTGGGGTTAGAGGGATCACGCAACCCAATATATGGGGTTGCGCGGTCGCCTACTCCGAATTAAGTGACACTGACTTTAGGTCAGTTCGCGGCAACGCACGAGGGCGCATACACCATGCAGACAGGCACCGACACCAGCACTCCAGTAGCATCAGCGGCACCAACCACCACGCAAGGCACCGGCAACGCGACCCGTTTAGCGGCGACCGCGCCGGGGCAGTTGCGGGTCATCAAGCGCAACGGCACGGTAGTCCCCTTTGAAGACAGCAACATATCGGTCGCCATTACTAAGGCCTTTCTCGCCGTCGAAGGAGGCACTGCAGCGGCGAGCAGTCGCATTCATGAGACCGTAGCTAAGCTCACCGAGCAGGTTATCGCTACTTTCGAGCGTCGAATGCCCTCAGGGGGCACTATCCACATTGAGGATATTCAGGACCAAGTAGAACTCGCCTTGATGCGAGCCGGCGAACATAAAATAGCTCGAGACTACGTGATTTATCGAGAGGGGCGCGCCCAGGAACGACGGGCTAAGGAGACGCTCTCACCCGAGGCGCAAGCCGCCGCTAACGGGATCAACGTGATCCAAGCAGACGGCTCGCTTAAACCCCTCGATATAGAGCGTATTCGCACCATTGTGGCAGAAGCCTGCGCCGACTTAGAGGACGTCAGCGAAGCCGTCATTATTGACGAAGCCCTGCGTAATTTATACGACGGCGTCTCCGTCGATGAAGTCAGTACCTCACTGGTCATCACCGCTCGCACACTCATCGAGCAAGACCCAAATTACAGCTACGTTGCCGCTCGTCTTCTTCTCGATAACCTACGCGCCGAGGCACTTTCCTTCCTCAGTTTGGCTGACAGTGCCACGCAAAGTGATATGACGAATCAGTACAGCGAGGCACTCACAGCCTATATCCATCAGGGAGTTAAACTCGAACTACTCTCTTCAGAGCTTCTCGACTTTGACTTGGAGCGGTTGGGTCAAGCACTGCTTCCCGAGCGCGATTTACAGTTTGGGTACCTCGGTCTACAGACTTTGTATGACCGTTATTTCATTCATTCCAACGACATCCGTATCGAACTCCCTCAGGTGTTTTTTATGCGGGTCGCCATGGGCCTGTCGCTGCGCGAAGATGATCGTAATGCCCGGGCCATCGAGTTTTATGAGCTGTTGTCGTCCTTTGATTACATGAGCTCCACACCAACCCTGTTTAATGCCGGCACCTTGCGCTCACAACTGTCCTCTTGTTACCTAACAACAGTACCCGATGACCTCTTTGGGATTTATGGCGCCATTCAAGACAACGCTATGTTGTCGAAGTTCGCTGGCGGCTTAGGCAATGATTGGACTCCCGTGCGGGCGCTGGGCGCTTATATCAAAGGCACGAATGGCAAAAGCCAGGGTATCGTGCCATTCCTTAAGGTGGTTAACGACACGGCTGTCGCTGTCAATCAAGGGGGCAAACGCAAAGGTGCGGTGTGCGCTTACCTAGAAACCTGGCACCTTGATATTGAGGAGTTCGTGGAGCTGCGCAAAAATACCGGCGATGATCGTCGTCGGACCCACGATATGAACACCGCCAATTGGGTCCCCGATCTATTCATGAAGCGCGTTTTCGAAGACGGCGATTGGACGCTGTTCTCTCCCAATGACGTGCCCGACCTGCATGATCTTTACGGGGCGGCATTTGAAGCCCGTTACAACGAATATGAAGCGCGTGCAGCGCGTGGCGAATTGAAGCCAAGCAAAACCCTTAAGGCCCAAGGATTGTGGCGGAAGATGCTGGGCATGATTTTTGAGACCGGACATCCCTGGGTGACCTTCAAGGACCCCTGCAATCTGCGTTCACCTCAGCAGCATGCCGGCGTTGTGCACTCATCAAATCTATGTACAGAAATCACGCTCAATACCAGTGCTGACGAAATCGCCGTCTGTAATTTGGGCTCGGTAAACCTGCCGCAACATATTGAAAATGGCGTCCTCAATCAGGACAAACTGCGTAAAACAGTACGCACAGCTATTCGCATGCTGGATAACGTCATCGATATCAATTACTACTCAGTACCCCAGGCAGAAAAGTCTAACCTTCGGCATCGGCCTATTGGCCTGGGTGTCATGGGCTTTCAGGATGCACTGTATAAGATTGATGTTCCTTACGCCTCTGATGACGCCGTAGCGTTTGCCGATCAATCGATGGAGGCCATTAGCTACTACGCCATTGAATCATCGAGCGAGCTCGCTGTTGAACGCGGTTCATATAGCAGCTACGAGGGCTCGCTGTGGAGCCAGGGAATCTTCCCCTTAGATTCGTTGGATATTCTGATTGAACAGCGCGGTGCCGACTACATTGATGTCAATAAAGAGCAAACCATGGACTGGGCAGCCTTGAAAGCAAAAGTCGCCAGCCAAGGTATGCGCAATTCAAACTGCATGGCTATTGCACCGACGGCGACTATTGCCAATATTACCGGTGTTTCCCAATCCATAGAGCCCACCTACCAGAACCTGTATGTCAAATCGAACCTGTCGGGGGAATTCACTGTTGTGAACCCTTACTTGGTTCGCGACCTTAAGGCGAGGGGCTTGTGGGATAAGGTGATGGTCAACGATCTCAAGTACTACGATGGATCGGTGCAGAGTATTGACCGCATGCCCGAGGACTTGAAGGCAAAATACAGTAATGCTTTTGAGGTGGAGCCACGGTGGTTAGTCGACAGCGCCAGCCGTCGTCAAAAATGGATCGATCAGGCTCAATCATTAAACCTTTATATTAACAACGCGAGCGGTAAGAAACTCGATGTCACATACCGTATGGCCTGGTACAAAGGTCTGAAAACCACTTATTACTTACGCTCACTGGCTGCCACTGGTACAGAAAAATCAACGGTAGAGAGTGGCACATTAAACGCTGTGTCATCAGGAGTCACAACTGCCCAGCCGGCACCAGTGCCGCAGGCGTGCTCCCTCGACGATCCAGACTGTGAAGCCTGTCAGTAAACGTCAACACCAACGAATAAAGAGGAATTATCATGCTTAACTGGGATGATTATCATACCGACGAAGCCATACAACCTAGGTCGACTGCAGCCAAACCCGCTCCAGAGATAGTTGAGCAGGCTATAGAGGCAGCAGCTCAAGAACACCGCTCAGCAAGCGACCCCGTGGCCGCCGAAGCGCTAGCGCTGAACGTTGAAAAAGCCGCTGAAGCGTTAGCCACGTTGGATGTAGCGCCAGGCCTTGAAGAGCTTAAGATGGGTGCATCCAGAATTTCGGTCGACGAGAAAGCGATGATTAATTGCCGCGCTGACCTCAATCAGCTGGTGCCCTTCAAATATGACTGGGCATGGCAGAAGTATATTGACGGCTGCGCCAATCACTGGATGCCTCAGGAAATCAATATGACCGCTGATGTCGCCACCTGGAAGAGTGATGGTGGCTTAACGGATGATGAACGCCGAATCATTATGCGTTCGCTGGGCTACTTCTCCACCGCTGATTCACTGGTGGCCAATAACCTAGTGCTCGGCATCTATCGACTCATTACCAATCCGGAATGCCGGCAATACTTGCTTCGTCAAGCCTTCGAAGAGGCTATTCATACCCATGCCTACCAGTACTGCATTGAGTCGCTAGGCATGGATGAGGGTGAGGTATTTAACATGTACCGAGAGGTGCCCTCAGTCGCCAAGAAAGCAGCTTGGAGTTTAGGGAAAACACAAAGCCTGTCTGACCCCAATTTCACCACGGGAACGACCGAAGACGATCAGCAACTTCTGCGTAATCTGATTGGCTTTTATTGTGTCACCGAGGGCATTTTCTTTTACTGCGGCTTCACACAGATTTTATCCATGGGACGCCGTAACAAAATGACAGGCGTCGCTGAACAGTTCCAATATATTTTGCGCGATGAATCTATGCATTTGAATTTTGGTATCGACGTCATCAATCAAATCAAACTAGAAAACCCACAGTTGTGGAGCAGTGAATTCCAAGAAGAAGCTATCCAAATGATTCTCGAGGGTACCCAACTCGAAATAGAGTACGCTCGCGATACTATGCCGCGCGGCGTGTTGGGCATGAATGCGGCTATGATGGAAGAATATTTGCAGTTCATCTGTAATCGTCGCTTGAATCAACTGGGTTTAGCTGAGCAATTTCCCGGTGTGCAAAACCCCTTCCCCTGGATGTCTGAGATTATGGATTTACGCAAGGAGAAAAACTTTTTTGAAACCCGCGTCATCGAGTACCAAACAGGGGGTGCGTTGAGCTGGGATTAATGAGAAAAACCGCGAGTCCACGCTAACAAAAACCGCCCACAGGGCGGTTTTTTTATAAGCTCTTTGGCTTGGTGATCAGCCCCATAGCTAATTACCCAACTCAAAAGTATAGCGTGGCAGCGAGTCGAGAATGGCTCGACCGTAGCGCTTAGTTTGCAACCGGCGATCAAGCAGCGTAATGCGACCCGCATCCGCCTCTGAACGAAGCAACCGACCACTCGCCTGCACTAGCTTCAAGGCCGCATCAGGAACGCTAATCTCCATGAATGCATTACGTCCTAAGCTCTCTAACAGCTCAGCATGGGCCGCTTCCCGAGGGCTATCCGGTACCGAAAACGGCAGCTTGGCAATGACCACATGGTCGCAGTAGGCGCCGGGCAAATCCACGCCCTCGGCAAAACTCGCCAATCCAAAGATAGCGCTAGCGCGACCCGCATCAATATTAGCTCTGTGGCGCTCGAGCAAGGCACTCTTACTCATCGTGTTCTGCACTAAGCATTCATGGGGTAAGACGCCCACTAAACCCTCGCAGACCGCTTCCATTTGGCGCCGAGAGCTAAATAGCACAAGAATCCCCTGCTGGCCGCTGACTAGCTCAGGCAAGCGCTCGATAATTTCCAAGGTGTGCGCTTCACTGTCGCCAGGCTCAGCCTGTAAAGTGGGAATGGCAAACACGGCGCGCGATGGGTCAAAAGGGCTCTCAACTCGCTTGTACCGGGCCTCTTTGGGCAGTCCGGTCATCGCTTGAAGACGATCAAAGGTGCCCAATGATGACAGTGTTGCCGAGGTAACCACCACCCCCGCCGCCCGGCTCCAAATATGCTCGCGCAGTAAATCACGCGCCAATACCGGACTGGCAAAAAACTCTACACCGCTACCGGAAGGACTGCCGCGCATCCATCGGGCCCAAGGCTCCTCGGTGTTTGGGGCATCAGCTCCGCTGTAGCTTTCCCACAAGGCTAGCTGCGTGTCCGCTCGAGTGAGCATACTCTTGGCATTCAGTAGCCACGCTTCAACCTCATCACGCTGATCAAGGTCAAGCTCCTCTCGACAGCTATCGAGACTCGCTTCGAAACGACGCACCAAGTCGATGTGTTTTTGCCACGCCACCGCCAGATCGTGGGCGGCGGTACGCAGCTCACTCGGCACGACACCATATTCAAAGCGCGTCTCATTGCTCTCTACAGCCAGCTGTAGCAAGTACTCTTCGGCCCATAACCCTACGTCCAACGTGATCTGTTCTAGGTCGGTGAGTGAGGTTTCCAGTAGCTCAAGCAGGCTTTGCTGAGAGAGCTTATCGTCTATGGCTTCGCGCTGATCACTCAGCCACTGGGCCGTTTCTCGCAACGCCTGTCGGGTGCCATTACTCCTAACCATCAAGGTAAACTGATCGAGACATTTGTCCGCCAGCTGATGCCCCTCATCAAAAATAAAAATGCAGTCCTCGGGAGCCGGTAGAATCACCCCACCGCCTAACTTCAAGTCTGCTAACACTAAATTGTGGTTAGCCACGACCACATCGGCCTCTTGAAGCCCGTCTCTCGCTTTAAAAAAGCTGCACTGATTGACAAAGGTACAACGGCGTCCACCGCACTGGGCGTGATCGCTAGTGACTGCCATGCGCATGGGTGTATCGAGCGCGGCGGGCCAGCTATCCAAATCTCCATCCCAGCTATTATTGGCGAGTGCCCCAAGCATGGATTCCATCATGGGCCCTAGCTGCTCAACCGCTAACTCGGCGAGTTCATCAGGATACAGCGGTATTAGTGCGGGTGCCGCACTCCCCGCAAGATGATTATCGAGCTTGTGTAAACACACATACCGGCCACGACCCTTTGCCAGCTGAACGCTGAAACTGAGGCCACTGTGAGCCAAAATATCGGGCAAATCTCGATAAATAAGTTGCTCCTGAAGGGCTACAGTCGCGCTGGCAATGACCAGGGTCTTGTCTCTAGCCCGGGCAATAGGTAATGCCGCCACCGTGTAGGCTATGGTCTTTCCCGTGCCCGTCCCAGCCTCTACGACAGCAATAGCTTCGAGGGCATCGGCATCACCGAGCGCATTAGCCACCTCAGCAATCATCTGCCGCTGACCCCAGCGTGGACTCAATTCTCGATTATCAATCAAGGCTTGATAGGCGTTCTTTATCTCAGTTTTTAGCTTATCGCTCAGCACGGTGACGGCCCTCGAGCGCCTGACAGCGTGCCGCCTCAAGCGGATTTGCGTACATGGCTAACGCAAGAGCCTGATGAGATGGGGGCAGTGCGTCGATCCGAGCGTCAAATGCTGTGCGCGAAATAGTCCCTTTATGGATAGTGATGGGCGGCTGTTCGGTGGTATTTTTCAACCGCTGCCAAGCCCACAAGTTAGAGTCAAACAATCGATAACCTTGAATAACATGGGTATCAATTGCCGTCACCACTTGCGAGATCTCAAGATGCGATGCGCTCAACGGGCTACCAAATTGCAGGTGCACCCTACCTTTCTGGCCAGCGATTCCGAGACCGATAGAGTGAACATCCTCATGCTCAGCTTTGGTATAGCTGGCGCCTGCCGCCAACTCAGCGGCCTTGACTCCATCGCAGGGATCTAGCTCATAAGAAATCGCTACCGGGACTATTTTTAACGCCGCAAGCGCTTCGGCCTGTGACTCCTGCTGGCGATCGCAGCTAAGACTCAGCATTTTAATGACCGCAGGTTCCGTAGCATCACCACCATCTTTCGCACGTCCCTCGCGCTGCGCAATCCACACCGGTCCGTGATTATTCGTAATCGTAAAACGAATAAATTTCGCTAATTGTCGAGAGGCGGCTAACAATTCTCTCGGTCCTCTAAGATTTCTTTTGACGATAAAGCTCTTATTTAGCCGCATAAGATCGGCTACCCAACGCTCCTGTAATAGGTTGTCGCCAATAGCGACTGCACAGGTCCGATGGCCAGCACGGAAAAGCGCATGGTTGGTGAACGCCGGGTCCATGGCGATATCTCGGTGGTTACTCACGAATAGATACGATTCTGAGGGCGACAACGCCTCGAGCCCCGCCGCCGAAAAATCGGCCGTTGCCGCTATTTGTCGTTGCAGTAGCGGTGCCACCAACTGTTGAAATTGCGCCACGGTTTGCACGCCGCGTAACTTCCATGCCACCCATTGCTTCAGCAGCCAACGAGCAAGTGCGGGCGATAATGTCTTGACCCGTGGCAAACGCAAGGCGGCCAAATTATCAGCCAGGCTACTATCGACTTTTAACCGCGCGAGTACCCCACACACTTCGCCATCGTTGTAAGGGCGAATATCACTAAATTCCTCATCAATCATCGATGTCATTGGCACTTTTCTCTGAACGAATAAATAGTCGCCTACCTTACAGTAACCAACGCTAGCCTACCGATTAGCCGGGTACGGCTGTGCTTGTCTCCTGAGAAGCCCATGATACGTGGAGGCCATTTTCTACCCTTCTACCCCTGTTGGCTATTTCAATGGCCGATTTAACCCCGATAAAGCTGGCCAAACCATTGCTTTAGCTCCGGCGGGTCGAGTTTTGCTGTTTTTGAGCGAATCAAACCCTCTCGTAATAGCAATAGATCCCCCCCAAAGCCCTGTAGCGAGGCGGCGCCAAAAAAACGGCACTTTTACCAGTATCAATCTTGCCATTGACACTGAGCGAGTGTTCTCGGAGAATTCGCCCCTCTTTTTCATCCTCTTTGTGGAGATGTATTTTGGCTAACTCACCTCAAGCACGTAAACGCGCCCGGCAAAACGATAAGCGCAGAGCGCAAAGCGCCAGCATGCGTTCGCTCGTTCGAACAAAAATTAAGCAGGTTCTTGCCGCTATTCAGTCAGGTGACGCCGAGGCCTCTAGCACTGCATTGCAAAGCGCAATACCCGTGATTGATCGCATGGTTAGCAAAGGCATTATTGCAAAAAATAAGGCCGCCCGACATAAGAGCCGCCTAAACGCCAAGGTCAAAGCGTTGGCGAGCTAACACATCGTACTCAGGCGTCCAGTCGGGCGTCTAACTGCCGAGTAATCTCTGCTTCCAACTGACGCTTGAACGGCCGAGCCAAGAGCCCGAGTTTAATATGACCGGACACGAGACCCGGACCGATGGTGACGGACCCTGAGAACCCTTTGCCTTTGAACACCAGCTGCGTGGGTGTTGTATCGACCACGGCACCTAGTTGCTGATGTAGATAGCCTGATAACTCCTCTAATGCATGCTGGCAATCCTCGTCACCCAAGTCATGCTCGCGGCTTATATCAATGGTGTTCATTAGCGTGTTCCTCAACGGTAATGCTACTCAATTTGCTGATCAGTGCAATAAAACCAGTTAAAAGTCACCCAGAGCAAGCACCCAGCGATTAGCATTAGCCAATGACCTCAGCAAAACACCATGACACAACCCTGCGCTTCCTGTTTGAGGACGCCGATATCCGAGGAGAATGGGTGCTCCTAGGCGAGTCGCTGAAATCGGTTAATGCCTGCCACCCATACTCCAGCAGCGTACGCCAATTGCTCGGACAATTTGCAGCAGCAGTGGTGTTGATCAGCAACAATTTGAAATATTCCGGTAAAGTTATGTTGCAGGCCCGCTCCGAGGGACCTATTAGCCTGATTATGCTCGAGTGCACCAGCCGATCGGAAATCCGAGGTATTGCCCGCGGTAACTGTGACGCGACCGCTGACCAGACGCTGGACCTTATTCCCGACGCCCAGCTGGCCATTACACTTGAGCGTGATGGCGGTCAACGCTACCAAGGAATCGTTCCGTTAGATGGCCAGTCATTAGCCCGCGCGTTAGATCATTACTTTCTTCAAAGCGAGCAATTGAATACACGTTTCTGGCTGTTTTCTGATGGCAACGTAGCCGCTGGTCTTATGCTCCAGCAGTTACCAGCACAACGCCAAATAGAGGCCGACGATCGTCAAAATCAGTGGCAAAACGCCGCAGTCATCGCTGACACCGTTACCGCCGACGAACTGTATCACTTACTGCCAAAAGCGCTGTTACACCGCCTCTATCACCAGCAGGACTTACGCGTATTCGAACACCAACCGGTTGTTTTTCGGTGTGCCTGTTCCCGAGAGCGATCACTCAACGCCTTGAGTGCCTTTAGTGCCAAAGAAGTGAACGACATGCTAGCCGAGCAAGGCGGTATCGATATGGCCTGTGAAATGTGCGGCACATCCTATAAGTTTACCCTTACCGACCTGCTGGGGCTCGCGCAGAACCCCGTACTGCATTAAACTGTCGCAACAGCAATAGTATCTTACCCAACTGTGGAATCAGCAATGACAACTGAGAGCGAGTCGAGGTCCCCCCACCGATATAATGATCTTGCACAGGCCCAACTCATAGAGCTTGCCCTTCACCGCGGTGAAGGCGTGCTTTCCGACACTGGCGCACTGCGGGTTGAAACGGGTCAGCGGACAGGTCGATCTCCAGCCGACCGATTTGTGGTTAGAGAACCCTCTTCCGAGGAAGCGATTGATTGGGGCGCTATCAATCGACCTTTTGAGGAAGATAAGTTTGACACCCTGTGGGATCGCGTAAAATCGTTCGCCAATGAATCTGACTCGTTCAGTCAGCATTTACACGTGGGCGAGCACAGCGAGCATTATTTACCCGTCAGAGTCACAACAGCTACCGCTTGGCAGTCACTATTCGGGCGAAATATGTTCATTCGTCCAAATCATTACAACCCCGCAAATAAGCCCGAGTGGCAGATTCTCAACGTGGCTAATTTTGTTTGTGATCCTGAGCGCGACGGCACACATTCGGACGCCAGCGTCATTATCAATTTTGGACAGCGTAAAGTACTGATTGCCGGGATGCGTTATGCGGGCGAGATGAAAAAAGCCATGTTCTCTGTGCAGAATTTCCTGTTGCCGGAAAAAGACGTCATGCCCATGCACTGCTCCGCCAACGTTAGCGATGACGGCGAAACGACCTTGTTCTTTGGTTTATCAGGTACCGGAAAAACAACGCTGTCAGCGGACCCTGAGCGCCACTTAATTGGTGACGATGAGCACGGTTGGTCCAAAGGCTCGGTGTTTAATATTGAAGGCGGTTGCTATGCTAAAACGATCAACCTCAGCAAGCAAAATGAGCCTATTATTTGGGACGCGATTCGTTTCGGCGCCATTATTGAAAACGTTGTGCTTAATGATGCTCGACACGCCGACTACGACGATACCAGCCTGACCGAAAATGGCCGGTGCTGCTATCCACTCGAGCATGTCGACAAACGCACCGACACCAACAGCGGTGGCGAGCCACGCTGCGTGATCTTTTTAACCTGTGACGTGTCTGGTGTCTTGCCTCCCGTATCGATCTTGTCGAAAGAAGCAGCAGCCTTTCATTTTTTGTCCGGCTATACCGCGCGGGTGGGCTCCACCGAGGTCGGAGCTGAAGCGGGTATTCACCCCACTTTTTCTACCTGCTTCGGTGCGCCGTTTATGCCTCGGCCTGCCGGACACTACGCGGAATTGTTAATGAAACGTATTGACGATTTCGACAGCCAAGTCTATCTCATCAATACCGGTTGGACCGGCGGATCAGGTGGCGTCGGTGGATCAGGGGCGCGCTTTCCTATTCCGATAACGCGCGCGGTGGTCCATGCGGTACAAAGTGGTGCATTACTCAACGTGGAGACGCGTCATATTGACTCCCTGAACTTGGATTTTCCTGTGGAAGTGCCCGGTGTCGATGCTATTTATGTTGACCCGAAGGCGGGATGGGCCGATCCGGCGGAGTATGAAAAGCAAGCCGCAGGATTAGCGAAGCTATTTCAAGAAAATATTAAACAATTCGAGGTCAGTGACGCCATCATCAATGCAGGACCAACGGTTTCCTAAGACGCTAAATATCAATCGCGGTGGTTGCTAGAGAGATCCTGCAACACGGTCATGGCCCGGAGCGCATGCTCAGCAGGGACAAAAATATGATCATGGTAAAAAGCGGCCACGACGTTGGCACTAATCCCCGCATCTGCCAACACGGTCGTCACGCGCGCGGTTAACCCCACCGCTGCCAAACTTGAATGCACCGACAAGGTAATACACGTGTACTCCCCATCAATGCTCACATGGGCCTTGTTAAGGGCCGCCACAGGTGCAATCACCGTTATACCCTCAGTCTCACGAAAGCTACCTAAGGCAACCGCTGCAAGGCTTGCGGGAATCTGCTCTGCTTGAATACAGGCGAAGCCGTAGCGAGTCTCATCCAGCGTTGGCGACAAGGCCGTTAGCAATTGCGCGAGATCACGCTCAGCCATTAATACTCCTCAAGCGCACCGGCTGCGCTTTGCTCGCCGCGCAAGCGAGCGATGCAGAAAACTACCTCGTCCCCAATGAGATACAGCGGGGGCGCGAGTGGCAAGGACACCGCGATAAAAAACCCTTCAAGTTTGAGGTACTTGCGCCCAGGCTGGGCGCTATTCTCAGTCGTCAATGTGGCCTCCAGCGGATCGACATTCGGCAACTGCTGTATCCAGTCACCCGTTGATAGGCTAACACGGGCGTATCAGCGTAACGGACGGAAGTAATACCCAAAAAATAATCATCAAATTAGGGCGCTGATTCTAATTATCTAGCACAAACTGTGTCGTAACGGTGGCAAGAAGGCGCCAAGCGTAAACAAACTACCAAACAAGGAATGACATCATGGCAGAAAAGACCACAAAAATGTCTACCACGGCCAAGGCCAAGACAACTGGGGTAAAAACCAAAAAGGCCCCGCCAAAGCGTAAGCCTACCGCTAAAAAAGCACCCGCAAAGAAAGCGAGCGCCAAGAGCAGCAATGCGAAGCGGCCCGAGGCGAAGCGCAATCTCCGCGCAGCAGCGGTTGAAACTGGTCGCAACGCTCTGCGTGCTGGCCTCGGTGTTTACGGTAAAGCCTATGACCAATTGCAAGATCAATTTGAGATTCTGCAGAAGCAGGTCGATGACGCCCAAACTCATCTCGATGGTCGTCGCAAACAAGCTGAAGATCTGTATGACGCACTGGTAAAACGAGGTGAAATTGTCGAGAAGGAAGCGTTAAAGGCGTTCGGTGAGCTCGAGCTTGACTCGTTGACCGACCGTAGCAAGCTCGAAGAGCAAATGAACAAAGCCAAATCACGTTTTGAAGCACTGCGTTCCAGGTTAAAGAAAGCGGCTTGAAAACCACCCGGTCCGATTATTCAGGGGAGCAGTAGCTCCCTTTTTTTTGCTTTTTTATGGCCCATAGCGCGGCTTCAATGAATAGAATACGGTACGCTATTCGAAATACCACTGGCCGACCACGTGAAAACTGCTGATCGCATTCTTGAAACCGCACGCACGCTCTTCAATGATGAAGGCGAGAGCAATGTTGCTGCCAGCGATATCGCTATCGCCATGGATATCAGCTCGGGTAATTTGTACTACCACTTCAAAGGTAAAGACGCCATCCACAGGGCACTGTTTAGCCGCCTGCAGCAGGAACTAGTGGCGCTTCTAGCGACCCCCCTCACCAATCCAAGCGTGTTTACTGATGATGAAGACAGTCCACTATTGAGAGGCTGGCTTTTTTTGACCATTGTTCTCGAAACGATGTATGCCTACCGCTACCTCTATGAAAGTCCTGCAGACCTTATGCATCGCTACCCTGAAATAGATCGTGGCTTCCAGCGCTTAAGCCGACTTAAGCATGCTGCCTGCGAAGCCCTAGTCCGTGAACTACTGGAGAGCAATGGACCTAGTCAGCAACGGCTCGACAGCGCTGTGAACGCCATGGCACTTACCCTGACCTTTTGGCTATCTTGGGACCGAATGGTCAACCCCGATGCCGCGGAAGATGTCATTATCCATCAAGGGGTTTTGCAGCTATTATCGTTCTGCGCACCTTTTATGGGTGCCGAACAGGAGTCTTTTTACGAAGAATGTGAGATCCTTTACCGTGAAATGGTAATCCGTGGGAAGTCATAACGACCCATCAATCCCACTTCAGCAACGCACTATAACTGCAAACACTCCAAAGGAGCATGACAATGACTATCGCTGTTGGTGACACTCTACCTACATGTACGTTAATGGTAATGGGCGAGAAGGGCCCGCAACCGGTATCAACCGATACCTTATTCAATGATAAAAAAGTAGTGCTTTTCGCTGTGCCCGGCGCCTTCACACCAGGCTGCTCAATGACGCATCTACCGGGCTTTGTCGCCAATGCCGACAACATCAAGGCGAAAGGCGTCGACAGCATCATTTGTATGTCCGTCAACGATGCGTTTGTTATGGGTGCGTGGGGTCAGGCACAAAACGCGGACGAACTTATCATGTTGGCAGACGGCAACGGTGAGTTCACCCAACTGCTGGGACTTGAGCTCGATGGATCCGGCTTTGGGTTAGGGCAACGGTCACAGCGTTTTGCTATGGTCGTAGAGAACGGCACCGTTGCACATCTCAATATTGAGGAAGGCCCGGGCATCGACGTCAGTTCCGCTGAAACTATGATGCAGCTACTCTAAGCAAGCGCTCACCACCCTCGGCCAGTACTGGCCGGGCGTGTCAGCGCTGGCCGCGGGTTGGCGGGCGCGGTCGGTTTGGGCTGGTCACTTAAGTCAAACGCGGTATCAGTTGCCTTCTTGACCTTGCGCTCGAATGGGCAGCGCGGTCGTTGATTTAATCTCCTCCATCGAGAGCAATGCAGTGACATTGTAGATGTTAACCTCGGCAATTAGATTTTGATAAAACGCGTCATACGCTTTGCCATTTTCGACATACACCTTGACGATATAATCGATGTCTCCAGCGAGTCGATGCGCCTCTACCACTTCAGGTCGAGACTGTAGAGCCTCCAAAAAAGATTGCTGCCACAGGGCACCGTGCTCGTTTGTTCGAATGAGCACAAAAAAGCACGCCTCAAGCCCGAGGGCTTCAGGGTTCAGTAGGGTGGTTTGGTGTTTGATCACGCCGGCTGCTCGCATCTTTCTGATTCGATTCCAGACCGGCGTTTTTGATGAGCTAACCGATAGCGCGATCTCCTCTAGCGAATGGGGGGAATCGGATTGCAGCTGTTCAAGGATTTTACGGTCAGTCGAATCGAGAGTGGCGGACATTAAAAACTCCAAAAAATAGGACGCTGTTAGCGTTATATGCATTAAAATAGAACATCATTCTTTTATATTGCAAAAATTTTCTTTTTATAAGGAAATAATTCTATCATGCGGGCCAGTAAAAAGGGGTCTGCCCATGGAATTTCTTCCCATCTTTGTTGCATTACGAGATCAGCGTGTGGTGGTGTCAGGCGGCAGCGCGATGGCCGTTGCCAAGATCAAACTACTGTTGAAGACGAAAGCCCAAATTGTCGTTTATGCCCCAGAGCCCCTCGATACTTTAGTGCAATGGCATCACGAAGGTCTGCTGACGTTGCATCAACGAGATCTCAAACCGGGAGATTTAAAAGGGACTCGCCTCGTCTATTCGGCCCATGCCCGAACCGAGGACAACGCGCGCCTGGCAGGGTGGGCTAGTGACGCCAACGTGTTGATCAATGTGGCTGATGATATGGACCGATCGGACTTCATTACCCCTGCTGTGGTTGATCGCGATCCGGTTGTTGTTGCGATCGGTACAGAGGGCACCTCACCTGTTTTGGCGCGGTTAATAAAAGCAAAAATTGAGGCACTGCTGCCCGTGGCCATCTCCGCGTTGGCCCAGCGCGCGGGGCAGCTGCGTCCGCGTGTTAAACTCCTCCCGGAATTTTCGACGCGTCTTAGATTCTGGCGACGCTTCATGGACAGTGCCGGCGCACGCGCGGACAGCGCGGATTTTTATTCGATCCGAGTGCCAGACGAAGATCAAATCAACGCGCTACTCGAGGATCAGTCCCCGGAACCAGTTGACTGCGGGCAAGTCACGTTTGTGGGGGCCGGGCCGGGTGATCCCGGTCTTTTAACGCTCAAAGCGCGTCAAGCTCTGGATGGAGCGGATGTCATTATTCATGACCGATTGGTCAGTTCTGAAGTATTGGATCTTGCAAGGCGTGAGGCGACACTCCTCAATGTTGGCAAAAAGGGCCATGGCGCTTCAACGTCCCAGGCGAAGATCAATGCACTGATCAAAACGTCGGCTCTAGCCGGTGCTAAGGTGGTTCGACTGAAGGGCGGCGACCCCAGCGTCTTTGCGCGCCTCGATGAAGAAATTGACACCTGCGTGATCAACGGCATCCCATGGTCGGTCATCCCAGGTATCACAGCGGCTTCAGCGGCGGCGGCCTCCATCGGCCGCTCGCTAAGCCAGCGCGGCAGAAATACTGAAATTACCTTTATTACTGGGCACGCCATGGGCGGATTTGCAGATCAAGATTGGCAGCGACTGGCCAAAGATAACCAGGTCGCCGCGATCTACATGGGCCGCAGAGCAGCCCGCTTTTTCCAGGGCCGGCTCTTGATGCACGGCGCAGACCCTGAGCTTCCCATAAGCTGCGTCGCTTCGGCATCAATGACAACTGAGAAAGTGTTTGAAACCCAGCTGGGGAAATTGGCGGCAACGGTAGACGCTCACCCGGGTTCCGACCCGCTCATGCTCCTGTATGGTTTGCGTCCTACCCCTGAGGCGGCCATTGGTTATTTGGGAAATGATCTGGCACTTCAACATGGCGCGTCTTAATCCGCCGGTGGTTGTTACGGCCAATGCATTAGCCGGAGGTGAGGTGATCTATCTCACCGAGCAGCAAGCGTGGAGTATCTGGATCGATGAGGGCTTTGTTTTTGATGATCTCAATGCTGCCGAAGCGGCGATGATCGCCAATGCTTCAGAACACGACGTCGTTGCTCCGTACTTGATGAGCGTGCGGGTCAACAACGGCCAAATCAGCGGGCAGGACTACCGAGAACATGTTCGCAGCCTTGGTCCTACGAACTATTGGCACGGCAAGCAAGCGGAGAATGACGATGCACCGGTATAACGCCTTCGATAAGGCTTTTGTCAGAGTAAGGAATCAGCAGTTTAGAGATCAAGTGAGGCGTCGCCTCTCAGGGGGGCTGACCGAGGATGAGTTTAAGCCTCTGCGCTTGATGAATGGCGTCTACCTGCAACTGCACGCTTATATGCTGCGGGTTGCTATACCCTACGGCACGCTGTCGAGTCGACAACTGCTCAAGTTGGCTGACATCGCGGACCGATTCGACAAAGGCTACGGTCACTTTACGACCCGTCAAAACATCCAATTTAATTGGCCCCGTCTGGTCGATATCCCCGATATGCTTGATACCCTGTCTGAGGTCAATATGCATGCCATTCAAACGAGTGGCAATACCATTCGTAATGTCACGGCCGACCATCTGGCCGGCGCGGCTGAGGATGAAATCGAAGATCCCAGACCTTATGCTGAATTAATCCGACAGTGGTCGACTGATCACCCTGAGTTTCAGTTTTTGCCGAGAAAATTCAAGATCGCGGTAACAGGCTCACCGGTTGACCGTGCGGTAATTCGGGCCCACGACATCGGTCTTGAACTGCTTCGAATTGACGAGCGGCTTCACGCTAAAGTGTGGGTCGGCGGAGGACTGGGTAGAACGCCGATCTTGGGTGAGGTTCTCCATCACGGCTTACCCATTGCAGAGTTGTTGCCCTACCTAGAGGCCATCCTGACGGTCTATAACCTTAGGGGGCGTCGCGACAATAAATACAAGGCGCGGATCAAGATCTTGGTACGGGCGGTGGGCATTGACACATTTCGAGAGGAAGTCGACGCTGCTTTTGATCAACTTAAACCAACATTTTTGGGCGCAGATCAGACATTGCTCGAAACCCTACGACAGGACTTTGCCTTAACGATTGATCCGAACGCTGATGAATCGGCCTATCATCAGCGATTGCTCAATGATTCATTATTTCGACATTGGGTTGAGCAAAACGTTGCGCCGCATCAACGCACCGAACTGGCGATTGTCACCGTCAGCCTCAAAAAACCAGGAACGACCCCGGGAGATGCGACGTCAGAGCAGATGCGCGGTTTAGCGGAACTGGCAGAACAGTACTGTTTCGACGAGCTTCGAGTCAGTCACGAGCAGAATGTGATTCTGCCGCATGTTCCCCTTGGAGATCTGCCGGCGATTTTTGATGGGCTGCAGCGGATTGATCTCCATACGGCGAACGTGGGACTGATTTCAGATTTGATTGCCTGCCCCGGCATGGACTACTGCACCTTGGCCACCGCGCGATCAATACCGATTGCGCAGCAGATTGCTCAGCGCTTTGAGGCCTTAGGACTTGAATCAACCATCGGTGCCATAAAGCTTAACATCTCGGGTTGCATCAATGCCTGCGGTCACCATCATGTTGGTCATATCGGCATTCTGGGCCTGAATAAGGGGGGGGTAGAGTCCTATCAGATTACTCTGGGCGGTGATGCGAGCGAACAGGCCCAAATTGGCGAAAAAATTGGCCCAGGCTTTGGCGCTGACGAGATTGTGCCCGCAGTCGAACGTATTGTTCATCAATATATGGCCATTCGACATGATCCCTCTGAGCCCTTTATTGAGACGGTACGTCGAGTCGGCACCGCAATTTTTCAAACCGCGGCCTATGCGTGCACTGGTGTCGAGGCCAGTGATGCTTGATTCCTCGAAACCGACGCTCGCCACTGAACTGAACGCCGCTTGGGCAAATCAATCGGCACTGCAGGTTTTAGAATCGGCGCTGGTGCGCTTTGGTGAAGACAAATTGGCCTTCGTGTCAAGCTTTGGCGCCGAGAGCGCTGTGCTGTTGAGTCTGGCCGCGCGCATTAATCCAACGCTCAAAATTATTTTTATCGAAACTGGGTTTCACTTTGATGAAACCCAGCGATACGCCGAACAGCTCATTGATCGGCTGGGCTTGACGCAGGTGGTCCGCGCGAGCGTCGATCCCATTACGCGCAAAAGGATAGATCCGGACCAGCGTTTGCACCGGGTGAATCCTGATCTCTGTTGCCACATTCGAAAAGTTGATGTTTTACATCGCTCTTTGAAGGGTTTGAACGCTTGGGTGTCTGGCCAGAAAAGATATCAGAACGATACTCGAGCTCATGTTGAAGTGGTCGAATTCGATCCCGAGCGGGACTGCTTTAAAATCAATCCCATCGCGCATTGGACGGCGCAGCGGATCGAGGCCTATTTCAAACGGCACAGCCTGCCCCGGCATCCTTTGATTGCCTCGGGCTATTCGTCAATTGGTTGCTGGCCCTGCACCTCTCCGATCAACGCTGGGGAATCCATTCGCGATGGCCGATGGCGTGGACAGACCAAAACCGAGTGCGGTCTTCACAGGCGGGTAATGCCACTACACGGAACAATGCTATGAGTGTTGTTGTCACTGACCAAGGTTTTGCTCCGGATTTGATTCGGGAAGCCGTCTTTGAAATCGATACGACAACGCCCGTTGCGGCGTTGGAAGAGTGTTTGAGCCAAGCGCGGGTTCATATTCATGCTGACAATTTTTCAGATGGCCGCATCTTTACACTGGCGAGACAGCTGAGATTGATCGGCTTCACCGGCGTGATCCGAGGGGTCTGCGATTTGCTACCCGATCAGTTTGGCATGGCCCTTAATGCTGGACTGAATGAGGTGCAAATATCGGCGCAGCACGCCGCCCGTTGTGACGAGTCCGCGTGGCTTGCGCGTCGTCGCTGGAGAGCCACGTGTTATCAAAGCCGCCTTCGCGGGGAATGAGCAGTTCAGCGGGATGCGTTACTGCACGTTGACACTTGGACCCGTACCGGCCGAGCGTGTCCGTGCTAACACCGCTACAACGACACCCACATGAGCACTGAAATCAGTAGCGCTCCGATCAAATTTAATACAAAGCCTTCGCTGGCCATTGCAGTGGTCTTAATATAACCCGTGCCAAACACCACGGCGTTGGGCGCCGTCGCCACCGGCAGCATAAATGCACAGCTCGCGCTCAGCGCCGCAGGCACCATTAACAGAGCCGGCTCTAAGCCAGCGGCAACAGCAGCCGAAGCCAGAATCGGCATGAGCAGCGCTGTCGTTGCGGTATTAGACGTGGCTTCAGTCATAAAGGTGACAACCAGACAGATCAATAGCATCATCCAGTAAACTGGCAGTGCCGTCAGGCTAGCCAAGGCTTCACCAGCAAGGGTCGATAAACCCGAGCTGACGAAGGCTTTTGCCAGGCAAATACCACCGGCGAATAGCAGCAACACGCCCCATGGAATCTCTGCGGCCTGCTTCCAGCTAATGAGTTGAGCACCCTCTCGATCGCGCATAACA